>Ga0164242_10000638_pt1 | contig 42464 bp, 42 predicted proteins | sample OricomgcompostMG_FD_108783 | JGI IMG/M metagenome (GOLD analysis project Ga0164242, IMG submission 108783) | Miracle-Growth compost microbial communities from Emeryville, California, USA - Original compost - Miracle growth compost (MG) ... | reverse complement strand
TACTGCAACGGAGGGAGAGAGCATGGAAATCACCGAAGTGAAGATTTTTCCGGTAAACGAGGAAAAACTGAAAGCTTACGTGACCATTGTGCTGGATCAATGTTTTGTCGTCCGCGATTTGAAAATCATCAACGGATCGACCGGTTTGTTCGTGGCGATGCCGAGTAAAAAACGGGCAGACGGAACGTACAAGGATGTGGCCCACCCGCTTAATAAAAATACGCGGGTGATGATGGAGAAGAAGATTCTCGAAGCCTACTTGGCCGAGATCAAGAAGGGCGCCGGACACGCCGGAACCCCGGACGATGACGACGGCTTTCACGAACGCGCCGGAAATGAATAGATCAGCACGATTTCCCGCCTGAAAGTGGTGGCTCGCCGAGTCATTGCTCCCTTTTTTCTGAATTTCAATACATGAGTTTGTGGGTCAGACTTGCACAGTCCTTCGACCTATGTTATTTCTAAAACAGATCCAGCTAGCAAAAGCGTCGTAATCCGGCGCTTTTTCCATCAGATCGACCCATCGAGGGTCGACCAGTCTGTTGGGGCGTCGGCAAGTGGTAAGCTAGCGGATTTTGATTCCGCCATTCACAGGTTCGAATCCTGTCGCCCCAACCATTTTTCACATCATGCGCATCGTAGGGATTTCAATTTCAAACTCGTTGAAATCATTGTCATTTAATAAAAATCCATCATCACAAGTTCACCTGAAAAAACGGTAATCATTCGTTTGAGCGAATAAATGCCTGTATTGCATTAATAGAATTTATATGTGAAAATATATATAAGTTTTTGTATAAATGTTTGTGTATAAAAACCGATAGGAACTATGCGCGCACCAAAGACACCTACAACACCGGCAAAAATAGTTTGGGAAGGAGATTCGCTCGACGTTTTAAAAGAGTTTCCGAAAACAGTGAAAACCGATTTAGGAGCCCAACTTTGGTTGCTTCAAAGCGGAGAGTTACCGAAAGATTTTAAAAAAATGAATGGTGTAGGTTCGGGGGTATTTGAGCTTCGAGAGCAGGATGCCTCACACTGGTATCGAGTGATCTATTTGTCCAAGGTGGGAGATACGATTTATGTGCTCCATTCATTTAAGAAGAAAAGTGGCAAGACTTCTAAGCAAGATATTGAAACTGCAAAACAGAGACTGAAGAAAGTAAGCGAACGAATTACGAAGCGAGGCAAAAATGAAAACAAAAAAGACGACTAAAGATGATCTTTTTGAGGATTTGGGCTTTGGTAAAGAAGAATCGGTAGCCTTAAAAAGGCGTGCTGACTGTGTAGTAGAGATTGTTCGAATTGTAAGTGAGAACGAATATGCTCAAAAGGATTTATCTAAAATCCTCGATCTTCCACAATCCAGAGTGAGTGATCTTTTGAATGCGAAAGTTTCTAAATTTAGTCTTGAGGCTTTGCTAGATTTTTTGGAGCTTCTTGGTGCTGAGCCCGAGATTAAAACGATGGTGAAACACCCGAAGAAGATTGTAGCGAGGGTTTCTTTAATACAGTCAAGAGGAAGATGATTTTTGTAGATGTTAAGGATTGCTTGTAAGACCATTATATCAAGAAATAGGGTGTAAGAATGAAAATTAAAACTATATCTAAGGAAGATGCGTTGAGTTTATGTAGTAAGATGGAGACACACTTTTTTGATTACAAAAGTAAAGCCATCTCAACAGCAAAGCTTCAAAAGGTGTGTGTTGCATTTGCCAATGCCGATGGTGGAGAGGTGTTGATCGGCGTTGAGGATTCTAAGGAAGGCAGTAATCCTCTTGATCGCTGGGATGGGCATCAGACTATTGAAGAATATAATAGCCATATCCAAGGTCTATACAACTTAAATCCTTCCCTGCCATTAGCATTTGAGTTTTATGCTTGTCCGGAATTAACTGGATTGTTGCTATCTATATCGGTTGAGAAAAGTGGAAAGGTCGCTAAGTCAGCTGATGGAAATGTTTACGTGAGAAGAAATGCTTCGTCTGTACCGTATGCTGATAGTGAAAAAATTCGAGAGCTTGAATACTCAAAAGGCATTATCTCCTTTGAGGAGGAGTTAGTTCCTAATGCGGATACAGAGGCTGTTGCGGAATCTAAAACATTAGGAGTTTTTTTAAATGATTTTTCGCCAAAGACCTCGTGTTTAGATTATGTGGTAAACGAATATTTGATTGATAGAAAGTCATGGACTCCAAAATATGCTGGGTTACTTCTTTTTTGTGATTCTCCGGCGGCAATTTTGCCTAGAAAATGCAGTGTGAAAATTGCGCGATATGAGACCAAGGGCGATGAGTTGGATCGAGATGCTTTGAAAGAAACTTGGACTGTTGAAGGCCCAGTATATTCTTTAATAAATGATTCGATTTCTAAGATTAATACTGTGCTCTCAAAGGTTACTATATGGACCATAGATGGAATTAAAACGGTTTCTTATCCGGCTGAAGCTTTATGGGAAGTTTTTGTGAATGCTATTATTCATCGGGACTATTCCATTTCAGACGATGTTCAAATTTTAATTTACGATAATCGCGTAGAAATTAAGAGCCCTGGAAAACTGCCGGCTCATGTAACGGCGAATAATATTTTGCAAGAAAGGTTTACTAGAAATACAAAACTAGTGAGAACACTTGCTCGTTATAAAAATCCACCAAATAAAGATTTAGGAGAGGGTCTAAATACTGCGTTCCAGAAAATGAAAGAGTGGAAACTTCAGCAACCTGTTATTGAAGAAAAAGATAATTACGTAGTAGTTACAATTGCTCATACGCCGCTGGCTAGACCAGAGGAATTGGTGTTAGAGTTTTTGAATAAAAATCCAAGTATTACAAATAAGCAAGGCAGGGATTTGTCTGGTATCAGAGATTCAAATGAGATGAAACGAGTTTTCTATAAACTCAGGGACAGTGGCGAGATTGAACCTGTTCCTGAAATGAAAGGTGTATCATCTGCGTGGAGGAAGAAAGGAGGTAGCAATTAATTGTGGAATAAAACTCTTATTTATTTCTTCTTTCAATCACTGTCTTAACTGAAAAATAACTCCAAGATTTATACATCTTGGTTACGAAGCCTTTACTATTTAAAAACTGCGCAATGGTTTTAAAGCTTTCTCCAGAATACCAGCGCCGCATAATAATTTGGATCACCTGCTGTTCTTTAGGATCTTCTACGAGGCTTCCATTAATCAAGACGTAACCATAGGGGCTGGCTCCGCTTTTTAGCTTCTTTGTCTCAGTACTCACTTTTAACTGGATCTTAGTAATTCGAAAAACAGTTGTTTTGGGGATTCCAATCAAATTGGATATCTCGCTGTAGGTGTGACGAGCATTCCTAAGTGCCACTGCTTTTCTAATAAATGCTGCGTCATTAAGATTGGTCAAATCAATAAAATCAACGAAGTAGAGTGGTGCGCAGAACTCGTCTATTGCCCAACCACTTTTCTAATCCACCCGAACTCTTTTCAGTACCCTCCCCCACGGACGGGACATTCTACATTCAATTCGATTGTTCTCAGTTGCTCTTTCACGGCAACCTTTCCGTTCAGGCAGCTTGACGGTCGATGCACTTGCATAAAGATTTCAAATTGAACATCGCTTGGATTTTGAGTCCCCGGCACGATTCGAAGAGCCTCGTACTTGCGGTAGCAGAAATTTGGATCCGTTTCAGAGCAGACTCGTTGCTGCGGATTATAGACCTGTTGACCGACGACCGAGTTCACCAGTCTTTCGTAGCGATAGAGATCAACTTTTACCGTGCTGTTTTTGCCTTGAGGACTTTCCGAGGTAATACAAACGCGATTGAATCCATCCTGATTTTGGGAAAATGGATAGCAAAGCGTTTCCGTGTCTGCCATCGAATTCGACGCGAAGCTTATTGCCAAAAGAGCGGTCATCATGAGTGTTTTCATAAAATCTCCTGTGTTTAGAGTGGTTTACGAAAGACAGCCTCCCTTTTTTTCAAGGGATTGAATAGATGCAATAATCACAATATAGTGTTGCTCTAAAGGAACAATGTGGAAATTGAATCGACAAGAATATTTGTAAAGGTCGTGCAACTCGGAAGCTTTTCTAAAGCTGCCGAACAATTGAAACTTCCGAAGTCGACCGTCAGCAGAACCATCTCTCGCTTAGAAGCCGAAGCGGGGACGAAACTGCTTTTTCGTACCACGAGAAGCATGACCGTGACTTTCGCCGGACAAGCTTTTTATGAAAGTTGTCTGGAGCCCATCTTCGCGTTGGAGGAAGCAAGAAAAGCACTTCTGTTCAAGGATTCCATGCCCTCTGGCCTCGTGCGCTTAACCGCACCGGAAGATCTTGGGCTTGAAATGATTTCGCCGGTCTTGAGTCAAATCACGAAGAGCTATCCTCAGCTCGATTTTCAATTGAACTATACGGATGACATCGTGGACTTGGTCAAAGAAGGATATGACGTGGCCATTCGACTGGGTAAGCTCAGCTCAAGTCGTTACAAGGCTCAAAAAATCGGCGAAGTAAAAATGGTTTTAGTCGCATCTCCGAAATACTTTAAAGGTAGATCTTATCCGAAATCGCCTAAAGAACTCATTCACCACGACTGCTGCGGTTTCAATTTAGGATCGGATACCCAAACCTGGGTTTTAGCCAAAAATGAATTACGCATTCAGGTGAAGGCCAATGTTCGAATACAAGCGAATCAAATGAGCAGCATTCTTAAATTTGCAAAACAGGGAATCGGAATCGGTTTGCTGCCTTACTTTTTGTGTTCAAAACTGATTGAGACGGGTGAGCTCTTACGGGTTCTTCCCGAATGGGAAGGGCTCAGTTATCCCGTTTCAATTGTGGTGCCGCCAGGGCATGGGCAGTCAAAGCGATTAAAAATCGTCATTGAACGTCTTTCTCAGGTGATGAAGGAAGCACTTTCAGCTTAAATAAAAGTCGATTTCGCTGGCCTAACGCTTCTCTTCGTCGGAATCGAGATGTGGAATTATGCCAGTTAGCATCCTAAAGAGATGATGGAAATGAAGCGTGAACAGCATCCTCATCATCGCAAAAAAGAAAAGCATCTTGAACTCGGCCTCAGCGCTCCAATTCGACCCGCATCGGTCAGGATTCAGTGAAGATTTCTTCCCGGATTGCGGTTTCTGGCTTTAGCCTCTATAAGAGCAATATGAAAAAATTGACTCTGCTTTTTTCCGTCCTGCTCTCTTTCCATGCATCTGCTGCTTGTGTTCATCCCTCCGGTATCTGGAGTGAAGCGATGGATCACACTCAAGCCGATCTCGAAAATGCGGGCTCTTACCACGAGTTGCTTTGGAGCTTTTTTGGGCCAAACTTGGTTTCTAACGAAAATGGTTATGATTCGTTCGGAATGTATTTTCAGTACCAAAGTGTTTATGTTGCTCAACTGAATGAGCAAAACTGTATGCTCTCGGCCCAGGGCCAGGTCGCGATCAGCAAAAGCTTTCGTAACTTTGAAGATCCCCGAGAAGATTTTTCTGAGGATCGTGCCGCTTTGAACGATGCGCATTTCTATCGTTTCGAGAAGGTTTCCGAGACCGAGATACGAATGAATGAATATCGGGATGCGCAAGGGACTCAGTTGATTTCAAGCCGCGTGCTGAAACGGCTACTTAGTGCCAAGGCGATGCGCTGATAAAATCCATCAACGCCCGCACCCGTGGCGCAAGATAACGACGGCTGGGAATCACCGCATAGATGTTTCCGAAGGCTTCAATCGGATGGTTTTTCATCACCTGAACCAGGGCGCCCGATTTCAGGTGGACTTGGACGTCTAGCTCTGAGCGCACGAGCACGCCGAAGTTTTGGAGCGCGAGTTCGGTCAGAAACCAACCATTGTTACAAGCAATCCGCTCGTCTTTGACGAACTCGCCCAAGGTCTGACTCCCTTTTTCAAAACGGCAGCCTGAATGGACGTCGAGCATCAGCACATCGTGGCGCTTTAAGTCGCTCGGACGTTGAAGCGGCGCCTTGGCCTTTTTCAGATATCCAGGCGAAGCACAAAGGATCAGTTGGTTGGGTGCAAGCTTGCGGTAAACCAGGCTCGAATCGGACGGCCCGTCGTCGATGCGAATGGCGAGGTCGGTATTGGACTCGACCAAATTCACGAAACCTTCCGAGAGCTCAAGATCGATTTGCACGTCGGGGTGCCTTTTCATGAAATTTTTCAGGAGCGGCAGCAGAAAACGATGCGCGATAAACGGCACACAGGTGATTCGCACTGTGCCCTCGATCCGTTGTTTGCTTTCAAAACTCGTTTCTAAACCCTGTAAATCTTCGAGAATGGAATTGACCTTAGGCAGCAGCGATTGCCCCTCGTCGGTCAACGCCACCTGCCGGGTGGAGCGCGTAAAAAGACGCACCCCAAGCTGGCTTTCGAGCTTATTGATGCGTTTGCTGAGTTGCGGAGCCCCGACCCGCAGGATTTTCGCCGCTTTCGAAAAGCTTTTTTGAATGGCAACGCCTTGAAAGGCTTCCCAGAGGCTTAATTCGTCGATTTTCATTATTTCTCCTTAAGAAATACTGAATTGCGAATATAGCACATTATTTCTTTTTCAGAAACGGAATATAAACGATTCAGAAAGAGAGAAAATAAAAATGAAAACTCAATCCTTAATAATGATGACCCTGGGAGTATGGGTCGGAAGCTCCGCCTATGCTCAAAACTTGCCCCTTTCGGGCATTTATCAAATGGCGCCCAGTGCAGCCTGCCACGTTCGTTTTAACGACCCTGATGCCACCGGCCGAGTCAAAATCGATTCGACCTCAAAAAATCTCAACATTACCCTCGAACTGAAAAATCCGGTGTACGGTCGGGTGTCGGCCATCGACAGCCAATATCGCATTGGAACCATCGTTCATTCTCATCTGGGAATGGGGCAAAGCATTTACATCAACGAATATTCAAACGCGGGCACTCGTTTTACGTCTCAGTTCCGCGATACGTTCTATGACGAGAGCGAAAGACCGTTCGTCACCACGATCGAATTAGAGAGAGTCGGCCCAACCGTCAACCTGAACTTCGTAGGTGACGACAGCAATGCGCAGACTTGTCAGTTGATCAAGGAAGCACTTTAGGGGTAGGGGTCAACACGACCAATCGGAAGTCCTCGGCGTCGACCGGAATGTAGATTGAGCGTTCGTACTTCACCGCGCCGTAATCGGGATGAGTGTATTCGATCGTCGGATCGTCGCGCTCTTGAACTTCGTAGGTCTTCCACAGCTTCGCAAACGAGGGGCTGCTGCCCTGAAGGCGCGTGACCAACTCTTTGACCCTAGGGCTGTCGATGTTCTTGCCGACCGACATTCGAAACTCAGCTACAGCCCGTCTGGCGTTGGCCTGCCATTTGGGATCGTTCTGGTTGACGTTCTCGTCGCGAAAAATAAAATCCAGAAGTGAGCGCTGGTTCTCGGGAAAGGCGCCGATGTCAAAGAACCGTTTTTTGAACTCCTGGTTCCAAATCACGAACTCTAGTCGTTCGTCATAGACGTAGGCGGGGACGCGAAGCGTTTTCTTGACTAAGTTTTCGAGCGATGCGGGGATGGGTTGCGGCGGATGGGTGATGGCCGGCAACGGACGCTCGGCCAGCACGAACAGGTGTTTCGTTTCGGAAGGGCTCAGCTTCAAAATCGACGAGAGCCGCATCAGCAAGGGCGCGGAGGGATTGACGTCGCGGGCTTGCTCTAACCAAGTGTACCAACTGAGGCTCACCCCCGCCATTTCGGCGACTTCTTCGCGTCTGAGACCCGGCGTTCTTCGGCGATTTGCGCCTGCAAACGAAAGCGCAGGCGGTTTCACCTTCGCTCGGCGAGTCTTTAAAAATTGCGCGAGTTCGACCTTCCGGTCGTTACGACTTTTTTTGGCCATGCGGTTTCCTAGAACTGGTTAGTCCCAGGATAAAGAAGTAACTTGTCCCAGGATCAAATCCCTTTATACTCTAAAGATATTCTAAAAGCGAGGAGACCTGCGCCATGAGTGAGAACCCTTCCCAGAATCCATCGACACCTGCGCCCAAACCGAACCTTCCGTGGTGGAAGCAACCGCGAGCCCAAAAGGTGGGAAAAATCGTGTTGGGAGTAGCTGGCTTACTCGTCCTTTATTGGTTCTTCTTCGTGCGTCCTTATGTTTCGACCGACGACGCGCGCGTGGCGATGACCCTCGTGCGAATCGCGCCCGACGTCGTGGGCGGTCGCGTGATCAAGATGAACGTCACCGAAGGATCGCGCGTGCGCAAGGGCGACATTCTTTTCGAGCTCGATCATCGCATCACTTCGGCGCAACTTCAGCGGGCAAAAGCAAAGGCCGTGCTGGCCGAACGTGAATTGAATCGCGTGACGGCACTCGTGAGCGAACGCGGGCTTCCCGTCCGCGATCTCGATACCGCAAGAGCGAATCACGACATCGCCGAAAGCGACTTGAAGCAGGCCGAAGTGTCGGACGAAAACACCACGATTCGAAGCCCGATCGACGGCATCGTCGTTCAAAAAACGACCGAAGAAGGAAACATCGTCGAGCCCGGCCAGACGCTGGCCACGGTGGCCGATGTGGATGGCGCCTGGATCTCGGCCAACATCGAAGAAACCAGCGTCGGGCGGGTGAAGGTCGGACAGTCCGTCAGTATCGACGTCGATGAAGGCGGATCGATGACCGGCAAGGTGATCGAAGTGCGCGCCTCGACCGCGGCGCAGTTCGCGCTCATTCCGGCCGAAAACCCGTCGGGGAACTTTACCAAGCTCGTGCAGCGGATTCCGATCAAGGTCGCGCTCGATCCGCATCCCGATCTGACACTTCGATCGGGTCAATCGGTCGAGATCAAAATCAAGGCCAACTGACGTGCACCACGCTGATCCGAATTACCGCTGGAAAGTCTTAGGCATCGTGATGGTCGGCACGCTGATGTCGGCGCTCGATTCGAGTATCGTGAACGTCTCGCTGCCGAAGATCATGGCCGATTTCGGCGCCAGCGTCGACGACATCGAGTGGGTGATCACGGGCTACATGCTGAGCTTCGCGACCTTCATGCCGCTGACCGGCTGGTTGCGCGACCGTTTCGGGCCGAAGCTTCTGTACACCACGGCGTTGATCGTCTTTACCGCGGCGTCGCTGATGTGCGGGCTTGCGTGGAATCTTTCTTCGCTCGTGGCTGCGCGCGTATTGCAGGCCGTGGGCGGAGGCGCATTGACGCCGATCGGTCTTGCGATGATTTCGGACGTGTTTTCGCCGAAAGAGCGCCCGCGCGCGCTCGGATACTGGGGCATGGGCGCCGTGGTGGGGCCGACCTTCGGGCCGACGCTCGGGGGATACCTCACGAACCAAGTCAGCTGGCGCTCGATTTTCATGATCAATCTTCCGATCGGGATCATCGGCGCGATCTGGGCGATCACGACGCTTCGAAAAGACAAGATCAGCCACGCTCACCGAAAGCCCTTCGATTTGGCGGGATTTTTATTTCTCAGTATGTTCCTCGTCGGCTTTTTGCTCGGTCTTTCGAAGGGCGAGCGCGAGGGATGGACTTCGGCCTACATTCTGGCGTGCTGGGGGGTTGCGATCTCGGGCCTGGTGGGATTTTTGACCGTCGAGTTTTTGATCCGGCATCCGGTGCTCGACCTTCAGCTGTTTTCTTATCCGATTTTTACGGCCTCGGCGATCGTCACCTTCGCGCGTTCGGTCGCACTCTACGGCGGCACGTTTTTGCTACCGCTCTTTTTGCAGCAGCTGATGGGTTTGGACGAGATTGAAAGCGGGCTCATCTTGCTTCCGGGCGCTTTGATCATCGCGGTGGTCATGACCCAATCGTCGCGAATGAACGAAAAATTAGGCCCGAGGCTTTGTTGTTGGGTGGGATTAGCCCTCGTCGGCATCAGCATGTTCCTTTATTACGACATCAACGTGAATACGAGCATCGGCATGGGCATCATCGCGCCGACCCTGCTTCGGGGCGCGGGCATCGGGTTTCTGATCGCACCGATTACGGCGGCGGCGATGAATGCGGTTCCGACCGAAAAAACGGCGGCGGCTTCGGCGATGTTGAACCTCATCCAACAGGTGGCGGGTTCGGTGGGAATCGCGCTGCTCGGAATGGTGTTGAGCAACCGGACTCAATTTCATCTCGCGGTGCTGGGCAACGCGATTCAGCGGGATGCGCCCGTCACCGTCGAAGTCACGAAATCGCTTTATTATCTGGCTCGAATGTTAGGGTACTCTGGCACCGAAAGTGGCCAGGTCGCGCATGGTCTGATCGTGGCCCATGTGCAGGCATCGGCTTCGGTCGCGGGTTTTGAAGATTCATTCATTGTGGGCGGTGTGATCGTCATTGTCGGGCTCGTGGCGGCGGCTTTGATGCCGAAGGACGCGGTCTTGACCGAGGGCGAACCCATTGCGTTGGAATAGGAGATCGAGATGAAGTCTATTTTTCAAATCCCATTTTGGTGTTTCGTGATCGGTGTCGGTCACCTCGCTTACGGTGCTCCCGAAGCCAGCCCCTCCACCGGTCTTTCATTGACGGAAGCGGTTCAAGAAGCCGAGGGAAAGAACCCGGATCTGCAAGCGCTCGGGTTTCGGGCCGAACGCATGGGCTGGGCGAAGCTCGAAGCTTGGTCGGGGCATTTGCCGCAGCTGTCGATCGACTTCGACCGGTATTTGAAAACGAAGTACCTACGCCAGAACGTGATTTTGGGCGGGAACCCGCCGATTTCATTTCCGGCCGCGTATCCCGAATCGAGCCTGACGGTGAATGCGTCGTTGAATCTTTTTGACGGACTGAAAACGATTTTTCAAATCAAGGCGGCCGACAAGAATGCCGAAGCGGCCGAGCTCGATTACAGCCGCGCGAAATTCAAGCTCGAACGCGAAGTTCGTCGCCGTTATTACCGGGCGCTCGCGGCTCAGAAGCTACTGGAAGTGGCCGAACAGAACGTCAAAACGCTTGAAGACCATCTGAGCATCGCCCGCAGTTCCGAGCGCGCCGGTTACGGGTTGCGCGTCGACGTGTTGCGAATCCAGGCGAATTTGGACGAAGCCGTGGCCGAGCAGGGGGCCGCGCGCGACAACGTGGATATCGAACGCGCGTCTTTGAGCGAAGTCATGGGGATCGAGAGCGACTCGCGAGGCCTGACCGGCGAATTGCCCGTGTTGAAGGCCAGCGATGTGCCCGCCGATTTGGCGCTGACCCTCGATCGCCGCGAAGACGTGCAGGCCCAGATTCTTCGCGAAGAAGCGTCCGAGAACCTGGGCCTGGCGGCCAAAGGCGCGTGGCTTCCGGCGGTTTCGGTCTTCGGACAATTGCAGTATTACAAATTCGGCGATTCTGACCCGGCGATTCTGGCCAACGACAAATTCGAGAACGCTTATGCCGTGGGGTTGCGCCTCACTTGGTCGCTTTTCGACGGCGGAAGCACGATCTCGCGCGAGCGGCAGGCGAGTTACCGCGCGAAAGAAGACGAGAGCGCGCTTCGCTCGGTGTACACGCATCTGCCGCGCGAGTTTTTAACGTGGAAGAAAAAATTCTTTTACAACGTCTCGCTTTATCAAGCGCGGGTAAAAACGCTCGAACAGTCGCAAGAGAGCGTTCGTTTGTCGATGGCTGGAGCGAAGGCGGGCACGCGTACCAACACCGAGGTATTGGATGCCGAGCTGGATTTGTTCCGGGCCCGGGCGGGGATCATTCGCGCTCAATCCGACGCGATCGAAGCATTGAACGAACTGGAACTCGCAGTGGGTTATCCACTGCGGAAAGGCATCTGACGACCGGCGCGTCGCGCCTTCGACCGAGCCGCCAATCGCTTGACCGATACTTGCGGTCCGACGACGGCAATGTTATTTTAAAATCACGGTTTACCGGACGGGCTGTAGCGCAGTGGTAGCGTGCTTGCTTGGGGTGCAAGAGGTCGCTGGTTCAATTCCAGTCAGCCCGACCATTTTCTCCCGCCTTGACGAGATCGATCACGAATGCCTTTTCGGTGGTGGTTTGATCCAGATAAAGCTTTCCTCCGAAGGATTCAACTAATGAACGCGAGACGCTGAGGCCTAGCCCCGTCCCTTTGCCGTCGGGTTTGGTCGTAAAATAAGGCTCGAAGATTCGTTGAGTCAAAGCTTCCGATATCGCTGGAGCACTATCGCAAATCCGGATTTGAATCCGTTGGCGCATATCTTGAAATCTAACATGAATCCGTCGAGGAACTGATGAGGTTTCTTCGATCGCATCGCATGCATTGACCAGCAAATTGAGGATGGCTTGGCTGATTTGAACCGGACGTCCGTGCAGGCGTTCGTTTCCAAATTGATCCAACCCTTCAATGCTGAATTCCACAGAGCTTCGCTTCAGTCGTTCTTCAAAGAAAAAGAGCGCATCTTGGATCACGGACGCAAGCGGGATTCCTTGTGCCGGTGATTTACGCTTGTTTTGAGAAAAGGCTTGGAGGCCTTGGACGATCGAACGAATTCGATCGACAATTCTTTCAACTTTTCCCGCGTTCTGAATCAATATTTCAGAAGTTGCTTTTCCTTGATTCACGAGCCGTTTTAAATGTTCCATTCGAGCATGAATCACTGCCAACGGATTGTTGATTTCGTGAGCGATGCCTGCCATCTGTTTCTGACTGAATTCCAATTCGAGTTCGAGCATGATCGAATGTGCCAAATGCTCCAGAAGACGTTTTTGAGAATTTAACAGCTGCCTCGGTCGATAATCCATGAGGCAAAGAGTTCCCAAGTGAAACCCATCGGAAGTCGTCAAAAGAGCTCCGGCGTAAAATCGGATTGGGCGAGAACCGGAAACCAAAGGATGGTGCGTGAATCGAGAATCTTCAAATGTATCGGGAACTATCAGTGTTTGTCCGGCTTCGATTGCATAATGACAGAACGAATGGAGACGGCTGCTCTGCTGCTCCAAGAGGCCGATCTTGCTTTTAAACCACTGACGGTCTCGGTCCACGAAAGAGATCAAAACGATCGGAACATCACAGGAAACGGATGCGATTTGAGCAATCTCTTCAAAACGAGCTTCCGGTGCGGTATCCAATATAGAATACCGATAAAGTGCTGCAAGACGGTTTTCTTCAGTTTTAAGAGGAGGATGAATCACAGTATTATAATTTCCTTCTTTACGCCCCCGTTAATGCCTTGTATTATATTCTCTGTGGAATATCCAGAAAAATCGAAAATTTCCAACTTGAACATGAAAAATCTTAAGGTTTGGATCGTAGATGACGATCCTGATTTAAACGAAGTCTATGTTGAATATCTGTCTGAATTTTTTGATGTTTCGCGCGGATTTTGTTCACCGAAAGAGGCGATTTTGACATTAAAAAATATTCCCAGTCACGAAATGCCGGACTTGATGATGGTCGATCAAATGATGCCAGAGATGGACGGTTTAACTTTATGCCAGGAAATTTCAAAGCTCAGGGTTCCGGTTGCGATTTTGATGATTTCAGGGATGGATAGCGGAGTTTCCGCTCAAGATGCAGAGCTGTTGAATATCGTTGGAGTGCTCCGAAAGCCATGCCCTTCACGACGAATCTATGAAGAAATTTATCGTTACGGCGCTTTTAAGACTTTATGTAAAGAGATCAGCTCGGAAATCCTCACGCTCTGTCGAAACGGAAATCGTGCCGAGAAATTGGATTGGGAGTTTTTTCTGGGACAGCATGCGGATTTGGAAAAAGCATTTGGAGCGACATCGGGCAAGAAAACGGATTGGATTGCAGCGGTTCAGAATGTCGAGAGGCAAATTCACGATAAAGGGATCGTTTTACCGCCGAATTCACGTTTAGAACAATTATTTGATCAATTTCGAAAGGAACAACAATGAAAAAGCAGGATTATGACGAAAATTGGTATTTGGAAAGAACCGCTCGGAATCACTTTTGGCTGGGAGGTAAGGAAGGTCAAAAGAAGGTCGGCCAAATGCAAGTCGCGGTGGCGGGTTTGGGTGGAATGGGAAGTCAAATCTCTGAATTACTGGTGCGGGCCGGGGTGAGAAAAATCCGGATTTCGGACCCTGACGAGATCGATATTTCCAATATCAACCGTCAGGTAATCGCGAATTCGGATACGGTCGGAATGCCGAAACGAACGGCGCTGGAGCAAAAATTAAAACAAATCGCCCCCGAAACCGAAATCCAGTCGTTTGCGGGTGTGATGGCTGAAAACGTCGAGCAATTTGTTGATGGAGTGGATGTTGTCGTTGATGAAATCGATGTTTTTCCATTGAAAGCACATCTTTTATTGCATCGAGCGGCTCGAAAACGAAAACTGCCGATTTACAGCGGGTATGTGGTCGGAATGGGGGCGCATTTTTACAAATTCGAAGGTGAAGCTTTCAAATTTGAAGATTTCATAGGAACTATGACTGAAGATGAGTTGAATCATCCTAGCGCGGCCTTTTTACTGAAAAAATTCGGATACCCTTTGCCGAAATATTTAAACGAATCGCGAACGAAGCAATATCATGACGAGGTCATGACGGGAAGCATTCCGATCTTTGGTCCTGCAACCCTGCTCGGACAATCGCTTTTGGTAACGCGTTTGCTGATCGACTTTTTAGGGGAGCAATTCATTCCATTCGCATCAAAAACGCCGATCATGCCTGAGTTTGTCGCATTAGATCCTGTTGATGGGAGTTATCAGGTTCATAACATCTTGGACTCTAAATGAACGAAGTGCCCCGCAGGGTGCACAACGATCTTTGCCTGAGGAATTTTTGATTTCCAGAGGGCGCTGTCTTGCGCGATGTCTAAATAAGGATCTTCGTTTCCAAGATGAATCTCGACTGGCAAATGGGCCGCAGGCTTCAAGGTGTCTTGATAGGACGAATCCAAGTAAGACTCGAATAAGTCCTTCATGACCGTCGTGAAAGTTTCAAAATTAAGCATCGGCGTTGTCTCCGCGATCTTAAAGAACAACTCTCGGGCGGCCTGCGAATCGGCATTTTTGCCCCAATAATGTAGAAGGAAGTCGGGATATTGGGTCACGGTTTGAAAGAGCGAAACAAAGGTTTCAAAAGAGGGTGAATGGCTGAAGTTGAAGCTTGCTTTGGCAATGGCTTCGTCCCGATAAATCTCCGCGAGACGTTTTCCCAAACGAGTATAGCCTTCCGCAACCGAGGGAAGAGCGGCAATCAAAGTCAATCGGCTAATTTTGTTGGGCACCCGTTTAGCCGCTTCTAAAGCGAGGAGAGCACCGAATGAATGACCGAAAAGATGAAGAGGGGTGCCATTTTTATTATAAATTTCAGTGACTTGGTCCAGAACGGCTTGAACTAAAGTTAAATAGGGTCGAGGTTGCTCGGCTGAAATAGTGGGTTGGGTCCAAGCGAAGAAATGATCTGCTGAATATCGACTTAACGCTTTTAGTTCAGCTTGAGCATTACCTCCCGGTCCCCAATGCAAGTAGAGAATTTTTTCCATTTACTCTATGTAATATGACTTCAATCAATTGACAAGATGCTTAAAAAAAGCGATAAATATTCCACTATGACTCCTCAGGAATCCCGTGTCGCGAAACAAACTGGAAGAATCATCGCCGCAGTCCGAAAATCAAAAGGACTGACTCAAGGAGCGATCGCAAGTCAGCTTGCGGTTTCGCAAAGCGCGCTCTCGAAGATCGAGCACGGGTTGTTGATTCCTTCGGTTCACCAATGGTTCGAGTTCTGCAAGTTCACTGGCGTGCCGGTCGACAGTCATCTTTCGGGATACATCGATTATTCACGCCCGGTCGTGAAAACCACGGGTTCCCACGAAGGTTCGTTCCGGCTTCCGAAGCCGTATTCGATCGAACGGGCGTCGACCGCACGGACCATGCTTCCGCTGATCAAGTGGCTGGAGCGAAACGAAGGCGAAGAGAAGGCCGAAGAGGTGCTGAGTGAGATGGGAATCGATTCCGATTACTTCGTTCAGCTCGATCATACGATCGGAATTCAATTCGGTCTGGACCTGATCTCCTATCTTCAACGCAGAGGAATTTATTCCAAAGAAGGGATGCGCTCCCTTTTTCAGTCGATTAAACAGCGCGGATTTCACGGATCGCTATGGACGGGATACGAGCAAACTCACGATTCAGTCGAGTTGATGACCCTGTTGCTTTCGCGAGCGAGCTTCTACGAGGCCAATTTCGAATACCTGATCGAATCCCAGAACAAACGGAGCGTCGATTTTTCAAGTAAGCCGGGAACTCATTTCAAAGAGATCAAATCATTGGCCAATCACGACGCCCGGTTTTCGATTTGCGAGCATCGTAAAGGCTACTTTACTCAGATGATCGAATCTTCGGTTTCGCAGCAGGTGGAAGTCAGTGAACTGGAATGTTCCTTCCATGGCGCGAAAAGATGTATTTTTAGAATGACGATAGGTGCTGTGTGAAAGCGCTGAATCGGAGTTTTGCGGACTACTTGCTGGAAGTTCAAAGCAAATTGCAGTGGTCGGATTCGAACATGGCCGATCATCTGCATGTTACCGGTAAGGACTGGGAGAAAATTTCGGAGGGTTCGAAAGAACCTTCGTTGGTCGAGCTTTCCGCGTTCGCGGAGTCCCTGGAGCTCGACATGGAAAGACTTTTTGAGCAGAGTCTCGATTTGAATCTGTTATGCCGCCGTTTGAATGACGGCAAGGATTCGCTTCCGGAGCGCTATATTCCGGGTGCTTTCAGCCGGGTTCGAACTTCTCGGACCTTGCTCGATTTTATCGAGTTTTATTTCGGATGGCGGATGCGCCAAAAAGTGCTCAACCATCTCAATATGAATGAAGCAGCCATTGCAAATCCGGAACGTTTCATCAACGTTCAATTTTTTATGGATATTTGTAAGACGATGAAAGGTTTCGGTTACAGCGATGACATTCTTCGTCGAATGGGCGAATTTTCGATTTATTCGAACCGCGGCGGTGTGGTAGATCGGATGTTTTCGGATTGTCCGACCCCGCGTGAGGTATATGAAAAAGTAGTTCCTGTTTTGGGGACCTGCTTTGAAAAAAATCATCGCTATCGAATTCTAAATCTCGGCGAAAACCATTGTACAATGGAAGCGTTGGTCCAGGAAGAGCTTCTGGATGCGCTTAAGGTTTCGAAGATTGGCTCGCTGGAGGGATGCCTGACCCGCGGAGGCGTGGGCGCTTCTTTTGCATTATATGCCGGCCCCTATCAAACCTCTGTTAAAGAGCTGGAATGCATTCACGCAGGAAGCCATCGATGTGTTTTTCGGCTTGAGTGGGCGCCGATTAAGCAGCTTTCTTACGTTCAATGATTTCGGGCGAATAAATTAATCGCTCATCCCATGCGGATTCGTATTCTTTTGCTTTCCGGCGATAAACGAAATTATGACCTTCGTTCAAAACTAACAGAACAATAGGCTCGTTCAAAAGATTTGCTTGGGAGACTTCGGGTAAAGGTCCCTCCTCGTCCTCCGCCCTTTTAAACCCTGTGCTGATGATGTACTCGTCGGTTTTGAGTCTCGGAATTCCGCAAGCGAAGCGAATTTCTTTTCGGGGGTTTTGATGTGAGTGAACGCTCACGGCACAAATAAGATGATGAAGTTGCTCTAGAATCTCGGGATAATTCCGCGCGATCGGATCAAAGCTCCAGTTGCTGACGTAAGTAAATTCAGCGGATGGGCTTTCTTCACGACGAGTTTGGATCAATTGATTTAGAAAATCGAGATGACGAGAAGCTTTAGCTGCCGAGAAGAGCGAAATGGCCGGAAAAGCGAGGTGATAAATCTGAACCTGGCTTAATGTCACCATTCGGATGCAGCCTAAGACAACCTGTTTTTCGTTGTCTTCCATCATCAAAATATAATGCGTTCCTATGAAGTCATAGGTATCCACCGGCAGAGCGCCGAAACGATGACGGCTGGAATAGCCCCGTTTTCTCATGAGAAGCATATCAGTGAAAAGGGTTCTTACCTTGGGATTCTCCAATTGCTGATAGACGCTGGAGAGCTCGATAATTTGAAGCCTTGATTTTGTTTCGTTCTTCACAATCTCTTATTCGGGCAGGAATACTTAATTCTTTAATCACTGTTTAAAATTTAATAATTTTTAAACAATTAGCATATATTTAACAAAGATTTAACGCGAGAGCGCGCGTGGATGAAACGGCACGGCCTGCGCAAGGGCTTCGAATTGTTCGCATAAATTGAAGATGAGTGCCGGGCGATAAAATTGGCGCGATGGATTCGAACTGCCGGGGTACATCCCCGTTACGGAATACGGCAGCCCCTCGAAATGGAAAAAGAAGGCTTTTCCGTCCGCGCTGGGGCGAAGGTCTTTTTCTTCCATCAGGTAGGAAAGATGCCTTTGAAGCGCGCGTTGAAAGGCGGCTTCGGATTCGAAATGGACGTCGTCAAAGACGGCGATCAGGCTCAGATAGGGCGAATCCGTTCGTTCTTGCTCCTGTTGATAGTAAAGAAGGTCTCTACGCAGCTCGGCGATCAGCGCCTTTTCGCCGAGGCGTTGATAAACGCCGATCCGGTATTCTTTTTTCTTCAAAGCGAGCCGGGTCATGAGGCTCGGGCATTGAGTTTCGTCCGACCAGCGGGCCAGCTGTTCATCGATCTCTTGGACGGTGACGCGGGTTTCGGACGGCGAAAGGGTCGAATACGAAAAAAGCGTTCCGTTGCGCGGAAAGAAAAAACGAGGTGACGGTTTCAGCAGTGAGTTCATCGGTATTGGATTCATTTCCATCGGAAAAGCAAAACGCATGCCGGAATGAAACGGGCCGTTTCGGCGCAAGCAGGCGCAAGGTCGGAAAACTTCCCCGGCCGCGAAACGAAAAAGCCCCCGTCGGGAGCATGGCTCGGACATTGCAGAGTTGACCCTCAAAAGGAGAAAAATCCCATGGCACAAACCCAAAGAACGTCCAATCATTCCGCGAAACAAAAACGCCAGGCGCATCACGTGATGGCCAGCGAGAAAAAACAAGGCCGCTCGTCGAAAGACGCCGAACGGATCGGATACGCGACCGCCAACAAACAAAGAGGCGGAGGTCACGGATCGTCATCCCGTTCGTCTTCTTCCCGGTCGTCGTCTCATCGCAAAACAATGCACTAGAGAGGAGAAAACTTATGAAAGTATTCGGATCACTCATGACGGTTTCCATGCTCTTTGCGGCCGGAGCCTTCGCCCACGACATGAACGGCCCTTGCGCCAGCGTCTTCAAAGCCTGCGAATCCGCCGGCTTCGTGAAAGGAGACGATGCCCCTCACGGCCGCGACCTGTGGGATGATTGCAAAAAGCCGCTTTTGGACGGCAAAACGGTCGTCGGAGTCTCGGTCGATACGAAAGACATCCAACGCTGCAAGCAGTTCAAAGAAGACAAAAAAGAATGGATGAAGCACTGGAAGGACCGTCACGAAGACTAACGGCCCCGCCAAACTTCAGTGCACGCTTCGATGTGAGGCGTTCACTTCATGCAAAGCCGGAGGTTTGACCTTCGGCTTTTGCATTTTGTGAGGAGTTCGTGACTGACGCCCGAGCTTCACGGATTTTCCCTCTTTCGCCGACTGAAGGGCGGCGCGGATTACCTTGACGTCGGCCCAGCCCTCCAGCCCGGACGGCTCGGGGTCGGTCCGGGTCATGATGCAATCCGAGAAATAAATCAATTCCGGCGCGAATTGATCTTCTTGTTTGAACTTCTCGCGACTTTCTTTTCCGTTGATCGTCGTCGTGAGCGTGCGCGTCCCCCGATAGTCGTAGGCGTCCTGCAAGCGGATTTTTCCCGCCTCGCCCGCAAGCTCGAACTCGTCGATCGCTTCGGTGCCGAAGCTGCAAACGAAGCTCGCGATCCGGCCTTTCGGAAAGCGAAGGCTCACGGCGATGCTCTCGGGTACCTGGTCGAAGGTTTCGGTATCGTGCGTGGCGGTAAAGGCGAAGACCTCGGTCGGCTCCTCCCGAAACAGGTTTCGGGCGGCGTTGATGCAATATACCCCGATATCCCAGATCGGTCCGCCGCCGGTTTTTTTCTGAAGACGGATGTTGCTTTGATCCTCCATCCGAAACGAAAAACTGGAATTGAAGTATTTGAGCGGCCCGAGCTTTCCTGACTGCGCGATTTCGATCGCCCTAAGGTTCGCCGGGTCGAAATGCAGGCGGTACGCCACCATCAGACGGGTGTCAGTCTTGCGCGCAAGGCGGACGAGCTCCTGCGCCTGCGCTTCTTCAAGCACGAAGGGCTTTTCGCAAAGCACGTGGATTCCGCGCTCTAGCGCTTTCTTCGCATATTCGTAATGCAAGTGGTTCGGAACGGAGAGGTAAACCGCATCGATCGCGCCCGAATCGAGGAGCGAATCGTATTCCTCGTATCGGTAAATCGGAACGGGGTGTTCCTTTTTCGGTGCTTTCGTTTGCTTTGAAGCTTTGCGCGCCTTGGCCGGATGCCCGCTGACGAAGGCCGCCAGGACGGAATTTTCGCGGGCATTTTCGAAGGCGGGCAGCACCGCTTCCTGGGCGATTTTTCCGATTCCGACGACCGCATAGCGGATATGAGGATGAGGGTGGGAGTGAGAGCTCATTTTAATCTCCTGTTCTGGCATTGCATCGCCAGCGCCTCCGTTGCCTGCGAAAACGATGCCAGTTCGAAACGATGACCTTGCAAAAATTTCGGTGTCGTTTTGTCTGTTGCTCGGGAGGTCTTTGTTAGGTAATTGATTTTTCAGATTATTTTTTTGGTACGGAAGCTGCTTTGCCACTGGCAGGGGATTTTTTTGAGTCAATTCGTTCATCGAGGGGGAAGAAAATGAATATCATCGTCAGTCGGGTGCTGGCCGCTTTCGTGTTCATGCTGTTATTGGCGTCGTGTGGCCAACATCCGGATTCGGTCGTCAACGACCGAAACGTCGTGACGAACGGCGCCGCCACCGACCGTATGGTCGAAGGATACCGAGTGGTTCGGAGCGACGTTCTGAAAGCACAAGTCGGGGCTCAGGGGTTACTCAGCGCATCGAATGGGGCCGCTTCCACCTTTTTGAAAAAATCATCCTTACTCGCGAAGGATATTTACGAGGGCGCGTCATCCTCGTCGTCGCAATCTTCAGTTTCTTCTTCGGCGTCCGCTCCCGCTCAGGATTCGCTGATTTTGGGGCTTCCTTTCGGGATCTTGGGCGATGAGCGCGTTTTCGGCGGCGTGATCACCGGTGTTTCCAATCACGACGACGAGAATCTCGGGAATCTGAAGCTTTCGGATTTTCCGATGATTCACGGGCGCTTGTTAGTGGCGGGCCTGGACGGAAATTCTCCGCAAGTCGTTTTCGTCGGCTGCGTGAACGATTGCAGCGAGACGGCACCTCGGGTTCCGCTGATCGGCTTTCCGATCGTGGCCGTCGATACCGACAAAGAATTGCTGATGATCGATCTTTCGGCGGTCGGTCGCGACCTCGACCTGATCTCGATGATGGACCCCGACGGCTCAGGCACCGGCCTGAAATCGGTTTCGACCGTGGCCAAAAGCTTCGATTTCTCGCTTCAGACACTCGTTTTTGACGTCGAGTCGAAATTGACGGCGGTCGATCCCGCGAATCACCCCATACCCGACATGACCCTGACCGTGCGCTGGTACCTGAACACCTCGGCCGCGTTCGATCCGTCGTTCGTGTCGAGAGCGGCAACCCCGGGGGTGGGTTTCTTTATGACCAGCCATTCGGCGACGCCGAAGATCACCCGGTTTTCGCTCGCTCGTTTCGGCGATCAGGGAATCAAGTATTACATCAAGAACGTTCCCGCCGAATGGCAGCCGGCCTTCGCTTCGGCCTTCGACGAGTGGAACGAAACGTTTCAAAATCTTTTCGGGCGCAAAATTTTCGATTACGAGTTCATCGCCCAGGACGATCCGAGGAATGCGCTGTTAGTGACGGGCGACATTCGTTACAACATCGTCGAATGGGATCTGACCAACAAAGCTTCTTACGGTGGTCTCGGACCTTCCTTCGCCAACCAGTACACGGGCGAGCATCTGGCGGCCGACGTGCTGATCCAGGGGCCGACGATCATCCAGCTCTATTCGGATTGGTTCAAGATCGCAGACCAGGTGAAGGCGCTGCAAGCGCAGAACCGGACCGCCGAAGCGGACGCGCTTTTAAAACGCTTCAGCTCGCAGGCGGATGCGGGGATCGTGAAGACCGCGAAGCATACGTTGAAGCTCGGTACTCAGGCGTTCACCATCCGTTCGGAACTGGCCGGGTTGGAAGACCCGCACGCCGAGCGGAACGACTTCGACGAGCTTCCGCCGAACGTCGATTTCAAGACGTACATGAACGGCTACTTTCACGATATGCTCACGCACGAATTGGGGCATAACCTGGGTTTACGGCACAATTTTCGCGGCAACTTAGGCGCGACCGATACGGGCCAGCCCGGATCCACCTCGCGCTCCGTGATGGAGTACTTAGGCCGAGGCTTCCGTTACCTTGATCATGTGGGCAAGTACGACCTCATGGCGATCCGCTACGGTTACGGCAACGTCAAACCCGATCACTTCGACTGGTTCTGTACTGACGAGGACGCGTTCGATCCGTCGAATCCGGCGACCTCGCCCGAGTGTTCGTCCGACGACGCGACTCGCGATCCGTACTCGTTTTTTGAACAGCGTCTTGCGAAGACGATCGACTATCTGACGGCTCGCGGCCGGGCCGACGCGCCGGAATGGACGCAGGCCGATCTGACGAACGAGCTCAACGTCGCGCTGAAAGGCTTGCTCAGCTATGCCATGCTGAGCCCAAGGAATGCGCCGTCGCTTACGAACTTCTTCGGCCAGGACGCACGTCCTTCCGATCAGGCCGGGGTCAAAGCGTTCGTCGTCGCGGGGGTTCGTCAGCAGCTTTGCGACCCGAGTCTTGATCAAGTGATCGCAAGCAAGCTCGATGCGGCAGCGCAGGCCAAAACCCGAAGCAATCTTGAAACGCTTCGCGAGACGGCGCTGAAACTGTTCCAAAGCCAAGGCATCGCACTGGGTTTCGATGTGGACTGCGGTTCTAGGTTCTTAGCCCGCTCTGAATGAACCGGATGTCTTTGAAGAAATCGCGTTTTGCCTGCTCACGCTGTTCGTGAGGCGCCCGTAAGACCGACGAGGGGTGCACCGTGATGAGGGTCTTTTCGCTCAATCGGCTTTCTTTCCAGCGGCGGCGATTCGCCAAGACGGGAAGCGAGCGACCGAAGACGCTGAGGGCCGCCGTCGCGCCCAGACAGACCAAGATTTCGGGCTGAATCGTCCGGACCTCGCATTCGAGCCAGGCAAAACAGGCTTGAACTTCGGCGGCATTCGGCTTGGAGTGGATGCGGCGCTTTCCGCGCGGAATCCATTTGAAGTGTTTCACGGCGTTCGTCACGTAAGTCTCTTCGCGGCGAATGTCGGCCTGAAACAGCGCTTCGTTCAAAAGCATCCCCGCCGGCCCCACGACCGGCTGACCCGCTTCGTCTTCGTGGTCTCCGGGCTGTTCTCCGACGAACAAAATACGGGCGCCCTTTTTTCCTTCGCCGAACACGGCTTGAGTCGCGTTTCGATAGAGAGTGCAGCCCCGGCAATTTTGCACGGCTTCGCGAAGCGAAGGAAGCGTGATTTTTTCAGGCAAAAAGAGCTCGGCGCCTACCTCTTTTTGAAAACGCATTTCTCGAAGAGGTGCAATGTTCGTGCCTGCAATGTCTCGTTTTCGGCGATTGCAGGCGAGGTGGCTTGCTTTTTGCTCTTCCACTCATCATTCAATCAACCCAATGAAAAGGAGCCAATCATGAAAAAAATAGTCCTGATGTTAATCGCAAGTTTCGCGCTCGGAGGAGTTTCTTTTGCTCAAGCGGGTACCGCCGGATATCACAGCGGATCGGGCAGCGGCAGCAACGTCGATACGACTCAGCCGGATGCGAACGCTTATCCCACTCCGGGCAAAACGATGCAGCAGAAAATGGATCGCCCGAGCGACATGAACAAAAGCGAACGTTCCGACCAATGGAAGAAAGATCAGAACAAAAAGCATCATCGCCCTTCGTCCGAACTGAATGACAACAACATCAACGGCAGCGGAGCGGACACGAACCGTTAACGGAAGATCCCGCCTCGGAAGCGGTCGGCAACGGAACGGATTTTGCAGTCCTTCAATATGGGTGAAGTCCGATGAAAGACCAAAACGAAATCCGATGGTATGTCGTTGCGAATCGAACCGAGGCGGGAATCTACGTCGAACGGGATGATCGAAGCTTTGCGTTGATCGAATGCTTCTATGACCCTGAAGGGCGCTTGCACGAGCGAGCGCTCGATTCAGACAAACCGGGCCGGGCCGTTTCGAGCGCGTCGGGGAAAGTCCGACATGCGCTCGACCGGCGTTTTCGGCGTCATGAACACCTGACGCTGGAATTCGCGAAACAAATCGCGGAATACCTGGAGATCATGCGCCAACGCGACCGTTACGACAGTCTCGTGTTGGTCGCGGAGCCCGGCTTCTTGGGAATTTTGAACGGCGAGCTCTCTTCGCGCGTGCATGCACGCGTCGTGGCCGAAGTGAACCGCGAACTCGTCACCCGTCCGATTCGCGAGCTGCGTTCGCGGATTCTGAAGGAGGAACGTCGCTATGAATACCGTACGCCCAGATAAGGTGGCCGCCAAAGTCATCTTCGCATTGGACCCGCTCGAACCCGAATTGGTGCCCGATCCGAGCTCCATCCGTTGGCTCAGGCACTGGATGGACGAACGACAGGCGACGTTAGAGGCCGTGTACATCGCCTCGTGGCCGTCGGAATCGGCCGAGTTGGAAAAAACGCAAAACGAATTTGAAATTTACGTTCGACAACTGGGCCTCAGTGACGCCGTTAAGGCGACGGTTCTCGTCTCGAAGTCGACCTCGCGCCGCAAGGCCGTTCAGACCTTGGTGAACTACCTTCAGCGCTCGAATGCCGACTTCGTGGTCGTCTCGTCGCACGGGCGGGCCGGGGTGGGGCGCTGGATGATGGGAAGCTTCGCCGAGCGGCTGCTCGGTGAGTCTCCGGTTCCGGTGCTGTTCTTGAGCGATCGCCACGAGGGAATGCCTCAATTGAAAAAAATTCTTTTCCCGACCGATTTTTCGGAAAGTTCGAAGTGCGCGTTGGAGCTGCTGCTGAACGAGTTCCAAGGATTCGGCGGCGAGATTATTTTGTTTCACGCGGATTCGCCGCCCGGAGTCGTCGCCGACACCGGAATTTTGGGCATTCCCGTTTATTATCCCGAAGAGGTTTGGGTCGAGCGCAAGTATCAGATTCAGCGCGAGGCGAACCGGATCGCGAACGAGGTAACGGCCCGAGGATTCGGAATTCGCACGGTCTTACAAGAGGGTGTTCTGGACGTGGTGAGCGCGATCGAGCACGTGGCTGAGGGCGAAAATGTGGATCTGATCGCCATGACCTCGACCAACCGGGGAATCGACCTGATGATCGCAGGCGGGGTCGCGCGGCAGGTCTTCCGCATGCGGCGCTGGCCCGTCTGGGTCTGCGGCCCGGAAGCTGTCGAGGCCGCGCAGAGGGTTTCTTTGCCGCAAAATCCGCGCTATGCTGGCTGAGGTGCCAGAATCGTCCAAACCTCAACGCAAAATCATTCATGTCGACATGGATGCGTTTTACGCTTCCGTCGAACAGCGCGACCGCCCCGAGTTGCGCGGACGTCCCGTCATCGTCGGAGGCGACCCGCAGTCGCGAGCCGTCGTTTGCGCGGCCTCTTACGAAGCGCGGAAGTTCGGGGTGCGTTCCGCCATCAGCTGTTCCGAGGCGAAACGGCGGTGTCCCGCCGGAATTTTCGTTCCACCCCGGTTCGAGGCTTATCGCGAGGTCAGTGCGCAAGTCCGCGAGGTGCTCGAAACCGTGACCGATCAGATCGAACCCTTGTCGCTCGACGAGGCCTACTTGGACGTGACGGAAAACCGCTTGGGCGAACGGAGCGCGACCCGAATCGCGCAATACCTGAAGCGCGAAATCTTCAACCGAACGGGCCTGACCGCTTCGGCAGGGGTGAGCTTCAACAAGTTTCTGGCCAAGATCGGAAGCGATCTGAAAAAACCCGACGGCTTGGTCGTCATCACGCCCGATCGGGTGGACGCGATCTTGCCGCCGATGCCGGTCGAGCGCCTGTGGGGAGTGGGAAAGAAAACGGCCGAAAAATTGAAGCAGGCCGGCTTCGTCACGATCGCCGACGTCCGGGCTTCGAGCGCCGAGCAGTTGGAAAATCTTTTGGGATCGGCGGGGCCGTTTCTTTGGGATCTCTCGTACGGACGCGACGATCGCGAGGTCGAAGCGCATTGGGATCGCAAGAGCATCGGTTCTGAGCGGACCTTCGAAGAAGACATCCTTTCGGTTTCGAAGCTGGACGGCGAAGTCGCCGAGCTGAGCGACGAGATTGCCGAAGAGCTGCGCGATCGGAGTTGGTTTGCGACGACGTTCACGCTGAAGATCAAATACTTCGATTTCCGGCTCAGCACGCGGAGCGTGACGCTCACGGTTCCCACGGTGCGCGCCGAAGTCATCCATGAAAAAATGAGAACGCTGTTGCTCGAAAAAACCGATGCGGGACGCGTTCCGATCCGGCTGATCGGCGTCAGTGCATCGCATTTCATCCGTGAGGACGATCCGCTTCAGTTTTATTTCGAGTTCATGGAATTTAATGGCGTTTCAACAAAGATTTAACGTGAGTCTCGGGCGCGATCCCGTTTACAATCGATAGGGTGAAAGAATTCAAGCATCTGGACCGCCAAGCCTTCGAAAAGTATTTCAGCGGTTTCGACCGCGCCCGTTCGGTCGGAATCTATTTGAAAATGTCGAAACTGTTTTTGGAGAGTTTCCCGGAAAACTGGAAAAAGCTCGAACGGTACTTGCGGGAAGGCGACGGAAGCAACGCCAAAATTCTTGCGCATCGGCTGAAGGGAGCGTTGCGGACGGTCGGAGGCACGCGCCTGGCGGAAGTGTTTTTCAGGATTGAAGAGGGAGAGGGTAAAATTCCCCACCCGGATCTTTTGAAAATCTTGAGTGATCACCACGAGGAAAGCCGAATTTTCGCCGAAGAACTTCAGGCATGGATGCACCAGCTTCATGGGTCTTTGAACGGATCCGCGGGCGGAAGCCTGTTGTGATTTGCGTTTCGCCCTTTTCGTGCTAAAAATGAAGAGGGATATGCAAAAGATTCTGCTCATCGACGATGCCGAAGATGTTCAATTCCTGGTGGAGCAATCGCTCCATTCTCTTCCGTTTTCGTTGGATACCGCGTTTTCCGGAATCGAAGCCTTGCAAAAAGTGAATCGAAATTCATATCAGCTGCTGCTGGTGGATCTGCTGCTTCCGGACAGCCACGGGTTCGATCTGTTTTTAAAAATCCGGGGAATTAAAGGTTACGAACAGATTCCCGTCATTTTCTTGACTTCGAACGACGACGTCTCGACCGTCGTGAGCGCCTTCTCGCTGGGCGCGGACGATTTCGTTTCGAAACCCTTCCGTTTGCTCGAACTCCGCGCTCGCGTCGAGCGGAGGCTTCGTCGCGGGCCGGACGAGGCGCGCAGCGCCCCTGAACTTCACCCGGCGGACGAAAACGAACGCGTCCGGGTCGGCGATCTCACTCTGCACATTCCTTCTCAACGCGTGATGGTCGAAGGCTCAGATGAACTGCTTCCGCTCAGCCCGCGCGAGTTCAAAATCCTGCTTTTGCTTTCCAAGCATCCCGACCGGATTTTCAGCCGGAAGAGCATTCTGGAAAACGTCTGGGGCAGCGAGGTCAACGTGACCAACCGGACGGTCGACGCTCACATTTGCTATCTCAGAAAAAAACTGAACAAGTACTCTCCCTGCATCGAATCGGTTTCGGGAGAAGGCTATCGTTTTAAAATCTGATCACGGCTGCTTCGGGATCTGCTGCGCCCGCCACCAAAGGGCCGGCACCCAGAAGATCGCGCCGATCAGGATGTGGATGATGTGATCGTTCGCCGCGAATTCGAGCACGTTGGGCGCAATCGACCAAAGAAAGCGCTCTTCGTGCAGAAGGTTCCCCACGGTCGGAAAGCCCATGCTTCCGAAGAAAAACCCGGCGATTCCCAAAAGGACGTAAAAGGCGCCGAAGATCCAGCTGAAGGTGTAGGCCGGTCCCGATTTCTCAGAAAGACCGAAGATCAACGAAAGGACCCCGAAAAAAAGCTGCAAAGTACTATGAGCGACGCTTAAATGCATGCCCAGAAACCCCGGGGCCATGAACCCCAAGACACCGAGGATGACGAGGACCCAGCCCATCGTCATGCAAATCTTTTGGGGTAACGATCGTTCGACGTGAATAAAAGGACGCGGATGCAGTGTGGTAGCCATGACTTCCTCCTTGCATCTCAAAAAGATGCACGGGCCGCGCCAATGGCGGAAGAGGGAGACTCGCTGCGCGTTCGGGCTATTCGCCGATCATCAATTTCGAGTTGAAACCGACGAGCAATCGGAACACGTTTTCGTAGCGGCTGAAGAGCAGGCTCTCGGGACGATCCATCACGTCGTGATAATACGGAGGCCCGCCCATGGTGTAGATGAAGAAGGCCGGAACGCCTTTTTCGGAAAACCAATAATGATCGCTGTTCGCGGCTTTTCCGCGCGGGTAGATTTTCGAAAGGAACTTCCCTTGGGCGTTCACGTTTTGAAGCATCGTGAATTGATCGGGGAAGATCGTTGCGTTCACGATCGTCGCGCCCTGATCGCCGTTCCCCATCAGATCGAGGTTCATCAAAAAGCGGATTTTGCTCAGGTCGATCATCGGGTGATCGACGAAATACTTCGAGCCCACCAGTCCGGCTTCTTCGGCCGCGAAGAACAAAAAGACCATCGAATCGTGCTGCGGATGAGCGGCGTAGTAATGAACCAGATCAAGCAGCATCGACGTTCCGCTGGCGTTGTCGTTCGCGCCCGGAAAATACGTATCGGGGCCCATGCCGCCCAGGTGATCGTAATGCGCGCTCATTATCACGTAGCGATCGGGATGGACGGTGCCTTTGACCATCACGGCGACGTTCGCCGCATGAAAGGCGGGGACCATCACGTTTTCGATGTCGATCTGATAGGATTCGGGGATCGACTGCAAACGTGATTTCAAAAGTTCGATCGTCGTCGTGGGTTCGACCCGTTGTTCGGCCGACCAGGTCAGCTTGTCTTCGAGGGTGAAGATCACGGGTTGGGACGGATCTTTGAAATGAGAATCGTCGGTCTGGATCAGATTGCCCGAAAGTTGGGCGCCGCGGCTGCCCGGCGAGACGATGTAATCGACACCGGGGACAAGGCGGACGCCGTTCAAGGTCACGTTCATCGTGCCCGGAAACGTGTTGATCGGCATGTCGAAGGGTTGAAGAAAACTTTTATCATCGAGCGGAACCACGCCTGCGGGGAGTTGGCTGACGATGTAGTCGGCAGCCTTTTTCATTCCGTCTTTCGTATAGCCTCGTCCCCAATAGGCGCTCGATGCGATCGTGTTGACGACCTTGCGGGCATAATTGAGATCTTGCGCTTGAGCGGTGAAAGAAACGGCGGAAAAAGACGAGATCAGGGCCAGAGCCCAGAGGGCGTTGAGTTTCATGAATGTCCTCCCGGAGGTGTCGCCAAGGATAGCAGTCCTCGGAAGGAAAAGCAATCTTTTTTAAACAGTGTTAATTGATTTAACTATTTCGGGAGTTCGATCACGGCGCAGGCGATCCGTTTACCCGAGTTCCCCGAGGGTTGGCTGATTTCGTCGTCTTTGTCGGCGTGAATGACGAGCGAGGTTCCGCCCTGCTTGAGAAGCGCGTTCGAGCCTATGTTTAAAATCACGTTCGGGTCGAACAGTTCGACGTGGGCCTTGCCGTCCTTGCCGACGATCAGGTTCGGCAGGTCGCCCGCATGAGGGCCGCCCAAATGATTGAAGCCGTGGGCCTGGCCATTCGGATTGTAGTGCTCGCCCGCCGACTTGAAATCGGGTGGGGTGCAGATTCCGTTTTCATGGATGTGGAGGCCGTGTTTTCCGGGCGGCAGCTTTTCGACCGTCAGATCGATCTGTACGCCTCGCACCCGCTCGGTGAAGACGGCCTTTCCGATCGGCTCATTCTTCGTATTGATGATCGTGACCGTAACGGAATGCACGCTTTTGAAAGGAGGACTGATTTCGGCCGCTAAGGCTCCGAGCGGAAAGAGCATCAGAAAGGACAAAACCGGATAAAGTGATCGCATGGATCCTCCTTTTGAGGAAAAACTCCGGGTCAGGCCGGGGCGTTTTTCCGGGGTTCAGACCAGGGCCGCCGCTCATCTCGCAGAGAACCCGGTTTCGGGCGTTGGCACTGATCTTGTAATCAGCTCGGGCAATTCCCCAACCGCAACTGTGCCCAACACCAGTACAGTAGCTTAAAGCCGTCCGTCGCATGAAGCCGACGGGCGGCTTTCCCCTTTCAGGGGCCCTCAAAGGGCTGCACCATAAAGGCAATCGCCGCGTCCGCATCAAAAGAACAGTGCCCTCCCGAAACCAATGAAAACTGCGCCGATCCGCCGTTTGCCCGGATTGCTTCGACCATGGCTTGCGCGCCTTCGAAAAATCCGTATTGATCCTCCGAGCCGACCGAGACGAACACGGGCGGAAAGCTCGGTCCGACGTTTTGTTGCGCTAAGGCCACGGGCGCTGCGTTCGACCACGAAGCTTCGTCGGGAAAATAGGCCGCGAGCAGAGTCAGCGCCTGATGCACGGATCCCGGATTGGCGTGAGTGCGTGCGATGTAATCGTCGATCTCCCGAGGAGGCGCATAAGGACTGACGGTGCTGATCGCCGGACACAAGAGGGCGACCCGCGCAAAGAGTTTCGGCGCCTTCAGGTAAAGTTCGGCGGCGTTGAAACCGCCCATCGATGCTCCGGCAAGCATGCGATGCTCGGGTTTGAACGAAAGTTTCGCTTCCAGGTACGGAATCACGCGCTGAAGAAAATGATCGAGAAGGCCGCTGCGCGAAGACGCGTTTTGCTCGGCCAGCAGCCAGAATGAACCGTAAGAGACGGTAATCACGGTCGGCGCGGCAGTGCCCCACGCGGCATAGACCCGATCGACTTCAGATGTGTTCTGCCATTCGTATTCGCTCGATCCGCCGCTGTGAAGGTAATACAGAACGTCGTGGCTGACGCTCCCTTTGACTTGATGAATGCAGTATCCGTAACGAACGGAATCGCGAACGGTGGCGCAGTGAACGTCGAGCGACGGAAGGGCCGGCGTGGTATCCGCGAACGACGGTGTCGTGACGATGAATGACGTGGTGATGAGTGATGTGATTATGCCGAGAAATTGGAATGGCTTCATTTCGACCTCCAGTGTTGCCTCTGGAGGTGCAAGGGCGGTGCCGTTATTCGAGGGTCAATTCGCGAAGCGTCGCCATGTCGACGTTTTCGCCGGTCAGCGAACCGCCGGGAGTGATTTGAGGATACATGATGTCGGTCGGATCTTGCACGTGCGCCAAACCGAGAAAATGCCCGAGCTCATGCGTGATCGTTTTTCGTCCGCTGGTCTGGTTGTATTGCCCGATGCAATCGCCCCAGCAAAAGGAAGCACTGCCGTTGATCATGACCATGGCGGAGTGGATTTCGTTCGAACTGTTCGAGTTCACGATCGTCTGCCCCACGATGTTCGCCTGCAGCGGCCACGGATTTTGAAAGAAAATCGTGTTGGCCAGGATCTCGCTCGGATGCTGGACGTCGCCGGTGTAGGGCGCTCCGGAATAAGCACCGCGATAGTTGAAAAGTTTTTTACCGACTTGAGCCTCCCAGAAACTCATCGCGTCTTGCAATGCGGATTGCGCTTCGGGGTCGCTGGCCATGGCGTTGTCGGAGTAGAGATCGACCGGGAATTTACCCCAGCCGGGCCGGCCGTTTCCGCAGGCCGAAAGGATCAGAAGCAGGGAAGGGAAGAAAAGAGAGCGAAATGCGCGAGTCATGCAAAAACCTCATGTTCGGATTCGCCGCGCTTCTTGCGCGACTCAACGGCTGCATCGCTGTGGCATTCGCCGCAACCGTTGTTTCCAGGATATCGCAATTTGAGTGCCAGAAAAGAAAGAAAACCGGAAAGTCCCGCTTTTTGAAAAAAGCATGAATTTCCGGTTATTTATTGGCTATAGAAAAAAGCGCGCGAGTCGCCGGGGGAGGGACAAATACCCTATTGAAGCGGAAAAACGGAAAAAGAAGTCGAGGACGGGGGGATATCCATCGTCGAACGGTCCAACGAGCGCGAGGCTGCGGCCATGACGCCGACGAAAATCAGAAAAGGATAAAGCCAACGAAGAAATGATGCGCAAAGTTTATAAAGTTTAGCGGGATTTTTCATTGTATTCCTCCTTTCGGTCTTCACAATTATTATACAATAATTGTGTGGGTTTGGAAGGGCGAATTAATGAACTTCTTTAATGAGGTATTCTTTGACGCCCGCCGGAGTCTCGACCTCGGCCGTATCCCCGCGCGATAAGCCCGCTAAGGCCTCTCCGAGCGGCGATTGCGGGGTGATCACGGTCACGCCCAAGGCTTGGGTTCCGCCGCCGCTCTGGGCAAAAAACCAGGTGCTGGTGCTCTTTTCTGCTTGAAGGAGGACGACCGCGCCGGGCTGAACCTGGTCCATCGCCCGGTGCGCTTGTTCGGCGTAGCCTTTGTATTCGAGAATCATTCGCTCGATTTCGGCCACTCGCGCGGCTTGTCCTCGGGCCAGATACGAGGCCTCGGTCGCGCGCGTGTCGTGTTTGTCTTCGGATTTCGACTCTTCATGGGTCGCGGCCTCTTGCGCCGATTTGGCACTTTCGGATAAAAGCGCGAGTTCCTTTTCAAAATGCTCGATCAGATGCCGGAGGAGGGTCGATTTTTGAATGTCCATCCCGCTATCGTGCCATTTCGATCCGGAATTTGCGACCTTTGATCCGTCCGTCGCGCAAGCGGTAGAGCGCCACCCGCGCGATTTTTTTTGAAACCGCGACGTACGAGAAAAAATCGTGAATTTCGATCTTGCCCACGTCTTCGGCCTTGAGGCCACCGGCCTCACCCGTCAAGGCGCCCAGAATATCGCCGGGGCGGACCTTGTTCTTTCTCCCGCCCGAGATGAAGAGCGTTTCCATCTTGCTGTCCTGATGAAGATCATGGCGTAAGTCTTCGAAAGAAGTCTGAGGCAGATCGCCAGTATCGAGTTTTTCGATCGGGGACTGGGTGGCTTTTTGGATCGCTTCGATGCGATTGACTTCTTGGGTGAGGGCCAGAGTGACCGCGATTCCGGTTTTTCCGGCGCGTCCGGTGCGTCCGATGCGGTGGACGTAAATCTCGGGTTGTTTCGGAATCTCGAAGTTGATGACGAGGTCTAAATCGGCGATGTCGATGCCTCGCGCAGCCACGTCGGTCGCGATCAGCACCCGAGTGCTATGATTGCGGAATTTGGCCATAATACTGTCACGCTCGGGCTGTTCGAGATCGCCGTGCAGGCCGGCGGCGCTGACGTTGTTTTGTTTTAACGCTTCGGTGAGTTCGACGACGGACGCTTTAAAATTGCAAAAAATGATCGAAGTCGCGGGCTCGTAATTGCCGAGAGTCCATAAAATACCTTTGAGTTTGTCATTGAATGAAAACGATCCGTCCTCACGAGACAGGGCGATCTCGCAATAGGATTGTTGAATCAAGGGGGCAATGCCGGTGTCTTCGATCGTGACCCGAACCGCGTCGTGCTGATACTTTCGACTTAAGGTTTCGATCGATTTCGGAAAGGTCGCCGAGAACAAAACGGTTTGTCTCTTTTCGGGCAAGTGCTCGAAGATCCGTTGCATGTCTTCTTCAAAACCCATGTCGAGCATGCGGTCGGCTTCGTCCAGAACAAGTGTCGAGATCGTGGATAAATTCAAGGTGCCTTTACCCAAATGATCGAGCACCCGCCCCGGCGTGCCGACCAAGATATGAACGCCGCTTTCGAGTGCGCGAATCTGCGGGCTCATCGGCTGTCCGCCCGAAAGTGGAAGCACCTGCAAACCCATGTGGCGGCGTCCGAGCTTGCGAATTTCGCGCGCGACCTGGTTGCACAATTCGCGGGTGGGGCACAAGACCAGGGCATGGGGCACGACCTGCTTTTGAAGATTGAGTTTGAGAAGCGAAAGCTTTTGCAAAATCGGAAGCGTAAAGGCCGCGGTCTTGCCGCTTCCGGTTTTCGATTGGCCGATCAGGTCTTTTCCGGCCAGCAGGCTCGGCAGGGCTTGTTCCTGGATCGGGGTCAGGGATTGAAAGCCCAGCTCTTCCATCACCTGTTGTAATTCAGGGACTAAGGTTTGAAGGAGTGGTTTCATGTGAGGTATCCGCCCAGCTCTTCCCAGCGGGCGAGCTTTTGATCGAGATTGAGTTGGTTTTGGCTTTGTTCGTCGATCAGCTCACGCAGCAGGCCCGGGTTGGTTGAAAAATCTTCCGACGATAATCGGGTGTTGAGTTCGGACTGTCGGGCCTCAAGCTTTTGGATCTGGACTTCAAGCTGGGCGAACTCCTTCTGCCAGGCGCGCAGTTGATTATTCGATATTTTTTTCGGCGCATCGCCCGAACCGGCAACGCCCGAAGCGGTTTTGTTCGACAACATCGCTCCCTGGGCTTTCGGCTTCTTTAAACGCTCGCGGGTTTCTTGCACCTTTTTGGCCAGATACTCCTCGTAATTGAGCACGAGCGGGGTGATTCGATGATCCTGAATCTCCAACAATTGATCGACGAGGGGGGCGACGAATTCGCGATCGTGCGAGACGAGGCATAAGGTACCTTCGTAACTGAGGAGCGCGTTGAGCAAAACCTCGCGAGAATCGGCGTCCAAGTGGTTGGTCGGCTCGTCGAGCAGTAAAAAATTATTCGGCATGAGGAGGAGCTTCGCCAGCGCGACCCGCGCTTTTTCGCCGCCCGAAAGCACACCGATTTTTTTGTGAACATCGTCGCCCGTGAACAGGAACGCCCCGGCCACCGCGCGAACCTGCGCGACCTCCATCTGCGGGGCCACGATTTCGAGTTCCTGCAAAATGGTGTGTTGAAGATTCAGGCTTTCGGCCTGAAGCTGCGAATAATAACCGATCTGAACCTGATGCCCGAGCTTGAACGTGCCCTCGCTGAGCGGAATCGTTTCCGACAGGGTCTTGAGCAACGTCGTCTTACCCGCACCGTTCACGCCGACGATCGCCACGCGCGAACCGCGCTGCAAAATCCAGTCGAATTTCTCGAAGACGACCTTGGGGGCTCCTTCGGGCGAGAGGAATCTTACGCCCGCGTTTTTGAGCGTGATGACTTCTTTGCCACTGGGAGGGCAAGGCGGAAAACGAAAACCGATAGTCGAGCGCTCTTCGGGCAAATCGATCATCTGCGCTTCGATCTTTTCGATTTGCTTCAGCCGGCTTTGCGCCTGGCGGGCCTTGGTCGCCTTGGCCCCGAAACGTTCGACGAACGCGCGCATTTCGGCGATTTTTTGTTTTTGGCCCGCATGTTGGGCTTCCATCACCTTCAAGCGTTCTTCTTTTTGGATAACATAAGCATCGAGGTCGCCTTTGTAAGTATGAATGCGTTGCTGGTCGATTTCCCACACCTGGTCGATGAGCTTGTTCAAAAACGCACGGTCATGGCTGACGATCAAAAGCGCGCCGGGATAGCTTTTTAAGAATTCTTCGAGCCAAAGAAGCGATTCGAGGTCGAGGTGGTTGGTCGGTTCGTCCAGAATCAGAAGGTCGGGCTGAAGGAGCAGCACGCGGGCGAGGGCGACCCGCATCAGCCAGCCGCCCGAAAGTTCGCTTAAGTTGCGGTGAAAATCTTTCGCCTCGAATCCCACGCCTTCCAAAATCTGTTCGGCACGCGAGGGAAGGCGATACTCGTCAAAACCCTCCAGCTCTTCGAGCACGCGGCCGTAACTTTTCAGGTCGGCTTCGGTATGATCTCCGGCGAGCTTGTTTTCAAGCTCCACTTTTAAGGCAAGAATTTCTTCTCGACGGCCGTCGAGTCGCAGCACCTCTTCGAAGACGGTGCGGTTTTCGAATTTCGGAAGCTCCTGCGCCAAATGTCCGATGCGGACATGGGCCGAAATCAGCAGCTCGCCCTGGTCATAATGCTCTTGGCCGAGAAGGATTTTAATGAGGGTACTTTTTCCGGCGCCGTTCGGGCCGATCAGCGCGATTCGGTCTTGGGCGTCGAGGTGCGCATCGGCGTCTTGAAACAGGGTCTTTGAGCCGTAATGTTTGGAAAGTCCCTTGATGTGGAGCATTGTCGTTACTCTATTGCAGGCCCTTCTTTTTTTCGAGTACAATCGATGGATATGAATATTTTAATCACCGGCGCCAGCCGCGGAATCGGAAGGGAATTCGTAAAACAGTTTTTAGAGCGGGATCCGAAAAATCGCGTGATCGCGCTTTCGACTCACGTCGATCGCTTGGAGGATTTGCGTTCGAAGTACGGCGATCGTTTGATCACGGCAGCGATTTCGGTTTCGAAAGAAAGTTCGCGTGAAGAAGTGAAGGCGCTGTTCGATTCGGGCGATCTGAAAGGCGAGGCACTCGATTTGCTGATCAACAACGCCGGAACGTACCCGGACGAGCCCGACGATTTCGAGCGGGTGAAAATCGCCGAGCTTCAAGAAGGCTTCGAAGTGAACACCTACGCCGCGTTTCGGACGACGCAGGCCTGTCTGCCGTATCTTAGAAAAGCGAAAAAGCCGCTCGTGGTTTCCGTCACGAGCTTAATGGGTTCGATCGCCGACAACGACTCGGGCGGTTCGTACGCGTACCGCATGTCGAAGGCGGCGCTGAACATGTTCAACAAAAGTTTTTCGCGCGATTACCCCGGCATCACGTCCGTGGTGTTGCATCCGGGTTGGGTCCAGACCGACATGGGCGGCGACCAGGCACCGACCACTCCGTCGGATTCGGTCTCGGGCATGATCGGATTGATCGTCGAGCTGACGCCGAACGAATCGGGTAAATTCTTCGATTACGAAAGAAGTGAGCTGCCGTGGTAAAAGCGGCGAAGAAGCGTTGTCCTTGGGCGGGCGAGCAGCCTCACATGATCGAGTACCATGACCGCGAATGGGGACGCGCCGTCCACGACGATCGCAAGCTCTTCGAGTTTTTGATCTTGGAAGGCGCACAGGCCGGTTTAAGCTGGGACACGATTTTACGAAAGCGAGAAAACTACCGCAAAGCCTTCGCCGGGTTCGACCCTCGCAAGATCGCAAAGTTCGATGCCGCCCGATGCGCGATCTTGATGAAGAACGAGGGGATTGTCCGCAATCGCCTGAAGATCCACTCGACGGTGCGGAACGCGCAAGCTTTCTTGGCGGTTCAAAAAGAATTCGGATCGTTCGACCGCTACGTTTGGTCGTTCGTCGGCGGCAAGCCCGTCATCAACCGCGTTCGCGATGCGCGCGATTTTCGCGCGACGTCCTCCGAGAGCGACGCGCTTTCGAAAGACTTGAAAAAACGCGGGTTCAATTTCGTCGGCAGCACGATCATGTACGCCTTCATGCAAGCGGTGGGGATGATGGTCGACCATACGGTCGATTGCGATTTTCGGCCGAAGAAGCGTTAGTCGTCGAAAGCGTCTTGAAAAATAGGTCCGTCCGGCGTGGGGACGTGGGTCGCATCGAACGCGACGCCGGGGCTTTTTCCGAGCGAGACGGCGACGGCAGGCCACGGAAAAGCTCGTGCCGGATGAGAAGCGCCCTGGGCCCGTGCGGCCCTCAGGTCGCGATAGGCTTGTCGCGCCCAGTGATCCATTTTTTCCGGATCCCAAAAATGCAGTAAAAATCCTTGCTCCGGATCGGTGGCCCAGGGCGCGCGAAATGCGAATAAAATTTTAAGGACACTGACCCGCCGATGCGTGAGCGGTCCGCCCACGAATCTCTTCGGAGCGATCCGGGTTTGCATCCATTGCGTTTCAAACTCGGGCGTCATCAGCCCCGCCAATTCGACGAAGCTTGCGCCGAAGGCCGAACAGCCCGAGCCCTGTCGTCGGAGCGGTCGCCCGTTCAATCCGGCATAGATCCGGTCGTAGCCGTTCGCATGATACTCGCGAAGATACGTCATCAACCGCGCGCAGGTCGCGTCCGAGATGAAAAAACGAACGAAGCTGCTGCGGCCGACCCGGTTCATCGCTTTCAGATCGGCGCTTACTTCTTTTGATGTTTCGAGCCGTCCCGCGTAGTCCTTGAACAAAACCCCAAGGCCGTAGCCGTGAAGCAAGGCCCGTCGCTCTTCCGAATCGTTTTGCGAAGTCATGGCCGTGTAAAGATGCTGATCGCCGCACGACAGTTCGACCGAAACGTGCCCGATCGGATGGCGTTTGCCTGCGGGCGAGCGCGCAATTTCGTTTCGGATCGCGCTGATCGCGAGCGCTTGCGGTTTCGTCCAGTGAATCCCCTTCGGCGAGGGGATCAGATGCAGGGTTAAAACCGAGGCCGCAAGAAGGGTTCCGAACGTCATCTTAAAACTCTAACGACGGGCGGACGATGACGGTAGGCAAAATTCGATGGCGCGGAAAAAAGCCGAAAATGCCCCGCTAATTTTCTGGCGCGACTGCCGTCGGAGCAGGCGAAGGAAGCCGGAAGAACAAAACCAAAACGATAATCAAACCCGAGAAGAGGGCCCAAGCGCCGGGCGAAACGTGGTCGAGCAGAAAATCGGCAAGCAGCGGCGCGATCATCGCGGCGAACGAGGCTAGCGATTGACTCACACCGAAAACACTGCCTTGTTCTTTGGGACTTGCCTGATGCGAAACCAACGCCGAAATCGAGGGGCGAACGAGGCTCGACCCCATGCTTCCGATCGTGGCTACGATCAGAACTTCGGGAATGTTCGAAACGAGCGCGAAACCGGCAAACCCGATACCTTGGCAAAGAAATCCGATTTGCGAAGTGATCTTTTCGCCGTATCTCTGAATCAGGCGATCGATCAGGATCCCGCGCACGACGATCCCTAAAAATCCGAGATAAGCATACAGGTAACCCACTTCGATCGGACCGAAGGGGTGCCCGTGGTAAGAGAGTCTACGCTCGGCAAAGAGGGCGAAGCCCGAAATGTAAGCCGAAAACGAAAAGCTGAAGATGAAAAACTGAATGAGCAGGGGGCGGAGCTTTTCAACTTTCAGGTATCGATAGATCGGCGAGAGGTCGAAGGCCTGCATCAGGTGCTTCGTCGAAAATTCGAACGGTTGCTTTGCCGTGCGAATGTGTTCAGCGTCTTGAAAGAAAATCGAAGTGGCGGTGATGCTACAGAGAGAAAAGAATGCCGCTCCCCAGGCCGGGGCCTGAAATCCGTAGCGCGAAAGAAAGCCCGCGATCGCGGGGCCGACGAAGAACCCCAATCCGAAGGCGACACCGATCATCGAAAACGCTTTGGCGCGTTCCTTCGGCTTCGTCACGTCAGCCATGGCGGCTTGGGCGACCGTGATGTTTCCCGCCGTCACGCCGTCGATGACGCGCGCAAGATAAACCATCCACAATTGTTGCGCGAGCGCCAGAACGACAAAGCCCCAGAAGGTCCCGATCTGGCTGATCAGCAACACGGGCTTGCGCCCCACGCGGTCCGAAAGAGCGCCCAAGACGGGGCCTGCTAGAAACTGGCAGACGGCAAAGACGGTGATGAGCAGCCCCACTTCGGTGGCCGAGGCGCCGAAATGCTCGGCATAGAACGGAAGGTAAGGAAGCACGAGCGTGAACGCCAGCACGTCGACGAAGACAATCAAAAAAAGCGCGAGGAGGGGCCGCGAGCGAATTCCGCGGCGAGGAGGCGGAGAGGTCATGAACTTGAGTCTAGAGAACTTTCAGGGGAATGAGAAACTTTAAAAAAAGAGATTGACCGTTCGGTCTTTGTTCGGTATCCTGGTCTCAGATGGAAAGCCAATTGACCCCAAAACAGCGACAACTCTTGGAATGGATCGAGAGTTATTTGAAACAGCATCAAACGATGCCTTCCCGTCGAGAAATCGCGTTCGGCCTAGGACTTTCTTCTCCCGCAACCATACAACAGCACATTGAAGCGCTCGAGCGAAAGGGATTTTTAAAGCGAGGCGATGCCGCTCACGGACGCAGTGAGAACCGGGCGCTTCAATGGACTGCGCGGTCTAAAAAAGTTTTATCCGCAGTGTCTCACCGAGTCTCTCACCCCACAAAAGGGACCGACCTTGAGGGCGGCGCTTCAGGTGACGGACGTTTCATGGAAGTCCCGCTTTTAGGCTCGATCGCAGCCGGTTATCCGATTGAGGTGTATCCCGATGCGAAGTCGGTTTCCTTGCCGCTCGATCTGTTCTTCTCTTCGAAACAGGCCTCGCTCTCTCAAAAAGACGTGTACGTCTTGACCGTTCGCGGAGATTCGATGATCGACGAAGGCATTTTTCAGGATGACTGGGTGATTTTACGAAAAACGAACCAGGCCAAATCCGGCGAAACTGTGGCCGCGCTCTGGAACGGAGAGGCGACCCTCAAGAAATTTTTCAAAACCAAGTCCGGGATAGAACTTCACCCGGCCAACCCGAAGTATCCCGTCATGTCGATCGGCCGCGACGATCGCTTCGAGATCCAAGGCGTCCTCATCGGCCTCATTCGTAAATGGTAGGGCGCCGCTTAGGAATGTAGTTTGCAGTAAAATGGCAGGAGTCCCCCGGGATAACGGGTTCAAGCCCGGGGGATTCCGAACCATCTCACGCTATTATCGAAAATCTCTGGGTGCTGCTCTGGTCCACCGCTCTTTTTAACTTTCTGATTTTTAATTCTCTTTCCGAGGGTTATGAAGCCGGAGGCGATCATAAGACAAGCCAGGACGGCGTCCCGAGGAAAGAGAATTAAAAATCAGAAAGTTAAAAAGAGCGGTGGATCAGCCCCTTCATCTAAAAGCTACTGACGCCCCTGCCGAAGCTTCGAATGCTTCTTCCCATAAGTGAAATAAATACAGAACCCGACGATCAACCACACGATCAACCGAATCCAAGTATCCCGCGGCAGTCCCGACATCACCCACAAGCAAGACAGCGCTCCGAGCGGTCCGACCAGCCAGTACACCGGCGTTTTGAACGGACGCGGAGTATCCGGGTTGGTCTGCCGTAAAATCACGACGCCCAGACATACGAGCACGAAGGCGAGCAGTGTTCCGATCGAAACGAGTTCTCCGACGAGGCTCATCGGCATGCAGCCCGCGCAGAACGCGACGAACAACGAAGTCAGTACGGTCGCTTTGTGAGGCGTCTGGAATTTTTGATGAAGCTGATCGAACCAAGGCAAAAGTCCGTCCTTGGCCATCGAGTAGAAGATCCGGGTTTGACCGAGCATCAGCACAAGGATAACTGACGTGAGTCCCGCCAGAGCTCCGAATTTGACGACGAACGAAAGACTCTTCTGCGCGCCTTGACTCCAATTTCTCAATGCGACGATGTGATCAACGCCGACCGCGACCGGATCGGGTACCCCGAGGTCTTGATAGTGAACCACACCGGTCATGACCAGGGCCATGAGGATGTAAAGCGTCGTACAGATCACGAGCGACGAAAGAATCCCGATCGGCAGATCGCGCTGCGGATTCTTCGCTTCTTGGGCTGTGGTCGAAACCGCATCGAAACCGATGTAGGCGAAGAACACCACGCCTGCCCCGGTCAAAACGCCGGGCCATCCGAAGCTGAAAAATTCCTGCCCATTGCGCATCGAAACGCCGGCCGGAGGGACGAGGGCTGCCAGGCCCGAAGCCGCCGAATTCGCGATCCAGTTCGCGTGATCGATGACGCCCCAACCGAGGGCGATGAAGGCCAGAATGATGGCGACCTTCACACAGACGATGATGTTGTTGAAGACGGCGCTTTCTTTGATCCCTTTGTAAAGGATGATTCCGACGATGAGCGCGATTGCGGAAGCCGGCACGTTCCAGACGCCGGATACGACCGAGCCGTCGAGGAGGGTGACGGTCTCCCACGGGCCCTTGGTCAGGCGAAGCAGGGTATCCGAAAGTTCAAGGCCGAGGGTTTTATGAATCAGCGAGATGAAATACCCGGACCACGAAGCGGCCACCGTCACCGAACCGAAGGCGTATTCAAGAATCAAATCCCATCCGATAATCCAGGCAATCAGTTCGCCCATGGTGGCATACGAATAAGCGTAGGCCGACCCTGAAACGGGCACCATCGCGGCCATCTCTGAGTAGCAGAGGCCGGCGAAGGCGCAAAGAATGCCGCCGATGACGAAGCTGTAAACGATCCCGGGGCCGGCGTAATAGGCGGCCGCAGTTCCGGTCAACGAGAAGATCCCGGCGCCGATAATGGCTCCGATCCCGAGCAAGGTCAGGTTCAGTGCGCTCAGATGGCGCTTCAGACCGGTGGTGCTGTGGCCTTCGGCGTGCGGATCGCCGGCGTCGGCGATTAATTTGTTCAGATCTTTTTTGATGAAAAGATTCGACATTCTTTATTTCTCCCCCGTTGTGTTTTAAGCTGACATTATTATCTTTACTGCTTTAGGGGAGAGCGTCAAGTCAATGAATTGGAAATCTTTATTCAGAACGAAGCCCACGGATCAGATT
>Ga0164242_10000637_pt1 | contig 42501 bp, 46 predicted proteins | sample OricomgcompostMG_FD_108783 | JGI IMG/M metagenome (GOLD analysis project Ga0164242, IMG submission 108783) | Miracle-Growth compost microbial communities from Emeryville, California, USA - Original compost - Miracle growth compost (MG) ... | reverse complement strand
CTCGTACGTGCCTTGCAGGATGCCCTGGCTTCCGATGTAGATCCAGCTGCCCGCCGTCATCTGGCCGTACATCGTCAGTCCTACCGACTCGAGCCTGCGGAACTCGGGCCACGTCGCCCAGTCGGGCACGAGGTTCGAGTTGGCGATCAGCACGCGGGGCGCCCACTCGTGCGTGCGGAACACGCCTACCGGCTTGCCGGACTGCACGAGCAGCGTCTCGTCGGCATCCAGCGTCTCGAGCGTGCGCACGATGGCGTCGAACGCCTCCCAGCTCCTGGCCGCCCTGCCCGTGCCGCCGTACACGACGAGGTCCTCCGGCCGCTCGGCCACCTCGGGGTCGAGGTTGTTCATGATCATGCGAAGCGGCGCCTCGGTCTGCCACGACCTGGCGCGCAGCTCCGTGCCCCGCGGAGCGTGGATGGGGTGTCGGTCGTTCATAGGTGTCACTCCTTGCTGTGCGGGTTCCGGTCGGCGTCACCGGCAATCGAATACAGGCGGTTCTCGTGATAACAGGCCGGATCCGCCTGTTCTCCCGCGGAGAGCGCGATCCTGCCTGTTTTCGCGAGGTGGCTTCCGATTGTCGTTCTGGCTTTGGTTTCTGTCTCTGGTGGCTTCGGGTGTGGCGGCTTCTGGTGTGGTGGTTGAGCTGGTCAGCGGAGGGGGCCGGTGACGGACTCGACGGCGGAGAGCACGTTGCCGCTCGCCACGAGCGCGACGGTGGCCTCGATCTCGGCGGAGAGCATCCGGTCGGGGCCGGGGCCCGCAACCCGCGTGCGGAGCACGTCGCGCGCAGCGGATGTCGCGGGTCCGGGATGCAGCGGGGCGCGCAGGTCGAGCGATCGCGCCGCCGTGAGCAGCTCGATCGCGAGCACGCGCGTCAGCCCGTCGATCGCCCTGCGCAGCTTGCGAGCGGCGGCCCATCCCATCGAGACGTGGTCCTCCTGCATGGCGCTGGAGGGTATCGAGTCGACGGATGCCGGCACCGCCAGCCGCTTCAGCTCGCTGACGATACCGGCCGCCGTGTACTGCGCGATCATGAGGCCCGAGTCGACGCCGGCGCGGTCGGCGAGGAACGCCGGCAGTCCCTTGCTGCGGGCCACGTCGAGGTGCCGGTCGATGCGACGCTCGGCGATGCTCGCGGCATCCGCAACGGCAATGGCGAGAAAGTCGAGCACGTAGGCGACGGGCGCCCCGTGGAAGTTGCCGTTCGAGACGACACGGCCGTCGAGCGTGACCACCGGGTTGTCCACGGCCGAGGCGAGCTCTCGCTCGGCGATCAGCCGCGCGTGCGCCACGGTGTCGCGGCCGGCTCCGGCCACCTGGGGGCCGCACCGCAGCGAGTAGGCGTCTTGCACAGTCGGGTCCTCGGGCCCCGCGTGACTCTTCACAATGGGCGAGCCGGCGAGCAGCGCGCGCAGGTTGGCTGCGGAGTCCGCCTGGCCCGTCTGCGGGCGGAGCGCCTGCAGCTCGGCGGCGAAGACCGCATCCGTCCCGAGCAGTGCCTCGACGCTCATCGCCGCCGTGACGTCTGCGATCTTGTAGAGCGCGTCGAGGTCGGTGAGGGCGAGCGCGAGCATGCCCAGCATGCCGTCGGTGCCGTTGATGAGCGCGAGGCCCTCCTTCTCGGCGAGCACGATGGGACGGATCCCGGCCTCGGCCAGCGCCGACGAGGCCGGAACCACCTCACCGCCCCGGTTGCGCACCTCGCCCTCACCGAGCAGCGCGAGCGCGCAGTGCGCGAGCGGCGCCAGGTCGCCGGAGCAGCCGAGCGACCCGTACTCGCGCACGATCGGGGTGATACCGGCGTTCAGCGCGGCCGCGTAGGCCTCGACGGGGGAGACCCGCACGCCCGTGCGTCCGGTCATGAGCGTGCTGAGGCGCAGCAGCATGAGCGCGCGGACGACCTCACGCTCGACCTCAGGGCCGGAGCCGGCGGCGTGCGAACGGATGAGGCTCAACTGCAGCTGCTCGCGGTCCGCACGTTCGATGTAGGTGGTCGCGAGGGCACCGAAGCCGGTGGAGATCCCGTAGTGCGGCTCGGGGTCGTCGGCGAGCGCGTCGATGACGCGACGGGTGTTCGCGACGCCGGCGACGGCATCCGGATCGAGCGTTACTCGCGCATCGTGCCGCGCGACGGCGACCACGTCGGCGATGGACAGCGGGCCGACGCCCACGACGACCTCGTCCGATGCTCGCGCAGTCTCAGCCGCGCCTGCGCGCCGGGCATCGGCATGCGTGCTGGTGGTCGTTCTCATGTCTCCATTGCACGCCAGGCCGGCCGGACGGCGCTCGATGAAGGTTCGTTTCACGTCCGGTATACCGGACAGGGCGCCCATTTGCGGCGTACGATGGCGCCATGCCCGGCAAGGCTCCCGCGGCGGATGCGACGTTGCGCATCCTGCGGCTGATGAGCGAACAACGCGGTCCCGTGGCCGCTGCCACCATCGCCCGATCGCTGGAGCTGCCGCGCTCGACGGTCTACCAGCTGCTGGCCACACTCACCGAGCACGGATTCGTCATCCCGCTGCCGGAGCTCGCCAAGTACGGGCTCGGCGTCGCCGCCTTCGAGCTCTCCAGCGGATTCAACCGGCAGCAGCCGCTGACCCGTGTCGGCGCTCCCGTGCTGGCGCGTCTCGTCGACGACCTCGGACTCAGCGGCCACCTCACGGTTCTGCTCGGACGCGACGTCGTCTACCTCGCCGAGGAGCGGGCGCCGCACGGGCCCTACCTCGTGACGGATGTCGGCGTGCGGCTTCCCGCGCACCTCACCGCCTCCGGGCTGGCGATGCTGGCCGACCTGCCGGCAGTCCAGGTGCGGGCGCTCTACCCGGATCGCGGCCTGTTCACCACGCGCACCGGCAACGGCGTCAGCAGCTACCGGGAGCTGAGCGCCGAGTTGCACCTCACACGGGAGCGCGGGTATGCGATGGAGGACTCGTCGGTGACCGAGGGCCTGCGGTCCGTGGCCGTCGCCGTCCCCGACCACGTCGGCTGGCCGGCGGCATCGGTGGCGGTCACGTTCCCCGTGGACCGCGACATCGACCTGGATGCCACGGTCGCCAGGATCACGCGCTCGGCCGCCGAGCTCGGTCGCCGCATCGGAGGCGGGGCGATCGTGCGCAGCTGAGTACGGACGGCCACCACCGTCGGTTGCCGACGGCCATGACGGGGACGCTCCAGGTCACCTCTCCGCGAAGCCGGCGATGGCCTCCAGCACGACGAGAGCGGCCAGGCGCACGGTGCGTCCGTCCGCCGCGTCGCGCGTGGCATCCACCTCGGCGATGTCGAGGGACGTCACCCGGGGGTCGCGCGCGAGGAGGCGCACCGTGCGGCGCAACTGGTACGCGGAGAGACCCCCGGGAACGGATGCCGGGCAGGCGGGCGCCACCGCCCGGTCGCAGGCATCCACGTCGACGTCGACATGGATCGGGCCGCCGGACGCGCCAGCGGTCTCGAGCGCGAGCGAGGCGATGTCGTCGAGCCGTCGTTCCTCGAACTCGTCGCGGCGCACGACGAGGATGCCCGCCTCACGCGCCCTGGCGTCGTAGAACTCCGAGTTGGCGAAGTCGGCGATGCCGAGCTGCACGGCGCGCCTGCCGTCCAGACCTGCCTCAAGCAGACGACGGACGGGAGACCCGTTGGAGACCCCGTCGCGCAGGTCGTGGTGGGCGTCGATGGTGATGAGACCGGCGTCGGCGACCCGGCTCTCACCGCCGCCCGCGCCCCATGCGCCGAGCGCCACGCTGTAGGTGAGCGCGTTGTCGCCGCCGAGCGCGATGACCAGGGAGCTGCGGCCGGCCGCGCGGCGAACGGTCTCGATGGCATCCGTCTCGCCGTCGCCGTCCGGTTCCGTGACGACGCCGAAGTCCGCGACCGCCGGCCAGGACACGCCGGCGGCGAACGTCCCGTATCGCTGGATCGCCTCGCGGATGGCGGCGGGCGTGGCGTGCGCGCCGGTCGGCGACAGCGACGTGCGCCAGGTCGGAACACCGACGATGCCCACATCGACCCGCGCGGATGCCTGCAGCGAGTCGGCGGACGGCCACCGTCCGGCTCGGGGCCAACGGGCATCCTCGAACAGGGTCGTCTCGCTCATGCACGCCACGTTAGCGGCAGCCGCTGCCCCCGGGCGTCCCGCAGCGAGCGAGGCGACGCCGGCCCGACGACGCGAAGATCGGGGATCCGCGACGACACGCCGTACGACGGCGCAGGTGGCCGGCGCGCCGTCGCGGATCTCCGATTTTCGGCACGGGCAGGGCACGGTTTCGGCACGCACCCGCACTCCGCGTACGCACCCGCGTGCGGACTCCGCGTGCGCAGAGCCCGGAGATTGCGTTCAGGGAGTGAGTGGACTCAAAGTTCGGTCAGCGCGTGCGGTCGCACGTTGAGCGGCTCGACGCCGTCGTCGGTCACCACCACGATGTCCTCGATGCGCGCGCCCCACTCGCCGGGGAAGTAGATGCCCGGTTCGATGCTGAACGTCATGCCCGGCTCGAGCTCGAGAGCGTTCCCCGCGACGATGTACGGCTCTTCGTGCACGGACAGGCCGATGCCGTGCCCCGTGCGGTGGATGAAGCGATCGGCTAGCCCGGCATCCTGCAGCACGCGGCGGGCAGCGGCATCCACGCTCTCGGCCGTCACACCGGGCCGGACGGCGTCGACAGCCGCCTGCTGAGCTCGTTGCAGGGCGGCGAACGCATCCTGGATGCCGTCGGGCACGAGTCCCGTCGCGTAGGTGCGCGTGCTGTCGGAGTTGTAGCCGAGCTCCGTCGGGCCGCCGATGTCGACCACCACCGTCTCGCCGTCGCCGATCACCCGGTCGGAGACCTCGTGATGCGGATCCGCGCCGTTCGGTCCGGATGCGACGATCACGAAGTCCGCTTCGGCATGGCCCTCCTCGACGATCGCCGCCGCGATGTCCGACGCCACCTCGCGCTCCGTGCGCCCCGCTCGCAGCCACTGCGCCATCCGCGCGTGCACGCGATCGATCGCCGCGCCGGCCTGGCGGAGCGCGTCGACCTCCGCGGCATCCTTGAGCATGCGCAGGCGCCGCAGCACCGGGGTGGCGAGCTGCGGTGAGGCGTCGGACACAGTCGCCAGCGGCACCGTGTGCAGTGCGGGAGTCGCCTCGCTCACCGCGAGGCGGCGCACCACGCCCAGCCCGTCGAGCGCCAGCGCGTACGGATCCACGCCGTCGACCCAGTCCCGCACCTCGAGCCCCGCCTCGCCCACAGCGGAGTCGCGCAGCGCGGCCAGCTCCATGCGGGGCACGACAACGTAGGCATCGCCGTCGGCCGGCACGACCAGCGCCGTGAGGCGTTCGAACGTCTCGGCGCGCGATCCGATGAGGAAGCGCAGGTCGGGGCCGGGAGTGACCACGACGACATCGAGACCCGCCTCGGCGGTGAGCTCGGCCGCGCGTCGCAGCCGGGACGTGTAGACGGACGTGGCGAATCGTTGCTCGGCCATGCGACGAGCCTAGGCGGTCGCTACGACACCGCGATGGTCACGACGGATGCCGCCGACAGCACGAGTCCCACGCGCTGCGGCCAGTTCCACCGTTCGCGCAGCACGAGCCGGGCGAGCAGCACCGTGACGGCGGGATACATCGACGTGAGCACCGCGATGACCACGAGCTCGCCGAAGCCCGTGGCCGCCAGGTAGCTGAAGGCTGCGAGACCGCCGAGCACGCCCGCGACGACCGGCAGACGCAGTGCCGACCGCACAGCAACGGGTGTGCGCCGCCTTCCACCGCGCCGCATGGCCACGATCGCGAACGGCACGATGGCCACGCAGGCGACGAACTGGCCGGCGGTGACGGGCCACACGCCCGACGACGTGCCAGCGCGTTCGAGGGCGATGAACAGCAGAGCGAAGGATGCGCCGGCCAGCATCCCGTACACCGCGCCGCTCGACCCGTCCCCTCGCAGCCGGAAACCTCCGCCCGTCCACGACACCAGCGCCACCGCCACGATGGCCGTGGCGACTCCGGCGAACCCGACGGCGGTGAGCCGGTTGCCGATCGCCACACCGACGACGGCGGGAATGACGACGGTCAGCACGCCGGACACCGTGGCCACGACGCTCATCGACCCGACGGCGAAGCCCTGGTACAGCGCGAGCGTTCCCACCGCACTGCCGACTCCGCTGAGCGCCGCCCAGAACAGCGTGCCCACGCTCGGCGCCTCACCGTGCACGAAGAGCAGCACGAGGAGCGCCAGTGCGAACTCCGTGACGATGGTCGCGGCGGTGACGAGCATGACGGGCATGCGGCGGCTGGCGACGCCCGCCACGAAGTCGGATGCCCCGTACGCCAGTGCGGCGATCAGGCCCAGCAGTGCACCCACGCGTTCCCCTTCCGCATGTGCCTACGGTACGCAATCGGCCGGAGCGGGACCTCACCCGTCTGCATCGCGGTCCCGTTCCCGCAGCGCCAGCGCCCTGGCTCGAACGGTGCGGAGCGCGGCGACGAGCCGCTCCTTCTCGCCCGGCCCGAGCTCGGCGGTGAGCGCTTCGTCGAGACGACGGCGCTCCTCCTCGACCGGCCCCTGCAATGCCCTCCCGCTCTCGGTGAGCCAGAGGCGCACGAGGCGGCTGTCGCGTTCGTCGCGCGTGCGCCGGATCAGTCCGGCGGCGCTCAGGCGGTCGGCCATCTTGACGACAGCGGGTGTGCTCACCCCGGCGCCGGCCGCCAGCTCACCCGGCGTCTGACCGTCTCGTGCCCAGAGCGCGGCGAGCAGGTGGTCCTGCCCCAGGTGCAGGCCGTGACGGCGCATCGCCGCATCCGCCAGCGCGCGCACGGCCTTGTTGGTCTCACCGTGCACGTCGAGGAACTCCGGCATGCCGCTCCTTCCCTTGCTGCTCGACCTCTGCCTGACCGCTGCCTGACTGCCTGAACGCCGGCTGGCCGCTGCTTGATTGCTGCTTGACCGCGTTTCGTTAACCGGTTATCGTCCGAATCGTTAACCCGTTACCGATTGGATCACCATGCTACTCATCACCGGTGCGACCGGACACATCGGCATCCCGCTCGTCTACGATCTCGCCGAGCGAGGCGTGCCGACCCGCGTCCTGGCGCGCGACCTCACGAAGACGGCGGCCTTGCCCGCCACCGTCGAACGTCATCGCGGCGACCTGGAGGACGCCGGCAGCCTGGATGCCGCCTTCGACGGCGTCGACCGGCTCTTCCTCCTCACCCAGGGCACCGGCACGTCGATGGCTCGCAACGCGCTTCGCGCTGCGGAACGCTCCGGGGTGAGGCACGTGGTGCTGCTCTCCTCCACGAACGTGTTCGGCGACCCCGTACCCGCCATGGGCCGGTGGCACCACGAGCGCGAGACGCTGGTGAAGGCGTCCGGGCTGGCATGGACCGTCCTTCGGCCGAACGGCTTCATGAGCAACGCCCTCGAGTGGCGGTCGACCCTTGCGCAGGAGGGCGTCGTTCTGGATGCGACGGGGCCCGGCCGCCACGCGGTCATCGACCCTGCCGACATCGCCGCCGTCGCCGCCGCGGTGCTCACCGAACCGGGTCACGTCGGCGCGGAGTACACCCTGACGGGTCCGGAGTCGCTGACCACCGCCGAACAGGTGCTGACCCTCGCCCGCGTTCTGGGGCGGCAGCTCCCCCTCCGCGAGGTCGGGACGCCCGAGGATGCCGTTCGCTCACGCTACCCCGACGGCGCTCCCGCGCCCCTCGCTGAAGCCGTCATTCAGGCCTGGTCGCTCATGCGCGCCGACACGGTCGGCGCCCGCACCCGCACGGTCGAGCTGCTCGCCGGCCGAACGCCGCGCACCTTCGAAGCCTGGTGCCGACGCCACGCGAGCGCGTTCGCGGACGCCTTGGCTGCGGCGTAAGTCCCGCCGTGACGACCGACGAGGTGCGGGGATCGCTTCGCTCGGCAGCCGCGCCGGCTTGAGCGACACCAGTCGCGGCGTCTTGAGCGGCACCAGTCCCGCCGTCAAACGAAGGGCAGCCCGGCGACGAGCTCCGCGAACACGGCTTCCGCACTGTCGCGCGTGGCGAGCCTGCCGGCCTGCCCGAGCCAGAGCGACTGCAGTTCGCCGTTTCCCTGCGCTCCGGCTGCGGCGCGGAAACGGCCGGTGAGCCAGTTCTGCACGGGGAACGGCGCGATGGCATCCGCCTGTTCGATCGTGCGCACGGCTCGGTTGGACGCGCCACGCGCCAGGCGACCGCTCATGGCGCGCGTCAGCACTCCGGCGTGGGCGGGCGTCGTCTCGATCGCCGCGCGATGCGCGTCGTTCGCGGCCGACTCGCGCGCACGCAGGAACGCCGTGCCGACCTGGACGCCATCGGCACCGAGCGCGAACGCGGCGCTCACTCCCCGCCGATCCGCGATCCCGCCGGCAGCGATCACGGGAACGTCGACGGCGTCGCGCACCTGGGGCACGAGCGCGAACAGGCCGACGAGCGAGCGCTCCGGCGGCTCGATGAACGAGACCTTGTGACCGGCGGCCTCTGCTCCCGTCGCCACGATCGCATCCACGCCGCCCGCGGCGAGCGCGACGGCCTCGTCCACGGTGGTCGCCGAACCGACGACCGCGATGCCGCGTCGGTGCGCGGCGTCCACGACATCCGGCCGCGGAACGCCGAAGACGAAGGAGAGTGCGGCCGGGCGGGCATCCAGTGCCGCCTGCAGCTGCTCCTCGAACGGTGGCAGGTAGCGCTCTGGCTGAGCGGGAACCTCGAGTCCCACCTCCTCGAACAGCGGTCGCACCGCATCCACCGCGCGGGCGTACTCCTCGGCCGTCGCGTCGCGTTCGGTTCCGGTCGGCAGCCACAGGTTGAACGCGAACGGCCGTGTCGTCGCCGCGCGCAACTCGTGCGCCGTGCGCAGGATGCGATCGGCGTCGTAGCCGTAGAGGCCGTACGACCCGAGGCCGCCCGACTCGCTCACCTTCGCGGTGAGCTCGACGGAGGACAGCCCTCCGAACGGCGCGAGCACGATCGGCCTCTCCGTCCCGAGGGTCTCGGCCAGCGTCTTCCCCGTGCGTGCCTGCACAGCGTTCTCCTCACTGCGAGATCTGATAAAAAGGACTCAGATCCTCTTAATACCGGAGTTGTGGCGCCGAGCGTCCGCTCGCATCGCCGCCGGTTCCTTCATAGCTCGATGGGCAGGCATCCGTGAATCCCGCACTCGCCACGCAGATCGCCGTGACGTTCACCTGGCTGGGCCTCGTGCTCGGCATCTCGTTCCTCGAGGCACCCATCAAGTTCCGGGCGCCGGGCGTGACGACAGAGCTCGGCGTCGGGATTGGCAGGCTCGTCTTCCGCGCGCTCAACACCGTCGAAGGGGTGGCAGCCGTCGCACTGTTGGTCGCCGTGCTCGCGCAGGGCGCCGACGCGTCACCCTTCGCACTCGGCATCGCGATCGCCCTGCTGGTGGTGCTCGCGGCCGGCGCGCTCGTGCTGCGCCCGCTGATGGACCGCCGGGTGACCGCGGGCCGCACGGCCGAACGGATGCCGCGGCACACCCTGCATTTCGCGTACATCGGCCTCGAGGTGCTCAAGGTCGCGCTGCTGATCTGGATCGGCGTGCTCGGACTCGTCGCGGCGTAGCCCCGCAGCGCACGACGGCACCCTCAGGCGCGCGCTCCGAGCCGCACCACGCACAGCTCCGGTTCCACGAACGGCACGAGACGGGCGCCCGGCCCCTCGGATGCGCCCGGCGCCCGGCGCCCGATCATGCGCTGCACCAGGCCCTGGTGCACGGCGCACACGACGTCGGGACGCTCTCGCGCCGCGGAGCGGAACGGGCATTCGTGCATGAGGATCTCCTCACCGCTGACCTCCGGGTCGAAGCCGAGCGAGTCGAGCACGTCGACGAGCTCGCCGACGGCATCCGAGAGCGTGCCGGCAGGGTCGGCGTTCGACTCCATGGCATCGGCCCAGCGCTCCCCCGCGCGCACCGCTGCGGCGCTGCCTCGCACGTCGGGATGCGGCCGCTTCGCGCTCGTCGGCACGTCGTCGCTCGGAACGGCGCCCACCGCTTCGGGGTCGCCGAGCGCCTGCGCCAGCACCTCGATGAGCTGCTCGCGGGCATCCGCCGCACGCACGGATGCGCTGGGCGCGTAGGCCACACGCGGCCGGCCGGCGCGCTTCTCACGCACGGTGCGGCGCTGCACGAGGCCGGCGGTCTCGAGCTGGTCCAGATGGAACCGGGCAGTCGTCACGTGCACGCCGAGCTCCGCGGCTACGGCCTGCGCGTCGAGCGGATGCCGCGACGCCGCGAGCACGTCGAGCACGCGTCGCCGCGCGGCCGGTTCCGCCGCGACCGTCGTGCGCCGCGGCACAGACGTCGTGCCGTTCGCGTTGCGGACCGGCCGCTCGCTCATCGCTCCGCCGCCGTCGGCTCGGAGCTCACGTGACGGCCGAACTCGACGACGGTCGGCGCATCCCTGCGCCCGATGGTCTCGAACTCGCTTCCCGACCGGCCCTCGAGACGGCGGTGGATGGATCCGGCGATCCTCGTCGCCTGGAGCTTGGCGCGTTCTGCCACGGGCCCGGCATACAGATCGTCGACGGTCGTCGTCCACAGCGACAGCCAGCGCTCGAAGTGGCGCTCGTCGAGCGGATGCCTCGCATGCAGCACGTAGTGCAGCTGCAGCGCGTTCCGCCGGTACAGGCCGGCGTTGAAGAGCACCGTCTGCCAGAAGTCGCACATGATCGGCAGGTGGTGGTCGAGATCCATGTGGGCGACGTCGATGAAGATGGGCCCGAGGAGCTCGTCGGCGAAGGCCCTCGTGTAGAACGTCGTGACCAGCTCGGCGATGTCGTCGCGATCGGCGAGGTCGCGGCGACGCGAAGCACGCGTGCCGGCAGTGTCGGGCTCGGAAGTCATGCCCTCAGGCTACGACATTGAACGGATGCCAGTGCTTTTTATCCCCTCTCGGCGACCGGCGCTGATCCTGTCGGGGCTGATCCTGTCGGCACTCGTTCATGCCGGCGCTCGGTCACGCCGACGCTCGCGGCCCGCGCGCTCGCACGCCACCCACCCTCAGTCGGTCGACCGCCCCTCGTAGCGTGCCCGCCATCGCTCGTTCATGGGGAACAGCCCGTCGAGGCTCTCGCCCTCGGCGACGCGGTCGGCGATCCAGGCATCCCGCTTCTCCTGCTCGGCGGCCTGAGCGGCGATCTCGTCGGCGAGCTGCCTCGGGATGACGATGACGCCGTCCCCGTCGCCCACGATCACGTCTCCCGGGCACACGGCGGCGCCGCCGCACGTGATCACGACGTCGGACTCCCACGGCACGTGCCTGCGGCCGAGAACGGACGGGTGAGCGCCCCGCGCGAACGTCGGGATCTCGAACGACGCCACCTGCTCGGCATCGCGCACCCCACCGTCGGTCACGATTCCCGCCGCGCCTCTGGTCTGAGCGCGAAGTGCGAGCACGTCGCCCACGGTTCCCGTTCCGGGCTCGCCCCGCGCCTCGATGACGATGACCTCTCCTGGGTTCACGGTGTCGAAGACGCGTTTCTGCGCGTTGAAGCCGCCGCCGTGCTCCGCGAACAGATCAGGGCGGAAGGCCACGAAACGCAGCGTGCGGGCGACTCCGACCATGCGAGCGCCAGGACGGAGCGCACGTGCGCCCTCGATGAAGATGTCCGTGTACCCGCGAGCGCGCAGCGCGGCGCTGAGCGTGGCGGTGGCGACGCCGTCCAGCAGGGCCAGCAGGTCCGGTGCGAGCGGGCCGCCTGCAGAGCCGGACGGCGTGGCGCCGGACGTCGCAGAGCCGGAGGTCGTGGAGTCGGTGCTCATGAGCATCCCTTCGTGTGCACGGTGCGCACCTCAGCTGCCTGCGCTCGGCCCGTCGTCCACAGGTGCGACAGGGCAGAACCGGTCGGCGAGCGCCTCGGATGCCCTGGCCAGCAGCGCGACGTCGGCGGCGACGAACACGAAGCTCGCACCGGCATCCAGGTAGTGCTGAGCCATGTCGAGGTCGAACGCGTTCACGCCGACGGGGCGGCCCGCCGCCGTTCCGACGGAGATCACGTGCTCGACCGCGGAGACGACGTCGGCGTGCGTCTGCTGGCCGAGCACGCCCATCGACGCCGAAAGGTCGGCGGGACCGACGAACAGCGCATCCACGCCGTCGACACCCGCGATCGCCTCGGCGTTCTCCACCGCGCTCGTCGACTCGATCTGCACGGTGAGCGAGACGTGCTGGGGCGCGTGCGCGAGATACCGGTCGACGCGGTTCCAGCGGGAGCTGCGAGCGAGCGAGCTGCCGACGCCGCGCACCCCGCGCGGCGGGTAGTGCACGGCCCGCACCACCTGCTCCGCCTGTTCCGCGCCGTCGACCATAGGCACGATGAGGTTCTGCGCTCCCACGTCGAGGTACTGCTTGATGAGAACCGTGTCGCCGAACGGCACGCGCACGAGCGGCGTCACGGGGTAGGCCGCGGCCGCCTGGAGCTGCAGCTGGATGCTCGCGAGCGTGTTGGCCGAGTGCTCGCCGTCGATGAGCAAAAGGTCCAGCCCGCTGCCGGCCGCGATCTCGGCGATCAGCGGGCTGGCCGACACCACCCACATGCCCGCCAGCGGCCGCGATGCCCTCTCCAGCACCTGCGGCAGCGTAGGCGGCAGCGTCATTCGAACCGGCACGTCACTTCTCCCATCCCCGTCGATCCCGCACGATATTCGGCGCGGACCACATCGCCGCGTCGCACCCACATCGGGCGCGTGAACGAGCCGGCCAGCACGAGCTCGCCCGCCGCGAGTCCGCTCCCGTGTCGCGCGAGCTTGCCTGCCAGCCACGCCACGCCGAGCGCCGGATGCCCCAGCACACCCGCGGCGACCCCGGTCTCCTCGATCTCTCCGCCCCGTTCCAGCACGGCGGCGACCCACGGCAGGTCGACGTCGCCAGGCGCCACCCGGTGTTCACCGACGACCATGGCGCCGAGCGCGGCGTTGTCGGCGATGGTGTCGACGATGGTCCGGCCCTCCAGCTCGAGGTGGGAGTTCAGGATCTCCAGAGCCGGAACCACGTACTCGGTCGCGTCGAGCACGTCGTCGACGGTGCATCCTTCGCCGCTCAGCGGCCTGGCCAGGGCGAACGCCAGCTCCACCTCGATGCGCACGTTCGAGAACGCGTCGAACTCCACGCTGGCGCCGGAGCCGTACACCTGATCGTCGAAGATGACGCCGTAATCCGGTTCGGTGATGCCGGTCGCCGCCTGCATCGCCTTGGAGGTCAGTCCGATCTTGTGACCCGCGACCCATCGGCCGGCCGCCACTCGGCGCTGCGCCCACAGGCTCTGCACCGCGTACGAGTCGTCGATCGTCATGTCCGGATACCTGGCAGTGAGCCTCGGCAGGATGCTTCGCGCCTCCTGCGCGGCGAACAGCTCGTCGGCGATCGCCTCATGCCGGGCCGAATCCATCGCAGTGCCACATCCTCGTCTGCCGTGTGCTGCAATCGTATACGATCCATGGGCGCGCGCCAGGCGATGCTCCCGCTCCGGATGCCGTCCCCGACGTCCCGATCCCGCCGCTCGCGAGCGCGATGCGCTCGTCCCGGCGGCTCTTCTGCAGGTGCTCTGGCCCGGATGCTCTTCCTCGTCAGTGCGGCCCGGTCGGATTCGCCCGGTCGTAGGCACGAGAGAGCTTCGCCGGCACGACCATACGCCAGGCATCCACGACGAACTCGCGAGCCTCTGCGGGCTCCAGGGCCGCCAGGGTCGCCTCGACCCAGTTGAAGCGCAGGTCCGACGTCGAGGGCAGCTGGAACTTGTCCGGGTAGCTCTCGACCAGGGCAGACCGCTCCACCTTGGGGAACGCGAAGCCCATCACACTCTCGTCGAGGGAGAACGCGACGTACACCAGGCGGCCGACCCGGAACTTCAACCGCCCGCGCACGTAGGCCAGTTCGGATCGCTCCAGTTCCGCGCCGAGCGCCACGACGTCATCGATGGTCGCCATCGTCAGACACCCTGGAGCGAGGTGCGCAGGCGAGGTTCACGCTTCAGGGTGGCCATCGTCATGCCTTCAGATAGCCGCGCGCCTCGACGATCTTGCCGTCGCGCACCCGGATGACATTCACGCCGCGCACCCAGTCGTCTTCGCCGCTCCCCCAGCGCAGCACCCAGGGCGCGACGGCGAGATCGCCCACGATGTCCGCCGGCTCGGGTGAGAAGTCGAGGGTCGCGTCGCCGGCGAGCTGGGACCACCTCGCCAGGCAGGCTTGCCCGCCCTCATGGCGCGCTCCTGCCGGGGCAGGGCTCGTGTCCTCGATGACGCAGTCATCCGCGATCAGGGCTTCGAGGAGCGCCGGCTCGTGCAGACGGAAGGCTTCGTTGTATCGGTCGATGACATCGTGAATGAGCTCTGGTGCGGTTCCCGTCATGGTGACGCCTCCTCGTGTGGTCTGGTTGAACGAATGGGCTCCGACGCCGGCGGCCGAACGGCCGACTCGTCGCGGCGACAGAGGAGGTACCTGGTCTCGGCCGCATTGCCGCACAGTCGGATGGCGCGGTCGTAGGATTCGCGGGCATCCGTGGCGCGCCCGAGGCGGCGCAGCAGGTCCGCACGCGTCGCGTGGAACGCGTGGTACTCGCTCAGGGTTCCCTCGAGGCCATCGACGATCGCGAGCGCGGCGTGCGGACCGTCGACCTCGGCCACCGCGATCGCCCGGTTGAGGGCGACGACCGGCGAGGGATCGAGGCTCGCCAGCTGGTCGTACAGGGCAAGGACCTGTCTCCAGTCGGTGTCGCGCGCATCCCGCGCGGACGTATGGACGGCGTTGATGGCGGCCAGGATCTGATAGCGGCCGGGAGCCGTTCCAGCGGCGAGGCGCTCGCGGACGAGGGAATGTCCTTCGGCGATCAGGGTGCGGCTCCATGCGGCTCTGTCCTGTTCGTCGATGGTGATGAGTTCACCGCTGGACGAGACACGAGCCGGGCGACGCGCCTCGATGAGGAGCATCATGGCGAGCAGTCCGGCCACCTCGCCGTCCGCCGGCAGCAGAGTGCGCACCAGGCGCACAAGTCGAATGGCCTCGGCCGTGAGGTCATCCCTCATCGCGGGTGTGTCCGCACCCGTCGCCAGGTACCCCTCGTTGAAGATGAGGAACAGCACGGCCAGCACACCCGACAGGCGTTCCGGGAGATCCTTCGCGGTCGGCACCCTGAACGGGATTCCGGCCTGCCTGATCTTCGTCTTGGCCCGGGTGATCCTGCGTGCCACGGCCGATTCCTGCACGAGAAGAGCGCGCGCGATCTCCGCCACCGTCAGCCCGCCGACCATGCGGAGGGTGAGAGCCACCCGGCTCTCCATGGCGAGCGCCGGGTGACAGCAGATGAAGATCAGCCGCAACCTGTCGTCGTCGATCACTCCCACCGAACGGTGCGGCTCATCGTCGACGATCATCATCGCTTCCCGATGTTTGCTGTCGCGCTTGTTCTCGCGGCGGATCAGGTCGATCGCTCTGCGAGTAGCGGTCGTCGACAGCCATCCGGCGGGGTTCGGCGGTATCCCCTCGGCTCGCCATCGTTCGACGGCGGTGGCGAATGCCTCGCTGGATGCCTCCTCCGCGATATCGAGGCTCCCGAACCGCCTGGCAGTGCTCGCCACCAGGCGGGCCCACTCATCGCGGTGGGCACGGACGATGGCGTCCTCGACATCGTTCACTCCTGCAGCACCGGCCATACTTCGACCTTGCGGTTGCAGGCTCTGGATCCGTCGGATGCGATCCGCAACGCCGTGTCGAGCTCCGGTGCCTCGATGATCCAGAAACCGCCGAGGAACTCCTTCGACTCGAGGAAGGGGCCGTCTGTGACGATGGGCGTATCGCCCCGGTTGTCGACGGCTGTGGCCGTCGCGGGTCCGCCGAGCGCGCCGGCGAAGACCCAGTGACCTTCGTTCCGCAGCCGCTCGTTGAAGTCATCGATCGCTGCCGCTTCGACATCGCTTGCCGAGCCGTCGCCGTCTGCTGCGACGGATTCCTCGTCATCGATCACGGAGATCAGGTACTGCATGCGTGTTCCTCCCCTCGTCGCGTCCGAGCCTTCTCGGCTACCGCGACACTGTTGCTCCGAACGGCCTTTCGCGCATCGGAGACCCCGATGCGATTGTCGATCAGAACGATGCGTATGCGGGCCGTCCAGCGGGCAGATAGGTCTGAATCAAGACGCCCTTCGAATCGGAACGCATGTCGGTGAGCTCCATGGCGATGTCGGGGCCGGCATCCGGGAACAGCCGGGCACCCTGCCCGACGACGACGGGAATGGTGATCAGCTCCATCTCGTCGACGAGATCGTGCTCCAGCAGCCATCGCACCAGCCGGCTGCTTCCGTGAACCTGCAGTTCACCGCCTGCGCTGGCCTTCAGCTGCGTCAGCGCCGCGAAGAGATCGCCGCCCAGCACGGTCGTGTTCACCCACTCCGGCTCGGAGATGGTCGTGGACGCCACGTACTTCGGCTTGGTGTTCAACGCCACGCCGATCGGGTGACGCTTCAGGTCCTCCATGGTTCCCCAGAAGTCCAGGAGTATCTCGTAGGTCCGCCGGCCGAACAGGAACGCGTCTGCGCGCTGGAACGTGGCGGCGATGTGATCGCGCGTCGCGTCATCCCCTGCTCCCCTGGCCCATCCGCCCCGTTCGAAACCGTGCTCCAGGTCATCGGCGGTCGATCCGCCGTTTCCCTGGGTCACGCCGTCAAGGCTGATCTGAGTGATGGTCGTCAGCTTCATCTGTCTGGTCTCCTCAAGGCCGATGCTCGTCTCTCGGGCACCTTCATCCAGACAACGAACGGCCCCACCCGGATCGGACAGCACGGATGCCGACTTCTACTCCCGGATCGGGGCCGGCTGCCGAGCACCCCCGTGTGCACCCGGCCGTCCCTGCACGCGTCGGGCCCAGATGATTCAATGGCGCGGGATGAACAGCGCGAGGTATCTGTCGGCGGCGGTGCCGTTGCGCGTGGCGAGCGCCGGCACCTCGGCCGCCATCCCCGTCCTCGCCATCCAGGAGGTGCACAGCGTCGCGATCGGCGGCGGCCTGGTCGCCGCCTCGCTGGCTCCCAGCGTGCTCGCCGCGCCCCTCGCCGGTGTGCTGCTCGACCGCACGCGGCACCCCACGCGGCTCATGGTGATCTCCGGCGTCGTCACGGCGCTCGCATTCGCACTCGCCGCGTTCCTGGGCACCGTGCCGACGCCGATCGTGGCCGTCGTCCTCGTCGTCGCGGGCGCCGTCACCCCGTTCTTCATGGGCGGGATGTCGAGCTTCGTCACGGATGCCGTGCCCGGCCCGGCCGAGCGCGCGTTCGGCACCGACGCGCTCGCGTACAACATCGGCGGTGTGGCGGGACCGGCCATCGCGGCCGCGGCCATCACGATCGGCTCGGGGCGGGCATCCATGCTCGCCCTCGCGGCCATCGCCGCCGTCGGCACCGTCGGATCCGCCCTGCTGCGGCTCTCGCCGCACCCCGAGCATCCCGACCGTCCCGGAGTGCTCCAGGAGATCGCCCGCGGCTCCCGGTTCATCGCGACGCACCGCCCGCTCGCGGCCGTGACGGCATCCGGCACTCTCACGCAGCTCGGCCAGGGGGCGCTCCCGATCGCCGCCATCGGCGTCGCCATCGCGACGACGCGGAACGAGGGCGACGCAGCCTGGATCGTCACCTCTTTCGCCATCGGCGCCCTCGTCGGCTCGCTCGCGGTGACAGTGCGGCCTATCCGTCGCTTTCCTGCTCCCACAATGATGGCCGCGACGGCCGTCGTGACAGGAGTACTCACCGTCGCCGCGGCCCTGGTCCCCGGGCTTCCGGCCGTCATCGTACTGATCGGGCTCGCGGGCGTCGCCACCGGACCCGGAGTCACGGCGATGTTGATGCTGCGCACACGGCACAGTCCACGCCAGCTGCGATCGCAAGTCTTCACCGTCGCGGCCGGACTCCGCGCCACCGCAGCGGCCGTCGGCGCCGGCCTTGCCGGACTCCTGCCCACGAACGCGGCAGCGCTCCTCCTCGCGCTCATCGGCGTGACCTGGATCGCCTCTGCCGCACTCCTCGCCGCCTATCCGCGGCGGGCTGTCGGTGCCGACGAGCGTTCGCCTGCGGACGACGCCCGGGGCTGAGCCCAGCGGTATCCGACGCACGGCCCATCGGTGGCGAACGCGAGCGTTGCAAGGTCTCGCCGGCGGGCACATACTGTGCCCATGGCCCGTCCGGTTGCGACGGCCAACAACTGGGCCGCACTGTACGACGCACTCTCGGCGAACGAATCCGCGCTCGAGCCCGCCGAGTGGGAGCAACTCGCGCAAGCGGCATGGTTCCTCGGCCGTGGACCGCAGAGCGAACGGGCGTGGGACCGGGCGTATCACGACTACCTCGAATCCGGAGACGCGGACGGGGCCGTCCGTTGCGTGTTCTGGGCCGGTTACACCCAGGTGGGACCCTCCCCGCTGAAGGCGGGCGCATGGATGTCGCTCTTGTTCGAACTCTGCGACCGCGAACCGGTCGGGGCTCGATCGATGGCGGTTCGGATGCTGTGCCAGTCCGTCACCGAACGGGCCGCCGGCTCCATGTCGCAGTCGATCGCCTCCGCACAACAGGCTGTGGAGCTGTCGGAACGTGAAGGCGACATTGACACCTCGACGCTCGCCCGGCTTTCGCTCGCGCTGTCGTACTTGGCGGATGGACAGTTCCGCGAGGCATCCACGTGCATGGACCAGATGATGCTGAGGATCTCTGCCGGTGCCGTCACCGATCGCGTGGCGGGCCCCGCCTACTGTGCCGTGATCGCGAGCTGCCTCGGCCGATCTGACATCGAACGCGCCAGGGTCTGGACAGGCGAGCTGAACGACTGGTGCGATGCCCAGCGAGGGCTGGAGCCGTTCCGCGGCCAATGCACCGTGCATCGGGCAGAAGTGCTCAGGCTCGGCGGTGAATGGCAGGAGGCCCGGTCACTGCTTCGGGACGTTCTCGCCTACGAACATCGGGATTCGGTCCTCAGCCAGGCGTCCTACGCGGCCGGGGAACTGCACCGCCTTGCCGGGCACAGGGCAGAAGCGGAGAGCGCCTACGAGCTGGCCGCACGGCTGGGGCGAGACCCTCAACCAGGACTCGCCCTGCTACGACGAGACCAGGGGCGGTTGGATTCCGCTCGCGCGGGCGCGAAGCGGGCACTCGCATCCACGCTCGAGCCGGCGATGCGTGGAGAAGTGCTCGCAGCGATCGTGGAATTCGACCTCGAGGCCGACGATCTCAGCGCGGCCGCGGAGGCGGCCGCAACACTGGAAACGCTCGCCAGAGACCTGAGAACCGACTATCTCGTCGCCGCTGCGGCTTCAGCGTCGGGGGCTGTGGCGACCGCCAGCGGCCATGCCGAAGCGGCGATGCGGATGCTGCGGGCTGCGTGGAGCGCGTGGCAGCGGCTGGGGCTCGTCTACCACTCGTCTCTCACTCGCATTCGGATCGGCGAGGCCACGAGAGCCCTGGGCGACGAGGAGGGCGCGCAGCTCGAATTCGATGCGGCACGTTCGGTGCTCGATGCGCTGGGCGCGGTGCCTGATCTCGCACGCCTCGAGCGGCTTGCGCGCCCTGGCCGATCGGGTCCTGCGAGCGCCTTGACCCCGCGTGAGCTGGACGTGCTGCGCTGCATCGCTCAGGGCATGAGCAACCGTTCGATCGCGAACCGGTTGTTCGTGAGCGAGCGCACTGTCGCGACCCATGTCGCGCATATCCTCGCCAAACTCGACCTGGCGAACCGCGCGGCCGCGACGGCATTCGCGTTCTCCACGGGGCTCGTCACGGCGTCGTGACTCGAGGGGTTTCGAGCCCGGAGCATCACGTCGGCGAGCCGAGCGGTGAGGCGGCCGCCGGCCCCACGAATCGTCATTTCTACGGATGTGCCCGTCCGAGGCGTCCACGTAACGTCTCGGGCGAAAGGGGTGCCGATCATGATCACAAATACGACGGAAGTCGCCATCGTGGGCGCAGGTGCCGCAGGAATCACCGTGGCCATGACGCTCCATGACCGTGGTGCGGACTTCGAGATCTTCGATGACCACAGGCGCGTCGGAGACTCCTGGCGGGAAAGGTATCGGTCGCTGCGTCTCTTCACGCCGCGCCGACTGGTGGCCCTTCCCGGGCTGCAACCCGACCTCGGATACTTCGCTTACCCCACCGGTTTCCAGTTCGCTGACTATCTCGAGGACTATGTCGAGCAACGGCGCGTTCCGGTCCAGCTGGCGACCCGGGTGGACCGCCTGACCAGGATCGCGGATTCTGGCTTCCGCCTGGAGCTCTCCACCGGGCGGCAGGTGCTCGCCCGTCGCGTCATCGTCACGGCGGGCGCTCACCGCATCCCCGTCACGCCCGGCTTCGCGACCCAGCTCGACCCCTCGATCCGGCAACTGCACTCGCTCCAGTACGCGGGCCCCGAGCAACTTGCCGCAGGACCAGTGCTCGTCGTGGGTGCGGGCAATTCGGGTACGGATCTCGCGCTCGAGGCGAAAGCGAACGGGCATCCGGTCGTGCTCGCCGGTCGACAACTCGGTGAGGTGCCGTTCCCGGTCGACTCACCTGTGGCGAACCTGCTCGCCGGCATGGTGATCCGCCGTCTGCGCCGGCTGACGATCGACACCGAGAAGGGACGCGCGGCCAAGGCGGCGCAACTCGGGCACGGTCTGATGCTCATTCGCAACAAGGAACGCGACCTGTTGCGCGCGGGTGTCGTGCGAGTCGGGCGGGTCGAGGGCGTCCGCGACGGAAAGCCGATCGTCGACGGACAGGCCTTCGAGGCGGCGACGGTCGTCTGGTGCACGGGCTCCCGGCCCGACGTCGACTGGATCGACATCGACGGTGTCGTCGCGCCGGACGGCCATCCGATCGAGCATCGGGGAATCGCTGATGCGGAGCCTCGGCTCGGGTTCGTCGGACTCGACTTCCAATACGCTGCCGCGTCGTCCACGCTGACCGGTTTCGCACAGGATGCCTGTTACGTCGTCAACAGGCTGCTGGAGCCGGGAATGGCGGCGGCTGAGCGGCTCGCGGCTGAGCCGCTCAGCCACCACGTCGGACTCGCTCGCGGAAACCGCGCCCCGACATGAAGGGATCCGCGAACGCCGCGCGCCTCCCTCCTTGACGTGCGCCGACTTCCTCACCGACACTGCGGAGGAGGCGGCGACGCAGCCGTCTACCAGCTACTGACTCTGCGCGTCGCCCTGCATCCGCTGGGCGGACTCGCGTGCCTCGCCGGCGACGTCGTTCGCTCGGTCCGTCGCCTCCTCCTTGACGGTGGCGGCGGCATCCTGCGCGGTGTCCTTGACGGCTTGGGCAGCGTTCTGCGCGGGCTCCTTGAGATCGGATGCCATCTGCTTCGCCGCATCCGTCGCCTCGTGCACGAGCGGCTGCGCGGCATCCTTCGCGCTGGCCGCCAGCTGCTCCTCCTTCTCGCTCGCCGGGATCAGGGATGCCACGAGCCAGCCGACGCCGAACGCGATCAAGCCGACCGCGAGGGGGTTGCCCTCGGCCTTGGCCTTGACGCGCTGGCCCGCCTCGCCCATCGCGTCGCCTGCGTCGCTCGCCATGTCGCCGAGCGAGCGGTGCCCGCCGTCGTCGTCGGATCCCATGACCTTCTCGGCCAGGGAATGGAAGGCGCCTTTGACCTTTCTGGTCTGACGCTGCGCGATCTTGCTCGGCGTGACCTTGTCTGCAAGGGCGTCGACGTCGCCGCTCAGGTCGCGTCGGGTCGATTCGATGTCGGCGCGGATTGCGTCGGGGCTGTCACTCATCGGTTCTCTCCATTTCGTTTCAATGTCTGCGGGAATTCCTTGATGGTCTCGGCGGTCTGCGGTGCGCCCTTCACCTGGGCCAGCTGCTTGCGGCCGACCAGATAGAGGATTAGTGCGATCACCGCCCAGATGACCGCGACGATCAACGCGGACCAGGCGTTGCCCACCAGGTAGCCGAGCACCCACCAGAGCGCGACGGACAGGAAGAAGACCGCCATCAAGGCCGCGTACCCGGCGGCGCCCATGAAGCCGGCGCCCTTCGTCGCCCGCTTCGCCGACTGCCGCAATTCGGCCTTGGCGAGCTCCATCTCCTGCCGGATGAGCGTGGACATGTCACGGCTGACCTCGCCGAGCAGTTCGCCTAGCGAGGAATTGGCCGCGCGCCGTTCGGACGGCGTCTGCTCATCGGTCATTGCCGCGTCCCGTCCGTACCCTCACCCGCGACCGTCTCGGGTGCCCAGTAGCCGGTCGCGTCGGCGCCAGCGACCGGCGCAGCCGCACCGGGGTAGCCGCCGGCGCCGGTCTGACCGGTCGGGTCGGCCATTAGGCCCTGACCTTGTTCGGCCGCGCTCGAACCAGAGCCGGCGTGCTGGGCACTCTGCCGTGACCCGCCGGCGCCGCTGCTGCCGCCGCTGGCGAGGGCCCTCGTGAGGCGGCCGCCGACAGCGCCTGCGAGGGCCGCTATCGCGATGAAGGTGCCGGGATTGCGCCTGGCGTACGACTTCACCTCGCTCAGCAGCGAGCCCGGGTCGCGGTCGCCGAGCCAGGTCGCGATGCTGTCGGCCCTTCTCGCGGCCTGCCTGACGAGATCGCTGGCCATTCCGCCGGACTCGGATGCCGACGCCATCTGAGTCAGTTCATCGCTGATCGAGTGCAGCCCAGCGGCGACGCGTTCCTGCTGGTGGGCGGCCTGCTCGCGCAACTCGTCCTGTGTCTGGTGCAGGAGCTCGCTCGCCTGGGCTTTGCCCTCCTCGAGCACGTCCTGCGCTTGTTCCTTGGCGACGCTCGCGACGTCGCTTCCCGCGTCCGCCGCGTTCTGAGCGACGCGTCCCGCCTCGTCGCGGACGCCGCGCGATCCCTGCTGGGAGCCTTGCGTCTGGGAGCCCAGCGCCTCGGATCCTTGGCTCATCGAGGGATTCTGTGCCATCGACGGGTCCTGCTCCAGGGAGGACCCGTCGGCCAGCGGGGAGTCCTGAGCGCCGAGCTGGCTCTCGAAGATGGGCGTGTCGGGCGACGGGTCGTCTGGGATTGTCATGATGAGCTCGCTTCCGTCGAGTGCGTATCTGAGCGGTCAAGTCAACGCGAGACGTCGAACCCGTATCAGGAGTTGACAGATCGGTGGAAGGCGTGCGCGGTGCAGCTCGACGGCGGCGAACCGACGGGCATCCGGTTCAGGCGAAGCAGCACGGGGTGAACGCCGCGAGGATCGGCCGTCGCGTGACGGAACGGTTCAGCCGAAGTAGAGCGGGTAGTGGAGGGCGCAGCGCGGGTTGAACGGGGCGGCGCAGCGCGGGCAGGCATCCGCGCCGCGGTACGAGGCGATGGTGAGCTCGGTGCCGCACACGCCGCAGAGCACGGCGAGCTCGTGGTCGGATCCGGCCGGCCACGGCCTCGACGGGTGATCGGCCGTCTCGTCGTGACAGCGATGGCACGGGTAGTACTCGCCGCAGCACGCGAATCGGATGGCGACGACGTCGAGCGGCGTTCGGTAGTGGATGCAGCGGGCCTCGTCGTCGACGACGGGACCGTGCACCGCCGGCCTCACCGGATGCCTCGCGCGGTGAGCGTGTCGCCGAGCTCGTCGGCGTGTTTGAGCGCCAGCACCAGGAACGGCACGGCGAAGCGCCGCAGACTCGGGCGGACCCCGCGAGCGCGCTGCGCCTCACGCACCTGCGCGGCGGCGCGGGCGAGCACCGGCAGCGTGTTCAGCGTGACGGCCAGCAGCAAGGCGACACGTCGTGGATCCACGTGGAGGCGCTCGAGCGGCGCGAGGCCGCGCTCGAACGCGTCGAGGAGGGCCGTGACCCGGGTGGTCAGGGCCAGCAGCCCGGCGACGACGATCACTGCGGCGACTCTGGTGGTGTTGACGGCGGCCGCCATGGGACCGAGGAACAGCAGCTGGCCGGCGAGCGTCACGAGGATGATCCACCTGGCGGCGAGGAGCTCCGCGGCAAGCGGCAGCATCCCGATCCCGGGAACGGCGTAGCAGCCGAGGCAGATCGCCGCAGGGATGACCGCAGCCGCCCAGCCCCACCCGAGCGGCAGCAGCGAGACCACGAGCACGAGCACCGCGAGGATGGCGGCCTTCGGCCCTGCAGCAAGCCGGTGCCACACGCTGTCCCCCGGCCGGAAGAGCGTCACCACACCAGGCTCCTCTCGTATGCGGCGACGACGTCGACCGGATCTCCGACCGCGACCACGCGGCCGCCCGCCACGAACACGGCCTGCTCGCACCGTCGTGCGAGGTCGAGGTCGTGCGTGACGAGCAACAGCCGATGACCGCTATCAACGAACAGGTGGTCGGCGACGCGGTGCGCGTTCCTGGCGTCCAGGTACGCGGTGGGCTCGTCGGCGATAACGAGTTCCGGCTCGCGCACGAAGGCGCCACAGAGCGCGAGAAGCTGCTTCTGGCCACCGGAGAGCTCGTGCGAACTGTGCTCCGCCAGTGCGGAGAGGCCGAAGCGATCGAGTGCGGCGGCCACGCGCTCCGGATGCGACGGGTGGCGTCCGCGCAGCGAGAACGCGACATCCTCGGCGACGGTCGGCATGACGATCTGCGCGTCCGGATTGCTGAACACTACTGCCACGCGGCGACGCAGTTCCGCCGCCTCACGAACGGGATCGAGCCCGAGCACGCGGACCGTGCCGCTCGTGGCGCGCACGAGACCTCCGACGAGCCGGGCGATCGTCGACTTGCCCGAGCCGTTCTCGCCGATGATCGCGGTGGTCCTGGCGTCGAGCGACAACGTCAGCTCGCGCAGCACGTCGGCGTCGCCGAGACGCACATGCACGGCATCCAGTTCGAGCACGCTCATCCGACCACCTCGACGACGGCCGCGATGCCCATGCCGCCGCCGATGGAGGCCGCGGACACGCCGAGCGTTCCCGTCGGCGCGCCACCTCGCACGAGCCTGCTGAACAGCCGCAGCATGCTCACCGCTCCGCTGGCACCCCACGGATGCCCGAGCGCGAGCGCCCCGCCGTCGGCGCAGACGCGCGGGTCGTCGTCGTCGAGCCCGAGACGGCCGAGCACCGCTATCGACTGCGCGGCGAACGCCTCGACGATCTCGAACGCTGCGACCTGCGCGATGCCGGCCCCAGCATCCTCGAGCGCGGCGAGCACGGCGGGGGCGGCGCCGATGCCCGGCAGCGCGGGGTCGCAGCCGACGACCGCGCTTCCCCGCACGGCGAGTCCGCGGATGCCGGTCACGGCACCCGCCGGAACGACCACGACCGCAGCCGCGCCGTCGCTCAGGCGGGTCGCCGTGCCTGCCGTCACCGTCCCGTCCGGCAGGAGCGGCGTCAGCCGAGGCAGCAGCGCCTCCGCTTGTCCCACGGCGTCATCCTGAGACGGCGACTCGGCGACCGGCACGATCTCGTCCGCGAAGCGGCCGGCATCCCGCGCCGCGCGGGCTCGGCGATGGCTTCGGGCGGCGTGGGCATCCTGTCGTTCGCGGCCGATGCCGTCGAGCCGGGCGAGGTCGTCGGCGGCCTGCAGCATGTCCGGGTCGGGCCAGCCCTGCGGAGCGAACGGCGCCCTCGTGTACGGAACCCCGTCGATCGAGCGGACCGGCGCCGTCGACGCGCTCTCGACTCCCCCGGCGACCCTCGGCCTGGCATCGCCCGCCCGGATCGCGGCCGCCGCGTCGAGAACGGCAGCGAGTCCGCTTCCGCACTGCCGGTCGACCGTCGCTCCGGTCGTCTCGACGCCGAGTCCCGCGGCGAGCGCCGCCACCCTGGCGGGGTTGCCGCCCGGGCCCATGCAGTTGCCGAGCACGACATCCGCCACGGTGAGCTCGTGGCGCATGGCTTCCTCCGCATCGCCCACCGCGGCGCGGATCACCGGCGCCGCAAGCTGTTCGACGCGCAGCCGCGCGAGGGCGCGCCCTCTCGTCGCGATGGGCGTGCGGCGCGCGGCGACGATGACGGCCTCATCCGGCAAGGCGGCTCACCTCCCCGGCCAGCACTCGTCGCAGCGCCTCCGCTCGCGCCTGCTTCCCGGCCGCGGTGCGCGGAAGCTCTCCGGCAAACCAGGCCCGCGGCCGGCTCGCGGGGGCGAGCACGCGGGCGGCGGCCGCCCGCAGCTCCCGGGCATCCACACCGCTCGCACTCGGCTCGACGAGAGCCGCGACGAGGGCTCCGACGCCGCGGGCCGGCAGGCCGACCACCACGGCATCCGCGACGCCGGGCAGGCTGCGCAGTGCGGCCTCCACCTCTTCCGGGATGACGGTGGCCGATGCGGTGAGGATGGCGCCGTCCGCGCGTCCCCGAAGGCGCAGCGTGCCCTCGGTCACATCCGCCAGGTCGCCGACGGTCGTCCAGTCGCCGTCGCGACGTAGCGGGCCGCCCTCTCCCAGGTAGCCGAGCGCGACGAACGGGCTGCGCACCCACAGCTCGCCGTCTCTGACGTCCACCTCGACACCCGGAAACGGCCGTAGCCCGGCGCCGTCGTCGATCGCGACGAACGACAGCTCGGCCGCTCCGTAGTACGAGATGACGCGGATGCCGCGTCCTTCCGCTTCCGCGCGGAGCTCAGGGTCGAGCGGCGAGCCGCCGACGAGCGCCGTGCGCACGCTGGTCGGCCCATCCGACTCGAGCAGCCGGCGCAGCGCCTGCGGCGTGCCGTGGAAGCAGCTCGCCCCACGGCCCGTGCGCCCCTCGGGTCCGAGGATGGGTCGTGGGCCCCCGGCGAGCGCGTGCGCCATCGAGAACAGTGTGAGCGACGACGAGGGCGGTGCGGGAAGGGCGACGCCATCGTCCGCGTCCGCGCCCAGCAGCTCGGAGACGGCGGCGAACGACGCCTGCCAGGACTCCTGGGTGCGCAGGAGGATGCGCGGGGATCCGGTGCTGCCCGACGTCGGCGTGGCCCAGGCCGCGGCGTCGGGAACAGGCATCCGCTCGGCGAGCGTGCGCAAGGCATCCCACTGCCCGTCGGGCCAGCGCTCGTCGCCCACGAGCGGCACGTCGTGCGCGGAACGGATGTCTCGAACCCGCTCGAACACGAGCTCGTCCGGCCCGCGCACCGGAACGATCCTCGGCATCAGCGCGACCCGACCGATTCCGGCGTGTGGCTCTCGGCCGGCCCCGACCTGGTCCACTCCCGCCGGAACGCGCGCGGGTACGCGCGCACAAGCGTGTTCACCACCGCCGTCGCGATGACGGCTTTCAGGAGGTCGCCTGGTACGAAGACCAGGCTCGCCAGCGCCGTCTGCCCGAACGGCAGGTGCGTGACCACACTCTGCACGGGGATTCCGAGCGCATAGATCGCCAGGACGCCGCCGACGATCATGCCGAGCAGCGTGCGCCACCACGTGGGCTTGCGGTTCCCCGCGTGCACGATCGCGCCGATCACGAAGGCGCCCACGATCCACCCCACGTCGTAGCCGCCGGTCGGACTCACGAAGACGGCGACGCCGCCGCGACCGCCGGCCAGGAGCGGCAGCCCCGCAGCCACCAGAGCCAGCAGAACAGTCATCGAGAGCGCGCCGAGCCAGGGCCCGAGGATGGCGCCGGCGAGCATCACGCCCAGCGTCTGCGCCGTGATCGGCACCGCCCCGAACACCGTGAAACCGCCGGGCAGGCCGAGAACCGCCGTGATGCCGGCGCAGACGGCGACCCTCGCCAGGTCGGTCGCGTCCGGTGTTCGCCAGCGGAGCGCAGCGCGATCGCCCATTGCATCCTCACCTCTTGAACGCCGTTCAGGTGAACGGTGTTCAGGTAGGCTAACCGCATGCATGAGGAGCCGGCAAACCCGCCCGTCAGGCGCGTGCGGCGCTCGAAGGCCGACATCGTGGATGCGGCGCTCGGCATCCTCGACGGACAGGGTCTCGCCGACCTCACGATGCGTCACCTCGCAGACGTGCTGGGCGTGCAGCCCAGTGCCCTGTACTGGCACTTCGAGAGCAAGCAGGCTCTGCTCGCCGCGGTGAGCACGAGGATCCTTGCGCCCATGACGAGCGCAAAGGTGGACGCGTCATCCCTGCCGAGAGCGGCATTCACGCTCGGCACCCGGCTGCACGACTGCCTCCTCTCCTATCGCGACGCAGCCGAACTCGTCTCCAGCTCGCTCGCGCTCGGCCTCATCGACCCTCCGCTGCTGGGGCACCTGACGTCGGCGGCGCGCGACCTCGGCGAGCCGGATGCGTTGGCCGCCACCGCGTCCGAGGCGGTCACGCACTTCGTGCTCGGCTACGCCTTCCACGAGCAGCAGCGGCTGCAGGCGGACACGCTGGGCGTGCTCGGCGGGTCGCCCGAGCTCACTCCGGATCGCGCGACCGCGCCCGTCGCCCCGGGCGAGACCGCCTTCGAGCCCGTGCTCGCTCTCATCGCACAGGGAATCGCGGCAGCGTCGGAGGCGGGGTCTGAGGCTGAACGCAGTGGCCGTGGACCGAGCGCCTCGGTGACTCCGGCTCGCTGAGCTTCCCTCCGCCGCTCTGAACGTCGCTCCACCGCACCGAACGTCAGGGGATCCATTCCTCCTGCGGAACCGGCGCGGACGGGGAGTCCGCTGTGCGCAGTTTCGCCGCATCTTGTCCCGGCGCTCTGCCGAACGCGCGCCGATACTCCCTGCTGAACTGCGACGCGCTCCCGTAGCCGACGGTGTAGCCCGCCTCGGCCACGGCCGCCTCGCCCGTGAGCAGGAGCCGACGCGCCTCGCGCAGGCGCAGCGCCTTCTGCCACTGGATGGGCGTCATCGATGTCGCAGCGCGGAAATGGCGGTGGAACGTGGATGCGCTCATCCCGCTGATGCCGGCGAGGTCCGCGATCGCGACGGGCTCGGCGAGGTGCTCCCGTATCCAGCCGATCGCCCGGGAGACGTGCGCCGTGGTGCCGTCGGCAAGACCGATCTGCCGAGCGACGCCGCCCTGCGGTCCGGTGAGCAGCCGCCAGACGATCTCCCGCTCCGTGGCAGGACCGAGCGCCGCGAGGTCCGCCCGGTTGTCCATGAGGCGCAACATCCGCGCCGCCGCGTCGATGAGGTCGTCCGACGCGTCGCCGATCGCGAGCCCGGTGAACGCAGGTGGCGGTGCGACGTCGACGGTGTCGAGCAGCAGGGATGCGATCATCGCGGGCTTGAGCACGAGGCTGAACACGGCGAACGGATCGTCCGGGCTGGCCAGGTCGACCCATCCGGTGACGGGCAGGTCGATGGAGACCACGAGGAACTGTCCCGCACCGTAGACGAACTCGCGGTCGCCGACCAGGGTGCGTTTGCGTCCCCCGGCGACGATGGTCACCGACGGCTCGGACATCGCGGCTGCGGCGGGCGTGCCGCTGGTCACGACGCCGAGGCTCAGACCGCCGACGATGTTCCTCCTGACCCCGCCGCGGGCGTGACGGATGATCAGATCGCGCAAGTCGTCGCGTCGCGTCATACGCCGAGACAAGCACCGTTCCGGGCCTCGGCGCAAACGCCATCGAGGCGGTATCCGCAGATTCGGCAGGATCGTGCATGACCTTCACACGATCGCGATAGGGCTTCGCGCGCCCCAATGATGGCATGGATGCATCGCATGACGAAGGGATGCAGACCATGAGACGCAGGACGTTCGGAGCCACAGGCTGGTCGGTGAGCGAGCTGGCACTCGGCACCATGATGTTCGGGGCGATGGGCAATCCGGATCACTCGGATGCCGCCCGCATCATCAACCGCGCGCTCGACGCCGGGATCAACTTCGTCGACACCGCCGACGTGTACTCGGGCGGCGAATCCGAGGTGATCGTGGGCGAGGCCATCGCCGGACGGCGCGACGAGGTGGTGCTGGCGACCAAGTTCGGGCTCCCCATGGGTGAGGACCCGAACTCCGGCGGAGCGTCGCGGCGCTGGATCGTGCGCGCCGTCGAGGACAGCCTGCGCAGGCTAGGAACCGACCGCATCGACCTGTACCAGCTGCATCGCTACGACTGGAGCACGGACCTCAGCGAGACGCTGACGGCGCTCGACGATCTCATCCGCGCGGGCAAGGTGCTCGCCGTCGGCGCCTCCACCTTCTCCGCCGAGAAGATCGTGGAGGCGCAATGGGCGGCTCAGCTGGCCGCTACACACCGGTTCCTCAGCGAGCAGCCGATGTATTCCCTGCTTGGGCGGGTGCCGGAGCGCGCCGTCTTCCCGGTCGCCCGGCAGTACGACATGGGCGTGCTCACGTACAGCCCGTTGCACGGCGGATGGCTGTCCGGTCGCCCACGCCCCGAGACGAGCCATCGGGCCGCATCCCGTAGCGCCCTCTACGATCCCGAGAGCGATGCCGGCCGGCGTCGCGCTGAAGCCGTCGCGGGGCTCCAGAACGTGGCTGCGGATGCCGGACTCACCCTGCCCCAGCTGGCGATCGCGTTCGTGACCTCGCACCCGGCCGTCACCTCGGCGATCATCGGCCCGCGCACGCAGGAGCAGCTCGACGGCCTGCTGACCGCGGCCGATGTCGAGCTCTCGGCCGAGACCCTCGACCGGATCGACGCTATCGTCGCGCCCGGAACCGAGGTCAACGACGACAGCTACAACGCCAAGCCGCCGGCCCTCGTCGACCCCGCGCGTCGCCGCCGGTGACCCCCGGCGGTCAGGGCCGAAGCGTGCGCAGGTAGGCGATCGACGCGTCGATCGCGATGCGCACCGAGCTCGAATCGCGTCGCGTCTGGCTGAGCAGGAGCCCTCCTTGCACCCCGGCCAGCACGGCGAGCGCAAGCTGGCCCGCATCGACGTCCGTCTGCAGCTCACCCCGGCGTTGCATCGACGCGATGCCATCGCGGAGAAGCGTCTGCCATTGCTCGAAGGAGTCGGCGAGCGCGCGGCGAGCGAGGGCATCCGATTCGGCCAGGCCGCTGGCGAGCGAGCCCAGCGGGCATCCGCCGACGCAGTTCTGCGCCTCCAGCATGGTCACCACCATGTCGCGCCACTCCTCGAGCGTCTCGAAGCTGTCGAGTCGCTCGAGGATCGGCCTGTGCGCACCGAGCACGGCCTCGGTCTGATGGTCCACGACGGCCATCAGAAGCTCGCTCTTGTCGCTGAAGTAGTGGTACAGCTGCGAGGCGCTGACATGAGCGGAGGCCTGGATGTCTTCGAGCGTCGCCGCCTCCAGCCCTTGCTCCAGGATGAGCCGAGAAGCCGCCTCGATGATCCGCTGGCGCGTGGCCTGACCCTTCGCCGTGAACGTGCGAACGCCGCCTGTGGTGGTCATGGCAGGAGCCTACACTTTTTGTAGTTGCCACTCCATTTTGCATCCCCCACGATTGGAGAATTCATTCCAATCGAAGGGATTCTCCAGATGAGCACCGACTTCACCGGCAAGACCGCCCTGATCACAGGCTCCACCAGCGGGATCGGCCGTGCCACCACGGACAAACTCGCCGCCGAAGGCGCCCACGTGATCGTCAGCGGACGCAGTACGGAACGAGGGGAAGCGGCCGTCGACGCCATTCGTGCGGCCGGTGGAGTCGCCGACTTCGTCGCGGCCGACCTTCTTCAGCCGGACAGCGTGCGGCAGCTGGCGCGGCGCGCCCTCGAGATCGGCGGAGGACGGGTCGACATCCTCGTCAACAACGCGGGCATCTTCCCGTTCGGCCCGACGCCCGAGGTGGACGAGCGGGACATCGACGCGGTGACGGCCGTGAACATCAAGGCGCCGTTCATCCTCGTCGCGGAGCTCGCCCCCGCGATGGTCGCCGCAGGCGAGGGGTCGATCGTGAACGTCACGACGATGGTGGCCAACTTCGGCATGAATGGCATGGCCCTCTACGGGTCGAGCAAGGCCGCCCTTCAGCTCCTGACAAAGTCCTGGGCGGCCGAGTTCGGGCCGCGCGGCGTGCGCGTCAACGCTGTGAGCCCCGGCCCCACTCGCACCGAGGGCACCGTCGCGATGGGTGACGGACTCGACCAGCTGGCGGCGACGACGCCCGCCGGCCGCCCCGGGCGCCCCGAGGATGTCGCGGACGCGATCGTCTTCCTGGCCTCCCCCAACGCGGGCCAGGTGCACGGCGCCATCCTTCCCGTCGACGGCGGCCGCATCGCTGTGTGACGCCGGAACCGACGGTCTAGCCGGCTGCGGCCGGCGCTGACATCCGCAGTCGGTGCGAATCCGCCCGGTGCATGCCCGGGCCCCCACGACTCCGAACGGCCACACGAACGAACGGCGGGTGGTGCACCTCGCACCACCCGCCGTCGTGCGGGAACTTGTCTCTCAGCTGGTGGCGCCCGCCGTCGCTTTCGGCTTGCTGCCGCCGGGCTGCGCCGCCGGGGCGGCCGCGCTGCCCGCTGCCCGGGTGAAGGCCTGCACCTGATCGGTGTTCGCGATCACCATGGCGTCGGGCGATGCCGCCATCGCGGCCGTGGCATCCTGCGTGGCTCCCGGCATCTGGATGGAGGAGTACATCGCGTCGGTGGATGTCGAGCTCACGCCAGACGACGTGCGCGAGCTCGAGGCGCCGTACACGCGCCGCTACGACTGGCAGGGGATCTCCGACGAGGCCGAGCTGGAGGCCATCCGGCGGCGCGTGCCGGGTATGGCTCTGTGACGCTTGCCTGGCTCCGTGACGCGTTGCGTGGCCCTGGATGCCCACCCGTTCGGCCTTGCCCGCGGTGCGCGTTGGGGAGCCAGGTCTATTCCCCTCCGGCCGATGCGGCCGTAGCCTCCCAGCAAACACATGAAGGAGACGACATGACGGACGGGCAGGGGCGGTTCTTCGCCGACCGGTTCCTCGACGGTTTCGGAACGTGGATGCTGGGATACACGCCGTACGGCGGCGGAGACGTCGGCGACGTGATCGCGGTGGCGGATGCCGTGGGCGAAGGCGGCGAGGACGACTTCTACGAGGCGTGGGTGGCGGCGGGCGACCGCGCCGCCACCGATGCGGAGCGGACGCTCGCGGACGGACATCGTTCCAGCGCCGCCGACCTGTACCTGCGTGCGAGCGCCTTCTACGCCAGCGCGTACCACCCGCTCTTCGGTGCACCGGTGGACCCGCGACTCGTCGCCGCGTACCGACGGCAGCTCGAGGCGCTCGACACCGGCCTCACGCTGCGCCACGAGGGGCTGTCGCGACTGCAGATCCCGCTCGGAGACCTCACGCTCCCCGGCTATCTGATCCCGGCCCACGGCCACGAGGGCGAGCAGCGGCCGGTGATCATCCTGGTCAACGGATACGACGCCACGATGACCGATCTCTACTTCGCCTCCGCCGTGGCGGCGCTGCGTCGCGGCTACCACTGCGTCATCTTCGACGGTCCGGGTCAGGGCGGGGTGCTCTACGAGCAGGGCGTTCCGCTGCGTCCCGATTGGGAGGCGGTCGTCTCGGCGGTGATCGACGTGATCGAGCCGGTGCCGATCGTCGACGCCTCGCGGATCGCCGTGAGCGGCTGGAGCCTGGGCGGATACTTCGTGCCACGCGCCGCGACGAGCGACTCCCGCATCGCCGCGTGCATCGCCGACCCGGGCCAGTGGGACCTCGCCTCCGGCATCGAGGGATTCCTGCGCCGCTTCGGTGCGACGGCGGAGCAGGCCGCGGACCCCGCCGGTTTGAGCGACGAGTTCTTCGCTGCAGCACACGAGGCCATCGCCGCCGACCGCCAGCTGCGGTGGTCGATCCTGCAGCGCGGATTCTGGGCCAACGGCGTCACCGACCTCCGGGGGTTCGTGCAGGAGACGATGCGGTACACGTTCCGGGACAAGGTGGACGACATCCGGTGCCCGGTCTTGATCACGATGGCCGAGAACGATCCGATCGCCGCGAGCGCGGAGGAGTTCTACGAGGCCCTGACCGCGCCGAAGACGCTGCTGCGCTTCACGGCCGACGAGGGCGCAGGCGACCACTGCGAGATGATGAACCGCTCACTGGTCAATCGGCGGGCCCTCGACTGGCTGGACGGCGTGTTCACCGGCTGATCCGTCGCTCCACCACCTGCACCCACTGCTCCCGGGCTGAGCCCTTGCTCTGCTCGCTGAATCAGGTGCTCGCCGGCAGGCCCCGCTCGGCCGGCGAGCACCTCCCCCTCCCCCTGGCCGTCAGTTGGCGGGATTCGCCGTGAAGTGGTGCCCGAGCGCGTCGGACAGCGCGACGAAGATCCTGGTGGACGGCGCCATGCACCGCCCGCTGCTCGGGTTGTCTGGAAGCGTCTTGGACTCCTTGCAGGTTCCCGACATGATGTCGCTGTTCACGAACACGATCACCGTGGTGTCGGATGCCGTGTCGTAGAACACGGACGAGTTGTATCCCGGCAGATCGCCGTCGTGACCGAGCCAGCCGTCGATGCAGCCGAAGGCGTCGCCGTAACCGCCTGCCTTAGGAATCGAAGCCAGCCGATCCAGCTGCGCCTTGCGGTCGAGCACGCCGTGCCCGGTCGCGAGGGTGCGTCCCCAGAGCAGCATGTCCGAGATCGTGGAGGTCATCTGACCGGCCGTCCACGCGAAGGTCGGGTTCCAGTCGGTGGAGTTCACCGGAGTGAAGTCGCCGTCCGGGGTGCCCTGCAGCGTGAAGCCGTCGGCGTGCGGGTCGGGCAACGGGGCGTTCCCGGCAGGCATCGCGGTGTGCGTGAGACCGAGCGGCGTCAGGATGCCGTCCTGCAGAACGCTCACGTACGGCTCCCCCGTCACCTTCTGGATGACCTCGCCGAGCAGCACGAAGTTGGTGTTGGAGTAGTTGAACTTCGCGCCCGGCTCGAAGACCGGCTTCAGCGCGAAGCTCGCCGACAGGAGCTGCTCGGGGCTCCACTCGGCCTGGGGATTGGCGAACCACGCGTTCTGCAGGTCGGTGTTCAGCGTGTAGCTGGCCAGCCCGCTCGTCATGGTGATGAGCTCGCGCAGCGTGATCTCGTCGCCGTTCGGCACGCCCTTCACGTACTTGTCGATGTGGTCGTCGAGCGAGAGCTTCCCCTCCCCGGCGAGCTGGAGCACCAGCGTTCCCGTGAACGTCTTCGTGACCGAACCGATCCGCTGGGTCTCGGCGAGCGTCATCGCACGTCCGGTGTCGGGATCCGCCACGCCGTACGCCTTCATCCAGCGGCCCTTCGGCGTCTGGACGGCGACGATCGCGCCCGGCGTGGAGGCCTGCGCCTTGCCGGCGATCGCAGCGGCATCCAGGGCCGACACGAGCTTGGCCGGCAGAGGTCCCGTCGGTAGTTTGCTCGGCGCGTCGACGACGGCGGTCGGGTCCGCGACGCAGCCCGCCGCGCTGGACCGCGCCGGGGTTGCGTCGTGCTGCGCGCTTCCGGATGCGGCGCATCCGGTGAGCGCTGCGGCCGTGACGGCGAGCGCGAGGATGCCGCCGATGCGGCGGGTGAGGCGGCGCGGTGAAGGAGTCGTCATGGAGGTGCCTTCTGTGTGTCGGGACTGTCGGGACTGTCCGGAGCGGTTCAAGTGCGGTTGAGGTACCGGAGCACGGCGAGCACGCGGCGGTGCGCATCCGAGTCCACCGGCAGGTCGAGGGCGTCGTAGATGCGGGAGGTGTGCTGCACGACCGCCTTCTCGGTGAGGAACAGGGCGGATGCGATCCACGCGTTGCTGCGCCCCTCCGCCATGAGGGCGAGCACTTCGCGCTGTCGCGGGGTCAGCGATCCGACGGCGGAGTCCGAGAGCCGAGCGCGAGCGACCATGACGGCGACCACATCCGGGTCGAGCGCCGTCCCTCCCGCCGCCACCCGACGCAGGTCGTCCAGAAACGTGTCGACGGCCGCGATGCGCTGCTTGAGCAGGTAGCCGACACCGCCGTTTCGACCGGAGAGCAGCTCGACCGCGTAGCCGCGCTGCACGTACTGGGAGAGCACCATCACACCGGTGCCGGGATACCGTTCGCGAATCCCCACGGCAGCGACCAGCCCTTCGTCGGTGTGCGTCGGCGGCATCCGGATGTCGGTCACGACGAGCTCCGGCCGGTGCTCCTCGACGGCCGCTTCGAGCCCGGCGGCGTCGCCTGTCGACGCCACGACGTCGAAGCCGCCTTCTTCGAGCAGGAGGTGCAGGCCCCGGCGCAGCAGGGCCTCGTCCTCGCCGATCACAACACGCACGGCACCTCCGCATGGATGTCTGTTCCGCCCCCTGGCGGACTCTCGATCGTGATGCTGCCCTCCAGAACGTCCACGCGGTCGGCGATGCCGCGCAGGCCGGCGCCGCGGTTGAGGAGCGCGCCGCCGACCCCGTCGTCGCGCACCCCGACGTGCAGCACGTCGTTCCGGTGTGCGAGGCGCACGGAGATCCGGGTGGCCTCCGAGTGCTTGACGGCGTTCGTCAGCGCCTCGGCGACGACGAAGTACGCCGTGCTCTCGACCGCGGGAGGCAGGGTTCGCGACTCGAGCTCGACGAAGGTGGGGATGGGCATCCGGTCGGCCAGGTCCTGCACCGCGGCCGCGAGACCTCGCTCCACGAGCGCGGCGGGCATGACGGCGTGCACGATCTGGCGCAGCTCGGCGGCTGCGGCGTCGATCCCCTTGCGCAGCTCGGTGGCTCTCTCGGCCATGGCACCGGAGGGATCCGCGCCCTTCGCGAGCTGCTGCGCCTCGAGCGCGAGGAGAACCAGCTGCATCTGGAGGCTGTCGTGCAGGTCTTGCGCGATTCTGCGCCGCTCGGAGTCGGCGGCGCCGACGAGGCGCTCGCGGGAGAACTGCAGGGCTCGACGGCTGGCCATGAGCTCCGCGGTGAGCCGCTCCCTGTCCAGCGCGATGGCCAGCACCCGGCCTGCGGTTCTGACCAGCTCGGCCTCGCCGACGATGTTCGCGTCGTACACGATCGCTCCGATGCGCCGGCCGTCGAGTTCGACCACTTCGATTCCGCGCCGTGCTGAGGCGGATGGCTCGGCAACGGGATCGCCCTGCACGTCGACGTAGGTCTCGCGTTGCGGCATCCAGAACCAGACCTCGAGTGACGGATCGCCGAGTGTCGAGGTCAGGGCGGCGGTCAAAGCCGGTCGCTCAGCTCCCGACGCGCCCAGCCAGGTGCCCAGCTCTTCGAGCTCACCGGTGCGCGCGAAGCCGCCGCGCAGCATCCCCAGTGCGATGGCGATCGGCACGAGCGTGACCGCGAAGAGTTGCAGACCACCCACGATCGCGCTAGGCAAGCCGAATGCCGGTGCGAGCAGATGCGTGCTCAGCGGGAGGAACAGCACGGTCACGATCCCGTACCCGTACAGGGGTACGAGCACGCGTCGCTGGTCCCTGTGCGCGACCAGCAGCCGGTGGGCGAGCACGACGGCGGTCGTGATCATGATGGCGACGCCCGCGATCCCTTGCACAGCGGAGCCTGCGGCGACGCCCCATGGCACGTCGGCGACGGAAAGCTGCGGTGCGGGGCCTGTGGGATCGAACAGGTAGGCGGGTGCCTGCAGCAGCAGCGCCGTGACGTAGGCTGCCGCGACCGTCGTGCGCGACACCCTGCCGCGGATGCGTCCGGAAGGGAAGGCGTGAAGCAGGTGCACCACCAGAGCGAGCGGCAGCGTCGCGGCCACTGCAGCGATGGGGACCAGAGGCGGCAAAGTGGTGCCGATGCCGCTCAGGAAGACGCTTCCTCCTGCGGCGAGGATGAGAGGACCCAGCCTGTTGCTCGGGCGGCGGTACCACGCGAGCAGCCCCGCGGCCAGATAGATGAGGAGGTCGACCGGAAACAGCAGCAGGATCGGCGCTTCCGGCGAGCCGTACGGGATCAGAGCGAATTGCAGCAGCGCGAAGAGAACGCCGGCGACCAGGAGCGACAGCAGCGCCCGGTCGAGAGACCGCGCCAGGGTGGAACGCGTCACCGCAGGGTGCAGGGCGGTGCGGCGGCGAGTCACAGGCATCCTTTCCACGCCTGCATGGCGGCGCCTCCCCAGTCTGTCGGGGAGTCGCCGCGGGCCGTATAGACCTACGTCCTGTGTCGGCGACTTTCCGAGTTCGCCGTTCCGGCGTCGCTGCCGGATCGGGATGACCGACCGCTTTGCGCGGCGGCCCGTGTCAGCCCTTCTTCGACATGGGCGGCGCATCCGCAGGGGTCAGGTATGCGCCCAGCTGCCGGAGGATCGCCAGCATCTTCAGCGTGACCCGACCAGCTTCGGGAGCCTTCGGCATCCACTTGTCGAGCGCGTCGTCGAGGCGCACCTTGTGATCGTCCACATGCTGACCGTGGGCGACGTACGCCGAGTTTTCTTCGTTGCTGCGCGGCTCCGTGAGTGAGATCCTTAGACCACCGGTCGAACCGATGGTCTAAGGAGCGTACTCATGCGCGTGCTGGTCGTCGGAGCGGGGATCGCAGGTCCTACGCTCGCCTATTGGTTGCAGAGGTTCGGCCACGAGGTCACCCTCGTCGAGCACGCGCCGAAGTTGCGAGAGGGTGGCTACGTTGTGGACTTCTGGGGTGCGGGATTCGACGTCGCAGACCGGATGGGGATCGTGCCACGGCTGATGGCCGCTGGCTACCGTTTTCAGGAGGTCCGTGAGGTTTCCAGCAGTGGTCGCCGCATCGCCCACTTCGATCCCCGGCACGTGATCGGCCTCAACGGAGGGCGATTTGTCACCATCGCGAGATCCGACCTCTCCCGCGCGATTTACGACGCGGCGAACGGGAACGTAGAAGCGATCTTCGGCGACACCGTAGCTTCGATAGACGATGCGGCCGACCGCGTACACGTCGAGTTCGAACGCGGTGCGCCGCGCGAGTTCGACCTCGTCGTTGGCGCGGATGGTCTGCATTCGCGGGTGCGGAGGCGGGCATTCGGCCGGGATGAGGGGCACGAGCGGTATCTAGGCATCACTGTCGCCGTGTTCGACCTTCCGGGATACCGTCCGCGTGACGAACTGGTCGCGGTGGCGCATACGGAGGTTGGTCACCAAGTGCTGCGCGTCGCGCTGCGCGATGAGGCGACCATGTTCTGCTTCATGTTCCGCTATGACGGCGATGTTCCGCAGGACGACATTCCAGCGCAGCAGGAGCTACTGCGGCGGCGACTAGGCGAACTCCGCTGGGAGGTGCCCGCGATCCTAGAGCGGATGCCGCAGGCTCGCACGTTCTACATGGACCACGTCAGCCAGATCCGCATGCCATCTTGGTCGCGCGGTCGCATCGCATTGGTGGGCGACGCCGCAGCAGCGCCATCGCTGCTGGCCGGTCAGGGTTCCGCCCTCGCAATGATCGAAGCCTACGTACTCGCATACGAACTGCACGAAGCGCAAGGCGACCTTCGAACGGCATTCGCGAGATACGAACGGCGGCTGGCGCAGCTCATACGCGACAAACAAGATGCTGCGATCCGTATGGGCGCCGCCTTCGCTCCCAGCAATCGCATCCAGCTGCTTCTGCGAAACACCTTCGTGAGTCTGATGACCATCCCACCCATAGCGAATATCGCGATGGGGCGCAGCCTCATCGACCCCATCCGTCTGCCCCCGACTCCGGCCGACTGACACGCATGCCGCGCCCACGATTTCACAGCCTTTCTGCCGCTCGTCAGGAGGCCATTCTCTCCGCTGCACTTGAAGAGTTCTCCACCCACGGGTTCGTGGACGCATCCCTGAACAGGATCATCACCGCCGCGGGCGCCTCCAAGGGGTCGTTGTATTACTACTTCGACGGCAAAGAGGATCTGTATGGGCATCTGCTGCGCGTGCAGGTTGAGCTGATGATCGCCGACGCCGGACCCTTCCCGGTCCCCGCAAACTCCGATCCGGATACGTTCTGGTCGGTAATCGAAAACCACTGCGTGCGCCTCGTCCAGGCGCTGGAGGCATCGCCACAACTCGCGCGCCTCTTACGCGACTGGATGTCCAGTACAGGCCGAAAAGGCTTGGAACGGACACAACAAGACGCCGAGCGGACCGCGCTCCCCTGGCTGGCCCAGGTTCTTGCCGCCGGACAGACAGCGCGGGCGATACGCACCGATGTCCCCGACGCGCTGCTGCTGGCTGTCGGCACCGCAATCGCCGGTGTCATCGACTACTCGATCCTCACCGGGTCGACCGATCCGCTCGCTCAGAGCACAGCGGTGCACACGATCATCGAAATGCTCAGACGTGCGATCCAACCATGAGCGCTGCGCGGACAGCATTGCCAGATGCACAAGTTGCGCCTTTGAGGACGGCGCATAGCTCGAGCGCACATCATGAGACGCCGTCCTCGGCAGTCCGACCGGGTGCCCTCCCCGAGCCACGCACGAAACCGCCGGCCGACCGCATCGCCCTCCGCGTGACTAACACCGGAATCGGGAACTTCCGATGAATCACACGGATGTCTGGCTGTTCGAATCGGTGCCCCTGGAGGGACTCGAATTCTCGGTCAAGGATTCGGCGGTCGTCACTGATCCATTAAATCGCTGATCAATCACTGGTTTTGGATCATGCAGCTTTGTTTGAAGCTTGTCGATTGCGGTTGGATTGTGGGCAAAGCGTGGGCACGAAATCCAGGTTCTCCGGTCCTAGTCCGGCTGCTCTCATTGATCGGGTTCAGCTCATTGGTCGGGTTCAGGAGGTCCCGCGGTCCCAGGGTGGAATGATGTCGCCGATCTGGGTGAACGGCTGTCCAGTCTTCTGCCGCCCATTGTTTGGCGACTCTGCTGCCGCGAAATTCGTAGATCATTACTGCTTGCCAACTGACGCGCGGTCCGGTTGGTGGAAGGCCCCACAGCTGCCCGGTGTGAGTGCCGCAAACTGTTAATCGGGCGATGACCGTGTCGCCTATGGCGAAGATGTCTTCCTCCTTCGCCTGCGCATCCGGCAGCCCCGTCCAGAAGCCTGGCATTACTCGTTTGTACGCCTCACGTCCCGTGTTTGATCCTACGGATCGTCCGACCCAGTGGAAGTCCTCAGTGAAGAACAGATCCGCAGAAGCAGGATCGTGGGCATTGACGAACTCCCTAATGAGATTTCGCACGGTTTGGATGGTGGCTTCGGTCATCTCCCTGTTGCCCTCCGGATTCGTTTCTTAGACCGGCGTCCGCCGACAAAAGAGCTGTGCTGATATCACAGGCAATGATCAACGATTGATCTTCTCGACAGACTCGGCAGTCGACCGCGCCGCAATGTCCCGCACCCGACCGTTCTATCGGACAATTGGGATTTTTGTACTCGCGATCAGCCGGTCGCATTCATCGTGTTCAAGAGTAGCTGCGGACGTGACGGGCCGCTGAGGCGGTCGTGCGCCATTCGATGACGAGGGTACAGACAAATGCGCAATTGCCTACGCGCTCCTCGAAAAGCTCATCGGTTCGACTGCCCGCCAAGCCGGACAGTATTCGCGGGAGAGCCTCTCGACTGCCCGTCGGGCTTGGTTCCCGCGGGCTCTTGGCTCAGAACCCGGGCGTCGTTCTCCCGCATTCATTAGATGTCATAGCCCAGCTCACCAGGCTGAAGTCGCTTGCGCCTTGCACGCTCGCGTTCCGTTCTGGCGCGCGCGGCTTCGGCAACCGGCGCCACTTGCTCTCTTTGGACCACCACGCCGCCGTCGCGGTCCAGAACTACGAGATCGCCGGTTCTTACGTGATCTCAGCCGATCTCGACCTCGATGTCGATGCCGCACGGTCGGTTTGGTTGCACCTGTGGATCGCACCCAGCGCGACCAGATCGGCAGCCCCAGCTCCCGGAACTCGTCTACGTCGCGAGCTGCAACGTCTACAAGCAGCAGTGAGTCCTGTTCTGGTGCCAACCCCTTCTCTCACGACGATGATCCCGCATGTAGCCGCCCGGAGCGGCCACCGGCGCCACGCGATAGCCCGTCTCAGGTGTTCGTGGTCATCTCAACTGAGCTGGTCTAGCTGAATTAAACTGAAGGTCGCTGAGAATCCAGCGTCGACGACGTCGAACGCGTACAGACCCACCATCCCGCCAGTGAAGCGTAGGGAGTCGCCGTAGTCGTCGGACAGGATTCCTACGTCGAGCGCTGGCCCGATCTCTGTGCCATCGACACTCACCTGCGCGTATGCGCCGACTATCTCGGCCTTGAGTTCGACTGGATGCGTGTGGTCGAGCGTCCGTCTCGCAATGACTCGTGCGTCGCCGCGATCACGAGCGGTGACGACGACCGCCCGCTGGCCGCCGCCTTTCCACTGCTGCCCGTGCTGCGCTTCGCCGGTCGGCTCGATCCAAGTGACCGCGACCGAGTAGTAAGACGTCGAGTTGTACCAGAGCGCGATTCCGGCGCCCTCCGTGAAGGAGGACGGCGAAGCCTCCACCATGGCACTGAAGCATGCGCTTGTTTCCTTCAGTGGCCGCGCCAGCAGGCTCGCGCCGAACATCGACTCGAGTCCGTGACGCCCGCGAATGCGCACACCGTCGTTCAGCGCCTCTGTCCAGCTGTCCGCCGGCTCGCGAAGGCTACGCCAGGGCCAGGCGGGCGGCACTTCGGTCGTGGTCCCGGTGCCGCCGATTCCCGCGGCCGCCGCAGCGCCACCGTCGGGCCGGTCGGCCTCAGCCTGAGCGATTCGATCCCTCGGCGGAGCCAAGAACGTGTCAGCGGGGTGCCATCCCCCATGCTGCAGCCGCGGCCATTCTTCGATCCAAACGATCTTCTGCACACACGTCTCGCGGCCCCACGGGAATTGGCGTCCCTGCAAGGTGTCCAGCCAGCGCGACGCGAGGTGGCTGATGTACCAGTT
>Ga0164242_10000636_pt1 | contig 42518 bp, 35 predicted proteins | sample OricomgcompostMG_FD_108783 | JGI IMG/M metagenome (GOLD analysis project Ga0164242, IMG submission 108783) | Miracle-Growth compost microbial communities from Emeryville, California, USA - Original compost - Miracle growth compost (MG) ... | reverse complement strand
CGAAGTGCGCAAGGCGGTTCGCGAGGAAATGCGCGCGGGCGCGCATCACGTGAAGATCATGGCGTCCGGCGGCGTCGCGTCGCCGACCGATCCGATCGGCAACCTGCAGTTCTCGGTGGACGAGATCACGGCGATCGTCGAGGAAGCCGCGTCGCATCAGACCTACGTGATGGCGCACGCGTATACGGGCAAGGCGATCTCGCGCGTCGTGAAGCTCGGGGTGCGAACGATCGAGCACGGCAACCTGATCGACGACGAAGCGGCCGCCGTGATGGCCGAACACGGCGCATTCGCGGTGCCGACGCTCGTGACTTACGATGCGATGAGCAAGGTCGGCGCCCGCATGGGCATCTCCGACACGTCGCTCGCGAAGAACGAAAACGTCCGCATTCAAGGTTTGAAGGCGCTGGAACTGCTGAAGCGTCACGGCGTGAAGATGGGCCTCGGCACCGACCTGCTCGGCGACATGCAGCAATACCAGAGCGACGAACTGACGATCCGCGCGGGGATTCTCGGCGCATTCGAGACGATCTGCCAGGCGACCGTGGTAGGCGCCGAGATCGTCGGGATGGCGGGGCGTCTCGGCGTGGTGTCGGACGGCGCGCTCGCCGACCTGCTGGTGGTCGACGGCGACCCGCTCGAAAACATCGCGCTCCTCGCCGGACAGGGCGAACATCTCGCCGGTGTGATGAAAAGCGGCCAGTGGGTGCGCCAGTCGCTGCAATGACGCCGCAATGATGCTGCGAGGTCCGGACTGGATTTTGGATCCGAAAGCCAACGTCGTGGTAGGATGCGGATCCATCTCCGATCCCGACGACAAAGACCATGTCCCCGGCCGCCACCAGAAAGCGTCAATCCGCAGAGACCTCCACCAGGACCAGCCCGACCGCCGTAGCGGAAAGCCCGCGAAAAATCGTCAGGCCGACCACGGTCGAACTCGTGACGACCGAGATCCGTCAGCGCATCCTGAGCGGCGACCTCGGTCCCGGCGAGGTGCTGCGCCAGGAGGCGCTCGCCGACGAACTCGGCGTGAGCCGGGTGCCGATCCGCGAGGCGATCACGCGGCTCACGTCGGAAGGGCTGCTGACGAACGTGCCGCACAAGGGCGCGTACGTCGCGGAGCTTTCGATCGGCGAGGTGAAGGAAACCTTCGATATCCGGCTGCGGCTCGAACCATGGCTCTTTTCCGAGGCGATCGCGCGCATCACCGACGCGGAAATCGCGAAGGCCGAGCGTCTCGTGACGGAAATGGACAAGGCCGGCTCGGGGCTGTGGGGCCAGTTGAACTGGCGCTTTCACGAAACGCTGTATCTGCCCGCGCAGCGCGAGATCACGCTACAGATGCTGCGTGTGCTGCACGATCGCAGCGACCGTTATTTCCGTTTCCAGGTCGTGCAGGTGCCGATCCGCGAACAATCGCACGAGGAGCACATGGGGCTCGTCGCGGCGTGCAGGAAGCGTGACGCGAAACTCGGCGCCAGGCTGCTGGAGCAGCACGTCAAGACGGCTGCGCAGCAGATCATCTCGGTCGTCGAGGCGATCGTCGCGCGATAGCGGTGCGGCCTGGGCCGCGTCTGTCATCCGTTGCGGATGCGATCCCGGACGCGATCGAGGACGCTTGCATACGCATCGAACACGTGCAGCGCGCGAAGCTCGTCCGTCGCCTGCTCGTTGAGGCCGCCGGCGGTCGAAAATTCCCGCGACAAGTCCGCAAAATCCGCGCTGCCGCGTGGCGCGACCGCGCCCAGTCCATGAAATAGCGCCGCGAGATAGCCGCGGGCCGTCGGCGCCGCGACGCCGTTTCGCCGCAGCCAGCCGTCGAGCGCGTCGAGCGTGGCGAAGAACGGCCCCATCATCGCGGTGGCCGCGCAGAGCGTGTCGAAAGTCGTCTCGTCGTCGACCTGGATTGCGCCGCCGAGCGGCCCGAACAGGTCGGCCGCCGTCGGATCCGGCGGGCAGACGAGGGTCGGCGCGGCTCGCTGGGCGATCGTCGGCAGCGGGCAGAGCCGCGTGATACGCGGCGCCGTCGGGATTGCGACGGCCAGCCGCTTCAGGCTCCATGTCGCGATCGCACTGAGCACATGGTGGTGGTTTTCGAAGCGCAGTGCGCGCAGCACTTCTTCGGCGATCTGCGGGCGCACGCACAGGCAGATCACGTCGCAACGGTCGACCACCTGCTGATTGTCCGTGCCGATGCGCACGAACGGCCAGGTGCGCGCCAGCCGCGCGGCGACGGCCGCGTTGCGGGGACCGACCCAGACCTCGGGGCGAGGGCCGGCCGGTGCGTGCGCCGCGGCGTCGCTGCCGGCGCCGATGCCCGCCACGATCGCGCTGGCGATCGTCCCTGTGCCGATCAATCCGATCCGCGTTGTCATCGAATCCCTCCGGGAAGAATATGTGGCAAAACATCCACGCGTTTTTTGTCCTGCTTGCGCGCTTCAATTTTTGGATCCAAGATATTGTTTCACATTCGGCGCGCGGATGGGCGATCGCGTCTTCGCGGGAAAAAACGCGCCGGCCGGCCTGTCGTTGGCAATGCTGACGGATTGTTGTCGTTCGGAAATCTGTCCGAAAACCCAAAGGAGCAATTGATGAAAAGGACTTTGCTGGTCGCCGCCGTGACGGGCGTGGTCGCGTCGACGGCCCATGCCCAAAGCAGCGTGACGCTGTACGGATTGATCGACTCCGGCGTCACGTACACGAACAACCAGGGCGGCCACAGCGCATGGCAGCAGACGAGCGGCAACATCAACGGCAGCCGCTGGGGCCTGCGCGGCTCCGAAGACCTGGGCGGCGGCCTCGCGGCGATCTTCACGCTCGAAAACGGCTTCAACCTCAACAACGGCACGCTCGGGCAGAACAGCCGCCTGTTCGGCCGGCAGGCGTTCGTCGGCCTCTCGTCGGCGCAGTACGGGTCGGTCACGCTCGGCCGTCAGTACGACAGCGTGGTGGATTTTCTCGGCCCGTTCTCGCTGACCGGCACGGGCCAGGGCGGCACCTACTTCGCGCATCCGTTCGACAACGACAACCTCGACAACTCGATCCGCATCAACAACGCGGTCAAGTACACGAGCGCCAACTATGGCGGACTGAAGTTCGGTGCGTTGTACGGCTTCTCGAACTCGTCGAACTTCGCGAACAACCGTGCGTACAGCTTCGGCGCCTCGTACAGCTACGGTGGCCTGAACCTCGCCGCCGGGTATCTGCAGTTCAACAACGACATGAACAGCCTCGCGCTGTCGGCAACGGGCGCGGGCGCCGAGACGGGCACCTATACGTTCGCGGCGGGCACGCAACGGACCTTCGGCGGTGCCGTCAACTACACGTTCGGTCCGGCGACGGCGGGCTTTGTCTATACGCAGACCAACCTCGACGACACGGACGGCGGCGGCGTGTCGGCGGGTCAGTCGGGCACCGCGTCGGGCCTGCTGTTCCGCGCGAACAGCGCGCGTTTCCAGAATTTCGAGGGCAACGTCCGCTATGCACTGACGCCGGCGGTGACGCTGGCCGGCGCGTACACGTACACGCGTTCGAACTTCGGCGGCGGGATCAGCCCGAACTTCAATCAGGTCAGCCTGTATGCGGACTATGCGCTCAGCAAGCGCACGGATCTGTATCTGCTCGGCATCTACCAGCACGTGAGCAGCAACCCGGAAGTGAATGCGTTTATCAACGCGCTCGCCGGCGCGTCGTCGACGCAAAGCCAGGTGGCGGCGACCGCGGGCATCCGGCATCGGTTCTGACCGCACGAAGCGCGTTGGCGCGCGGCCGATGCGGCAACGGTCGCATCGGCGCAGATCCGGCTAACCGGCGTCGACGTAGATCGCCGCGCGGCCGGTGGCTGCGTCGGCTTCGATGCGAAGCGGGCCGGTCGACGCGACGAGATGCGCGAACGACCGCGCATCGACGCAGACCACCGGAACTTCGACGCGGTAAAGCTCGAACGCGACGAGCGCGCCGATGGCGATGATGAGATCGCGCTCCCGCAGCACGATGCCGAGCGGGCCGGTGCCGTTGCGGATCGCTTCGGCGAGCACGCTGCTGCTCGAACTCGATCCCTTCGCGTGCGCCATCACCATGATCTTGCCGGCGAGGCTTGCGCCGGCCAGCGGATGGGTTCGATCGATGATGAGTCCCGCGGCAGCGTCATATCCGCCCCAGAAGCTCAACGGTTGCGTGAGCACGATTTTTTCCGCGTGCGCGCGGCCGGCAACGAGGACGTCGCCGCGCAGCATGCCACCGGCATGCGGCTGGCTTTCGGTGCGGACAGCCGGAACCGGCCTCGGGAGTCCTGAACGACGATCAGCCATGAAAGCGCACCTTGCCTTCGAAAGCCGACTGCACGCACTCGGCCATGCTGCCGTAAGCGACCGTTACGCCGATATTGGCCGGCGCATACGACGCCCACTTGCCCGAGTTGGTCATCACGAGTCCCGTCAGCTTTTTCATCACCGGCGTGATGTAGGTGCAGGTATCCACGACGACCTGGATGCCGCGTTCGTCGAACTGGCGGGCGAGGCCGCGTTCGGTCAGCTCCCACAGGATGAAGCGGCTGGTGTTCACGTAAAAATCCACCTTCGGTTTGCGGCCGGCGCCGAAGCGGTCGAGCAGCGTCGCGAGCCGCTGAAACTCCGCGAGCGAAAAATGCGGCGTGCCGAGCGACACCGCGACGAGTTCGTCGCCTTCGCGGCCGTGGTTGAGCGTGCGGCGCACCTCGTCGAGATCCGCGACGGAGACGTCGACGGTGTCGAGCGGCGACCGACCGTGCAGCGCGGCGTCCAGGGTCGGCGCTTCGGGCGTGATGCCGACCGCGTGGAAAAGCGCGACCGCGCCGCTCGACGCGGCGGCCGCGCCCAATGCCTTCAGTTCGTCTTCGCTGGTGTCGGACGGCAGGCCGACGATCGCCGGGACCGTCGCACCGGCGACCTTGCCGACCAGCAGGCCGAGCGCCGCGAAATAAATGTCACGCGACGGCAGCGGCGAGAAATCGGCGACGCGAAACACGATCTGCGCCGCGCGATTCCGGTCGACGTGAAGGCCGGCGCACGGCGCGCGGCCGGTGATCGCGGCGGCGAGGTCGAGAAAGTCGCCATACCGGTTGGTGCGGGCGCCGAGCACCGAATTGGCGAACACGATTGCGTTGGATTCGGCCCACGCGATCTGGTCGCCGAACGACGGCCGGTTCTTCAACTGATACGGTGCGCACGTGAAACTGGATTCGCAGCCGAGCAGCAGGTGCGCGTCCATCAGACGCTGCGCGCTGCGCTGAATCTCGCGGTCGCCGTGATACAGCTCCGGATGGATCAGGTCGAGCGAGCCGACGTTCAGTGTGGTCGGCACCGCGACCTTCGTCTGCGTTGCGACGAAGAACTCGACGAAGTCGAGGCTCGTCTGGCCGTGATACAGGCAGCCGTCGATGTGTGCGGAGCCAATGTCGATCAGGCGCGGCGCGGACATCACGTCGGCGGTGCGTGTGACGATCCGCATCGCGCGCGCGACGCCCGGCCCGAATTCTCCCGCGAGCATCGCGTTGTCGCGTTCGTTCAACTGCAACATCTGATGTTCCTCATCGATCGCTGACTGGCAGCCGCCAATGTACACCCAGGAGAGCCGTTCATGAATACAACGAGGATGCCCGCGGGTTCGACGCGTTCCGCCCACGCGGTCGGCAGAGGCAGGGCGATTGCGGCGACGGTCGTCGGCACCGCGCTGGAGGTGTTCGACTTCTCCAGCTACAGTTTTTTTTCCGTGACGATCGGCCAGTTGTTCTTTCCGGGCCACGATCCGGTCGTGTCGCTGCTGCTCGCCGCGCTGACCTTCGGCGGCGGCTTCTTCGTGCGTCCGCTCGGCGGGATCGTCCTCGGCATCTATGGCGATCGCGTCGGGCGCAAACAGGCGCTGTCGATGTCGATCCTGCTGATGGCGCTCGGCATCGCGATCGTCGCGTTCGCGCCGACGTACCGGCAGATCGGCGTCGGCGCGACGATTCTGCTCGTGGCCGGCCGGCTGGTGCAGGGCTTCGCGCTCGGCGGCGAACTCGGGTCGGCAGCCACGTTCATCACCGAATATGCGCCGGCGCGCGCGCGTGGCCTGTACGCCAGCTATATCCAGTCGAGCATCGGTTTCGCGGTGCTCGCGGGCGCGGGCGTCGGCGTGTTCATTTCGGCCGGATTGAGCCCGCAAGCGCTCGAATCGTGGGGATGGCGGATCCCGTTCGCGCTCGGCCTGCTGATCGCACCGGTCGGCTGGTTCATCCGCAGGGGACTCGACGAAACGCCGACCTTCAGGCGGCTCGCGAAGTCGGACACGCCGCTGCGCGACGTGATCCGCGAGTTTCCGCGACAGACGTTCGCGACCATTTCGCTCGTGATCCTGTGGACGGTCTGCACCTATGTGCTGCTCTATTACATGCCGACGTTCGTCGTGAAGGCGTTGGGCCTGCCGCAGTCGGTCGGCTTCCAGGCGGGGCTGATCGGCGGCGCGATCATCCTCGTTGTTTCGCCGCTGTTCGGCTGGCTGTCCGACCGGATCGGCCGCCGGCCGGTCGTCGCCGCTTCGGCGTTGCTGATCGGCGTGCTCGCGTTCCCGATGTTCTCGTATATCGTTCGCAGTCCGTCGCTGACGTCGCTCGTCGTGTTCCAGACGGTATTCGGGCTGCTGATCTCCGCTTATACCGCGCCGATTCTCGCGGTGTTCGCCGAGATGTTTCCGGGCCGCGTACGGTCGACGGGTCTTTCGCTCGCGTACAACATCGCGGTCACGATTTTCGGCGGCTTCGCGACGTTCGTGATCACGCTGCTGATCGCGTGGACCGGCAGCAAGCTCGCGCCGGCGGCCTATGTCGCGTTTGCGGCGCTGCTGAGTTTCATCGGGACGGTGGTGTATCCGCGGCCGGTGGACGATTTCTGATTTCCCGATCGACGCGAATCAAGCGCGCGACGCCGAATCGTCCGCCTCGAATACGGCATGAGCGCGAACGCCCGCGCTCGCCGACCGGTGAAGCGCGAGCGGTGCGGCGACGAACGCCGCCAGCAGCAGGCCGACCTGCTCGTGCGCTTCGGTGTACCAGGTTTCGACGTGGGTCAGGTTCATCGTGCCTACGCAGCGGCCGTTGTACGCGACCGGAACGTTGAGGATCGAGCCAAGTCCCATGCCGGTCATCACCGCGTGGTCGTCGAACGCAAGCCGGATGCCGTCGGGCGTGGTCGCGCGAAACGGTTTCATCCCGACCAGCGTGTGCTCGGCCCACAGGCTGCCGCGTTTCTTCTTGCGGCCGCCGGGCGGATACACGTCGGGCAGGTTCGAATGCAGCCGCTCGACTTCGAAGCGCTCGGCGTCGAAGCTCATGATCGTAAAGAGCCGAAAGCCGATGACCTCCTGCGCGATTCGTTCGACCGTCTCGAAGATCGCCTGCGGCTGGTCGCTTTGACGTATCGCGTTCGCGAGACGCGACACATCGGCCAGCGACAGCGCGCGGTGTTGCCCGTCGTCACGCGGCATGATGCTGTCCGTCGTCGTGCAGCGGCGTCGCCGGTTCGTCCGCGGCCGCGATGCCGACGCCCAGTTCCTGCGCTTCGATCTCTTCGAGCGAGCGTCCGCGCGTTTCGATACCGAACACCAGCACCACGCACGCGCCCGCGATGAGCACCGCGGTCGTCATCGCGAAGACGCCCGGAAAGCCCGCTGCCGGGTACACGAAGCCGACGAGGATCGGCGCGCTCACTGAACCGATGCGGCCGAACGAAGACGAACTGCCGGTGCCGGTCGTGCGCACGGCGGTCGGGAAGATTTCGGGCGTGTACGCGTAGACGCCGGCGAACGCGCCGTTCATGAAGAACGACAGGAAAATGCCGGCGGCCATGATCTGCGCGGCCGTGTGCGAGAACGCGAGCATGATCGCGGCCACGCCGCCCAGCAACATGTAGCTCGCGACGACGCGTTTGCGGCCGAGCTTTTCGTTGAGCCAGGCGGCCGAGAAATAGCCGGGAATCTGCGCACCGAAGATCGCAATCGAGTAGCCGAAGCTCTTCGTGATCGTCAGTCCTTCCTTGACGAGCAGGCTCGGAATCCACGAAAAGAACGAGTAGTACGCGAACGCGACCGAGAACCACATCAGCCAGCTAACCGCGGTCGTTCTCGCGAGCTTGCGCGACCAGATGGTCGCCACGTTGCCGAGCACGCCACGCGGCTTCGCGGCGGCGGCCGCGGGCACTTCGTCGCGCGACGGCTCGGGCAGCGCGATGCCGCGCTGGCCGAACCATGCCTCGACCGTGTCGACAATCGCCCGCGCGTTGCCGACCCGGCCCTGCGCTTCGAGCCAGCGCGGCGATTCGGGAAGCGTCTTGCGCCACCACAGCAGCAGGATCACCGGCAGCGACGTGATGACGGCCATGTAGCGCCATCCGTCCGGGAATCGGCCGACCACCGTATAGCCGAGGATCGACGACGTCACGTAGCCGAACGACATGAAGCCGACGAGCGCGCCGCAGAACATCCCGCGATAGCGCCGCGGCACGAACTCGGCGAGAAACGGCGCGATGACGACGGCCTCGGCGCCCGACCCGAAGCCGGCGACGATACGAAGCGCGAAGAACGCGTGCCAGTCGTTGACCATCGCGCTTGCAAACGACGCGACGCAGTAGATCGACAGCGCCGACATCATGATGCGGCGCCGGCCGATCACGTCGGCGAGCACACCGGACAGGAACGCGCCGAAGAAATACCCGATATACGTGCTGCTCGCGACGAGCCCGCTTTGCACGCTCGACAGGTGCCACAGCTTGCCGACGACCGGCAGCAGGAACGCGAGCGACGACGAATCGAGGCCGTCGAACAGGTAGCCGAGTCCGCCGATCAGCAGCAGCTTGCGGTGAAAGCCTGACAGAGGCAGCCGCTCGAGGCGCGCAGCAATGGATGACATGGTGATGCTCCGGAACAGGGGCGGCGGAGGATAAGGTTTAGCGGCCGACGGCGTAAGCCTGCATTTGACGCGGCGTCGCGGCGCCGCGCATCAGCCCGTTGCGGATACCGACTGCGCACACGCGGCCGAGCCCCCACGGCTCGGCCACCGTCAGATCGTGACCGCGGCGGCGCAATTCGGCGATCGTCGCTTCGGGGAGGCGCGCTTCGGCGGACATTTTTCCGAGTTGCATCGCCCGCGGATAAAAGGAGCCTGGAAAGTGCGCGGTCTGGAAGGTCGGCGAGTCGACGGCGGCCTGCAAATTCATCCCGTGGTGCACGTGCTTCAGGAACAACTGGATCGACCACTGATCCTGCTGGTCCCCGCCGGGCGAGCCGAATGCGGCATACGGCTTGCCGTCGCGCGTGACGAGGGTCGGCGACAGCGTCGTGCGTGGCCGCCGGCCCGGACCGAGCGACGACGGCAGCCCCGGTTCGAGCCAGAACATCTGCGCACGCGTCGTCACGTTGAAGCCGAGGTCGGGCACGGCGGGCGACGCCTGTAGCCAGCCGCCCGACGGCGTCGCCGACACCATGTTGCCCCAGCGGTCCACCACATCCAGATGCACGGTGTCGCCGCGCAGTTCGGGCAATGGCGCGAACGTCGGTTCTCCCTGCCCGAAGCCGCCCGGCTGCTCGCGTCCCGCGTTCCTCGCGATGATCCCGGCGCGCGAAGCGCTGTCGCCGATCACGCCCGCACGGAATTCGAATGACGCGCGCGTCTCGTCGACGAGCGTGCGGCGCCCGTCGTTATAGGCGTCGCTCAGCAGCGTCGAAAGCGGTACGTCCGAGAAGTTCGGGTCGCCGTAGAACACCTCGCGGTCGGCGAACGCGAGCTTCGAGCATTCGATCACGGTATGAATGAAGTCCGGGCCGGTCGGGTCCATCGACGCGAGATCGAAGCCCTTCAGCAGCGCAAGCTGCTGAAGGAACACCGGGCCCTGGCCCCAGGGTCCCGTCTTGTGCACCGTCAGCCCTTCGTATTCGTACGACGTCGGGTCTTCGTACGACGGCCGCCAGCGCGCGAGATCGTCGCCGGTCAACAGACCGCGATTGCGCCTGCCGGACGTATCGAGGACCGGTGTGCTGCGGAAATACTGGTCGATCGCGTCTGCGACGAAACCCTGGTAGAACGCATCGCGCGCCGCGTCGCATTGCTCGGCGCGGTCCGCTTTCGACGACGCGATTTTCAGGATGCGTTCGTAGGTCGCCGCAATCGCCGGGTTCGCGAACAGCGTGTTGGGCTTCGGCGCTTCGCCGTCCTTCAGCCATTCGGCGGCGGAAGTCGTCCATTCCGACTTGAAGAATGCCTGGATCGCGAGAATCGACGCGGACATGCGCGGAATGACCGGATAGCCGTTTTTCGCGTAACCGATCGCGTAGCTCAACACCTCGGCGAGCGGCAACTGACCGTAGTCGCGCAGCAGCGCCATCCAGCCGCCGAACGCGCCCGGCACCACCGCCGGCAGCAAGCCTGTGCCCGGCACCACGTCGAGGCCCATCTGTTTCATGTGGTCGATGGACATCGCGGCGGGCGTGACGCCTTGAGCGCACAGCACGCGCACGCGGTCCTCGCGCGACGAATGGAACACGACCGGCAGTTCGCCGCCCGGACCGTTCAGGTGCGGCTCGACGATTTGCAGGACGAAGCCCGCCGCCGCGGCCGCGTCGAACGCATTGCCGCCCTTCTCAAGCACGGCCATCGCCGACGCACTGGCGAGCCAATGCGTGCTCGCAACCATGCCGAAAGTGCCGATCAGTTCCGGGCGCGTCGTGAATGCCATTTCGAATCAACTCCTTTTCGAACCAATATAATATTGGTTCGACTGTCGGTGTTTGCCGGCCGATTGCCGAGGCCGGTGAGAATACGCTCGGATTGTCATTTTCCCGGTCAAAAAGTCGCTGTCAAGCGCCATGTGCGCAGCCATTGCAGCGCGCACGAAGTCGTTTTACACTTTGAACCAATTCTTGTTGGTTCAATGGGAGCAAACCGGACGATGAGCGTCGAAGCGTTGAATGCCTTCATCGGCGAGCGCGGTCTGCGCGACGGCGACGCGCTGCCGCCGGAGCGGCAACTGGCGGAACTGCTCGGCTTGTCGCGGCGCGAACTGCGCGCGGCACTGTCGATGCTGGAGGCGTCGGGGCGGGTGTGGCGAGGAGTCGGGCGCGGCACCTATCTCGGCAGCCGCCCGATCAGGTTCACGCCGACGGTGGCGGGACTCGGCGCGCGCACCAGTCCCGCCGACATGGCGGAGATGCGGCTCGCGATCGAGCCGGCCTTCGTCGCGCTGGCCGCGATCAAGGCGTCACCCGAGGACCTCGCCGAACTGGAGAACTGCGTGCGCAAGAGCGCCGCCGCGCGCGACGACGAAGCGTGGCAGAAGTGGGACCATCGCTTCCATCTGCTGATCGCGCAGGCGACGCGTAACCCGGCGATCATCGCGCTGATGGAGGCGGTGAACGGCGTGCGCGCGCGGCCCGCGCTGCGCGAGAAGACCGTCGACGACCGCAACCGGCAACGCTTTGCGGCGGAACACAAGGCGATCGTCGACGGCATGGTGGCGCGCGATGCCGACACCGCTTATGCGCGGATGCACGAGCATCTCGCCCACGTGGCGGCGAGATTGCACGCGCGCTAGCGCGCGTGCGGACGCTCAGCCGCGCAGCCGGCTGACCGGCGTGATCTGCAACGGGTCGGTGCGCAACTCGATCAGCGCCGGCACGCCGGCGGCCTGGGCGCGTTCGAACGCAGCCGCGAAATCTTCGGTGCGCTCCACGCGTTGCGCGTGCGCGCCGAACGCGCGCGCCATCGCGACGAAATCCGGATTCTGCAACCCGGTCGCCGAGATGCGGCCCGGATATTCGCGCTCCTGATGCATGCGGATCGTGCCGTAGAGGCCGTTGTTGACGACGATGACGACGAGCGGCGCGCCGAACTGCACGGCCGTCGCCAGTTCCTGCGGATACATCGTGAAGCAGCCGTCGCCCGCGAAGCAGACCACCTGACGCTTCGGATCCCGTAATTTCGCCGCGATCGCCGCCGGGAAGCCGTAACCCATCGCGCCGTTGGTCGGCGCGAGTTCGGTCGCGGGACGGCGGTAACGATAGAAGCGATGCACCCAGACCGTATAGTTGCCGGCGCCGTTGGCGATGACGGCGTCGTCGGGCAGCACTTCGTTCAGATGCGCGACGACCTGCGCGAGGTCGACGCCGTCGATTTCGGCGGACGCTGCCGGCGGCGACGAATGCGCGACGTAGTCCGCGCGGGCCGTTTCCGTCCATGCGCGCCAGCGTGCCTGCACCGCCTGTCCGACCGGTTCGACGTGTTCGAGCGACGCCGCGAACGCGTGCAGCGAAGCGTGGATCGGCAGGCGGGCCTGATAGACGCGGCCGAGTTCTGCGGCGTCCGGATGGACGTGGACCATCGTCTGTTTCGGCGCCGGAATGTCGAACAGCGTGTAACCGGACGAGGTGTTTTCGCCCAGACGCGAGCCGATCACGATCAGCAGGTCGGCGTCGCGCGCGCGCTGCGCGAGCTTCGGCGACACGCCGAGCCCCAACTGGCCGACATAGTGCGCATCGCGATTGTCGAACAGGTCCTGGCGGCGAAACGAGGCCGCGACCGGCAGATTGTTCGCGTGAACGAAACGTTCGAGCGCGCGGTGCGCGTCGCTGTCCCAGCCGGTGCCGCCGACGATCACGAGCGGACGCGATGCCTGTTCGAGCAGCGCGCGCAGTTCGTCGAGCGCGCGCGGCTCCGGCGCCGCGTGCGCGATGCGCACCGCGGGCGCATCGGCGACCGTCGCCGAACCGAACAGCACGTCTTCGGGCAGGGCGACCACGACCGGACCCGGGCGCCCCGACAACGCGACGTTGAACGCTTTCGCGACGATCTCCGGAATGCGTTCGGTACTGTCGATCTGCGTGACCCACTTCGCGAGGCCGCCGAACATCTGCCGGTAATCGACTTCCTGGAACGCGCCGCGCCCGATGAAAGCCTGCTCGACCTGACCGACGAACAGGATCATCGGCGTCGAGTCTTCGCGCGCGGTGTGCACGCCGTTGCTCGCGTGCGTCGCGCCCGGGCCGCGGGTCACGAAGCAGATGCCGGGGCGGCCCGTCAGCTTGCCGTACGCATCGGCCATGTTCGACGCGGCGCCTTCATGGCGGGTGGTGATGGTGCGCACGCTCGTTGCGTCGTACAACGCGTCGAGCACCGGCAGATAACTTTCGCCGGGCACGCAGTAAACGGCGTCGACGCCGTTGGCCACCAGCGCATCGACGAGGATGCGGCCGCCGTTGCGCGGCTGTGCGGACTCAGACATGACCTTCAAGCTCCTTGTACAGGTGTCAATCGGGGAGGCCGGCCGAAAACGGGAAGGGGCCCTGATCGTCGAGGTTGTTCGCGCGGAACGTTTCGGGACCGGCGAGCGCCGACACGACCACGACCAGGTTCGCGACGACGTACAGCAGCGCCGGCGTCACGTGCGCGGGGAACCACGCGTCGAGCCAGCGCTGGTACAGACCGTAGAACGACGGCAGGATGATCGCGAAGCTGAACGCGATGCCGTAGCCGGACGACCGGTTGCCGGTGTGGAAGCGCTCGTTCAGATACGCATGCGGACCCGAGCCCCAGACGAGGCCGGCGGTGAAAAACGCGGTGGCGGCAATCGCGAGCGCGGTGCCGAACCGGTCGGCGGACAGGCACGCGAGCAGATAGAGCAGGTACGAGCCGAGCGTGCCGGCGACGATCGCGAACAGGACGAACGCGGCGCGCCGCCCGATGCGGTCGCTGACGGCGCCGCCGAGCAGATAGCCGAAGAACGTGATGACCGTCGACGCGAGCATGATCGACGTGACCTGCGACGAATCCAGATGGAGCATGCCGCGCAGCATCGTCGGCATGATCGCGCCGGGGACCAGATACACGAGCCATACGCCGTTCATCAGCACGAAGCCTTGCAGCAGTTTGCCCGCCTGCATGCCGGAGAACAGCTTCGCGAACGTGTGGCGCTCGCCTTCAGGCTTGCCGCGCGCATCGAGCCAGCGCTGCGATTCCTCGACTTCGCGCGTGACGTAGCGATGGAAGCCGAACGCCAGCAGCGCGCCGATGAAGAACGGAATGCGCCAGCCCCACTGCACGTACGCGGAGTCGATGCCGTTCGGCGGCAGCAGGCTGAACAGCAGGAGCCCGAGACCGGACATCACGATGTACGACAGATTCGACGCCGCGCCGATCAGGCCGCCGTAGAAGCCGCGTCGGTTGCGCGGGCACGCTTCCATCGCGAGCGTGACGGCGCCCGTGTACTGGCCGCCGGCGAAGAAGCCGGTGAGAAAGCGCAGCCCGAGCAGGCCCGCGAGCGACAGCATGCCGATCGTCTGATAGCCGGGCAGAAGACCGGTGAGCAGCACGCACGCGCCGAGCCCGCTCATCGTCAGCGTGGCGGTCCGTTTGCGGCCGAGACGGTCGGCGAAATAGCCGAAACACAGCGCGCCCGCCGGGCGGCCGAGCAGCGCGACCGCGAAGATGAACGAGTCGAGCACCGGTGAGACGAGCTGGGGCGGCCGGAAATAAATCGACGCCGGCATCAGGATGATGATCGGCAGGAACAGATCGAACACGTCGATCGCGAAGCCGAAAAAGGCGGTGAGGACCGCTTTTTTCAGGGTGCGGTTGGGGTTCGTTCGCGCGTCGGTCCCCGGCGGGGAAGGTTGGTCGCGCATCGTCGTGGTCGTCTCCGAACTCATGGGGTAGTCCTCAATGTATTGCGTGGCGGCGCGCCGCCACGATCTCGCCGCGCCGCCCGGACTAGAAGATCTTGCCGGGATTCATGATGCCGGCCGGATCGAACAGCCGCTTGATGTCGCGCATCAGGCGGATTTCGAGCGGGCTCTTGTAGCGGTGGAAGTATTCCCGCTTCAACTGGCCGATGCCGTGTTCGGCGCTGATGCTGCCGCCGTGGCGGACCACTTCGTCGAACACCTCGTCCGTGACCGACGATTCGCCGTATTGCGCGAAAAAGTCCCGCGCGCTGCCGGCCGGCCGCGCGATGTTGTAGTGCAGGTTGCCGTCGCCGAAGTGGCCGAACACGAACAGGCGCAGGCCCGGGTGGCGCGCGTCGAGCCGCGCGCCGGCCGCCGCGATGAAGGCCGGAATCGCTTCGATCGGCAGCGACACGTCGTGTTTCAGATGAGGGCCGTCCATGCGCAGCGCCTCGGAAATCTCTTCGCGCAACCGGCGCATCGCGCCGGCCTGCGCATACGACGTCGAGACGACGGCATCGCTGCACAGTTCGCGTTCGATCGCGTCACCGATCACGCGTTCGGTCAGCGCCTGCAACGCGGCCTCGTCGGCGGTGTCGGCCAGTTCGATCAGCACGTAGGCCGGATGACGCCCGGCAAACGGGGCGCGCAGTCCTTCGACGTGCGTCAGCACGAGATCCGCGCACGCGTCGGTAAAGAATTCGAACAGTTGCAGACGGTGGCCGGCCTGCTCGAACAGCAATTCGTACAGTTCCAGCGCCTGCTGCGGCGAGTCGACCGCGGCGAGCACGACCGACGACGCGTCGTTGCGCGGCAGCAGCCGCAGCGCGGCGGCGGTAATGACGCCGAGCGTGCCCTCCGCGCCGATCAGCAACTGCTTCAGGTCGTAGCCGGTGTTGTCCTTGCGCAGCGTGCGCAGTCCTTCGAAGACCTCGCCGTTGGGCAACACCGCCTCGATGCCGAGCACGAGTTCGCGCGCCATCCCGTAGCGCAGCACGTTCACGCCGCCGGCATTCGTCGACAGATTGCCGCCGATCTGCGACGAGTCCTCGGCGGCGAGGCTCAGCGGCAGCAGACGCCGATGGTCGGCCGCCGCGCGCCGCAGGTCGCCGAGCACGCAGCCCGCGTCCGCGACGAGCGTGTTCGCGATCGTGTCGATCCGGCGGATCGTGCGCATCCGGTCGAGACTGAGGACGATGTTCTCCGGCCGCGCGTCGGGCGTGGCCGCGCCGCACAGCCCGGTGTTGCCGCCGCGCGGCACGACCGGCACGCGCGCTTCGTTGCACAGCGCGACACAGGCGGCGACGTCTTGCGTGGACGTCGGCCGCACGACCGCCTGGGCCGCGCCGCGGTACAGGCCGCGCCAGTCGGAGAGCCAGGGTGCGACGTCCTCCGGCGCGGTGACGACTGCGTCCCGGCCCAGCGTTTCGACGAGGCGGCGCGCGAACGGCGTTTCGGAAGACATCAGGAATTTCCTTCGCGATTGCGGTGCGTGGCCGCGGTCGCGCCGGCCGACGGCGCGCGATCGAGCGGCACGCCGAGGCGGCGCGCCGCGCATTCGAGGTGTCGCGTCATCGCGCGTCGGGCGGTCGGCGGATCGCCGGCGAGAATCGCGTCGAGCACGCGCACGTGCTCCAGATGCACGTCCTCGGGCAGGTGATGATGCTGCGCGGAGTTCGCGCGCGCGATCTGGATGCACAGCCGGAACTGCTGGTTCAGGTAGTGGAGCAGGTCCGCGTAATAGCGGTTGTGCGTCGCCTGCGCGACCGCGACGTGAAACGCGACGTCGAGTTCGACGCCGCGTTCCGGATCGTAGAGATTGCCTTCGAGCCGGTCGAGCAGGCCGCGCAACGTGGCGACGTCGGCGTCGTCGCGCCGGGCGGCCGCGTGCGCGGCGGCGGCGCCTTCGAGGTCCATGCGCAACTCGAACATCTGCGTCAGGTTCGCGTCGGCGCTGCCGGGGATCAGAAAGCCGGACGCCTCGGTGTTCGACTTGACGGTGCAGCCCGCACCTTGCCGACTGTCGATCAAACCCTTCGCACGCAGCCGCTCGGTCACCTCGCGGATCACGGCCGCACTGACGCCGAACCTTGCTGCGAGCGCCTTGCCTGCCGGAAGTTTGCTGCCGACGGGGAACACGCCGCGCTGGATTTCGTCGATGACCTGTTGCGCGACCTGATCGGTCAGCGTCATGTTGCGGGTTGTCATGGGTGCCGGGTTTCGGGGGATAGTTTTCATGTTATCTGAAAACTTTTGGGGGTTTTAGTCAGGGTTTACTCCGGTTCCACCGTTTCGGCCTGCCGGTTCGGGTGGACTTCGGAGGGCGCTGCGGGGAATTGCTGACGCGACGGTCGCGACGTTCGTCTCGGCGGCGCCGGCATGGGCAGCGGTCATTGGAAGGCGGGGCGTACCGGCCGCATCGCGGGTTCGCGCGATGGATCACCGGCACTGCGGCTCGCCGCGACGCTGGCCGTCAACGAGTATCGTGTCGGCGCCCGGACCGGCAGCGGGAATTCGAAACGCGAGCGCGCTTCAGGAGTGTGTCGGACAATAGCCGACGCCGACGTTCGGTCTGCGCGATGCGGCCATTGGCCCAACATCGGCAGTGGGTATCGACGCGGTGCGCCGCAACCGGGACCTCAATCCGGTGCCCGCATGATCCGCCCGCCGAGTATCGTCCCCCACACCGCAAGCTGGCCGAGTCGTTCGGGCGGCACATCGTACGGATCTTCTTCGAGCACCGCGAAATCCGCGAACTTGCCGACCTCGATGCTGCCGACGACCTTCTCCATGCCGATCGTGAACGCCGCGCCGAGCGTAATCGCGTTCAGCGCGTCGGCGACCGGCAGGCGTTCTGCCTCGCCGAGCACCCTGCCGGACGCGGTCTGGCGTTGTACCGCGCACCACGCGGTAAAGAGCGGATTAAGCTGCGTGATCGGCGCATCGGAATGCAGGCCGAACGTGATGCCGAGCTTGCGGGCGGTCTGGGCCGGGTCCATGCGGTTCGCGCGGTCGGATCCCATGGTCTGCGTGTAATGGGCGTCGCCCCAGTAATAGAGATGGTTCGCAAAGAAGTTCACGCACATCCGCAGGCGGGCCGCGCGCGCCAGTTGAGCGGCGTCCGCCATCTGGCAATGCTGCAGCGTGTGCCGGTGGTCGACACGCGGATGTTCGCCGAGGATTTTTTCGATCGCGTCGAGCACGACGTCGACGGCTTCGTCGCCGTTGGTATGAATGTGCAACTGGAGCCCGGCGAGGTGGAACGGCAGGAACGTGTCGACGAGTTGCTCCGGCGGAATCAGCCATAGCCCGTTGGGCCGTCCGTTCACGTAGCCCGGCCATCGCAGCCGCGCGGTGAAGCCCTGGATCGATCCGTCGACGATGAACTTGACCGGGCCGAAGCGCAGCTTCGCCGAGTTGTGCCGGATCGCGTCGAGCACGCGCGACGGTCCGCCGGCGGGATTGCGCTGAGGCGCGAACGCCGGCACGATGCGAATCGGAAAGCGCTCGTCGCGCGTGGCTTCGGCGAGATTCGCCATTCCGGTGTCGGACAGGTCGTTGACCAGATCGGTGGCCGTCGTCACGCCCGCCAGCTGCGCGACCTTGCCGAAGTTCCAGATCGCCTCCGGATGATCGGCGGCCGTCGGCGATAGCTCGTTGCCGATCACGCGATAAACCGGGAACATCGCCGCGAATTCCTGCAACTCCCCACTCGGTTTGCCGTCTTCGTCCCGGACGATGCCGTCGACGTCGGTGTCCTCGTCGATCCCGGCCAGAGCGAGCATCGCGGTGTTGACGTTCATCAGGTGCACGCTCGCATGCAGGATCGCGATCGGGCGCGTGGCCGACACGCGGTCGAGCTGCTTCACCGTCAGACGCGCATCGCCGAAGAAGATCGGATCGAAGCCCCATGCGAGCAGCGGCGCGTCGTCGCTGCCCAACTGTCGTTCGGCATCCTGAAGACGCTCGATCACGGCATCGAGCGTCCGGAGTCCCGGCCAGCGTCTGCCGTCCGGGCCGCGCCTTTCGTAGTAGCCGACGTAAGCTGCCCGCCACATCACGCCTTCCATCAGATGCGAATGGCCCTCGATGAGACCGGGCATCAATACCTTGTCGGCGAACGTGGGATCCGGCTCGGCGTCGGTCCATTGGCGCATGTCGTCGAGCGTACCCACGGAAAGAATCCTGCCGTCGTGGATCGCGACATGCGTCGCGACCGGCTGTGCGAGATTCATCGTCAGGATTTTGCGGGCGGCAAGAACGGTCACTGCATTGCGGTCGATTTTTTCCATGAAGCGTAATTGGCTGACGGGGTGGCGTTCATGAGCGGGGAAGCCGTGGCCGGCGCCCCGATCCGGATCAAGGGCGGGCGTGGCGGACGCGGCTGCGCGCCGTCTCCAGATTGACGGCCGCCATCACGATGACGTTGACCGCCAGGCACACGAGGCCCAGGTTCAGTCCGGCAAGGTTCGGGTTGATGAAGTACAGCGCGATCGCGAGCAGTTGTCCGATCAAAAGACCCGAGCCGATCGCGCGCGCGCTCACGCGCAGCCCGAATGCGATCGCGATCACACCGGGGAAAAACTGCGTGATGCCGTAATAGGTCATGTTGATGAGCGTGAGCATCAGGTGCGGCGTCGCGAGCGTCATCGCGATCGACAGCAGCAGATACAGCACGATGGCGATTTTCGAGCCGGCTTTCTGGCGCGACTCGGGCAGGTTCGGCAGCAGGTTGCGGGTCACCATCGGCCCGATCGCGAGGCAGATGCCCATCAGCACGAGGAGGCCGGACAGCGACGCACCGGCCGCGACGAGGCCGAGCAGCGGCGCCGGCAGCAGGTTGACGACCGCGGCGAAGAACGCTTCGTTCGGCGAACCGAGCGCGACGTCCTTGACGATCGCATAGTACGACGCGACCACGAGAAACGGATACATCAGCATGTACAGCGGCATCGCGATCTGCGAGCGGCGAATCGTGTTGCCGCTTCTGGCGGTAAAGAAATTCTGGATCGCGAACGGCGAAACGTAGAAGCCGAGCGACTGGAACAATATGGTGCTGATCGCGAACGTCAGCTGATGCGTGTTCATCACGTTCGGCACGTGCTGGCTCGCCGCATGAAACACCGGCCCGACGCCCGCTTTCCACGCGACCGCCACGCCGGTCACGACGATCGCGGTCACCATCAAAATGTCCTTCAGGATGGCGACATAGGCGGACGCGCGCACGCCGGCGATCGCGATATACGCGAACGCAAGGAATGCCGAAAACAGGATCAGCGCAACCGGGTTCACCGACCAGCCGAGCCCCTTCAACGCCGCGACGAGACCGGTGAACTGCAGTTGTCCCCAGGGCAGCAGGAACAGAAGCCCGGACAGCGCGACGATCAGTTCCAGCCCGCGGCTCGCGAAATGGCCTTTGAAAAGGTCCGGCAACGTAATTGCGTTATGGCGCTTGCCGGCCTCCCAGATTTTCGGGCCGATGAAATAGCCGACCGGGTAGGCGAGCAGGATATAGCCGAGAAACCAGACGCCGTAGGTCGGCCCCTTCGCGTAGATGCCGCCGGGAAAGCCGACCATCGTGCCGATGCTGTAGATTTCGCCGGCAGTCAGGAAGAACACGAGCGCCGTCCCGAACTGTCGCGACGCGACGAAGAAGTCGTGCACGCTCTGCGACTTGTGCCCGGCGTGCGCGCGCAGCGCGAGAAACAGCGATAGCGCGATGAAGCCGATGAATACGGTGGAAGCCATGCTGGCAGTCTCCTCCTGGCGTTGCCGCCGTTCAGGGGTTTGGTTCGGTTCAGGGGTTTGGTTCGGTTGCGTGTCGGTCGAACAGCGTCCAGCACAGCCACAGGCATCCCGAGGTCAGCACGAACCACGCAAAGATCCACGCGTAGACGAACGGCACGCCGAGCACGTAGGTATCCTTCGACGCGGCCCACGGCAACAGGCCGACGACGCCGATGTAGGGCAGTCCGAGACCGAGAACTAATCTGAGCATTGACTCCTCCGTGTGACGGGTTGCCCGTTCGCCGGTGGCGAATCGCGAGCGGTGCGTCGAGCGGGACGGCGCACGCGGCAGGGCTATTTCTTTTCGGAGTATTGCTGGACAAAAAGCGCGCGGCATAGGGCCAGTGGCGGCGAATCGGTGGAACCAGTACGGGCGCCGGTGGACCGCACCGGCCGCAGGCAGCAGGCCGCCGCTCGCGGCCGACGCGCCCGGCGACCGGTGCGTTGCGGCGCCGGCCCGGCGGTACGCCGCTGGCCCTATCGAACGTTCCGACCTGGTACTAAGCGTTCCTGCGCGTTCGAGGCAGTATCGGGGTATGTACCAAGGAGATTTCGTGGCCACCATTGACTCGATCGCGTCGGTTCGCGACGACGCGCCCGCCCCCTACGATGCGCTCTACGATCCGCTCGTTTCGCCGGTTTCCAGTCGCGGGATGGATTACGCACCGACCTACTGGGTCGCGTCCGCCGGCGTGCCGCCCGACGACGACGGTCCGCTCGGCGGCGATGCCGACGTCGACGTGCTGGTGGTCGGCGCGGGCTTTACCGGTCTTTCCACTGCGCTCTTTCTTGCGCGGGAGCACGGCATCCGGGCGACGGTCGTCGACGCGAACCGTACCGCATGGGGATGCACGAGCCGCAATGGCGGCCAGGGGCAGAATGCCAGCGGCAGACTGTACCGCTCGCAGTGGATCGAACGCTGGGGCAAGGCGACGGCGCTGCGGCTCGATGCGGAAATCCGCGAAGGCTTCGACACCTTCAAACGACTGATTGGCGAGGTGCCGTGCGACGCGCAGCCGGGCGGTCACCTGTATATCGCGCACCGCGAGCGCAAGCTGGCGTTCCTGCGAAACGAGTGCAAGGTGATGCGCGACGTGTTCGGTTACGACGCGCGCATGCTGACGCGCGACGAGGTCGCCGGATCGTATGTCGACGACCGGGAAAATTGCGGCGCATTGCTGGAGCCGGACGGCATCGGCGTGCATCCGCTCAAGCTGGCGTTCGGCTATCTGCGCATGGCGCGCGCGCTCGGCGTGAAGGTTCATCCGGGCACGCCGGTGCTGCGCGTCGACACGGTGCGCGGCGTGCATCACGTGCATACGCCGCGCGGGGTGATCCGCGCGAAGGCGGTGGCGTTCGCGACCGGCGGCTATACGCGCAACGACATGCACGAGACGCTGTCCGCGAAGATCATGCCGATCCTGTCGAACTCGCTCGTCACGCGGGTGCTCACCGACGACGAGATCGCGTCGACCGGGTTTCGCACTCACATGGTGATCACCGACACGCGCACGCTGCGCTACTACTATCGCCTGCTGCCCGACAACCGGCTGCAGATCGGCAGCCGCAGCGCGATCACCGGCGCCGATGCGGCGAATCCGCGTCACCTCGCGGTGCTCGTCGACGGGCTGCAACGCAAGTTCCCTTCGCTCGCCGGCATTCGCGTCGATTTCTCGTGGTGGGGATGGGTGGACGTGAGTCACGACATGATGCCGCGCGTCGCGCAGCCGGATCCGGCGCAGAGCCTGTTTTACGCGGTCGGCTACGGCGGCAACGGCGTGTCGTTCTCTGCGCACGCGGGGCGGCGCATGGCTCAGCGTATCGCGGGCAAATGGCCGGGCCACGACGACTTGCCGATCTACAACTCGGCGCTCGAATATCCGAACGTGATGGGCGTCGTGCAGTGGAAGGGTTTCGCGCCGTTCCGCCGCCTCGGGCAGCAGTTCCTCTATCACAAGTATCTGGCCGAGGACGAAAAGCGCTGAGCGCACGCGAGCGCATCCGCCTCATACGGACCCCCGGTTCGGCCCACCTTTGGCAACCAACGACCGATTCCCGACATGACGACCCCCGACGACCACGACCTTATCCGGCTGCTCGAACAGTTCAACGACGCATGGAACCGCCACGACATCGACGCGCTGATGAACTGCATGGCCGACGAATGCGTATTTCACGGCGTGGCCGGACCGGAACTCATGGGTCGCACATTCGCCGGGCGCGACGCGGTACGCAAGGGCTTCGCCCTCGCGTGGGAGACCTGCCCGGACGCGTCGTGGAAGGACGGCGTGCATTTCGTGAGCGGCGATCGCGGCGTGTCCGAATCGACGTTTCGCGGCACCACCGCCGACGGCGCGCGCATCGAAGCCCGCATGGTGGACGTCTTCACGTTCAGGAACGGCAAGATCGCGGTCAAGAACGCCTATCGCAAGGACCGCAAGCCGCTTTGAGCGCGCTGTGGGGCGCTGGTTTTTGCGCGGGCGGCCGATGCGGCCGCCCGCGTTGTTTTATGTACCCACAACGTTGGCCGATCGACGGCGCCGGGCCGATCGACGTTCAGTACCACGTCGCAATTGCGCACCGGCCTGCCGCCCGCAAAATGGAACAGAAATCTTTCTTTCGTCCCACTACGGCGCGGCCCCGCCAATTTTGCTTGAGCTACGGTATCCGGATTATTAAATAACAACGAATCACCGGCTCGTGGCCAGCCACGAAATACGGAAGATGCCCCGGAGGAGACGACAAAGGGGCCCCGGTCCGGCCGCGCAAGCGCGGTACGGGCCTCCATTGGAGGAGCCATTTTCATGACATCGGATTCACGCAGCGATTCCCTGATGGTTCGTCGCGTCGTATTTGCCAGCGTGATCGGCGCGACCGTCGAGTGGTACGACTTTTTTCTGTACGGTGTGGTCGCGGGCATCGTGTTCAACAAGCTTTATTTCCCGGGCAACGATCCGCTCGTCTCGACGCTGCTCGCCTATTCGACCTTCGCGGTCGGCTTCGTCACGCGGCCGGTGGGCGGCGTGCTGTTCGGGCATTTCGGCGATCGCGTCGGGCGCAAGTCCGCGCTGATCCTCACGCTCGTCATCATCGGCGTGTCGACCGCCGGCGTCGCGTTCGTACCGACTTACGCGCAGATCGGCGTGTGGGCGCCGATCCTGCTGCTGTCGCTGCGTGTGCTGCAAGGCATCGGGCTCGGCGGCGAGTGGGGCGGGGCCGTGCTGATGGCCTATGAGTATGCGCCGCCGCACAAGCGCGGCCTGTACGCGAGTCTGCCCCAGGTCGGCCTGTCGATCGGGCTGTGCCTCGCATCGGGCATGGTGGCGCTGGTCTCGCATCTGCTCACCGCGGATGCATTCTTCGCGTGGGGATGGCGCGTCGCGTTCGGCGCGTCGCTGTTCCTCGTGCTGATCGGCCTGTACATCCGCCTGAAGGTGATGGAGACACCGGCGTTCGTCGCGCTCAAGCGCAACCACCGCGAGGCGCGTATACCGTTCGCCGACATGATGGCGAACTACCGCAGCGAACTGGTGCTCGGCATGGGTGCGCGCTATATCGACGGCGTGTTCTTCAACGTCTTCGCGGTGTTCTCGATCGGCTATCTGACGCAGCACATCAAGATGGATCGCACCGACGCGCTGCTCGGCGTGATGATCGCGGCGCTCGTGATGTGCTTTTTCATTCCGTTGTTCGGCAGTCTGTCCGACCGCATCGGGCGGGCTCGCGTATACATGTGGGGTTCGCTGATCTGTGGCGCGTCGGTCTATCCGGCGTTCTGGCTGATCGAGAGCCATCCCGGCAGCACGCTGCTGATCTGGCTCGCGATCGTGATTCCGTTCGGCATCTTCTATGCGATGGTGTACGGTCCCGAAGCCGCGCTGTTCTCCGACCTGTTCGACGCCAGCGTCCGCTATACCGGGATTTCGTTCGTCTATCAGTTCTCCGGCATATTCGCGAGCGGCCTCACGCCGATCATCGCGACGGCGTTGTGGAAGCTGAGCGGCGGCCAATGGTGGCCGGTCTGCGCGTACGTGCTGTTTTCCGCGCTGGTGTCGGCGTGGTCCGCGCGTGCGATCGGGCAACGCCGCAACCGTCGCGTGGCGTCGGGCAGCGAGCAGCCGGCGACCAGCTTCTAGTTGCGCGCGCAACGCCGGTAGCGCCTCCGGGAACCGGAGGCGCCGAAGCCCGCAATCGTCGATACATCGGCGACGATCGCGGGCTTCGGTTTGTCTGTGGCGTGATCTGTGCTGCGCGCTCAGGCGCCGACGGCGACCGGTTCGTCCTGCACGACGACCAGCGACGCGCGGTCTTCGAGAATCATGTCGGCGGCCTTCTCGGCAATCATGATGACCGGCGCGTTGGTATTGCCGGACACGAGTTCCGGCATGATCGACGCGTCGACGACGCGCAGCCGAGCGACGCCGTGCACCCGCAGCCGGTCGTCGACGACCGCGAGCGGATCGCGGCCCATCTTGCAGGTGCCGGCCGGGTGATAGATCGACTGACTGAACCGGCGAGCCGCGTCGAGCAGTTCGGCGTCGGTCTGATACTGCGCGCCGGGCACGAACTCGGACACGATGTGCGGCGCGAGCGCGGGCGCCGCAGCGATGCGCCGCGCGACCTTGACGGCGCCGATCACGACCGGATGATCGCGCTCGTCGGACAGATAGCCGGCGTGAATGGCCGGATGCTGCAAAGGATCGGCCGAGCGGATCTCGACGCGGCCGCGGCTGAACGGCCGCAACTGGCAGACCGACGACGTGAACGCGGAGAACGGGTGAGCGCCTTGTCCCGGCTTGTCGGCGCTCAATGGCTGCATGTGGAACTGGATGTCGGGACGATCGGCGTCGGGGCGCGAGCGCGTGAAAATCACGACCTGGCTGGCGGCGAGCGTCAGCGGACCGGTGCGCCAGAGCGCGTACTGCATGCCGATCCATGCCTTGCGAAGCGGGTGATTGACCTCGTCGTTGAGCGTGCGCTCGCGCGTGCGGAATACGAGCCGCACCTGCAGATGGTCCTGCAGGTTCCGTCCGACGCCGGGCAGATGGACCCGCACCGGCACGCCGATCTGTTGCAGCAGCGCCGCGGGCCCGATGCCCGAGTGCTGGAGAACCTGCGGCGAGCCGATCGCGCCGCACGCGAGAATCACCTCGCGGCGCGCGCGCGCGATCTTGCGCTCGCCGTGCTGCACGTACTCGACGCCGACGGCCGTATTGCCGTCGAACAGCACGCGGCAGATCTGCGCGTGCGTTTCGACGTGCAGGTTGGCCCGCGTGCGCGCGGGCTTCAGGAAGCCTTTCGCGGTACTCCAGCGAAAGCCTCTGTAGGCCGTTTGCTGAAAGTAGCCGACGCCTTCCTGGGTCGCGCCGTTGTAGTCGTGATTGAACGGAATGCCGATCTGCTGCGCGGCGGCGATGAAGTGGTCCGCGATCGGCCGGCGCAGGCGCAGGTCCGACACCTTCAGCGGGCCGCCGGTGCCGTGGTACGCATCGGCGCCGCGCTCCTGGTCCTCGGACTTCCGGAAGTACGGCAGCACGTCCGCATAGCTCCAGCCGCGGTTGCCGAGTTCGGCCCAGCGGTCGTAGTCTTCGCGCTGCCCGCGCACGTACAGCAGACCGTTGAGCGAACTCGACCCGCCGAGCACCTTGCCGCGCGGCCAGTCGATTTGCCGGCCGGCGACGTTGTCGTCGGGCTCGGTGCGATAGCACCAGTCGAACGCCGGGTCGTGCATCGTCCTGAAGTAGCCGACGGGCACGTGGATCCACGGATTGGTGTCCTTGCCGCCGGCCTCCAGCAGCAGAACGGCGTGCTGCGGGTCGGCGCTCAGGCGGTTGGCCAGCACGCATCCCGCCGATCCCGCACCGACGATCAGATAGTCGACTTCGTGCTCCATGAAAGGCGTCTCCTCGCCACGCAGGCGAAATATCGGTTGGGTGCTTTTCGCGTCAATGTCGCGGATGGGCGGGACGACTGCAAGACCGACGCCCGCCCGCGCGGCGAAAGTGGAACGGAAAACGCCGATTCGGGATCAAAACGCGCCCGCGCGGGCCGCGACAGTGGCGCCGCAGCCGCACACGGTGCTAGATGTTCGATGTGGGCGCGCGGGCGCCCGGGTCATTTTCTACGGATCGTACGCAGTCGCGGGGAGGAGCGCGGTGACAACGGATTTCATGATGACGGCGCCGGATTGCATGGTGTCGGTGCGCGAGCAGTTCGGGATCGATTCGGCGTTGCGGGTGCCAGCGTTCAGCACGCGCGACGACCATGTGCCGGACCTCGATCCCGCCTACCGTTTCAACCCGGAAGTGACGCTCGCGATCCTCGCCGGCTTCGCGCGCAACCGGCGCGTGATGGTCCAGGGGCTGCACGGCACCGGCAAATCCACGCATATCGAGCAGGTCGCCGCGCGGCTGAACTGGCCGTGCGTGCGGGTGAATCTCGACGGTCACATCAGCCGTCTCGACCTCGTCGGCAAGGATGCGATCGTGGTACGCGACGGCCGCCAGATCACGGAGTTTCAGGAGGGCATCGTGCCGTGGGCGCTGCAGCGTCCGGTCGCGCTGGTCTTCGACGAATACGACGCGGGCCGCCCCGACGTGATGTTCGTGATCCAGCGCATCCTCGAACGCGACGGCAGCTTCACGTTGCTTGACCAGAACCGGGTGATCCGCCCGCACGCGGGCTTTCGCCTGTTCGCGACCACCAACACGATCGGCCTCGGCAATCTCAACGGCCTGTACCACGGCACGCAGATGCTCAATCACGCGCAGATCGACCGCTGGAACGTGGTGGCCACGCTCAATTATCTGCCGCGCGAGCACGAGGCCAGCATCGTGCTCGCGCGCGTGCCGGAACTGGGCGATGCGACGGGCCGCGCGCTGATCGATTCGATGGTCAGCATGGCCGCGCTGACCCGCAAGGGCTTCGCGAGCGGCGATCTGTCCACGCTGATGTCGCCGCGCACGGTCATCAACTGGGCCGAGAACTGCCAGATTTTCGGCGATCCGGCGCTGGCGTTCCGGCTGACGTTCCTGAACAAGTGCGACGAGGCCGAATGGCCGATCGTCGCCGAGTATTACCAGCGCTGCTTCGGCGTCGAACTCGATGCGGGCGGGCCGGACGCGGCGTCGTCCGCGTCGCCGGCGGCGGGCGGCGCGCAGGAGCCGCGCGCATGACGCCCACGCGCGAAGCCGTGCGCGCCGCGCTGCGGCGCGAGTCGCTGTGCGCAGCGGCCGCGCGCGCGCTGACCGGCGACGCCGCACTGCATTACCGGGGCGGCCGGCTATGCCGCCAGTCGCGGCCGCTGCCGTTCTACGCGCCGCATCTGCGCGCGAACGCGTATGACGACGACTTCGCGTCGCTGCGCGGTGCCGCCGACTGTGCCGCGCAACGCGTGCTGCACTCCGATGCGGCGCTGCACCGGGAACTGGCTCCGGAGGCGAGCGTCGAGCGTTTGCTGTTCGAACTGTTCGAGCAGGTGCGTTGCGACGCCTGCGTGCCGCCGGGCATGCCGGGCCTCGCGCAGAACCTGCGGCAGCGCTTCGACGCGTGGTCGCGCGCGTATCACCGCGCGGGGCTCTGCGAAGGTCATTTCGGCATCCTGCTTTATACCGTCGCGCAGGTCGTGTGGGCGCGCGTGACCGGCTGGCCGGTGCTGGAGGAGACCGAAGGTCTGATCGAGGCGACGCGCGCCGGCATCGCGCCGACGATCGGCGTGCCGCTCGCCGGTCTGCGCGCGAGCCGCACGGACCAGCGCCGCTACGCGGCGCATGCGCGCGAGCTGGCGCGCCGGGTCGCGTCGATGCTCGACGACGAACGCGCGGCGCGCGCCGCGAACGATACCGACGAAGTCCGCGATCCCGACGACGCGTTGACCGCGTTTTCGCTGTGGGTCGACTTCGACGCGGCCGACGCCGATCTGCCCGCGTCGATGCCGGCCGGCGCGCGCCACGGACCGGCCGCGCACGTTGCCGACTATCGCGTGTATACGACGCAATACGATCGCGAGGTGCGCGCCGCGACGCTGGTACGGCATGCGTTGCTGCGCGAGTACCGCGAGCGGCTCGACGAGCGCATCGCCGCACGCGGCATCAACGTTGCGCGCATCGCGCGCGTGTTGCAGGCGGCGCTGGCGGTGCCGCAGCGCGACGGCTGGCGGTTCGGCGAGGAGGACGGCCGCATCGACGGCCGGCGTCTCGCGCAGGTCGTCAGTTCCCCCGCCGAGCGCCGGGTGTTTACGCGCGAGCGGCAGTTGCCGCGCGGCGACTGTATCGTCGGATTCCTGATCGATTGTTCGGGCTCGATGCGCGCCCATATCGAGCCGGTCGCGATGATGGTCGATCTGCTCGCGCGGGCCTGCGAACAGGCGGGTCTCGCGAGCGAGGTGCTCGGCTTCACGACGTTCGCGTGGAACGGCGGCCGGCCGCGCTCCGAATGGCTCGCGCGCGGGCGGCCGCCGCATCCGGGGCGCCTGAACGAAACCTGCCATCTGGTGTTCAAGTCCGCCGACGAAAGCTGGCGGCGCGCGCGTCCGGCCATCGCCGCGCTGCTCAAGGCCGACCTGTTTCGCGAAGGCGTGGACGGCGAGGCCGTCGAATGGGCCTGTGCGCGGCTCGCGGCGCGCGCCGAAGCGCGGCGCATCCTCGTCGTGATTTCCGACGGCAGTCCGATGGACGCGGCGACCGCTCACGCGAACGACGCGTGCTATCTCGACCAGCATTTGAAGGACGTGATCGCGCGCCACGAGACGATGCGCGACGTCGACGTGATCGGGCTCGGCGTGGGGCTGGACCTGAGCCCGTTCTACCGGCACTGCGTCGCGCTCGATCTGGACGAGCCGCTGGATGGCGCGCGGCTCGGCGGGCTGGCGAAGTGGCTCGGCGCGCGGCGCTGACGGGCGCGGGCCAGCGAACCTGCGCCTTTCGAACCGCGGCCTCTTCCGCGATCGACGAAGCATCCAGTTCGGCATTCGCGTGACGGCAGTGGTGCCCGAGGACTCCGATGCATGGGAATCCAATACAGTCGAGACGGATTTCCCTTCCCGGATCGAGCCACGATGCTCCGCGTCGTCAAACCCGCGCGGTCTTCACGACCACACACCGTGGCCGCGCCGTTGTCCCGACTTCTTCGCGACTCGGGCTATCCATCCTGCCCATCGTTCGAAGGTCGCCATGCCCGCCGCCCGGCAAGAGACCCGAATACCGACTGACTAATGCCCATGCGCCTGCCGCAGCGCAACGTCCCGTTCCGGTCGTTTGCGGCGCGGGCCGACGTGGAATCCTGCCGAGATGACGAAAAGGACGCCGGCCATCGGCCATACATAGATTGCCAGGGCGAGGCAAAGCCAGCAGGCGTCCTGTGGTGGATACGCATGAAGTGCCCAGAAAAAGCACGCAACTGGCAACGTCAGCAGTCCCAGCGCCGACCGGTTCAGAAAAACGGCGACCCTTGCTTTCTTGTGCGTCTCTGGTTGCATGCCTGTCTCCATCGGAAATGGCACTGGCGTATAGAGTCGCACGCTGGTCAATTCAGGAATACTTGGTAAATTCCCTGGCACACGTCCGCCCGTCAACCTGTACCGCGATGCAGCACGGGAGCCGTCGGTGCATGGATAGATAGCTATCGTCAGTGCGTGAGCAACGCACCGGGCGCCGCGGAATCGAGGCACAGCGGCGGCGTCGGACGGCTGCTGCCCGATTGTCGAAGCGGAATCAGACGCCCGCAAACCAGTCGTAGCCCTGATTTTCCCAGTAGCCGCCAGGAAACCGGCTGGTTACCTCGATCGCTTCCAGATTCTTGGCGCTCTTGAAGCCGAGCTTCGTTGGAATGCGAAGTCTGACGGGCGCGCCCCATTGCGGTTCGAGCGGTCTGGTATCGAAGTCCAGCGCGAGTATCGTTTGCGGGTGCAGCGCGCTGGCCATGTCGATACTGGTCGAGTACCCGTCGTAGCATCGGAACGCGACGTAGCGTGCGCCGAGATCCGCCCCAGTGCGCTGGAGGAACACGCGTAGCGGGACGCCGCTCCACTGCCCGATCTGACTCCAGCCTTCGATGCAGATGTGCCGCGTAATCTGGCTTTCCTGCGGCAGTGCCATCAGTTCGGACACGGTCCACGACTGTTTCCGCCCAACGCGTCCGGTGACGTGCAGGGCCCAGTTGTCCGGAACCGCACGTACCTGCCAGTCGGGATAATAGGCGTTGAAGCGGAACGGTCGCGTGATATCGGCGGCAGGGTAGGTTGCGGCCAGCCGCTGACGACTGAACAGCGCTGCCTGCACGCGATCGTCGAAGCGCAGTACGGCTCGCAGTGCGTCGTCCACGCCCGAGTGGGTCGACAGATCGCAGCCGCTCAGCATCGCAAGGCCGCCGAGCGAAAGGGTGCGCCTCAGGAAGCCGCGCCGGCTTGCGCGGGCCAGTTCCGATGCGAGGTCGTCGGGCTTGACGGCGACGCGTCGGTGCGGGGCCGTCATGGTTGCTCCTCCGACTCCATCGGAACGCTGGCGAGCATCGACTTCAGCGTCCGTGGATGGATCGCGACGAGCGACACGTGCACGACCACGAAAGAAGCGATCGCGAGCATCAGCGCGAGGTGAATGTGACGGGCAACCGGATACTGGCCGAACAGGTCGACCAGCCATTGCAGTTGAACGGGTTTCCAGATGGCGAGCCCGGCGAGCACCTGGAGCACGACGACCGCCACGACGCCGGCGTAAAGCGTGCGTTGCACGGCGTTGTAGTGGCCGAGGCGATGCGCGAGGCGAAAGCGCAGCGCTGCGCCAAGATCGCGCGCGAAGTCCGGCGGGGACGACAGCCGAAGATGGCGGCGGAAATGGCCCGTGGCGAGGCCATACACGATATAGGCCAGTCCGTCGAGCATCAGGAGCCACATCGCGCCGAGATGCCACGCGAGTGCGCCGCCGAGCCAGCCGCCCAGCGCCGTCCAATGCGGAAAGACGAATGGCAGGCTCGGCGACGCATTGTAGATGGTCCACCCGCTGAACATCATGCACCCCATTGCATATACACCGATCCAGTGCATGAGACGAAGCGGAACGGGATGCGCGGGTCTCGTCGACCGTGGGCTGCGGCGCATGCTTTTTCTCCGGCGGGCGTTGGGGACGATCGGTGAGGCCGTCGTCCGTCGATTACATCGGCGGTTTCACACCGTCTTTGCCGACGGCAACCATGCCGGCGACGGTTTGGCTGCCGTGCGTCGTCGCGCGGATGAACACGGCTGCGCCCTTCGACAGATCGGACATGGTGCCCGGGCGGAACGTCACGATCGGCGCGGTCGGCGGCACCAGCACGGTCTGTTCGCCGCCCTTGTAAGTGACCGTCAGCTTCTTGACACCGTTCTGTTCGGACGCGGTGCTGACGTTGCCGTTCGTCATCGTACTGTTGACCGTCGCGGCGGGCGGTGCGGTTACCGACGTCACGCTGCCGTTGGTCATCGAACTCGACGTATAGCCCTTGCCCGAAAGGGTCGTGTCAGGAATCGAGTCCCACGCATAGTGACCTTCGCCCGCGCCCTTCATCGCGGGCGGAAAGACGACGACTTCCAGCGCAATCAGATTCGCGCCCGTGTCCTTGGTCGCGGTGCCGATATAGCTGCCTTTTTCGACCTTGCCGAGGTCGGACTTCACGACCTGCAGATATTGGGTGCTGGAATCGAGTGCGACGTGCATATCGGTGCCCGCGGTCGTGTGCACCACGATTTCGCCGGTACCGATCGAAGCGATGGTTCCGCGGATACGCGTCGCGGCAGGCGCGGCGAACACGGAGCTACTGAGCACGGCGGCGACAACGGCGACATTGAGACGTTTCATTCTGGTCCTCTGATAGGGAAGAATAGTGCGACCGGGCAGAGCCGGGAGCCTGTCGTCGACAAGATTGCCCGACGCGCAGTCCGACGGGTATCGGTCAAATGACCGATACCCGGGCGGGTCGTTGACGGACCCTGTGTTGCGAGCGCGGAGCTTAGCATCGATGCGCTATAGTGCGCTGCATCGGCGCGAGCCAATGACCGATCGATCGAATCCGTGGACAACTGCGAAAACCCGTCAGACGAAGGCGCGTCCGTGCGCGTATACGACGCCATCAAGGCGCTCGCTTTCATCGGCGATCTGAGCATGGGGCAACCGACCGATCATTCGCTGCGAACGGCCTGGCTTGCGGCACGGCTCGGGCAGGCGGCCGGTTATCGCGACGCGGACGCCGAAACGGCGGTGGAGGCGTCGCTGTTGCGCTGGTCGGGCTGCACGGCCAATGCGCCGGAGTTCGCCGACATGCTCGGCGACGACGTCGCCGGTCGGGCGGCAATGCTCGCACAGCGGTCGGACTGGACCCGACCGTTCGATGCGCACGCGGATGTGAAAACCGCGATCAGCCCGCTCGCGCGCATTCACTGCGAGGTGTCCGGCGAGGTCGCGCGGCTGCTGGGGTTGTCGCAATCCGCCGAGGACGTGTTGCGGCACATTTTCGAGGCATGGGACGGCACCGGCCTGCCGGATGGGCTGGCAAACGGAGCGGTGCCGCATGCGGTTTTCGTGGTGACCCTGGCCGGGGACCTGGAGATTTTCAGTCGCGTCTATGGCCTGTCACAGGCGCTGACGTTGATCTCCGACCGTGCGGGCGCGCGCTATCCGGTGGAACTGGCCACACTCGTCGTCGCGCACGCGCGGTCCTGGCTGGCGTCGCTGGCGGCGATGGAACCTGCCCGCATCGACGAGGCCATCCTGACGCCGCGCATGCAGGCGATGACGTCGGCCGAACTGGTCGCGGACGTGATCGATCTCAAGCTGCCGTGGATGACCGGCTACTCGCGTGCGGTCGCCTGCGCGGCCGCCGACTGTTTCGGCCGCCTCGGGGGTGCGAAGGAAAATCGGGCGCAGGTTTATGTGGCGGGGTTGATTCATGGAATCGGTCGCGCCGCCGTGCCGAATACGATCTGGAATACGCCGGGCACCTTGTCCGCCGCCGCGTGGGAGAAGATCCGGCTCGTTCCGTACTGGACCTCGCGTGCTGCCGGACAGACCGGCACGCTGGCGCCGGCGGCCGAACTGGCTTCGTATGCGTACGAGCGTCTGGACGGCTCCGGCTACTTTCGCGGCCTGGGCGGGCCGGCATTACCGCTCGAAGCGCGCATACTGAGCGCGGCCGTTGCATGCGTGGCGCTCGGGGAGCGTCGCCCATGGCGCGAGGCGCTCGGCGCGGCAGAAATCGCGCAGTGGTTGCGCACGCAAGCAACGGATGGCCGTTTCGATGGCGAAGTGATCGAAGCGCTTATCGAGACACAGCCTGCGTCGGGGCAGGCGACGCGATCGCGTCGGCAGATCACGCGACTCACCGCGCGCGAGATCGACGTACTCCGTTCGATCAGCCGCGGCGCCAGCAACAAGGAAGTCGCGCGGCAGCTTGCGCTGAGCCCGAGCACCGTTCGCACCCACGTCGAAAGCGCGTTTCGCAAACTCAACTGCTCGACGCGCGCGGCGGCGACGTTGAAGGCATCGGCGTTGGGGGTGTTGTAGCGTGCCGGGATTAAGCGTGGCTAGCACAACCGGACATGAGGCCGTGCATCGCCCACGGGGCGCAGAAAGCTAGGAGCGGCCTGGACCGCATCGCCGGATCGTCGAGTACACGTTAGCGGATCGAAAGCGCTTGCGAGCATCGTCTGCACCGCACACCCATGCTGATTGCCTTGAAAAACCGTGAAATCAGTGCTTTATCCGCATCAGACGCATGGCGGTCAATGCATAGATCGACGCGCAATCCAGTACATCCTGCTCCACGGCATAGTCGTCGATCCCCGACGAAAGCGTGGGCTGCGGACCGTAGCAAACCGATGTGACTCCACGGTCGCGCCAGAATCGCGCATCCGAGCCGGGCAGTCTGACCACGTACCGCGTCGGGGTCTCCCGGACGACAGCGGCGGCCGCCGCCAGGCTTTTCACCGGCGCGCAGTCGAGCGGGGCCCAGCTTGCGGGCCAGCCCTTAACGTACTGGATGCCGATCCCTTCGCAGCTTTGTACGAATTCTTCGAGACGGACTTTCAGGTCGTCGATCATCAAGCCCGGCGGTAGTCGCAGGTCGGCTTTCGCGCGCACGACCGGCGGAATAAGGCTGCGCACGTTCCCGGCTTCGAGGTTCCCGACGCTGACCGACAGGCGCAGGCCAACTCCGTCTTCCCCCCCGTCGATGCCTGCGATCTCGGCGGGCAACTCCGCATAGGTGTCGTTCAACTGATCGAGCTTGCAGAGGAAGTTTGCCATTCTCGCCACTGCCGTCTGTCCTGCCAGCGCCCGCGACGAATGACCGGCTGCCCCGGTTGCCGTGATGTCGACCCACAGCAGTCCCTTTTCGGCGACGGCGAAATTCATCCAGCCGGGGCCTTCGCCGCTGATCAGGTAGTCGCCGTAAAGGTCGGAATTCTGCTGCAGCACGAACGGCGAGCCGCGCGAGCCGAACATGACTTCATCGGAAACGCCGGTCAGGCTCAGCTTTCCCGTGAGGCCGGGCAGACGCCGCTGGACGACCTTCATCGCCACGGCCATGGCGGCCAGAGCGCCTTTCATGTTTCCCATGCCAAGGCCGTAGAGGCGGCCGTCTTTCCGGGTGAGTTCCAGCGTCGGCACCGTCCACGAAGCGAGGTCGCCGGCAAGCATGGTGTCCATGTGCGCGTTGAAGACGACGTGTGCGCCCGGGCGGTCGGCTGAAAGCGTGCACACGATGTTCGGGGCTTCGTCGTCGGCCGCCACGGTTCTGGCCGGCAAGCCTTGTGCCGTCAAAAATGCCGAAAGTGTGCGGGCCATCTGCGCGGTGTTTCCTGGCGGGTTCGCGCTTTCGGCCGCAACGAGCTGTGCGCAAAGTTCGACCAGCGTTTCCCTGGCCGCTTCGACTTCTTCCTTTACGGCTCGAACGAGATCGACATCGATCATGTCGGTGCCGATCGACTCCGCGGTTGTCTGATTCATTTTGCTGGCCATGAGGTTAAGCATCGGTTGCCTGAAGGATGCCTTCGCGAACCGCGTCGGCGCTTCGTCCCACGATTTGCTCATAGAGGACAGGATCCGTTGCGCCTTCGGTGCCGACAACCATCACCACGCTCGTTTCCGAAAGCCCCAGTGCGTGCCGCGTTTCCGGGTCAGAAGCCGCGAGCAGAACGCCCGCGAGTCCTGCCACGGCCGATTCGCCGGCGACCACCTTCGGATCGCCGAACGGCGCATCTGCAAGCAGGCGCATGCAGCTGGCGGCCGCATTGTCTGTTACCGTGAGGAACGCGTCGGCCCCTTCGCGCAGGATCTCCCACGCAAGCACCGATACTTCGCCGCACGCGAGGCCCGCCATGATGGTGTTCAGGTCGCCCGTTGCAGCGGAGGGTTCTCCGGCCGCGGCGCTGCGCATCAGACAGTCGGCGCGGTCAGGCTCGACTACGACGAAGCGGGGCGCGTCGGCTCCGCAGCTTTCCCAGAACCACGAACACAGGCTCGCCGCGACGCCGCCCACGCCGCCCTGTACGAATACGTGGGTCGGACGCACACCGCCGGGAAACTGGGTGGCCGCCTCGGCTGCAATGATCCCGTAGCCTTGCATCACGTCGCACGGAACCTCCGTATAGCCCGCGTAGGACGTATCGGATATCACCTGCCAGCCGTTCGTGTGCGCATCGTCGGACGCCTGGCGCACGGCGTCGTCATAGGTTCCCTTTACTTCGAACACCGACGCGCCGTAGGCCGCGATCGCATCGCGCCTCGCCTGGCTGACCTGCGCGTGCACATAGATGACACACTTGCAACCGAAAGTCTCGGCGCCCCATGCGACGGACTTGCCGTGATTGCCGTCGGTCGCGCAGACGACGGTCAACGTTTCGGTAAGACTCCGATAGTCGCCGCGCACGAGCGCCGACGTTTCCGGTTCCGTTCCTGTGCGCGTCGCGATTTCTTTCTTCAGATAACGCAGCACCGCATACGCACCTCCAAGCGCCTTGAAGCTTCCCAGCCCGAAGCGCGTGCTTTCGTCCTTGTACAGGATGTTCGCAAGGCCGACCTGCGACGCCAGTCCTTCGAGAGATACGAGTCGTGTCGGCACGTATCCCGGCCAGGCCGTAATTTCGGTCTTCGCGTTGCGCAACGCCTGCAAGCTCAGAATGTCATGATGCTTCGCGTCTTCATACGACTGCTGGCGAGGAGGCTGCGGATTGGCCAGAAAGCCCAGTGGGCCGGGTACGAGATTCGTCATATCGACTGCTTTCCTGTTTTGAAAATTAAAGATCAATAGCCAAGTGCGATGCCGTCGCGGCGAGGATCGGCGCCTCCCCTGAGCAAGGGTCGCGTTCTGTCGATCCAGATTGCCTGACCGGTGCCAAGAGGGTTCGGTGCGGCTTCGGGATGATGAGACAGGGAACGAAGTCCGTCCCAAACGTGCGCGGGGACCGTGCGTTCCAGATGCAGCGTATCGCCATGGGCAAACATGCGCGGATGATCGAGCGCTTCCTGGATGCCCATTCCATAGTCGACGATGTTGGCGAGCACCTGGATCTGGCCGAGCGGCTGGAAGTGTGCCCCCGTTACGCCGAACGACAGGACGGCTTCGCCGTCCCGCGTCAGCATCGCGGGAATGATCGTATGCATCGGCCGCTTCCTGCCCGCGATCGCATTGGGGTGAGTAGGGTCGGTTACGAAGCCGCACGCCCGGTTGTGCAGCAAAACGCCGGAGCGCGGAGCGAGCAGGCCGCTACCGAAGTCATCGAAGATCGAGTTGATGAAAGACACCGCGAGACCGTCCCGGTCGACAACCGTCAGATAGATCGTGTCGCGGTGGGCGGGGCCGCTCATGGGGGCCGCGTCTGCGACGCGCGCGTCCATACGGATCCGGGCAGTGCGTTGGTCGACCTTGCCGGCGGCCAGCATGTGCTGCACGAGCGCATCCGGGTCCTCGCCGTCGCACAGGTAGTGATCGCGTTCCGCATACGCGAGCCGGGCGATTTCCGTCTGAAGATGGAAACGCTCTGTCGACAGCGGCTCGTATCCGGAGAGTTCGAAGCGTTCGAGCATCGCGGCCATGCCGAGCGCGATGATTCCCTGACCGCTCGGCGGACACTCCCATAGCTGGTAGCCGCGGTAAGACGTGGATATCGGCGTGACATAGCGAGGCCGCCAGTCCGCAAAATCCTCCATCGTATGCAGGCCGCCTCGCCTGCGCAGCTTCATCACGATGTCTTCGGCGATCCAGCCTTCGTAGAACACGTCGGCTCCATCGGCGGCGATGGCGGCCAGCGCTTCGGCCAGCGCCGGCTGCCTGTGTAACTCGCCGGCCCGATACGCGCTTCCGTCCGGATGAAGGAAGACTTTCGCGGCATCGGCGTCTTGCTGAAGCTTCGCGGTCTGGCGCGACCAGTCTCGCGCCAGCCGCTCCGCCACGGGAGTACCGAGCGCGGCGGCATCGATGGCGGGGCGAAGCAGCGTCGCCCATGGCTGCGTACCGTGATCCTGCGCCAGCAGCGCCCACGTGCGGATAGACCCCGGCACGGTCACTGCGTGCGCGGACAGCGGATCGATCTGTGCGTCGCCCGAGGCCGCAAACGTGGCGGCACCGACACCGCTGCAAGCCCAGCCTGCGCCCTCCAGGGCGACGATGGGCTGACCGGGCCGCTTTAGCAATATGAAGCAGTCGCCGCCTATACCGGTCTGCGTCGGCTCGACGACGGCAAGCATGGCCGCGGCCGTAATCGCCGCATCGACAGCGTTGCCGCCGGCCTTCAGCACATCGAATGCCGCGAGCGTGGCCTGAGGGTGCGAGGCGGCCGCCATGCCGCGAACGCCAAGCACTTCCGAGCGGCCAGGGGATTCGAAGTCACGCATGAGGTCATTCCAGAGCATCAGAGAACAGCAAGGGATGAATTACGCAGATCCGTCACTAGCATCGATGACGGCGCGTGCGTAATGCAGAGCGGAGGTCGCGCATGCATGACCGCCAGTTGCGGGGTGAGCCCGCAGGCCCAGAAAAGAGGAATCTGACCTTCGCCGACCAGTGGCGAACCGATGTTCCGATAGCGCCGATCGAGGTCGACGCCGATATCCGCGGGATTGCCAAGATGCACGGGCGCCCCGTGAACGCGGGGAAACCGCGACGTGATCTGGATGGCACGGATGGCGTCGGATGGCGAAAAAGGCCGCATCGTGACCACCAGCGGTGCATGGAAGCGGCTGGCCGGCTGCGTCCGAATGCTCGTCTGATACACGCCGGCGACCTCGCCGCGTTCGAGGAACGGCAGCGGCAAGCCGGCGTCGACGAGCGCCTCCTCGAACGAGAATGAACAGCCGAGCGCGAACGTGACCAGATCATCCCGCCAGCGTTCGCGTATGTCCGTCACTTCGGCGGTGAGTTCGCCGTGTTCGAACACGTGATAGCGCGGCACGTCGGTGCGGATGTCGATGTCGTTTCCGAGCGTCGGAAGGAACGGGTCACCGATGTCCGACCTCGCGAGCAACGGACACGGTTGCGGATTGCGCTGGCAGAACAGCAGAAATTCCTCCGCATAGTCGCGCGGCAGGATGCAGACGTTAGCCTGTACATAGCCTGGCGCGAGCCCTGCCGTGTAGCCGTTGAACGAACCGTCGCGCACTGCCGATCGCACGGCGTCCGGATGCACGAAGCGCTCGTCGCTGATCGAACCGGTCATGACTGGCTCCATGCGGAAGCCTTGCGCGCGGCCGCGGCCGATGGGTCGATCCCGGCTTTGTCGCCGACATGGTCGAGCGGCTTGCGGCTGGTTTCCGGTCCGAGAAGCGCCATCGCCGCCGCCTGAATCGCAAACAGAATCCAGATGAGGGTAATGACGGCGGTTACCCCGCCATGCTCGAAAAGGTAGACGATGACGAAGGGCGCGCCAATGGCGCTTGCCCGGGCGATACCGACGCACACGGCGTTGCTGCGCATACGGATTTCGGTCGGGAATATCTCGGGGAGATAGATGGCCTGCACCGTTGCCAGCAGATAGAACAGCGATACGTAGGTGGCGAAGCCGAACGACATCGCAGCCGGCGGTGAGGTGACATGGCCGAAGGCCGCCGCCATGACGGCGGCGATCACCGAGCCCCAGATGATTCCTTTGCGCCGCCCCAGATGATCCGCGAGAAGCCGTGCGATGAAAGCGCCTACCGGACCGCCCAATGCCATGATGGCGGTTTGCTTCAACGACTGGTTGATGGGCATCCCCTGCTTTGCGAGGAAGGTGGGAAGCCACGCGACGAGCGCGTAGAGCACTGTGAAGAGCACGACCTGCATGATCGTGCCAAGAACGAGCGGGCGCAGGAACTTGATCTGCCAGATCGATTCGGAGGCCCGGATGGGCAATACGGCAGGCGCCGCGAGCGTGGCTCCGGTGGCACGAGCGGACGCTTCTATCGAGCCGACGATCGCATCCGCTTCGGCGTGGCGACCGTGCATCTCCAGCCATCGCGGCGATTCGGGGATGGCCTTGCGCAGCCAGAGAATGAACAACGCTACGACGCCGGGTATTCCGAACATGATCCGCCAGCCGGCGACCGGAATCAGAAAATAGCTCAACAACGTCGCAGCCAGCAGTCCGAACGAAGAGAGCATCGAAAGCAGCGCGAGCCACTTGCCCCGCGACTGCGGAGGAACGAATTCGGCCAGCGTGCTGTAGCCGGTCACGATCTCGGCGCCGAGCCCGATGCCGCAGATCAGGCGCAGGCCGATCAGCATGTTCATGTCGGTCGCGACCGCGGCGCCCAGCGACGCAATACCGAATATCGCGAGATTGATCTGAAACGTCAGCTTCCTGCCGTAGCGGTCGCCGATCAGACCGGCGGCGAACGTTCCGATCATCATGCCGGCGAAGGTCGACGAAACGAATGCGGCATTGGATGCCAGCGTCGACCAGCCGCTATGCAGCAGCACGACGAGCACGGAGCCGGCGATGTAAATATCGAAGTTGTCGATAAACATCCCACCGCCGACGAGACCCAACAGCCGGGTGTGGAACGAATGAGTGGGCAGGCGATCGAGTCGCGCGGCGACGCTGCTGCCCTGTTCGCCGTCTGCCATTGCGTCTCCTCCTCGTTCGATGAATGATTTCATTTGGGGAAGACCTCCGCTGTAAATGGGTTAAACGAGACTGCCAATGTGATTTTCGAACGCCATGACCGGTACTTTTCAGGATCGCTAACTAACAATTCTCGACCTCGGCGTCTTCGACATGAAGCTGCCGGGTGCAGCCCAGAAGCGCAACCAGCTAGCCGCAAATCAGCTTTCGGAAAGCTCAAACCGTGCGTGCGTGTCCGGACCGTCCGGTTTCGCTATGTCGCCGGCGACGCCGAACATGCCGGGTTACGGTGATTTCCGGCGTTTCAGTACATTCATGGTCATGAATCAGGTCAGGTATCGTGATACCGATCCTTATCGGGATTCGACCGCTTGGCCTCCCTCGTCGAGAGGGCGACGCTGTGCCCGGGACGAACGGTGAGCGACGCAGTCAATTTCCACCAGCGCGCTGCGAACAAGCGCCGTTACGCCAACGCAGGTTCGGCTCGGTCGACTACCGTCGGAGAAGAACGCCCGGTAAGCGGTATTCATCTGATCATAGTCGCGCTCGAAATGCGTCAGAAATACCCGCACGCTGAGTACGTCGCTCAGTTCAAGGCCGAGCGCATTCAGCGTTCTCGTCATGTTGCGCATGGTCTGTTCGGTCTGCGCGGCGATGCCCTCGGGCAGCGCCGCGTCGGGATTGTCGATGTCCCGGCCGAATTGCCCGGTCAGGAACACGAAGCCTTCGGCTTCCGCCGCGTGACTGCCTGGCGACATCGATGCCGGAAAACCGGGAATGAGATGGTAGCTGTTCATGTCTGTCGATCGTATGGGGCAACGTAACGTCCGTACATGCCCGTGGTGCTGTGCGACGCGTGTGATATAACGCTGAAGAAGAGTTTATTGCGTCAAGGGCTTGGGAATTTATTATTTATCGCCGCCTAAACGAGAAAATTTCTCATATGACCAGGGTTACGGGCATCGTCGAACTCGACGATTTCGATCTTCGCATCCTGTCGATCGTCCAGCAGAACAACCAGATTTCCCACCGCGAGATTGGCGAGCAGATAGGCCTTTCGGTGCCTTCGGTGGCGCGCCGGCTCCAAAGACTGCGAAGCAGCAGCGTGATCGCGCAGGATCGCAGCGTTCTCAATCCCGACGCGCTCGGGTCGCGCGTAACGGTGATCGTTCACGTGTCCGTCGAGAACGAAGCGGTCAAGTTGCTCGACGAGATGAAATCGCGATTCCAACGCTGCGAACAGGTGCAGCAGTGCTACTACGTGACCGGCGAAGTCGATTTCATTCTCATTTTCTGCACTCGCGACATGGCCGAGTACACCGCTCTTACGAGGACGCTCTTTTTCGCAGAGGGCAACGTACGGAGCTTTCGGACCTTCGTAGCGATGGAACGTGTCAAGGTGACGCTTGAGGTACCGGTCGACTAAGCCCAGCAAGTCCTCCGGACTTTGCAGCGTCAAGGCCCCGCTAACACAAGTCGCCCACGAAACCCGAGCGGATAACGGCCGCAGCCACGGAAAGCAACGCACGCCGAATGTCGGGACGACGCTCGAACCGAATACGCAGTTTGCCTGTTCAGCCGCAGCGACCTTAAACGCAACAAAGTTGCGTTTATGTATAATCCGGTCCTATGCGCGAGCGCTTCCGATGCCCGCGCCCCGTGCAGCGCCCGAGCAAGGAAGCTGTGATGCGTGCGCAAGAAGCCGACGTCTGCGATCGGGCATTCCGGAAACTGGTGAGCGAACCTGGCTCGAGACTGACTCGCGACAAAGCCGGCATTCACCGCATTCCCCGCTTTGCGGTTGCAGTCCTGAAGGGCGAGCAGTGGTGCAGCGCGCGCTCGCGGGGCGCGGTACATCGCGCGCCGGCGGCGCCATGCGGTGCCGGCGCGCGCGTCATGGTTGCGATCGATATTCGCTGCGACCCAAGGTACAAAGGAGCCATTCGAT
>Ga0164242_10000635_pt1 | contig 42555 bp, 61 predicted proteins | sample OricomgcompostMG_FD_108783 | JGI IMG/M metagenome (GOLD analysis project Ga0164242, IMG submission 108783) | Miracle-Growth compost microbial communities from Emeryville, California, USA - Original compost - Miracle growth compost (MG) ... | reverse complement strand
TCGAATAGCCTCTTGCACGCTAGAAAAGCCTCAAAGGCCTCATCGGTCTTTGCGAGCTTGTGTAGCTTCACGGACCTTGGGCGAACATGAAGCACGCCCTGAATGTCCGCCTGGGGCATCGGGATGTCATTGCCGTTCGCGTCTAGGATCACGTCAGCATGCGCGAGGGCTGAAGTCTGCATTGCGACCTCAGGATGAGCCTGGTTACCTGTCTTCGTGTCTACGATCCACAAGCCGCCCCAGAGCTTCCACATAAGGTCACCAGTGCCCGCGTACCCGTGCTTATAGGACCAGACTGTGTATTCGCTCCGGATGATCTCAGGCTTAGCCTGGGAGACGAAGTTAAGGAACTGAAGGTACATATTCTGAGCTGTTGGGGTCGAAAAGGTTTGACCCTCATCCGGCTCTTCGTTCCTGACGAACATGTCGATAGCGTTGTGAACTTCGTCACCAATAGCCGCGGCCGGGTTCGGCCGGTTCGGAATCGCCTTCAAAGTCCCAACAGCAACCTTAGGACCAAACTTCTTAACCGTCTCCTGAAGATTGTCAAGGTTCTCAATAGCATATTCGGCAACAAGTTTCGCATAATACGGTGGAAGGAATGCTTTGTTTAGCATCCCGATAATGTTGGTTACTGAAGGCTTAGGAGCGTAAGGGTCTGTAGGGTCAATCTCGGCTTCACGGCCTAGAGACCCAAGAGCCGTCTTAGCCTTGAAGGCGTCAAGGATGAACGACGGATGAGCGTAAAAGCGCCCAAAGTCCGTCTGGAAACTTCGAGTCGGGTTAGTCATGCCTGCGCCTTCCTGTACCAATGATCGCGCCAAGTCGTGAACGAATGACACATCATCTCGGGACTTGGAGCCAGGTAGCCGCTAGGGCCTTCAGGTCTGAAGGCGTAAGTGACCGGATAGACCTCGGATAGTGCGAACCAGTGTTCGCGGTACTGCTCCCATTCATCTTCTTCAGAGTCCATGTGAGCCCTTCATTTACGGGGACACTTAACCTGTAAACGATGACAACAGAAAAGCCCCGCCGAAGCGGGGCTGATCCGTGTTAGGCGCTTAAGCCGCGACAGGCTCTGAAGACGCCTGGGTAATGGCTAGCGGAATCTGAGTGCTTTGCAGGTGACTTTGATACCCTGAAATCGTACGGTCATTATTAGCATCCTGTGCGCGTGCGATACGTTGCATCCCCATAGCCGATACGGCCTTGTGAAGCTGAGACGTACTGGCCGTAATGATGTCAGACGTTGTAATGCCGTACTTGGCTGGCGAACGGGGAGACTCCTGCGATTGTCCGAGGGGAAGCCATCTGCACTGCGGCGCGAATTCCGAATAGTCACGGATGACACGAACGATACTCGCCTCGCTCCGGATTCCGAGAAGGGTCATCATCTGGCGACGGGTAATGGGCGGAAGACTCTTCGTGTGTCGCCGGTCCATGAGATTCGCAAAGTCGAGAAGCAGGGCCGTTGACTTGCAACGCAGCTCAGAGCGTCGCGGGAAATTGTCTAGCGGAACCATGTCTCTAAAACCCTTTCTTGATATTGTCTATATCTTGACTGATCTGGTCTAGGTACGCTTCTGCCATCGGGTGACGAACGCCTGTCGGCCATGACAGCAAACGACCGTGAAGCCTTGTTGTGTCCTGAAACAAGTCCCCGAAGTATTCGTTATGCCATGCCTGTTCGGCCTGTTCGTCCGGCGGGTCTTCATGGACGATCTCGCCTTGGATGACTTCAGGGTTATCGCCCGGAGGATTATCGGATACAGGCAGCCCCGGAGGCGCTGAACGGCCTCCTGGGCCTTCAGAGCCTGACTTGACCTGAGACCCGTTCGTACCCTTAACGACCGACGAGTATTTCCGATCGAACTCGTCGGGATTGGCACACTGTGTGACAGCCAGGATCGCCCGGCGGACAGTCTCACGACTCAAGTCCTCATCGGCCGCTGCGGCTATCTGACGCAGAGAGCGTCCGTTCCGCTTCGCCTCGATGCACGCTTGGGCGAACTCGTACGTTGCGAGCTTGAAGCGGCTGTAAGTCTCACGGACCCGGGCGAGGTCTTCGGGAAGGTCGGTCACGCCGGAGCCTGTAAACGATGACAGCCCGCCCGGCCGCGCCTTCACGATGTCATCGTTTACAGTATAAGTGTAAGGATCTTTAAAGCTATATAGTCTATATAGACCCTAGAGACTCTTACCCTTTGAATACTTCTAATAGCTTAAAAGCTCAAGAGTCCTTAAGGACTCAATCGGCGTATGGCTCCACGCGAACCCTAGCGGTCAACGGGCCTTCTTAGAGTCATCATGTTCCGCATAATGAACGCTACGGAAGTGATGACGTTGCCTGAGAGACACGCGCGTCTAATAGGTCTCTTAGTTCCCGGTGGAAGTTCATAGTTAAAGCGCGAGGGACTTCGCGACTGGATAGACGTAAGAGCCTTTCGAGAATACGAGTCTCCAACCCTTTAATGGCTTCTGTTTCTTCTCCAAGGCTTGATTTCATCTGAAGGTTGAAAATGCCAGCGCCTAAGAACTTTAAGACCCGGATCGAACCTGAGCACGTAGAGACTCTAGAGCCTATGCCGCCTGAGTACCTTGAAGCCCATAAGGCTTCTGTGCGCGAACAGATTCTACGGCAATGGCCACTTCTGGAAACCGAAGACGTTAAGTCTCAGGAGCGCCGATGAGCCTTGTAACGGTCTCTGCAACCCTGGGCGTTACGTGCCATTACTGGTTCTCGCCCCAGGCCGTAGAGAGCCCTTCAGGGAGTGGCATCACTGCCCCTGGGATCGTTCACGGCTACGTGACCCCAGAGACCGCAGGGACCACTGCGACCCTTAGCGTCGAGCTTGACAACGCCTACGCCTGGGATGTTCGGCTGAGCCTTGAGAACGCCCCTCCGGTCGAGTTCGAAGGCTTCCAGCCCGGTAGCGGAGGGGACTTGCTGACGCTTCTCGCGGCGCAAGGATGGGTAGCGCTGTGATCAATGCGCTTATTGGCGGCTCAATCGGCGCTATATGGGCGCTTACGGTTTGGTATGGGCTCGATCGATGGCTAGGCGAGTAGCCTGTAGGCGCTGCGGTCTTCCAAGCCCTGTGAGCCTATGCGCCCGATGCGTCGGGGAGACTTACGGGTCCGCTGAGTACCAGCGCAACTCGGCATTGATTAAAGCCGAAGTTTCCAGACGCTTGACCCTCCATGTTCCGGTCCTATGTTTTATCTGCGGAAAGCAAATTGTTTCTGCGGCTAATGTTTCTATCGAGCATATTGTTTCGGTAGGCAATGGTGGTGGTAATGGACTGGACAACCTAGCGCCTGCCCACCCTAAGTGCAACTATGCTAAGCGGCCTTCGTTCTAGTAATCATGTTGCGGTGTGTAGTCGTAATGATTATGCATGGCCTAGACGATTGTTAGCCTCCGTTTATGCAGTGTATATTTATACATTGAGTGCTATCGATGACATCGAACAGCGCTCCAATCTGGGCTTACTCACTTTCATCGATAAGGCCCTGACCTGCGAATATGTGTGGGGGTAGGGTCTATAGTGCCCTGACCTGCGGAAATGCTCACCACCCGTCGGGCACGCACACATCGACTCGTTTCGATTCCGTTTTTGCATAAACGGACATTCGGGCGCTATTCGCCGTATGAATATGCAGTTACTGACGGTAATCCTCCATTTATGCAATCACTGCATGGATATGCAATCACGTAATTAGGAGCCTTCAATTCCCGCGCAACCCGTACCGATCGAGCGTCACCTTGCGCGCTCTCAGAACGGGAAGACGCTAGGCGGCAGAGACCTCAACATCATTGATGTTAGCGGCCTTGAAGCCCCTAAAGCCCCTCCCGCCCCTGATGGCCTGGGCGAGCGCGGTCAACTTGAATGGCAAAAAATTTGGTCGGCTGGTAAATGGCTCTGGCCTGATCAGGATTACGCCTGGGTCGAGCAGGTTACGCGCGCTTATGACGACCTGGCCACATACCGCGAGACCGTAGCGGCCGAAGGCCTGACGGTCGAGGGCTACAACGGTCAGACAGTCGCCCATCCGCTTATCCGTGAGATGCGGGCGTGTGAAGACACGATTCGTAAGTGTCTTTCCATCCTGGGCTTCAGTCCTACAGACCGCGCGAGGCTGAAGCTGACAGAGCTTAAGGGCGCTTCAGAGCTTCAGAAACTTGTTAATGGCGGGGCTTCAAGCCCTCAGACAGTACCCGGGACCGTTGAGCCCGAATACATCGAAGGTGAATGGTAAAGCTTAATGGCCGGATACACCAATACCGCGAAAGATACGGCGCTTGACGCTATTGGAGCCGCGGGGACTTGGATTTCTCTTCACACTGCGGACCCCGGGACTACGGGCGCTAATGAAGTTGCGGGCGGGACGTACGCGAGGGTTCAGACGACTTGGAGCGCGGCGGCTACTTCTTCGAAGCCTGGTACGGCTGTCACGATTAACGTTCCTGCGGGCGTCACTATTACGCACTGGGGCCTCAACTCCGCCTCGACCGCTGGGACTTTTCAGGTTGGCGAGGCTCTTCCGGCTTCGGAGACTTACGGGTCTGCGGGCACCTACGTTCTTACGCCCACGCTTACCGCTACGGGCTGACGCTTCGGTGAGTATCGCGTTCCCCTCGACCGCTGGGGACTTTACGTTCTCCGGGGACTCTCCGTCTCCTGAGATAGCTGGCAAGCCCGCTAATACCGCTAATGGCGACTTGCTAATCGCGGTCACTAGTGGCCGTGACAGCCCGTTCTCTGCGATCCCTTCGGGCTGGACGACCCTTATTCCGTCGTTCACTACGTCGGGAAGCGTTGGCCAGGCTGCCGTTCACTATCTTGCGGTTCCGGATGCTTCTGTTCTTCCGGCTAGCTGGTCGTGGTCGTTCATCGAGACCCGTTCGTCGGTCCTGATCTTCCGGGTGACCGGCGTGGACCTGACCAGCCCGTTTCCTGCTTCCGGCGGCACCGCCACGGCCTTCAACGCGACCGATGCAACCACGATCGCGGTTCCATCCGTAGTCAGTGGGGGCGCTGGGTTCCTGGTTGGCTTCACGTACTTTCAGGAATATGACCTTGCGGTCCCTGTAGCCCCTTGGAACACGTGGGGCGTGCCGTGGAATAAGGGCATTACGGGCTCTGACCGGCAACAGATCGTAGTGGCTGCGGGCGCTGACGGTGGGGCGGGGAGTACGCCTGCGTTCACACTGTCGCTGGTCACGCAATGGCCGCTCAATAACAGTGCGGATCAGGCTGCGATAGCGGTTGTCGGACTGAACGCCGTTACGGGCGCTCCGTCATTCAGCGGTTCAGGTACCGCGAACGTTGCCCTGGGCGCTACGGCTACCGGGGCTAAGCGTGTGGCGGCCTCTGTAACTGCCTCGATCGGGGTTGGGGCCTCTGCGACCGGAACCCATCACGGGACAGTGGCCGGAGCTGCCTCAGTCACCTTCGGGGCTTCAGCGGCCGGAAGTCATCACGGCTCTAGAAGCGTCACAGCGACTCTAGGTCTGTCTGCGGTAGCTACTGGGGCTAAGCGTGTAGCGAAGGCTGTCTCTGCCGCTATTGGCTTTCTGGCCTCTGCTACGGGGGCTGTCGGGCCTGAAGGCGGGCAGACCGTTCTGTGTCAGCGGATCGACTCTGGCTCGATGGCAGGCGTTCAGATTCCAAAGAGCCTGATCAGTGACCGTTACGCGGTCGGTCCTGTTCCTGATTACATCCCGTGTCTTCAGGTGATGGATGACGCCTTGGAGCCTGGACGCTACTTGCTAGTCGGGTATCTGTACGTCGCTCCGTACTTCGAGCCACTACCGGGGAACTAGGGCCATCCGGTCAGGATCGACACGACCGCGTTCAGTAGCCCCAGGGCGCAACACAGCTCTAGGGCGTACAGCCCGTATGTCAGGGCCTTCCGCATGGTTCCCCCTTGGGTCGGTTGGTGAGCGGCGCTCAGACTAGCGGACCTAGGTGACCTAGGCAACCGCAGAGACGCAAAAGCCCCCGGGGTCTCCGGGGGCTTGCGGTCTTGGTGCTAGTTGTGCCATCTCATGAGGTTGGTTACACCATCAGGCTGATCAGCCGGCAGGCGTCTAGGCTTTGCGCGGGCGGCCGGTCCGGCCCGGGAACGATGCCCGCCATGCGCGCCACTCGGCCGGCCGGGGCAGCCACAGCGACTCGACCTTGCCGCCTGCGCCTGCGCCTTCGGCGTAGGCGTCGGGCTCAGGGATGCCGTGCGGGTGGCGGCCCATCTCGTGCGCGAGCCGGTCGGCGCTGATCCCGAGCATCGCCGCGACGGCCGCCCGGCCCCGCTACCAGCGCCGGGCGGCCGTCGTTGCCTCGGCCAACCTGGCCTCTCCCATCACTCGATGGTCCTCGTGATTTCGTACATCCGGCCGTGGTTCGCGCCCTTGCATGAGCACGTGCAGGCACGGCCCTTAGCATCCCAGCAGTTCCCCGGCCCGCAGATGGCCCCGGGGTTGTAGGTGATCTTCAGCGCCTTGTACTTGATCTCGGTGTGCTCGTGGCCTTCGCACCAGCAGTCGCCACAAGCGGGCCACCCGGACTCGTCCTCGGGGCAGCGGACATCGCGGCGGCAGTCGTGATGGATCGGGTAGCCGGCCGCCCGGGCGGCCCACTTCTCGTAGCCCGCGGTCACGGGCTGGTCCGGTAGGAGCTCCGCGCGGAACGCCTGACCGCACACGGTGCACCTGCCGATCAGGATCGACATGTCCGCGGTGAGTTGCTGCCCCGTGGTCACGGCGGTCATGCCGCTCTCCTAAATAAGTCGTCTTCGTTATAGACAAGTTATAGCCGGGCGTGAAAGTTGTCAAGGATTAAGACAACTTAGCAGGAGGGGGTGTCACCCTCGGGCGCGATACTGGCTGGGCCCCGTCGCCCGGTTGCTGCCCACTTTGAGTACGCCTTCCACCTTGACTCCTTAGCTCTTTCCCTGCCGACAAAGACAACATTACCCGGTCTAGGTAACCTACGCAACCCATCGAGGCGATAACTTCATGGCTTCCCCGCCCCTTTACATCACTACGCCCCCGAAGGCGGATGTACTGAGAGGGGAAGGCCCTACAGTCCGGAAGTTCTTCGAAGAGCGTTGCCGGATTACGAAGCAATCGCTAGGCGGGCGTTCGGGCGATCTGATTCAGCTTCGCCCGTGGCAAGTGAACCTTAACGCGATGCTGTATGCCCGGAGGGAAGATGGACGCAGGAGACATCGTCGTGCTCTCATTGGGCTCCCCCGGAAGAACGGTAAGAGCGCGATTGGGTCGGGCCACGGCCTTTACGGTCTGCTTTGGGCGGGTGATGGCGCAGAGGTCTATAGCTGCGCTGCGGACAAAGAGCAAGCCAAGATTGTCTTCGGGGTCGCTAAGCGTATGGTCGAGATGGACCCTGCGCTTTCGAAGATCATCAAGCCGTTCCGTGACGTTCTAGAGGTTCCTGAGACTGGCTCGATCTACCGGGCGTTGTCGTCTGAGGCCTTCACGAAAGAAGGCCTGAACCCTTCAGCGGTCTTGTTCGATGAGCTTCACGCTCAGCCGAACGATGAGCTTTACGACGTGATGTCTAACGCTTTCGGCGCGCGTGTCGATCCGCTCATGATCATGATCACGACTGCGGGCGTCAAAACCGACTCGACCGGAAACGAATCGATCTGTTACCGGCTTTACAAGTACGGGGTTGATGTTGCCCGGGGCGTGGAGGACGATCCTTCGTTCTTTATGGCGTGGTGGGGAGCCGCGGAAGGCGATGACCCTTCATCCCCCGCGACGTGGGAGAAAGCGAACCCAGGGTATGCGGACCTTCTCGACCCTGAAGACTTCGAGGCTAACTTCAAACAGTCGATCGCTAAGGGGACGCTGAATGACTTCAAGACGAAGCGTCTCAATATGTGGGTTGACTCGTCTAAGGCCTGGCTTCCCGATGGTTGGTGGGATAAGTGCGCGACTCTCGCTGAGGGCGATTGGGTTGTTCCTGCTAAGGGCGTAGTCCTGGGGTTCGACGGGTCGAGGTCGGGCGACAATACCGCTTTGGTTGCTTGCACCATTGAGCATGAACCGAAGGTCAGGGTTCTAGGGCTTTGGGAACGCCCGGCCGATAAGTCTTTGGACTGGAAAGTCCCCAGGGGCGAAGTCAAAGACGCTATCCGCAAGGCTTGCGCGGAAATGAACGTTGTTGAAGTCGCTTATGACGAATATCTCTGGCAAGACGCTTTCGATGAGCTGTCGGAAGAGATTAAGCGGCGTGACGGCGAAGAGCTGTTCGTTGCTTACCCGCAAACGCCTTCGCGCATGGGGCCTGCTACTCAGCGCATGTATGAGCTTATCCAAACCCAGAAGATCCGACACGAAGGCGACCCTCGCCTAGCCCGGCATCTGGGCAACGCTCAGATTAAGACCGATGAAAGAGGATCGCGACTTGTCAAGGATGCTCGCAACTCAGCGCGAAAGATTGACCTCGCTATTGCGTCACTCATGGCCGTTGACCGTGCGGCCTTCTGGCTCACTCAGGACACGGCTGGTTTCTTCCGTGGCGTTCCTGTTGAGTCTATTCGCTTCGTCTGGTAAGCGCCGTACGGGCTATCAGATCCTTGCGTTTCTCGCGGTTTTGCATGGAATTTCGATGGTTTACCCGCCTGCGGCGTGGATTTTCGGGGGAATTGTGGTCTTTCTGGCCCTTGAAGTCCGGTGACGTTCTTCCGGCGTGATGAATCCCGTAGCTTCTACGGAGATCCGACTTACGCCCCCTTCGAAAAACCCAGTATGCCGCTTTCGTCTCTGGCGCTCGACGGCGTACTAGGCAACGGTCAGAATAACGATTCGGGCGAATCAGTTGACCCGGTTACCGGGATTGGCGCCATCCCGACCGCTTACCGCTGTGTGCGTTACATCGCTACGACTGTTGCGGGCTTGCCGATCGAAGAGCTTCAGAAGGATGGGGACTCTGAGACGTGGGCGGGTCTTGACAACCTTCTGAGCTATACGGCCTTCGAGATCAAAGAGATGATCGCGGGGCGGCTCGCGGGCTGGGGGAACTTCTTCGGCCGCGAGGTCCGCCAGAACGGGCGGCTGATCGACCTTTTGCCGTACCCAGGCGGGGACGTAAAGGTCGTGAGGGTTAAGGGCGTCAAGACTTACAGGGTTAAGAACCGTAACGACGATGGAACCTTGGCGCTTGCACCTTCTAGCGGCGGCACTCCGGTAGGTACTTACACGGACTACCCGGACGGTCCGGACTGCCCAATCTTTCATATCCCCGGGTTTGGGTTCGACGGACTTCAGGGCGTGTCGCCCATTATTCAGGCGGCCCAGACGTTCGGGACGGCTCTTGCGGCGGATCGCCTGGCGGCCCGGTTTTACAGCCGGGGTCAGCAGCTTGGCGGAATCGTCAAGGTTAAGGCTCCGCTGGCTAACCAGAGCCAAGCGGATGCGATCAAGATGTCATGGCGCAACTCGCACTCTGGGGTTCGGAACGCTGGGGACGTTGCGGTCCTCGACGCTGAGACGGACTTTCAGCCGATCACGATTGACCCTGAAGCGCTTCAGTTCCTTGAGTCCCGTCAGTGGCAAGCGTGGGAGATCGCGAAGATATTTGGTGTTCCCGCGCATATGGTCGCCCCGACTTCTACGTGGGGCACTGGTATTGAGCAACAGGATAGCGGCTTTGTTACGTACACGATCCGGGACTATACCGACCGGATCGAGCAAAGGCTTTGGCGTCAGTACGGCGTGCGCGGCAAGACTCTTGAGTTTGATCTTGACCGGCTTTTGCGTGGATCGACTCTTGAGCGTTATCAGGCTTACGGTCAGGCTATTGGCTGGTCGTGGATGAACCCGAATGAGGTTCGCAAGAAGGAGCGGATGAAGCCGCGGCCTGGGGGCGACGAATACCTAGCGGTTACGTCGATGAATGGCGCTCTTGCTGACGGCCCGATGAATACGCCTCCAAACCCGAACGGGAATAACGTCAGTGCGCCCGTGAATCCGAAAGACCCTAAGGATAACCAGAAGTGATTGAATACCGCGAAGCCCTGGGCGGGGTCGAGGGGGACGGCAAGACTCTCACGGGTCTGGTTACGCCCTTTATGACTTGGACGACTATCGGGGACGTGAAGCGCGGAGGCTTTAAAGAGCGTGTAGGGACTGGGGCGTTTACGAAGACGCTTCAGGAACGGGATGCGGTTCTGATTCACAGTCATAACCCGGCTATGCCTATGGCGCGGACCTCGATCTCTGAAGGCCCCGGAAGTCTGACTCTGACTCCGGATGCGTCTGCGGGCTTGCGGGCTTTCGCGGAGCCTGTTGACACTTCGTACGCCCGGGACGTTCTGGCTTGCGCGAAGGCGGGCGTTATTCGCGGGATGTCTTTCGGGTTTGAGGTCATTAGCGACACGTGGACCGATGACAACGGCAACCCTTCGGATGCTCAGCGCGGTACTCAGCGCACTATTAACGAAGTCAGGCTCCATGAAGTGACTACTACGGCCTTTCCCGCCTATCCGACTTCTGAGCTGAGCGCCCGGGATACGGTCTCTGCGGCCCGTAGAGGCCGCTCAGAGCGTGCGGCGAAGGCGACCTATCAAGACCTAGAGACTTGCGGCGAATGCGGCTCTACGGGCGAGTATGGCGCCTACTGCTCAGGTTGCGGAAAGCCTATGGCGTCCTCGAAGCCCTCTGGGGCTTTCTGTACTTCGTGCGGCTCTGAGCTTGATGACTCTTCGCGTGACGCGCATGTTTGCGTTGAAGAGCGCAAGGCGGCTCCTAAGCCCTATGGCGATGTTGAGTACGCGGACCCGAAGAACGGCAAGTACCCGGTTGACACTGAGAAGCACGCTAAGGCCGCCTGGGCGTATATCAACATGCCGAAGAACGCGGACGAGTACCCGCTTAACGGCGTGACGCTCAGCAGCGTTAAGGCGAAGATCGAGGCGGCCCTTAAGAAGTTCGGGGTCACGATCTCTGAAGAGAACTCCGCGGCTCTGGCGCTTGAATGGCGTACAGAACTCCGTGATGACCCGGACGGTATCGAATGGGCGGCTATGCGCCTGGCGATCGTGCGTATTCAGGCCGGGGATGACGAAGGCGCGATTAAAGCCCTTCAGGATGCATTGCCTGAAGGCGACGAAGACGTAAACGACTCGGACGATTCCGAGCGTGCGGAGCCGGTTGACGCCACTCCGGAAATTGACCCAGAGACCCTTAGGGAATATCTGTCCCGGGCCTGGGACGAGAAGTAACCCATTTCCTTTAAGCCGGGCGAAACGTCCGGCCGTTTCCGCATGGAGAAAATTAATGGAATTCCCCGCTGAGCGTGAGCTTAAGCAGGAGCGCATGAACGCCCGTGAGGGCATGAAGGCTCACCTTGACAAGCTGGGCGCTGGTCAGCGTCTGACTGTTGAGGAGCGTACCGACCTCGACAACCGCAACAAGCGGATTTCCGAGATCGAGGCGGAGCTTCGGACCTATGAAGAGGCCCGTGCGCTGAGCGCTGCGGTCGCCCCCTCGACGACTAGCGGCCCGGATGCCGCTGAGGCCCGTGAGCGTGACTTCTCCCAGTACCTGAAGCGCGGTATTGCTACTCCGGAGCTGCGGGCTGCGGGCGAGGCGACTAACTCGGCCGGTGGCTACCTGGTTCCCCCGGGCTGGTGGCAGCGTCTTCAGGTTGCCATGAAGGCCTTTGGTGGCACTGCGAACGACTTTGAGACGATCACTACTGAGTCTGGTCAGCCGATGAACTGGGCGACCACCGACCCGACCTCGACTGTCGCGACCATTATCTCTGAGAACACTCAGGTTTCGGACGTGGACTACACGTTCGGTCAGGGCACCTTGGGCGCTTACATGTTCACCAACGGCGCTCAGAAGGTCAGCTTCCAGCTTGCGAACGACTCTGCGTTTGACGTGGATGCGTTCGTTCTGGCGCGGATCGGCGAGGCCCACGGTCGCGCCCAGGCGCAGTACGCCATTTCAGGGACTGGTTCGTCTCAGCCGCTGGGGATCGTTCCGGCCCTGGGGGCTAAGGGGTCTGCCGGTACTGCTGGCGGCACGATTGCGGGCACTGGCGGCTTTGTGACCCTGGCGACCGCTGGGGTTGTGAACAACTCTGCTGGCGCTACTACGGAGCTTGCTTCGAACACGCTTAACCCAACCACGCTTCTAGCGATGATTGCGGCTGTTGACCCGGCTTACCGTCGGATGGGCGCGAAGTGGTACTTCTCCGATAACCAGCTTATGAACCTGCGGGGTCAGGTTGACAAGAACGGCCGTCCGCTGATCAACCTTCAGGACGGTCTTTCTCAGGGGCCGGGGACTCTGCTTTACGACTACCCGATTGAGATCGACCAGAACATTCCGAACCTGACGGCCTCGACCGCTGGGGGTCCGGTCTTCGGTCACCTTCAGACCGCGATGGTTAAGCGTGTCGTTACCCAGTCGGGCGTTCTGCGGCTGAACGAGCGTTACGCCGACAGTCTTCAGATCGGTTTCATTGGTTACACGCGCTGGGACATTCGGGCGAATGACCTGCGGGCCGCTGTGACTGTTAAGCCGAGCACTTCGTGAGCTTTGCGACCATTGCCGTTCCTGGCGACAGTTCTTCTGTTCTTCTGGCCGGGCCGGTCGATGGCGACTTTACCGTCACCGTCTATGGGGCTCCTGCCCTGTATTACGGAAGCACTTCGGCGGACGTTACGGGCGCTGGCTCTGAGGTTGCTACCGGGCCTTTCGTTCGCCTGAACGATACTCCCGTTAGCTTCAGGCTTTCGTCTGGACAGTCGCTTTACGCATCCGGGGCTATTGCGGCCTCCGCGTGCGTAGTTGTCGAGCCTGCGGCCTGATATCTCCTCCGGATTTACGGCCCCCGGGGTTATCGCCTCGACCCCGGGGGCTCTTCCGGATTCGGAAGGAGCGTCCTTAAGTGGCGATCACAGCTATTGCGTCACTCGCCCAGGTCAAGACTTACCTTCGGATTCCGACTGGTAACACGGGCGATGACACGATTCTTCAAACCGTATTCATGCCCGCGGCTCAGAAGGTTATCGAGCGCGAGCTAGGTCATATCGTCTCTAAGACGATCAGGGCTGAGCGGCATAACGGCGGGCATTGCGAAGTCTGGCTCAGAGAACTTCCGGTCCTTTACGTTCAGAACGTTGAAGAGGGCTGGGGTTACTACGACTGGGAACTAGACGATCAAGAAGTTAACTCGATCCCTGCGCTGAGTATGTGGGCGTATTCGCTCGACCAGCCCGAAGAGGGTCTTGTAACCCGGAGGTCTCAGGGGAACGTTCTAGTCCCGTTCACTCCGGGCCGGGACAACATACGGGTTGATTACGTCGCGGGGCGCGAGGAGGTTCCTGAAAATGCGGTCCTGGCGTTCTGTGAGCTTACGGCTCACTGGTACCGCGTGTCTCAGCTCCGTACGGCTAATCAGCCCGGAGGGGCTTTCCAGCCTAACGCGCTTAATCAGGACTTCACGCGCTCGACCGGCAACACGTCGATAAACCTCGGGGTTCCCGAAGAGATTATTGAGCTTCTGAAGCCTGAGAGGCGGCGACCGATCATTGGTTAACCTGCCTTCCGGCTCTTCGATCCCCGGGGCTCTGGTTGCCGCAATGTCGATCGCTGAGGGCGCTCTCCCCTCAGAGTCCACGATCTATTACGGCTCAGAGCTGGGGGCTTACTCGGCCCCGCTTACGTTCATGATCTCCGAGATTACAGGCGACCAGACCGTTGCGGAGATCGGCCCTAGCTTCCGGCGTGAAGAGACCTTTTCCCTTATCTGTTCGCTGATTGCTTACAACGGCGGGGTTCCTGACTTCGCGGGTCAACTTCAGTTGCTAATGGCGAACTTTACGCTCATTGCGCTTGCGATCGGCAATAACCCGACGCTTAACGGGTCCGTTCGGTTCGCAGAGGTCGGGAACTTTCAGATCACACCTGAGACGGACGTTAACGGCCAGTCGGCCACAACCCTTGATTTCGCAATCCGTTGCCAGCAGCGGGTAACTTCACTGACTTAGGAGACCACGAACAGTGGTATTCATCAACTCCGGTATCGGGGCGCAAATCGTTATGCTCCCCGAAGCCACTTACGGGACTGCGCCCAGTCTTGCGACCGCTCAGCCGTACGAATTTAACTCTGAGACTCTTGAGCTGAAGAAGACCATTGTTCAGGGTAAGGGCTTGCACGCGGGCGGTCTTCACGACCGGGGCGCTCGAAGGGTTCTGACGAACTACGCCACTTCGGGCGGAATCAACATGGACCTTCCGACTCGCTACCTGAACCAACTTCTCTGGGCGATGTTCGGATCGCACGGCCAGACCGCCGCGACACTAACTGAAGACTCGACTACCGGAGCCTACTCGGCTACTCACGCCCCAGGGTCGATGAAGGGCTTCAGTATGTGCATCCAGAAGGGCGTTCCTTCTGTTGATGGCTCTGAGGCCAACGCCTTTACCTATACGGGTATGAAGATGACGGACTGGACGATTAACGTTCAGACCGGGGCTATCGCGTCTCTGGCAACCACATGGAGCGGTCGTAACGAGCTTTCGGGTACTTCGGTTAACGGAGACCCGCTGAATGGCTCTGCGCCTGCCCTGGCGACCTTCTCTGAGGCCGCGAGTAACAACGTCTTCCACTTCCGCGAGGCGACTCTTTACTCAGGCGGTACGGTCTCCACGACTGCGGGGATCACCAGCGTTACCGGGAACACCCCTCTGGGGAACGTGAAGTCCGCTCAGGTTAAGTACGCCATGAAGTACGATGACGCCCGGTATTTCCTGGGGTCGAACGGCTTTAAGGCTGAGCCGATTGAGAACGACTTCCGGGCGATCTCCGGTCAGTTCGTTATCGAATGGCTGAACAGCGAGGCGATGTATTACGCCTTCACGGCTGACACGCCTACGTGCCTTGAGCTTGTGTTTCAGGGGCCTTCGATCGGTTCGGGGTCGGATCACTCAAGTCTGACCTTGCTGGTTCCCCAGGTCTTTGTGGAGGGCGACTCCCCGAAGGTTAGCGGTCCTGCGGTCGTGACTCAGACTGTCCCGTTTACCGGCCTTGATGACGGTACGAACAACCCTATTCAGGCTACTTACTGGACTCTTGACGAAGCGTAATGCCGGATCAGCCGTTCATAGTCCAGAAGTCGCGGAAGCGCCGGGGGCGAACGAAGACAACTAAGAAGTCCGGGGTCTATCTGACCCCGGCATCTTGGACGCCTTCGGGGCCTGGCGGTACACGGGAGTCGGTTATCAAGGCGGCTGAGATTTTCAGGGATCAGGCCCGTAAGTCTGCGGCTCGCTTCTCGACCAGGATTCCCCCGGCTACCGATGTTCAGGCCTTTAGTGAGCAAGAGGCAATGGTGGTGACGGACGGGACCGCGGCTCCTAATGCTGCTCCGTTCGAGTTCGGGCTTAGGCATCCGTTGTGGGGTCGCTGGGATACGCCCGGACCTACGCACGTACAGCCGAAGCGCCCTTACATGTCCCGGGCCGCAACCAATAGCGGAGCGATAACCCGGGCGAAAGAGATTTACCAGAAGATCGAGGCTGATCTTCTGGCGCAAGAATACGGATACGACCAATGAGGCGAACAAATGTCAGTGCTTGAAATCCAGTATGAGGGTCGTACGTTCCTTCTCGACATTGAGGACATGACGACTGAAGACGCTCGGGCGATCGAGCGCTTTGGGATTCCGAACCTTCTGGCTCTTGAAGACGGGATGAAGGTTGCGGATGTCAAGTCAATTACGGCTTACTACTGGCTTTGCCTGGTTCAGAACGGGGAGCCTGGCGCGCGTATCGAGCGTGTTCAGTGCAAGCCGCTGAAGTTCCTTAAGGCACTTCGGAACGCGAATGTTCTGGGCGCGGAGGACGAAGAGGGAAAAGCGGAAGCGGAGTAAACGACGTTCGGTTTAAGACCGCGAAGATTAGTGATCTCAGGGCGGAATACCTTTTCGCACTGACTCACCTTTGCCATATTGACCCGTCTGCTCCGCTGAGACTGCGGGATTTCTTCGGCTTGATTCTGAACATTGATGCCTATCTGGCAGAGCAAGAAAAAGGGTAGCTAGTGGCTGGCGACACTAAGAGCGTTCGTCTTGCAATCCTCGGGGATAACGCTGACGCCAAAGCGAAGATCGAACAGATTGACGCTATGGGCGAAGAGCTTGCAACGGCCTTCCCTGAACTTAAGCTAGGGATCGACACGGCTGTTGCGGCTGAGAAGATCAAAGTCTTCCGGACTGTTCTCGCCCAGACGAAGACAGAGGCTGAGAAGCCGATAGAGCTGACGGCCGATGACGTTAAGGCCGTTGCGACTCTTGATGACCTTAAGGCGAAGGTTGACGCTCTTAAGGCCGCACGGGCTACGATCACGATTGATGCGGATGATAAGGCCGCGGTCGCAAAGATCGCGGCTCTTGACGCCTCGATCGAGGCTCTGTCTAAAAGGACTGCGGACCCGAAGGTTACGGTTGACGGGGTTCCGAAAGCTCTTGCGGACATTGCGGCCCTTGATTTTCAGATCGACAACCTTAAGCGCAAGACGGACACGGAAGACGTTGAGTCGGCCGGGGCTGGGATCATCGGCCGGTTCCTTACAGGGCGCAACGGCTCCGGAGGTCTGTCGAGCGGCCTTACCTCAGTCCTGGGGAAGCTTCCGCTGGTCGGGGACGGCCTTACCAGCATCCTTGAGAAGCTGGGCTCTAGCGGCGCTTCGGAAGGTGCCGCTGCGGCCCCTGATGGCGTGGGGCTGGTTGGAACCCTGGGGTCTGTCACGGGTTCGGCTGGGGGCCTCGCGGTCGTAGCGGGCGTCATCGGCGCTGTAGTCACTGAAGCTACCGCCCTCGCTACTGGGTTCGTCGCGGCCGGGGCGGGCGTGGGGGCTTTCGGGGCTCTGGCGCTTCCGACCCTGAAGACGATCTTCGGGGCTGTTGGGGACACGAAGGCCGAGCTTGCCAAGCTTCCAGAGCCTATCCGGCTAGCCGTTACGGAACTGAAGAACGTTAAAGCCCAGTTTGACGGAATGGCGAAAGCCTTTCAGATCCCTACGGTTCAGGTCTTCAGTCAGGCGATCGGAATCCTTTCCGATAACCTGAAGTATCTCGCGCCTCTGGCGAATGCGGCTCAGCCTGCCATTATTGGTGTTCTGGCGATGCTGAACAAAGGCCTGGACTCTAACAGGTTCAAGGGCTTTATGGACTTTATTACCCAGTTGACCGGCCCGGCTATTACGGCTATCGGGTCCGGTATGGCTGGGCTGACTAACGACCTTCTTCAGCTCTTCACGGTTATGAGCCAGAAGGACGTTATCAACGGGATCAATATTGCGTTCCGTCTTGCTGGCGCTGCGCTTTCTACGCTTCTCGGGATCGTAGAGGCAAGTATGACGGTTTGGGATTTCCTGACCGCTCAGGTTCGCGCCACCATGAAGGGATTCGATGAGTTCCGCCATGCGGTTGCTACTGGCGGGCATGACATTGCGGGCGCGTTCGATACCGCGCGGCATGGTGTAGCTACTGCGGCTCACGATATCGCAGGCGCATTCGATACCGCACGCCACGGGGTTGCGACCGCTGGTCATGATATCGCACACGCCTTTGACACTGTCCGTCATGCGGTTTCAACGGTCGGGCACGATATCGTTTCCGGGCTGACTACCGCCTATAACTGGATCTCAAGTCACTGGAAACAAATCGTCGCGTGGCTTGTGGACCCTATCGGCATGGCGGTCTATACGATCCGCACGCATACGCATCAGATCGCCCAGGCGTTCGATCAGCTCCGTCATGATGTTTCGAATGACTTTGCTCTGACTCGTCATGCTATCGCGGCCACGGTTGACGCTATCGGCCATGATATCAAGACTGGTTTCGATAATGCGCGTCACTGGGCCGCTACCACCTTCGACAATATACGTCATGATGCTTCAACGGCGTTTGCCAATACGCGCCATGAGATTGCGGCGATCGTAGACGGCATTCCCGGGGATCTGGTCAAGGTATGGAATGCGATCGTCTCCGGGGTCGAAAAGCTGGGTCAGAACGTAGAGAAGCTTTTCGTTAACGCCTGGCATTCCCTGACTTCGAGTTCGTCTCAAGGGGCCTCGCAGGTCGGCGGGTTCTTTCAGAAACTCCCGGGGCAGATCATCGGATTCCTAGAGCGTCTTCCCGGTGACATGCTGAAGATCGGTGAGAACATTGTTAACGGGCTGCTTAACGGCATTAAGTCCGCCGCGTCCGGGGTCTTGAATTACGTTAAAGGCCTGGCGTCCGATATCTCTTCGTACTTCACCAACCCCCTGAAAATCTTCTCGCCCTCCCGGGTCTTTATGGAGCATGGCGAGAACATCGTTCAGGGTGCGGTTGTCGGTATCCAGAATGCGGCTCCAAGGCTTCATGCGACTATGCGGAACCTTGGGGTTACTACGGCTAATGCGGGCCTGGGGAACGTGAAGATCGCTACCTCAATGGGCGCTGCGGCTGGGGCGGGCGCATCTATTAAGGCCGAATGGGTTGGGGGCTCTGGCGCTGATCAGCAGTTCATTTCATGGCTGAAGCAAAACATTCGTATTCGCGGCGGAAATCCCGCCGTCCTCGGAAGGTAACCGTGACGGACGACGTAGAGGCTCCGGAGGTCGAAGAGGCCCCGGAGCCTATCACTGCGACTGGCTCTTTCTCTTTCCCGTCTATCCCGTTTGGAATCTTTTAATGGCTAGTCAGTGGTATGACTCGACCGCGATTGCAAGCCTTCAGGCTGTTGCGAACAAGCTTAACGGCGGGTCGATCAAGATTTACACAGGCGCTCAGCCAAGCCTTAACGGAGCCCCGGCCGGGACGCTTCTGGTTACTCTGGGCTTCAGCGCTACAGCGTTCGCGGCTCCTACGGCTTCGGCTGGGACGGTTACCGCAGTTGCTAACGCGATTAGTGCTGGGACCGCGGCGGCTTCTGGCACTGCGGGCTATTGCGTTCTTCTGGATTCTTCGAGCGCGGTTGTCGCAACGGGAACCGTAGGCACTTCGGGTGCGGACCTGAACCTTTCGAACCTGTCTATTGTTGCGGGCGCGAACGTTTCTTGTAGTGCGTTCAGTCTGTCTCAGACGCAGGCGGGTTCGTAAGTGGCTGACTATTCGATCGCAGGCTCTTCAGGGACTACCGGGGTCAGTACGAATAGCGCCCCGGCTTCGGGTGATCTGATCCCGGTAGTTGATGTTTCGGATACGACTACGCCCCCGGCGGGCTCTGGCGGCTCTGACAAGAAGATGACCCTGGGGAGCCTCGCTACCTGGCTCGCGGTATTCGGCGGGTACGTCGTGGCCCTAGAGCCCAGTGGGGTTACCTCGGGGGTTACGGACGCTGCGGCTATCAACAGTGCGGTTGCTGCGTTGCCCTCGACTGGGGGGAAGATCCGTCTTGCGCCTGGCGCATGGTATATCCAGTGCGGTCAGGTTGTTATCTCGCGCTCGGCTGTCACGATCGATGCGGCCGGATGCTACATCCATGCTGTAGGCGCTGGCGATGTCTTCAAGATGCATGATGCCAACTTGTATACGACTACGGTTGTTTACGGTGGAGGCATTGAGGGCTTCCCGTGGATTGACGGCTCTGCGTGTACGGGGTCTTCCCGGGCTGTCAACATGGGAGACATCTTCCGTGGCAAGGTTGAGGTTAACGTTGCGAACTTCACGGCCGGAACGTCTATCGGGGTCTGGTTCAATAACAACTATACGTTTACTGAGCAGCTTCACGGCGAGATTTACGCTCAGGGCTGTTCCGTTGGCGTTCAGTTTGATTACCAGCCTGCGAGCGGGTTCACGACTACCGCAACGGGTTCTTTCGCCCGCCTGAACATGGATATCTACATTGACAGTCAGGGTCTGGGTGACGGGGTTGTCGTTACGAATGGGGTCTTTATTTACGATGCCAAGATCGGCATCTATGGCAACTTCTCATATCCGCCTTCGGGGACTGCGGTTCATGCGTGCCTGAGGATCACGGGCGGGGCTGACGCTACTCACACGTCTATCTTTGATTCTCAGTTGTGGATGGGCTGTGAGCTGGGCGGGACTGCGAACGCTTTCGTTCCGTACACGATCTTTTTTGGTGACAACCAGTTCAACTGGATTACGGACTGCTCGGGCGTTCTGGACTTTAACGCCGCTAATCCGTTTACGCCTTGCAACTTCCCGTCTCAGATTTACGGGTTTCAGGGGAACTTTGACGGGGATGCGGGTATTAACCCGTTGTACTTTGGCGGCAGTAGCACGCTTGGGGCGGCTGTTGCCAGTACTCCGGCGATTACCAGCGGGACGCCTGTTCAGCTTAATCCCATTGAGGACGTAATGCTGTACGTAAACGTCAAGGCGGCGACGAACCTCACGCTTGCTATTGGCCCGAACAGCGCAACGGGCACCACGATTTTCGCTAACGCGACAGCGGCTATCGGAGTCATAGCGGTCAGGATTCCCGCGAGCTGGTTTGTCAAGGCGACCTCGTCCGGTGCGTTTTCTAACTTCGCATTTACCGCGATCACTTGCTAGGCAAAAGGTGGATCGCGGAGACTCTCGCCTGACCGATAGGAAAGTAAGAGCTTAATGGGGCGTTTGCTTAATGAGGCTGGCGGGGCTCTCCTAAACGAATCACCGGGGAACCTTCTAACCGAAGACGGGTCTACGGCTCCGGCTGTTACGTCTTCAGGGTCTATGAGCCTGGGGGCTTTCGGGTTCTCTGGTATTGCGGGGCCCCCGGTTCCGATCAGCTCTAGCGGCTCTGCGGGCCTTTCGGGGGCTGGTTTCTCGGGGGCTGTAGTAGTTGCTAACCCGGTTAGTTCTAGTGGTTCTGCGGGGCTCTCCGGGCCGTCTATGACGGGTTCCGTTACGGTTGCCAATCCGGTTACGGTTTCCGGGGCTTTCGTGCGCCCGGGGCTGAGGGGCGCTTGGGGTTCTCCGCTTGTTGCTCCGCCTATTACGGTCTCTGGGTCTTTCGGGCTTGGACCCCGGGGGTTCAGGAGCACGGAAGCCGAGTTGGGTTTCGATCTGGGGTCTGATCCGGTCTGGATGCGTCTGGGCGAGGACATGAACGCCCGGGTTGAGCTTCAGATCGGGGACGTATGGACGAACGTATCGGATCGGGTCTTTCAGGACACGATCACGATTCAGCGCGGGCATCCTGACGAATCCACGACTGCAAGCCCCGCGACTCTTGCGACCACGATTGACAACCATGACGGGACGTTCTCTAGCCTTAACCCGCTGAGCCCGTATTACGGGGAGCTGGGACTTAACACGCCTATCCGCGTGAGCGTCCCTGACACTTCTTCGGCTTTGCGGCTCGAAGCCGATCAGGCCTCAGGGGCTTCGTGTCCTTCGACCGTATCGAACCGTGGGCTTGGGTCGTTTGAGGTCTGGATTGATGCGGATGCCGATAACTGGTATACGCCTCAGATCCTCGCTGGCCAGTGGACAGAAGCGGGTAATCAGCGCGCATGGTTGCTGACGACTACTCAGGCCGGGACGCTCAACTTTTATGTGTCTACTAACGGGACTAGCACTTCGGCGTGTGGAAGTTTCCCGCTTAGCCAGTCTCACGGGCGGCTGTCCGTCCGGGTTACTTACAACTCAACGTCTGGTCAGGTCGAGTTCTACACGGGCCAGTTCTGCGGATCTTGGGTCGCCCAGGCGCTCAGCAGTGTTGCGACTGGGGGGGCGTTCGCCTCTACAGCTCCTGTGTCTGTTGGGACCGCAGGAGCCGCTTCGGTTACGGCGAACGGGTTCAACGGGAAGGTGTACGCCTTCGCGGTCCTTCAGGGCCTGGGGGGCACGGTCGAGGCGAACGCTGTAGCTACTGCGGACTTCACGACCCTTGCGGAAGGCGTCACTTCGTGGACTGACGCTCAGTCGAACGCATGGAGTCTGACAGGCACCTCTGAAGTCTCCGCGCGTCTCTATCTGTTTCATGGGGAGTGCGGGGCGTGGCCTCAGTCTTGGACGCCTGGCGACCCTAACGCCCGTATAGCCCTTCAGGCTGGGGGGCTCTTGCGTCGCCTGGGGAGTACGAATGCGTCGATCAACTCCGCGATGTACCGGGCGTACACGAATCAGCTCAACAAGTATGTTGTGGGCTACTGGCCGTTTGAGGACGGACCGGGTTCGACTCAGCTAGCTTCTGCGATCGGTGGCAAGCCGTTCTCATGGTGGGGCGGCACTCCCGGTATCGCAGGGTCGAGCGACTTTGACTGTTCAGCGCCAATCGTGACGCTGGCGAACTCGGGTATTGATGCGACGATCGTTCCAAGGTACACGCCCGCTTCGGTCGTGGGGCCTGGGGCGGATGCTGTTGTCAGGTTCCTTCTGAGCGTCCCCGCTGGGGGCGATACTGCGGGCGTTCTCTGCCGCATTCAGTACACGGGCGGTGCGGTCGGCCAGGCAGACCTTACATATGAGGGGCCTGGGGGCGCGCTAGCCCTTACGACCTGGGACGGCAACGGGAATCAGATTCAGACTACCGGGCCTATCGCGTTCGGGGTCGATGGGTCTCCGCTCCGCATGTCTGTTGAGATGCAAAAGACCGGAACGAACAGTTACCAGATTTCGATGGTGACTCTTCGCCCCGGGGCTTCTTCGGGCAACGTGTGGCAGGTTACCGGAACGGGCAAGGTCGGGGCGATCTCGAAGATTACCTTCAGCCCTGATCTTCTTATGTCCGGTACGGCTGTCGGGCATGTCAGCGCTGAGACTACATGGACATCGCTCTTCAATCTGGGTTCGGCGCTTAACGCTTTTACTGGTGAAGCCGCGGGCGTCAGGTTCGCGCGTCTATGCGACGAAGAAGGGATTCAGTTCCGGGGGATCGGTGACATTACCGACACTACGCCTATGGGCGCTCAGACTCTTGAGACTCTTGCGAACTTGATTCAGGAGTGTTGCGACGCTGACCGGGGCATGTGGATTGAGACGGCTCAGGTTCTGGGCTGGGGTTACCGAACCCGTGCGTCTCTGGGCAATCAGGCCTCAAGGCTTCCCCTTGATTACAACAAGGATCAGCTAGCGGACACGCTAGAGCCTACGGTTGATGACCAGACTATGAAGAACGATATTACCGTTCAGAACTCGGACGGGTCTTCTTCGCGTCAGGTCTTGGATGACGGTACGGCTAACAGTGTCTCGAAGGTTGGGCGTTACGATACGTCGTTCACGATCAACCTTGCGAATGATAATCAGCTTGACTCTGAGGCCGGATGGATTCTGCATTCGCTGACGGTTAACGAGCCAAGGTATAAGGCGATCACGGTTGACCTTGCGGATTCTGACCTGATTGATATTTACTGGGATGTTCTGGGCGTCGAGCTGGGGGACCGGATTACGGTTCAGAATCCGCCCGCGTGGTTGCCTCCGGGTCTTGTGGATCAGCTAACCCAGGGCGTGACGGTTACTGTCGGGCTGAAGGCTCTTAAGTTGTCATGGAACGGGATTCCGTCAACCCCCTGGAATGTCGCCTATATGGATGACATTGTGTACGGGCGGTTTGATACTGACGGCTCGACGCTTGCGGCTGGGGTTTCATCGACTGCTACGTCATTGAGTGTTGCGACCTCGACGGCCGGAAGTCCTTTGTGGACTACTGCCTCTGCGGACTTCCCGTTTGATATCAACATTGGTGGTGAGCGGATTACGGTCACGAACATTACCGGGGCTTCTTCGCCTCAGACGTTCACGGTTACCCGGAGCGTTAACGGGGTTGTGAAGGCTCAGGCTGCTAATTCGGATGTCCGGCTCTGGACTCCTTCAATCGTTTCTTTGTAAAGGGGGATCATGGCCGGAAGTCTGGCCGTAGCGGGTCAGAGGATTACCGCGGCTTGGATGAACCAGAACATCCCGGGCGCATGGACGCCAATTACTCCCCAGAACGGATGGACTAATCACGGGTCTGGGTCACCAACGTTTCAAGCCCGGTTTCTGAATAGTGCGGTTCTTCAGATCATCGGGAACCTTAACCCGGGGACTACCACGTCAGGGACGGTTATCGGGACTTTGCCTAATGCGTCCATGTTCCCGATCTCAACTCAGCAGTCGCTAGGTGTGATCCTGACTGGGACCGGGGCGGGATCGCCGTTCGAGGTTACAGTCTTCAACAATGGGGCGATTGAGATCGGAGCCCTAGGCGGGGCGACTTACGTGTCGATCAACATCCTTATAAATATGGACGTGTGATGCACACGCTAGAAGTAGTCGGTTCGATCGTCGGCACTATTGCGGCACTGTTCGCAATCGGAACAGCAGCCATCCTGGTCGGAAGGTTCATCGAGTCCATCAAGGCTAACACGGTCGTAACGGAAAAGCTGACAACAGTTATTGATACGCATCTTGTGTGGAGCGCCGAGACGGCTCACGATCACGATTTGCGGCTGTCGGGTCATGAGATCCGGATAACCAATCTTGAAGAGGCGCGAAGGCGATGAACAACGGACGGGTAATCCTCGACGGTACCGGGGCGACCTGGGGGAACACTGTCTGGCCTGTATGGCTTGGCGGTCTTGTGATTGGGATCTTTCTTGTCTTCGAGATTTACGCCTTGAAGACGAATAGCGCCAACACTCTGAGCGCCTGGGTATGGCGGACCCTTCAGATTTCACGCAATGAGACACCTGCGGAATGGGGCGCTAGCGACTACCTGACCTTTGGTGCCTGGGTTGTCCTGGTTACCTGGCTTACGTTTCACTTCTTTTTCGGGCGGTTCACCTGATCGACTTCTGGGTCGGGGTTCTCGGAAACATTGTCGCTTCGGTGATTACCGGGGGCTCTCTCATCCTTACCCGTCATAGATGGATGCCGCATGTTGTCGCCTTCCATCACAAGCATTACACGTTGCATCTTGAGAGGCTAAATGTCTATCACGTTCCGAGCGGGCAGGATTCCCCTCGACCCTAACGCTCCTAAGCCTGAGCTGACTCCGCATCTTTGCGGCAATGCTTTTACGGCCGCTGACAGTATTGACTATTACTCGAAGGTCACTAACTGGGGCGAGCTGGGTAATAAGTTCTGGGGCGATTGCACATGTGCTTGTGACGGCCATATCGCTATTCAGCAGACCGCTTACGGGCTGGGTAAAGCCCAGACAGTTACGGACGCCGAGACCCTTCAGGCTTATGCGGCCGTGTCGGGCTTTGATATCAATGCGGGTCCGCCCGGTAAGAACCCTACGGATAAGGGCGCTACGGTTCAGGCGGCTCTTGAGTACCTTCGCAAGACTGGTATTGGCGGCTTCGAGATTGCGGCCTATGGTCATATTGACCCTAGGTCGCATGATGCGGTTAAGCATGGGGTCGAGGACTTCGGCGCACTGTCGATCGGGATTAACTTCCCGAAATCTGGTATGCGCCAGTTTGAGGCTGGCCAGCCCCTCGACGCGGTTCCGGATGACGGCGGGATTGAGGGCGGCCATTGCGTAATGGTCGCAGGGTTTGATTCCCAGTTCGTTTACATCGTGACCTGGGGTCAGCTAGCCCGGATGACCTGGGCCTTCTGGGATAAGTACGTTGAAGAGGCCTGGGCGGTTATCTCCCGGGACTGGACGACTGTAACCGGGCTGTCTCTTGAGGCTTTCGGGGCTGAGTTCGCATCGGCTTTCGGTGGCGCTAACCCGTTCGCACCTTCGGTTATCGAAGAACTTGAGGATGAGATTCAGAAGGGTGTGCGCGGGTTTTTTCATAAGCTGGGTTACCGGGGGGTTCACGTTTAATGGCCGCTGAGCGATGCGGTCAGTTGATGTCCCGTGTGGCGGCGGTTTGTGGGCGCATTGACGGGCATTCAGGGCATCATGCGTCCGAGAAAGCTATCGAGTCTTCGCGTCGATGGACTCAAGAGAACCCGGAAAAGGCGCGCGAAATACAGGCGCGGTCTAATGCGAAATGCTTGGATGCCCGTAAGGAGTCGAGGCGAAAGTATTATCGTCGCATGACGGCGCAAGTTGATGCCGCCCGCGCCGAATTGGTCATCAAGCAGGGCGGGATATGTCCGTGTGGCGATCCGCTAGTAGATGACATTGTAGTGGATCACGATCATTCATGCTGCCCTTGCCGGGCCGCAGAGGCTTGCGGTAACTGTTATCGCGCGGCCATGCATCGTAAATGTAACTCTGCGATTGGGCTGCTAGCGGATGATCCGCGAAAGCTAAAGCTTCTCGCTGACTATCTTGGAAGGGCTGCGTAATGGTCGATACCAGCACTCATCTCATGCTTGATGACACTAATCTTACGGTTGAGGGCGAGTACGCCTCTGAGGCTTTTGCGATCGCAGGGTATGTGAATGGCAGGTTCGCTAACTGGCCTGCGATCGTCGCGAAGTACGGGCGTTCGGGTAAGTTTCTGCTGTCGATTGACGTTCAGGCTAATCCGGCTATGGGCGCTCAGTGTCTTGACATTGAGAAGGGCGATGCCCAGATCGGTCAGGCTCCGGGCTGGTTCAAGGCGACTCAGGCGGCCGGTAAGGCTGGTAAGGATCTGCGCTGGTATCCGAAGCTTTATGTTTCGGCTGGGAGCGCTGCGAGTCTTATCGCTACTATGGCCGCTGCGGGGGTCGCCCGTAACGAGTACATGCTTTGGAGCGCTCACTACGGGTGGAAGGGTGCGCCTGGCGGGGCGCACATTTGCGGCCCTGATACTTGCGGGTTCCCTCATGCCGATGCGACTCAGTACACGTCAACCTTTGAGGGCGCAAGTCTTGACGCCTCTATGTGTTACGGGTACTTCTTCTCTGCCCCTGGGGCTCCTGTTCCCGCTAGCCCTCCGAAGCCCCCGGCTCCCAAGCCTCTGAGCCCGAACGACTGGGCTCCGAACCAGACTCTGAAGCAAGGCTCTTCGGGTGACCCGGTTCGTGTGCTTCAGATCATGCTTCGTGACAGTGGGATCGTCGGGGTTCGCGGTATCGCGGTCGATGGGTCGTTCGGGGCTCAGACTCTGACGGCTGTCAGGAACTTTCAGGCCTGGGCGAAGCTGACGGTTGACGGGGTTGCGGGTCCGAAGACCCGGAAGGCGCTGTTTGCCTTGCACGATTACCCGCCTGGGGTTGAGACGGTCGACGAGCCCTCGACGGAAGAGGCCCCGGAAGCTGTCACAGTCTCACCTGTCGCGCCCGTAGAGGCTCCCCCGGTACCCTCACCTAGCCCTGAGCCTTCAGCGCCTCCTGAGCCTTCCCCCGAACCCGTAGCGCCTGTCTACACGCATGGGGTTCTGGATGCTGCGCTGGCCCAGAAGACCGGGCTCCCGGTTGGAACTATCGTGTTCGTCCCTCAGGCGGCCTAGATGACACAGACAACCCCCCCGGTTCCGGATGACGTTCTGGCTCAGATCGAGATCAGCCCGAAAGTCAAGGCGGAACTTAGCGCCCTTCAGCGGTTTGTCAGGTCTGACAAGTCCGCAGTAGTCGCAGCGGGCGTTCACGTCGCGGTGCTTCTGGTCGCGGCGCTCGATCTGCACCTGTCCGCTGGTGATGTTGCGGTCCTGGGCTCGATCGTCTCAGCCGGTGTAAGCTACTTTCTAAGCCTGAACCTGAACAAGTAGGGTTCAGGGCATCCCCACAGTAGGAAAGCCCATCAGGTCTTCACCAAACCTGGGGGGCTTTCTGTGTCTGGGCATGTATGATGCCGTTCAGCGAACTAGGGGAGGGGATCTCATGCCTGTTGGTATCCGTGGGCATCTGGGGCCGGTCTATGGCTCGAAGCCGATCAGACTCAGGCGGCGTAAAAGGTCTGTGCGTACTAACCGTGTGATCGGGTATGTGACCTTGGGGGTTCTCTGGCTGGGGCTTTTCGGGGTTGCATGGTGGGCGGCTATTCTGTTGCTTTGCGTAGTCGCGTGTATTGTTACCGTGAAGCGAGTACGCCGCTAAGGTCTTGCGTTCGAAAAGCCCTTCGGGTCTCCGGGCATGAGGGGCTTTTGCGTTTCTTCAGGTCTCTTTAAGAAAGTTTGCTGTACGGCGGCTACCGAACGCTTGGCTTCGTTTCGAAAGTTTTTTGGCGGTTCAGACGTGGGGTTGCTACCATTCATGAGGAACGGGGGTCTGCGCCGACAGACCTTCGCGACCGCGAAGGGAAGTGACCCGAATGACTGAGGGTCGAGATACTGGCGATGTCACGGAGGACCTGAAGGGAAACCTTGTCATGGTGCTGCGCCGTGAGATGGATCTAGGCGAGGTTACGAGGCAAGCAGCTATCAACGTTTACGCGGAACTGTTCGGGGTTCAGGAAGCGATGGAGACCTTCGGACCTGATCTCAAGACGCTCTGACCAAGCCCCTGCGCTCCACGGCTCCCCATGTACGGGAACCTCCACGGCGTAGGGGCTTTTGCGTTGCGCTTCTGTCTAGACTGCGCTAACTTGTTCTTGACAGAGTTCGAGCAGTCAAGACGCTAGGATGTCAGACATGACTGAGCACGCTATAGCGATCGCCCGCGTCTCATCCATGAAGCAGCACGAAGAAGACCAGCGCCCCGGCCTTCAGGCCTACGCAGACCGCAAGGGCTACACGCTTGATGAGATGATTCCGGTTCACGGGCGCTCAGCCTTCCACGGCAAGCACGTCAAACACATTCTGGCCGCCGTAGACAAACACGTCAGGAACGGCCAGGCGTCCATCGTGATCTTCCGGCATGTTGACCGTTCAAGCCGTGAAGGCGTCTTCGAAGGCTTCGATCTCCTGAAGAAAATCATGGACGCCGGAGCCCGGGTCGAGTTCAGCGAGCAAGAGTACCTGACGGAACAACCCGGGCTCATCGGCCTCTTCTTCGACCTGGCCAAGAAAGAATCTGAGATCAAGCAAGACCGGAAGGTGCAGGGGAACGCTGCGAAGCGGGCACGCGGGGAACTCGTGGGCTCTGTCCCCTGGGGTTATGAGCCTGTCATGCGTGATGACGTTCGGGTCGGCATCAAACCCTCACCGCTCGGACGCAAATGGGTTCCCCTGGTGTTCCATGCTGCTGCGGAAGGCAAGACCCTACGGACGATCTCAGACATACTCCGGGGCGTTCCGTCCCCCGCACGTAAAGGCGTCTGGGACATGACGACCCTCGCGCGCCTGATCGCCAACCCGACGTATCACGGTTCGATGCGAGGCAACCCCAACATGAAGTTTGAACCGCTTGTTCCGGTCGAGCTTTGGCAGAAGGCGAACCTGGCCGTGAAGACCCGTTCGAACGGAGGCCGTGGGGTTCTGAAGGGGGAACCGCGGTTCGTCATCCCGGTCTGTGATGAGTGCCTGGGCGTCCAGCGCGAGGGCTGCCCGGATGGGGTCTCCCCTATGTATATCTCCACGACGACGAACCGTCAGGGCCGCACATACAGGTATTACTACTGCCGTGGGACTGGTCCCGTCCGTAAGGGCTGCGGGGCTCCGGTGATCCCTGTTCCGTTGCTTGATGAGGCGATCGACCGGCATATGGCGGCGGATACCCGCCCGCATCCTGAAACGAAGTTCGTTCCGGGCGATGACACGTCAGAGGCCCGTGCGCTCATCAATGAGAAGATCCGGGTCGCGCAAGAAGCCGGGGATTACCTTCTGGTCGCCCAGTTGGCGCAAGAGGCTATGGCGATCGGCCCTTCAGAGCGCAAAGCCGAGCTGATCCGGGTTGACTCAGGGATCACAGTCGGTCAGCACTGGCAAGGCCTGAGCCCCGCTGAGAAGCGTGATGAGCTGACGCGCTGGCGCGTGTACGCCCGGCGCGGAGGCCGGGTCCGGATTGAAGGCCCGTGGCGTGAAGACGGCAAGAGCCTGATCGGGGATGCGATCGCAGCGGACCAGAACGTCACTCCTGTTCTGGCCACTGCTCCCGGGGCGTGACGACCATACCGACCCCGGGAACGGAAACGAGATAGCCCAGATCCGCTAGGAGCGCCTGGGCTTTTCTCGCCGTCTCCCCCGCGACCCCATACCTCTGAACCAGCGCGTTCTTAGACGGCGCTGGGGTTCCGGGTGCCCATACGCCCGCGCGTATCTCAGCCTCGACCCGTGCGGCGATCTGACGGTAGCGCGGAACGCTGGTCAGGTCGAGGTCATCACTTGCCACAACCCGAACATAGCCACGGACTAGGGGGCCTAACCTGAGAGGTTTGCCTAGGTAGACTAGGTGACCTAGTATCTGGGGTTATGGGGATACAAGACGCAGGGATTGTTGAGATGCGAGGCTGGGAGGTTTGGGCGGTTGCGCCCCTGTACGGCCCGGTCTCCTGGTCTGCGAGGCCTGTAGGGGCTTTGGTTGCAGCCCTGACCGACTGCCCGGACCTTGAGACTCTTGAGCATGAGATCGACGCTTACGAAGCGGATCTTGACGCGAAGGTCTGTAAGGCCCGTGAGACCCTAGACAGCCTTCCGGCGTGGAACACCGGAGGGCGAGAGGTTCAGGAACACTTGATCAGCGCTCTTGCTGAGCTAGCCCCTCGGGTTGCGGGGGCGCTGAGGGCCTGAACCTTAAAAAAGAAGCCCCCGGGACTCGGCGGTCCCGGGGGCTTCGTCATGTCTGGGGTTAGGCGGCATCCGCAAGAACCCTGCGGTTAGCGACAGCCCACGCCTTGAAGTCTTCAAGCTCTGCGCGCCTGCGCTTTGTGTAAACGTAGGGCTTGATACCTAGCGCCTCTGCGGCTTCTCTCCACGTCTTACCGTCAAGTTCCATAAGGCAGAGGATCGGGAAGCGCTCACGGATCGCAGCCCCATCGGGCGAGACCTCTCCGGGAAGCTGACCGTTAACCCATGTCTGGGCTACTTCATCCATGCTGTCAGCGCGTTCTAGTTCACGCTCGATCGACAGCGGATGAGACTCAACCGGCCCCCCGCGACTCGCAGCCCGGAATGATTTCGAAGTCCTTGACAGCTCTTCGGCTACAAACTGGTCGAGCGCTGCTTGTACGTAGCGCTCCCCGCCTTCCGCCTCAAGCTTCTGAAGCGTCCCGCTGATCGATACACGCTTAGTGTTAGGGATCAGACCCCCAAGGATGAGCATTCCTTCGCGGGCGAACTGTTCAATGTCTTCACGTTGGAACGCCGCGAAGTCCCCACGGGCGATCAGGTAACCCTTCCACTTGCGGTAGTTCTTTGCGATAGCGAAGTCAACAACTTTCTTGTACTGGATAAGAAGGTTGGCGGCTTCGGTTTCAAAGCTTGTCATGAGGGGTTCCTTAGGATGCTTGCGGAAGGTTGTGGAAGGGGTTGAGAACGTCTACTGGGTCTGTGACTGGGGGGACGATAGCGGTAACGTCTGGCCCGTCGTAAACGCCCTTCTGGGGCTCTACAGGGGCCTTCTTGCGGGGCGTGCTGTTCTTAGAGCCGACGGGCCTTCCGCGCTTGGGGGTCTCTGCGGCTTTCTGGGCTTTGTCCTGGGCGGCCTTACGTTCCGCGACGATCCGGAAGGCGTACAGTCCAGCCTCGACCACGATGAAGAGCGCTACCGGGCTCCACGTCGCTAGAAGCCCTCCGGTCATTCCCCAGTTAGCGCCGTACGCTGCGTTAGCCGCTACAGTCCCTGCGACCCCGAAGCCGAGTGCGACCCTCAGCAGCCAGTGAGACCGTTCGAACCTTGCGGCGAATACGTTCACAAGACCTAGCGCGAGAAGGAACGCATCGATGCCGATAGGTGTCAGGCGTGCGTCAACCCCGTACTCTCCGTACGCCAGGCCTTCGAGGTAGATATGCCCGTAAGACGTGGTGAAGTTGACGCCTACAACGGTAAGGATGCTAACTATTACCGCAACCAGTAGCCCCCGGTCGAGCTTCCCGAAGTCGGGGGTCATACGACGTACTCGATCTGACGGGGAAGAAGGGCAGGAGCCCCCGCGCCCGGGATGACCTCGATCCGGTAGCCGAGAAGGGACACGGGACCAGGGCCTTCAGGGATCATCCGGACCCCGTAACGGTCACGGAGACTGAGAAGCGCATCGTAAGATCGTGCGCCCATAACCCAGTGGTCCCCGTAAAGCCCGTCGCGCCTGAGCCTCAGAGCCTCATCGTACAGATGACGGACCCGACGCCCGTCAAGTGTGTCTTCCCAGTCCGGATCTGGGATGGCCCCGAACGTCATGGTTTCTACGGCGGTTGCGTCGTAGCGGTGCTTAGCGGCCTGACGCTTCCGGAGGATTCTTGGGGTGCGGATGTTCATGCCCCTGCTGTAAGCGATGACACGGGCAGAGCCCGCTTGAAACGAAAAGGCCCCTCAGACGTTAAGGTCTGAGGGGCCTTCAGGTCTTACAGGATTCAGGCGACTAGCAGCTCTACAGGGTCTCGCCAGTCTCCGCGAACATGCTTGACAGCCTCAGCGAGTTCTTCGAACGATTCGTCTCCGGTGGTCTGTACCCCGCGGGTTTCGAGCCAGCATGACAGGATGTCGGCTGGGGTCTCATCGGTCTCTGGGGCGTACATGTCTGCTGAGTTCTTTACGACGGCTTCGTAGCTGACTGGGGTTTCAATGCCGTAGGTGCATGATCTGAGGTAGTTGTTCAGGCAGTAGCCGATCTGACGGATAGCGTACTTAGACATGTCAGTCTCAGGCCACTCCCACATTGACCCAACGTGCCCGAGGTCACGCGGGGGCAACGCCTCATGCTTCTTACGCTGAACCTTTTTGGCGTATGCCATCCGGCACTTTGGGGTGCAAAACTTCGCCCCAGCACGGACGCCTTCAAGACTCCCGGAGCATGTAGCGCACACAGTCTCTTCAGGCTCCCGGTGCGGCAGGGCACACTCCGCGAGGATCTTGAGTGCCTCGCTGTGCAGCTCATCGGTTCCGACCAGCAACGCCTTCCCAGTCATCATGCTCAGCGGGATCTGAACGGCCTTGCGGGCCGCCGAGACAGCTTCGGGGGTTGAGGCCCACGGGTGAAGCTTGAGGGTTGTCACGTTTACAGTCCTTTTTAACGTCTGAGGTTTAGGAGTCGTACCGGGGGAAGGGGGAAGCTGAGGGGCTTCTGTCGCGGAACGATACGGTGACCGTAGCGTGTCTAAGTATGCTTACGCAAGCTAATCAACCTGCGAAAACACAACGTTGTCATACCGGCTGATCGGTTTACACGATCAGGTAACGATTCGGCCTCGAAGCCCTTCAGGCTTGTCACCCGAACGGGTATCACCGCACCCCGGATGTAAACCCGGAGGGCGGTGAAGGCGTCTAGGGCCTCAAGACCGATTCGGTTCTGTGATGGCACGGGCAGGTAAGGGGAGCCTCGCAAGTCGCGTGCAAGTCTTGTACGGTCCCGAACGCGAGTGCGCGAAAGCTGTCCGTGGCCGCAAGGTTCGCGGCCTTCAGGAACGATCCGGCTTTACGGCATGGGTCGCAGATCATCCGGCCGCCTTGGATTCGACCGGTGCGGGCGACTCGGGCTCTGGCACGTTCCCGGTCTCACGGCACGCAATAGCCAGGCAGCGCCAGGCCGCATGAACCAGCGGATGAGCCCCGGAGTCAGGGTCTGTAAGTTCTCCGCGCTTCCACTTCATAAGATGGGAAAAGATCGCTGCTTCGTGGGAGTCGTCTACATACCACGGTGGCTTACCGCCCGCCTGACGCTTCTTCGAACCATCACCCGTAGCCTTCGCAAGCTCCGTAGCGAAACGGTTAAGAACGTCATTCCGTTCCGCGCCCCAGTCAGTCATTAAGAAATGCCTCCACATATTCGCGGGCGATAGGCACGATCCCTATTCCAGAAATCCATGTGAAAAGAACGTATCCCCGGTCTAGTGCTATCTGGGCTTCAAGCTTCGCGCCTTCAGACAGTGACCAGCCCATAAGAAGCACAATCCCCCGGGCGTTATCGATCAGTGAGGCAACATCAGCCGCAAGGTACTTGTGCCGCGGTAGATCCGTCCGGCCCCCGAAGAACTCAGACGGATCAATTACAGTCCAGCCATCCGCGCGCAAAGCCGCAGACACCTTACGGAACTCCGGATAGTTAAAGTCCGGGTAGAGAGTCATTGGCCCTGACACGTACAGTGTTACGCGCTCGCTCATTCTGCAGCCCCCGCGAAGTCGCATCGATGGGTTGCCAGAGGATTTCCGCACTCACCGCATGGGGCGGTTAGGGTGTCAGGGCCTTCACGCCGGAGCTGAGCTACCTCAGCCCCTAGAGGCGTTACATCCCATTCGTGCTTGATGTCACCCGCACGCCTCCACGACCTGACAGACTGCCCGTCTAGACGGGCTACGAAAGCCCCGTAGCGCGCAAGCTCAAGCCAGTGATAGTCATAAGCCTCAACCTCGATCGCCAAATCCTGAAACGGGTAAGCCTCGATCCCCGGAGGCGTCCCGTGCCCCTCGACGGAACGGTAGATCCGGATAGACCCAGGGCGAAGAAAGGCCATTACTCGATACCGCCTTTCAGCTTGACAACCCTCTGAAGCTCAGTAACCCAGACGAGTTGCGCAGGGACGTGTCTGTTGCTCGACTTGACCACGCGGACTAGAAGTGAATCGCCGTCATAGCTAGCCCCGGTTTTGACGATCACGCCTATCCTGGTCGCCATACCCCAGTGCTTCCGGACTGTGTAGGCGATAACGTCCCCTACGGCTACAGGGCCGTTGAGAACCCGGGTCATGCTGCGACCGGAAGAGGCTCATCATCATCGGGTGCCAGGAACCACTCGGACGTGAAGACTTCACGCACGAAAGCCTGACCGCCCGCACGATCCGCGAGAATCCGGGCTTCGTCTTCTGTGTCTACGACGATCCGGACGGGAGGTTTCGGCGCGGGCTCATCCCATCCGAACGCCCATTCCTGAAAGTGTTCGGGGATCTCTAGGCCTGCGATGCTGATCATGCCGCTTCCGCCTCTCGCCTTTCGGCTGTTTTGATTCGGTGACAGTTAGCGCAACGAACGTCGCACTTCTCGATCTCGGCTAGGATGGTTTCCCAACCCGCCTTGCTACCTCCGGCGATATTGAAGAGCTTCACAACCCCCGGCCTGTGGTCAAAGTCAAGCGCGTCAGGGTGTGCGTTATATCCGCAATCGACACAGCCCCGTTCGATCTTTATTGCACGAACTCGCTCGCGCCGGACTTGACGATAGTGACGACTCTGCTCGTTCACGGCTTCTCGATGGAGCGCCCGCCAGCGGCGGGGATAGTCGGGATTGGCCGCCTCCCAGCGCCGTCTACGATCTCTCACGGCTTCATAGTTATCGGTACGATAGCGCCGCTGAGATTCTTTTACCTGTTCAGGGTTCTCTGAGGTATAGCGACGCTGAGACTCTGCGTGACATTTAGGGGTGCGAGTGCATACGCCCCTCTTATTGTCTGACATCAGGGAGCCTCCGCAGATATCGCAGATCACTTGAGATACCCCTTAATGTCGCCCTCTGCGAGATAGGTTTCATTCACGTCCGCAGGCAACTTCACAAGCCTTGCGGCCGGAAGAACGTCGAGGATCGCAGACGCGAGCCCTAGCCCCGCTTCGTCAGGGTCCGCCAGAACCCAGACCCTTTGATATCCCCGGAAGAGTTCGTGCCAGTGACGGTTACCCGTCCACTGGGTAGCGCCTGGGATGCCCACGCACGGAACGCCGCAGAGCGCACTAGCTGTGATCGTGTCGAGTTCACCTTCGGCGATTGCGACCTCTCCGGTTTGGTCAGCGGTATCAAGATCAGCCGTGTTGAAAAGATGCTTCGCCCCACTAGCCATATACTTCGGCTTTCCGCCATCAAGACGGCGAAAGTTGAACCAAACAACCCCATCCGGCCGAAGGTACGGTACAGAAAGCCAGCCTTCGCGTATGTCGTCGCAGAGTCCCAACAGGAATCGGGTAGCCACTGATCGGTCGATTCCGCGGCTTTCAAGGTATTCATACGCCTCCGGGGTCATGTTCTCGTGGTACCGCTCGGCTGTTGAGCGCATAAGCCCTAGGGCTTTCCGGTCGAACTCCATTAGCGGCGCTTCCGCTTCTTAGGCTCTGACCACGCAAGCCCCAGGGCCAGGCAGAGAAACACGATGCCTAGAACCACGATGTATCCGTCGCCTTTCATGTCTAAGCTGTAAACGATGACATCGACCGATGATGATTTAGGGAACGGAAAGGCCCCAGCGTCCCGAAGAACGCTGGGGCCTTGAAGCCGTGGGGGCTACTCGCCCGGAAGGTTGCGGACGTAACCCGCGATCTCAGTGAACGTGAGCGCCGTACTTGATGCTGTCGAGAAGGTCGCGCCCGGTCTCCTCGCACTTCCCGGCCTTGACCGCGAGGTCCGTCAGAACCCCAAGGCAGCAATGCGAGCGCGAGCCGTCCGGACCAACCTTCGTCAGCGCTCCCCGGCCTTGCGTGTACTCCCCGCTTTCAAGCGCCTCGATCCACTGGGCTTTAACCTCGGGGTTCATTCGGTGAGTCATCGGGTTCCTTTCGTTTGGCGTCTTCGGGAGTCCCTGTAAGTGATGACAACCGCAGTCGTACGGGCAGCGATTGAAGAACCACTCGGCATGACACGGGCAGTCACAGTCATCTATCTCCGCTTGTACTTCGAGCGGATGAGCCTCGACCGCTGAGCGGTCCTCCGGGCCGTCAGCTTCGAACGCTGAGAAGACCTCATCCCAGACGACTCGGGAGACGTGAAGGCCTTGAATCCTGCTAGCTCCGTTGCGCGGACCCTTGCCGTTTGGAAGTCGCATCGCTCGATCTCCTGTATCAAATCGAAACCATCCCCCGCGATCCCGCAACCGTGGCAACGGAAGCGCTGAAGGACTGTGTTGTATGAGGCGCTAGCGGAGCGGTCCCCGTGCCACGGGCATTGAATTGGTCTCCATCCGTGGGATGTCTCGTCCAATTCGAGATGAGGCGCTAGACCCTTCAGAATGGCCGCTATGGCTGGTTTAGCGTAGGTGTAGGTATCTGTACCCGAAGGGGCTTTACGGGCGTCAGAGGCCCCTCTGTGGGTCGTACAGAAGGTGCTGTGATCCTCGCCTTCTGATCCTTGATGATCTCTGCGGCTGTCGTCCGCTCGACCCTCAGAACCCCAGCCCCAAGCTGTCTCCCCAGGTTCTCCGCAGTCCCTAGCTTCGAGTCCCAATCCCCCGCCTTCTTATCGGCTTGAGCGGCTTCACGCTTCCGGGTCTCTTCGTCCGCCTCGCGGATATCCTCATCCGACATATAGACGGTTGTCGGGTCCGCAAGGTATTCGAGAAGATCAGCACCCGAAAGACTTGACAACCCGGCGGTCCCGCAACTCATGAACTTGAAAGAGAGCTTCCCTTTAGGCGTCCGCCCGACAACCCATGTGATGTATACGGGCTGAGCGAGATCGTCCGTAGGGTGGTTGAGCCTGAGAGCGAGGGTCATCCCTGGGGCGTTGAGTTCCCATCCGTACTCGACGGCCTGGTCGATCACCTTGCGGATCTGGGCGGGAAGGTCTTTGGAGACTTCGGCCGCGAGGTCGCTAAGGTCACTCACCCCAAAGCCATCCGCAGATCAGCCGATGATCATCCTTGATGGCTTCGACGCGCTTCCATGCGTCTGCGATCGCTGCGGGCGTCTCAGGCGGAAGGTCTGAGGTCGGAATGCCGTAGCCGAGAATGGCTTCAGTAACCCCGCCCTCCCAGTCAACCTTATCGCGGAGCGCTTGCTTGTTCGGGAACGCCCAGGACATTACTTCCCCTTCTTCTTCAGGTCTTTAATCAGCTTGTCGGTCGCCTTCTCGCAAGGCTTGCAAAGCTGACCCTTCGGGGTCTTCGGGTCTCCGCAGTTCTGGCACGCCATTTAAGCCGCCTTCTCTCTCATTGATTGGGTTATGCTCATCCTGTAAACGATGACTAAAAGCGTGACCAGACCAAACGCAGAGACACGAAAGCCCCTCAGTCCCTGAAGGCCTGAGGGGCTTTCGTGCTTAAAGGCTAGTTAGTCCTGAGCGGTCAGAAGCCGAAGCGGGCGGCTCGCATAACTGTCCGTGTACTTAGTCCCGCTAGCGCTAGTCCATCCGTCGTCGTAGTTCCGAATGAACACGTCCCCGTCAGCGTCGATGTACGCACGGCCAGTCAGGTAGGCAGGCTCCGGGGGCTCGACCAGTTCAACCGTAACGCCCTGGGGCGTCTCCTTGCCCGACGTGAACTGCCCTCCGAAGTACACGTAATGATTGTGCCCGGAGTCCGTCTCAATGTGCGTGCATCCCCTGTGATCGTAATCGCGGACGTTGCGAATGACCCCCTTGAAGCTGACCTTGATCCGATCGCCAACCTTCGCCTCATGCCGCTCAGTCATCTTGCCTCCGTAATCTGGGGTTCTGCGGTTCCGTGCATCCCTGTAAGCGATGACCGGCGCGCAAACCCCGCGCGCCTTGGAGCCGCTCACCGGATCTTGGCGAAGGCGTACTTCAGGGCCTTCCGGGGCGTGACGCCCCTCGCGGTCAGAACAGGCTCATCATGGTGTCGCCTGGCCTCGACGCTGATACCGCCGTAATGAGGCGTGAAGGTTACAATCCATCCGGCTTTAAGGACTTTACGAAGCACGGGCTCTCCAAGCTCGATAAGGCGGGTTAGCTAGATACTCGACCAGACGTGAAGGGTCATCTTTGATCGTGCCCAACAGCCGGTTGCACGGGCCGCACAAAAGCCCTCTGACACACTCAGGGCATCCGGTCGTGGGAGCGTGAGCGCAACCTTTGGCGTGATCGTGGTCAACGGCCAAACGGCGCGTAGCTCCCGTGGCGCGACGGCAGATCGCACACTTGCCGTTCTGGTAGGCGTAGAGGCCCCAGTACATCTCGCCTGAGATCCCATACGTTCTCTGGACTCTGGCCGCGTGAGCCATGAGGGACTTCTGACGCCTGGCTTCGCGTTCAGCTTTCGTCGGCAACGGGTTCGTAACCGATGCTCGACACGACTACCGGGCGGACTTGCTTGAAGTCGATCAGGTCGCCCGCGTCATCAAAGGCCCACGTGTCTTGACGCTCCGTCAAGCCCTCTTCGTACGTAGCGCGCCAGAGCGCCCCGTCCTTCGTGCGGATCACAAGCTCATGGATCGAAGTCCATCGGGTCGTATCGCCCGTAGGGCGGTTCTCGACCAGCTCTGTCACGTCGAACTCTGCGAAGCACTCCGGATAGTGATCCATGTACTCAGTGCCCGGAGTCGTGATACTCGCTAGCTCCTGAGCAAGTTCCCTGGGCAGCTTAAGCGTAGGCATTACCAGTCCTTCTTTCCGTGAAAGGCATTAAGGTACGCTTCTGCCGTCGAGACACTAGGCCCCGTACGTTCCGTCACTTGCATATTGGCGGGGTTCGCATCGAACTCAATCGGCTTCGAAGCCGTCGGGTCGGTTGGGCCGCTGCTATTCTTGACCGCTGCGACCTTATAAACCGAATCGTAAGGGTTGTATGCGACACTCAGGATCAAGCGGGGATACTGGCTTATCTTCCCCAGGATCGAAGACCTCGGAAGCGGTTCGGTCGTCGGAGAGTCAGTTGTATGATGCGCGCAAATCACCAGCATTTCGTACTTCCGCGCCATCAAGTCCAGTTCAAGGGTTAGGGCTTTTAGCGTCTTCCATTCGTCATCGTAGCCAGAAGTCATGTTGCCGATGTTGTCGATTACGATGATTTCTGGCGGTACACCGAAACGCTCAAGGTAGGCGTCAAGTTGCAGGTATATATCGTCCAGCGTTTCGGCCTTGAAATCCGACTGAATATAAGCCATCTTCGCGAGCGTATCTTTTGTGGCAGAGTCATCAAGGTCTTTCTTCAGCTCTAGGAACGACTGATCCATTTCGGTCGCTGCGAACCTCGCCGCTGCCGTGGCTTGATCTTGATCCAAGGCAAAAACTAGGGCCGGACGTTTCCAGCGGGCAATCAGGTTGCTGATAAGAAGTGACTTTCCCGCGCTCCCCGGGCCAACAATTAGGCAAAGCTGAGAACGGAAGAAACGGATACCGTTTCGCTCAAAACTTGGATAGAAGTCCGTCTTCAATTGCACGCCCGTTTGGCCGCGGTTTTGCGATGCCATGAAAAGGCTTTGCATCAAGCCGCCTCTTCTACGTCAATGCTCTGTCTAAGCGGAAGCCCACGACGAAACCGTTCGAGAATGAAAGCAGCCGGGCGCTTATCCTTTTTGGACAAAATGCTCCTGCTTCAAGAGTGTGATGATCCAGCAAGCAAACGCTGTGACCAGAACGCTAACCACGATCCAGACGCCTACGATCACGCCTATGACTTCGAGCCAGTCCATTAGAAGGCGTCGAGAATGTCGGTAAAGGTCTCAACGGGCTTTGAGACCCAGGGGAGCCGAACAGCCGTGAACTTCCGGGCCTTCGATGCCCCGACGTAGCCGGGCTCAAGGATGCCAGCGTTCGCCAGGGCGTCTAGAAGCTCTGAATACGTGTGCCACGGCATCGAGGACGCGATGTAAAGGTGTGAGTGACCCGGGGTCGATGAGGGCACTAGAGCCGCGGGGACATCAAGGTCCAGAACGACTTGATGACTGTTAGTCCCCCGGAACTGAGACGTGACGATATCGGCCTTATCGAACGACTCGACCTCTTCGACCTTATCGCGCCAGTCCGGAGAGTCGGAATCGCTTCCCCACTTCAGAACTTTGAAGATCCGGAGCTTATCGAACGGCATAGGACGAAACATGAGTCTCCTAAGGTTGAGGGTTGATAAGACGTGTCCGGGGCGGGATTCGAACCCGCGACTTCCCTTTCAGTTCCCGGAGCTACCAGGGCGCGCGCGGTTACTCTGCCTCTGAGTTACCCGGACGGTTCCGATTGTTTTACCGACAGGCACAATCGGGAAAGCCTGAACTAGATGAGCCCAAAGCCCCGAAGGATCAGCATCAAAGCCGACAGGCCCGCAAGACCCATAAGGCCCCCGAAGCACATAGACCAGAGCTTGTCTGTCAGCGTCAAACTGTCTGACGACAGTCGGGCTGTGATGCCTTCGCGGCGATGGCTAGTCATCTTGCCTAGGCCGCCTGAGCCAGAGGCGCGGAGTCGGCATCAGGGCGCGCGTAAGCCGCCTGGTATCCCTGAGCCCTCCCGTCCATACCGGACCACGTAACCGCGAGATCCCCGCCCTCTTCGAGATCCGGAGCCCCCGTGGACTTGACGGCCGAAGCGATCGCCTTCAACATGCGGGGCTTCTCCGCGTACAGAGTGACCCTCGAAGACTCATCGCCCGGAACGACCTCAAGATGAATCTTGACGCCCATAATCGGGTCGCCCGACTTCTCAAAAAACTTCAAGTCGCCCTTCTTGACCCCACGCTTCGGGTCATCCATGAATTCCGTACACTGATAGTCCTCGAAGGCGACGATCCTTCCGGCTACTGAGTCCCCAAGGGTCTTAAAGCTGACGCGCGGGTAAGCGCCTGAAGTCTGGCCAATGATCGACAATCTGAGTTCCTTTCGTTACTTCGAGAGATAGTCGGAGAAGTGAACAGAGCCCCGGATGCTAAGGACTTCGCTGTAAAGGTGAGCGGCGTCCGTGTCCTTAGCCCTAATGCCCAGGGCAGAAGTCAGGGCCTCGCGAAGCGCGTTCGCGTACTTGCGAGGCGACTTGCTAGGGTGTCCGCTAATGAACTCCGTCATCCCCAGAATGAAGTCCGCTTCGCCCTCAGACAGCTCTAGGACGATCTTGGCTGGGGGCTGCTTCACGGGCTTCGGGGCGATCTTTGTTGCCTTAGCCATACTGACCTTTCGTTCGTTTGCCTGGCGTATAAGCTGTAAGCGATGACTTAGCTAGTCAGCGGGTAAGGGATCAGGACCATAGACGCCCTAGCCGTGTCCTGAAGGCTGTAGAAGCGCCGTACGAACAGCGGGGCGCAAGCCGGGCACGCTAGCCCGGCCTCTGAGTCGTCAGCCTCTACGACCGTGTAGGCCGCAGGCTGACCGCACTTCGAGCAGTTCATTCGCCCGCCTCGATCGGGAAGGGCTCCCCGGCGTTGAGCTGAAGGGCAATCGAGTTCAGGGCCGCAACGTCCCCAAGGCGAACAGGGAAGACGTAAGAGTCAAGGTCCGGAAGGAAGTCCGTAGGGAAGACCTCTAGCGCCAGTAGCCCCGGCTCACGGGCGATCATCTCCCCAGGCTCAAACTCGCGAAGACGAAACCTCATCAAGCCGCCTTGGGGGGTCGGTAATCAAGAAGCTTCGTCATAAGCGTGTCAGAGCCGCTAGCGCTGTAAGAGCTACCGGCCCAGGAATGAAGAGCCTTGATAGCGTCGTGAGCGTTCCCGTAGCCTTCAAAGTCATCGGGAAAGATGGACGAATCCCACGCATAATTGCAAGAGCATCCGGCGTCCTGGGCCCAGTAGAACACGCCATCCTTGAGCCAGACCGCGAAGACGTTCCAGTCATAGCCCAGGCCATCATTGCTCTCGCCAAAAGCCTCATAACCCGCTTCGGCCAGTTCGTCAACGTTCACTTAAGCCGCCTTAGTCATTTCGGTCTTATACGGATCGAGCAATACCGCTTCACGCTCGAAACGATTCCAGTCGAATAGCCTCTTGCACGCTAGAAAAGCCTCAAAGGCCTCATCGGTCTTTGCGAGCTTGTGTAGCTTCACGGACCTTGGGCGAACATGAAGCACGCCCTGAATGTCCGCCTGGGGCATCGGG
>Ga0164242_10000634_pt1 | contig 42588 bp, 41 predicted proteins | sample OricomgcompostMG_FD_108783 | JGI IMG/M metagenome (GOLD analysis project Ga0164242, IMG submission 108783) | Miracle-Growth compost microbial communities from Emeryville, California, USA - Original compost - Miracle growth compost (MG) ... | reverse complement strand
TTTTTCGCCAGCTTGTGCGTTAAAAGAAAGAATCGTTGCCGCTAAGGCAATCATCAGAGTTGTTTTCATGTTTCCCCCTCCCATCCCTGGGATTTTGATTGATACGAAAATTGTGTCAGGGGGCGATCAAAATCACAAGCGAATGATCATAAAAAATTTTTTCAATAAATCAGTTATTCTGATGAACGCGACGAGTGTTGAATTAAGAAAGCGATTCGACGGTCGGCGCTAGCGATTCGCGTTTGATCCACACGAATGAAAGCAGGATGAGTGTGACCGCACCGATATAGAACGGAAGTTTCGCTTCAAGTCCGAAGGCTAAGAGCCCGCAAAAAGGACCGAAAATTCGAGCAAGACTGCTTAATCCTTCTTTCAATCCGATCACAGCGCCCTGCTCATCTTGGCCGGAGCGTTTTGACACCAGAGCCATGACCGACGGATTGACGAGCCCCGAGCCCAAAGCCAGAGGGATTGCCGTGATAAAAAAGCTAAAATAGGTTGGGCTGTGCGAAAAAAGCACCATGGCGATGCCTTCGGTAACGAGCCCTACGACGACGAGTTTGACTTCACCGTATTTCGGTACGAGCTTGCGGATCAATCCGCCTTGCACCAACGCGCCCAAGATTCCGGACCACATTAAGATCATGCCGGTCTTGTAACCGGCGAGTTCGGTCGAAAGGTCGAATTTGTTCTGGATGAAGAGCGAAAACACTTGTTCTAAGTTCGAGAAGGCGAAGGTGGCGAAAAAGGCCGAGAGGACCGGAAGCAGGAGCGCGCGGTCCTTCACGACCCGTTTCAGCGTCTGAAGCTGCGCCACGCGTGCGTTGATGCGCGGCTTTGCGCGGTTGATGGCCCGCGTTTCGGGCGAGAGGGTTTCATGTAGCCGGAAGTAGGCCATGATCAGGTTCAATCCGCAGAAGACGCCGGCGATGATTCCCGGCGCGGCTAAGCCCAGTTTTGCAGCCGAAATCCCGCCGATCGGAGGCCCCAAGGTAAAGCCGATGCCGAATGCGGCGCCGATCAGCCCCATGCCTTTGGCGCGGTCTTTCGTCGTCGTCACGTCGGCGATGTAGGCCTGAGCGGTCGAGATGTTTGCGGCGAAGATTCCGGCGAGCGCGCGCGAAATGATCAGCAATGCCAGCGTGTTCGAGGCGGCGAACAGAAAGTAAGAAAGCGTCGATCCGGTCAGGGACATCAAAAGAATTGGGCGTCGACCGACGCGATCCGAAAGGCGGCCCCAGATCGGCGAAAACAGAAACTGCATGAACGAATAAATCGAGCCCAAAACCGCGAGTTCGAGCGAAGTCGCGCCGAAGTGGCGGCCGTAAATCCCGACGAGCGGAATGATGATCCCGAATCCGACGAGATCGAGAAAGACGGTGGTAAAAATCACGAAAAGCGGCGATCGGCCGCCCCGGCGAGGAGTTTCGGTTTGCATGCTCTCTGCTTTAACAAAATTGAAGGAAAAGAGCTACTAGGGTGAGCCTCACCTTTTCGTTTCGCAGTCGCGTTATAATATAACGCGACTGCGAAACGAAAAGGTGAGGCTCACCCTGGCGCCCTCCTTCTGTGATACCCTTTCGAGGATGAGCCAGCTGAGTTGGGGGAGTGGACCCACCCAATACTTTTTCGAATTAACGCCCAACAAAGTCATGGACGCGCTAGAGAGCCAGCCGATTCAGGGCGAACCCCGCCGATGCACCGGGTACTGCCAACCGCTCGCCAGTTTTGAAAACCGGGTTTACGAAGTCGAGTTCGAGAATGACGACGTTCGCGCACGCACGGGGCGCGACGAGCGATGTGTGGCCAAGTTCTACCGTCCCGGACGCTGGTCGCGCGAGCAGATTCAAGACGAACACGATTTCATGTTCGACATTCAAGAAGCCGAAGTGCCGGTCGTGGTGCCGTACTTTTTTGAAAAACCGCATGATAGTCTGAGGCAAACCCCCGAAGGATTATTCTATTGTGTGTATCCCAAGGTAGGCGGACGTCAACCCGAAGATTTGAATCAGGCGCAGCTCGAACAATTAGGCCGTTTGATCGCGCGTATGCACATGGTGGGGATCCAGAAAAAGGCCAATCACCGGATCGCGCTCACTCCCGAAACTTACGGCCGCGCTTCGCTGGAGTTCTTGCTGGGCTCGAAGATCGTCAACCCGCAGGTCGAGCGGCGTTTTGAAAGCGCCGTGCGCGAGATCATTGCGATTTCAGAAGAGGCGTTTCGGGGCCAGCCGCTCCAGCGCATTCACGGCGATTGTCATGCAGGTAACATTCTTTGGAATGAAAAATCGGGGCCGTTTTTTATCGACTTCGACGACATGGTGATGGGGCCGCCGATTCAGGATCTCTGGCTGCTGGCGCCTGACCCCGAACAGCTTCGCGGTTTGATCGACGGATACCACATGATGACGGACCTTCCGCAAGGGTCGCTCAAGCTCGTCGAGCCCTTGCGCGCGCTTCGGATGATTCATTACGCGACCTGGATCGCGAAACGGTATGAAGACCCTGCTTTTCAGCGGGCATTTCCGCATTTTGATTCCCCCAAGTATTGGGATGATTTAACGATGGACCTCGAGCGCCAGCTCGATCGCATGCAAGGAGGCGACGGTGTCGAATCTCGATTCATTGACTGAATACAAAAACGAATTCAAAGAGCGCGTGGGGATTCACTTCAACAACGCGGGGGCGGCACCGATTTCGCAATCCGTAGCCGAGCGTATTTCGTCGGTAATGACGAGACTTCAGTTCGAAGGATCGCGGGTCGACCCCGAATGGATTCCGCAGTTTCGTCAGGTGCGTGAGCGGTTGGCTAATTTTATCGGTGCCGATGTTTCTGAAGTGGCGTTCATTCAAAACGCAGCCTCGGCACTTTCGACGGCGGCGTTAGGGTTTCCGTTAAAGCCCGGCGACGGTGTCGTCACGATCGATCAAGAGTACGCTTCCAACTTTTACCCCTGGAAGGTCGCCTGCGATCGAAGCGGGGCGAAGCTGACCGTCGTGCGTTCGGAGGCGGACCACACGCTTTCGCTCGATCGACTGAAGGCCGCGATTGTTCCCGGCGTGAAGCTCGTCGGAGTCTCTTGGGTACAATTCCAAACCGGAGCAATCATCGATCTGAAAGCTTTGGGCGAGCACTGCCATTCGGTGGGGGCATCTCTCGTGGTGGATGCGATTCAGGGCATCGGACAGCTTCCGTTTTCGTTTCGAGATCTGCCGGTCGATTTCGTCGCCGGGGGCGCGCATAAATGGCTGTGCAGCTTGCATGGCCAGGGCTTTTTCGCCGCGAAAAAAGAATTTCTTAAAAAATTGCAGCCGCTCCTCGTGGGCTGTGGAACGTTCAATCGCTTCGGTACTTACGCCGACCCCGAAGCAGCGATGGAAGAAAGTGCTCGCAAGTTCGAGCCGGGCGGATTGAGTTATGCGCTTTTGTTCGCGCTCGATTCGGCGATTCAAGTCCAGCAGCGCGCGGGAGCACCCGCGATCGAGGCCGAGATTGCGCGCTTGTCACGCCTCCTTCGCACCGGATTGAAAGAAGCGGGGGTCGATCTCGTCACTCCGTTTGATCAACGCGGAGGGATCACGAGTTTTCGGCTGTCGATGGAGGCTGAAGCGAAATTTCTTCGTCGCGCACAAGAAGATCGGATCGCGTTCGCCAAGCGCGGCGAATTTTTACGGCTGTCGCTCCATGCATTCTGTAATGACGAAGAAGTCGAGCGCGTGCTGGGCGTGGTGAGGGAGGTACGATGAAAACCGACCACGATTATTACGATTTCCATTTTTTCGTGTGCACCAATCAAAAGGAGCGCGGCGGAGATTGCGCTTCGAAGGGAAGCCAGGAGTTGTTCGCACAGTTGAAGGCGTGGTCGCGCACTCTGACGGACGAACAGACCGGCGGCAAAAAAATCCGCATCAATAAATCGGGATGTTTAAACCGCTGCACCGAAGGAATCGCGTGCGTCGCTTATCCGAAGGGTGAGTGGATCACCGAGGCTAAGCTCGAAGATTTGGAAGCGATTCAAAATTGGATTCTCGGTCGTCTTTCCGGTATCTGATTTTTTTACGGACAATTCGTCGGCTGAAAGACTCGCGGGCCACCGTTCAATAGTGCCGGAGCCGTGACGGTTTTCAGATAATCTCGCGTGCACTGGGTGTAGGTGTAATAGAACGTGTCGTTCACCTTCGAGCGATCGCGACAGTAGCTCATGACGTCTTGTCCGCCCGGGCTGTTCTGACAACACTGAAGGGTGGCGCGCGCGCTCGGCAAATTCAGGCATTCCTTCGCGGCGTGATCGAGACCCAGAACGTGCCCCAACTCGTGCAGCAGTTCGTCCGCTAATTGAGCGTCGGTATATTTTTGTGTGCTTCCGCCGTTGGCGGCCCAGGCGATCTCGGTCGGTTGTTCGACGATCCCGAATCCGCCCGAGGCATATCCCAATCCTTCGAATTGCGTTTCAGATAAAACTAAAATCGCGTCGGCTTTCGACAGCTCGGGGTTGTATCCGGCTTTTTTCACCTGTTGTTGGATCTCTTGCACGATCGAATCGTCGCCGTTGTAAGCCTTGTTGTAATAATACCAAATGCGGGTCAGGCGTTCGTCCGACGTTTGTTCGGCGTCGCCTTTGATGGCGGCGCGAAGGGCGCTCAGATCGCGCGGATATTGCGCAAGCGGCACGACGGCGTAATCGACGAACTCGATCTGAAGGGCATTATCGGTCGATTCGGCAAAACGTTTGGCCAGCAATGCTCCCACGCGTTTTAAATCTTCGACCGTGCTGTAGGTTCCGTATTGCATGAAGAAGACGCGGACGGTGGGGGTCGTGTGCGGATAAAAGCAGTCGGGAGCGTCCGTGACGGCAAGATCGCACTGAAGCGGATTGACCCGTGCTGAGCTCTGTTGATCGGCGTACCAGTAAAAGTTATGGCTTGCAGGGCCCGCGAAGACGACTCCGGCCTGAGCTGAAGTGGGGATGATGTGAGCGACCGCCAAGCTTAAAAAACCGATCAAATAACTCCGCCAATGGGGGGCCAAATGAAAGGCCAATCGAATTTTTTTCATGAAATGCTCTCTCTCCTTGCGACTCTTTCGCATTTGTGGTTGGTTATCACGACTAACGCCATGCGGCAACCTTATTTAGGTCTGAATTTAAGTCTGAGGAGTCGGAAATGAATTTGAAATTAGTACTGGGTTTGATCTTAATCTCGGCGACGGCGCAAGCCGCTCCCGCAGGCCTGATTCGATGGACGGCCGGCGACGATGCCAATGCCGATTTCGCACATGTTCTTCAGGTGCTGAATCAGAAAATGAACGCGAACTTTCAAGCGTCGGACTTCTCGGTGCAAGACGACCGCGATCTCGCGTTCGAACACTACACCCGGTACGTCGAAGTCGTGAACGGCATGCCCGTCAACGGCAAATCCATTCGGATCTGGAAAGATCTGAATTCGGATCACACCGTTCAAGTCGAAGCGCTGCTGTCGGTTCCGGCGCGCTCGCTGCTCGAAAAAGCCGTCCTTCGCATGGATGACGACGCCTCGATCGATTTGGCGATCCGCACGGCCAAGGCAAACCGCGACGATCCGTACATTCGCGGAATCGACTTTCACGATGCCTGGACCGATGCCACCGCAAACGCCGATCTGATTCGGATTTTCACCATCACGGGCAAACGCGGGAAGGCCACGATCGTGATCAGCCACCGCACGCGCAAGGTGATCTCGAACACGTATCGCCAATTCCCACAAGACGACCCGCAGGGAGATCTGAGCATTCAGGCCCGTGTGTATCCGATCTACGAAGAGGCGGACGGAAAAATCCTCGATCGCGTACCGGTCACGTTGAAGCACATTCTGCCGCAAATTCCGCAAGCGAGCGGTGATTTGTATGCTCCGCTGAAGACCCAGACTTATCCTTATAACAAGTTCTCTCCGACCTACGGAGAAACCGCCGCAGGCCGGGCTTTGGGCTTCTGGTCGATGACCTACCTCAAAGACCAAGCGGCAAAACTTCGCGCAGGTCTTCCGCTCGTTGACAATACTTACGCTTCGGGGCTGTTGCTTCAAGGTCGGTATGCCACGATCAACATTCATCCCGATGCGTTCACGAAGTTTCCGGGCGTGAATTTTACGCCGAAAGCTTCGTTCGCGTTTTTTCCGAACTGGGACGATTACAGCGAAATGATGGTTCCGTCGCAGGCGTATTTCGGAAAACCGTTGATGAGCGCCGACGAGGCGATGAATCGCGTGGCCCGTCGTCTTCCGAATCACGACCCGGCTCAGTACATGAGCGACGGATACGACGAAATTCAAGTGTATTACGCGATCAACACGCTGATGGAATCGTTGCAGGCGAACGGGTTTTCAGACCCCGAGCTTTCGACCCGTCCGTTCAACGCGTTTTTGTACAATCCTGACATCGCTTATCGCGACAACGCGTTCTATACGGATGACACGATCAACTTCACGACGTACTCGCCCGATCAGCCGAACATGGCGCGTGACAATAGCACGATTTGGCACGAGCTCGGTCACGGCATCATGGACCGCCTGATGGGCGATGCCATCACGCTGGCCGACACCGGCGGTTTGAGCGAAGGAATGGCCGATTTCGTCGCGCAGATGATCATTCAAGACGTGACGAAAGGTGTGCCGTTTCAGGGTTCGGACGAGCTTCGGATCAAAAACCACACGGGCTTCAACCTGACGAACGAAGTGCATGACGACGGTGAGGCCTACGGCGGAACCATGAACGATTTTATGGACGCCGTGATCGCGAAAAATCCGCAGACCGGATTGCATCAGGTCATTGACTTGATTTTGGAAGCCATGCGCCTGACCCGCGATCATCCGGGCCTGACCGCGAACGACTGGTTCAATCACATCCTGTTTGCCGATCAACTCGGACGTCCGGGATTGCGCGAGCCGGGTGAATTGTCGCCGATCCTGATTTCGGTTTTGAATGGTCGGAATTTTCACTTGGACGGATCGCCGGTCGCTGAGTTCAAGCTCGTGAATGCTGCGACCAATACCGAAGTCGCCGGAAACTCGGTCGGTACGCGCAACAAGCCGAATCAGCTGAAGCTTGCGAAAGACGGATCCGCTTCGTTTTCGGTTACGGCTCAGCTGAAAAGCTCGGCCGATTATCCGTTCGTGTATCCCGTCACCGTGCGGGTGCAGTACAACGGTGGACCGCTTGAAGGGGCTGCGCACTGGGTGGGCGAAGAAAAGGGATCGCAGGATTACGTCCTGAATTCCGAATCGCAAGTCGCGCACTTCAACCTTGCGGTGACCGGAACCTGCGATCAGATCAACCGTGAAGACGGTTCTTGCGTCGACTTCGCGTACGTGCAGATCTTCAATCACGGCGTGAGCGATCATCCGGTAGCGAAGAAGCGTTTCTACGTTCAGATTCGCAACTAAAGACCGCCGCCATTTTAATGTGGCGGTGCGTTAATTTTCTTGATAAAAGGCGTTCCATGAGACTTGCATGGAACGCCCTTTTACTTTTGGGGTGCGGAAGCTTGCCGGCTTTCGCGAGCCCCGCTTCGATCTTTAACGACGCTGATCAGGTATACCGGATGCACTACGCGACTTCGCTCGTGATGAGTGCGGCCGTCCCCGAGTCGCAGTATCGGCTCATGGCCGTGAAGCACAATTCGTTTTTGATCGGCGATCTTGCCTACATCCGCGAATCCGAAAACGGAAACGCAATGGGCTCGCCGCTCAGACTCGATGGCGACGTGAAGATTGATCACGTCGAAAAACGCGCCGATGGTTCGAGCGAAGTCTTTTATTCTTACGACGGTGAAGTTGTATTGAACCGCAAGGGGATGACACATTACCGGCTGTATCTGCCGAATGATTACGAATCGTTGACGAAGCTCGACTCGCGCGAACTCGGCGTGTGTTCCGTTTATAAAACGGCGAACAGCATCCCCACGCTCGATCTATTGGCACCGTATTGGAATCCGTTCATCAATCCGCGCCATTGCCGAATTCCGTATCACGAAATCGAGGCCGATCTTAAGCCAGTTTCGCTCCAAACGACCTATCCCGATTACCCAAGGCTCGTGAAAGACGGCGAGATTCCGATCTCGATCTTCATGGGCAAAATGCAGGCTCGCGATCCGAATGCACCGGTCACGAGCGTCTTCGGCGCGCCGATGAGTTCGGCCGTGCAAGAATACCGAACGTTGACGAAGGGGCTTCGCCGCTTGGGCTTCGTTCGCACCGAAGTGATTCATGACCGGCACGATCGATCGAACTACCAGGAGTTCTATTCGCTCAATACCTCGCGAGCGAAGATCCGCATTCATCTCGTGTACGGCGATTCCATTTTTCAAGGGTCGACGATGGACGAATTCAATGCGCTTTACGTGAAGGCCGTGCAAGAAGATTCGGCGATCTTTTACAGTGGGCATTCGGGGTTTTTAGTCGATGCAAGCGGGCTGAATCTTTATCCCGACATGCAGATCCGCTTTGACCCGGATCGCTATCAGATTCTCTCGCTGAACGGGTGTCAGACGAATTATTACCTGTATCCGATCTATCAGCGAAAGAGTTCGAAGAACCTCGATGTCTTTTTGAACGCGCTAGAGACCTATTCGAACGTCAACGGCACCCTGAAGCCGGTCGAGGCGATCGTGGCTTGGGCCCAGAAGGATCGATGGACGAGTTATCCCGAGTTGGTTCGCGAAGTCGATACCGAAAACGGCATGATGGGCGTCGTAGGCGAGCAGGATAACCCGACGGCTCCGTACTGACTTCTATTGATCTTTGAGGGGAATTTCGGCTAGACTGAGCCCTATGCTCGACCTCAAATACATTCGCGAAAACGCCGACACGGTTAAAAAAGCCATTGAACAAAAACGGGTGAACCTGAACCTCGACGAGCTTCTGCATGTCGATCAACAGGTGCTTGATCTGAAGAAAAAGCTTCAGTCGCTTCAAGAAGAGAAAAACGCGAATGCGAAGCTGGTTCCGAAAGCTTCTGCGACCGATCGCCCGGGGCTGATCGAACGCGGTCGTTCGATCGGGCAAGAAATTTCGAAGCTGGATCCTGAAGTCGTCGCCAAAGAAGAACAGCTGAAACAGCTGTTATGGCTTGTCCCGATGGTGCCCGCACCGGATGTTCCGGTGGGGAAGGACGATTCTGAAAACGTCGAGCGCAAGCGCTCAGGCAATCCGCCGGAGTTTTCATTCGCATTCAAAGATCACGTCGATGTGATTTTGCAAAATCATTGGGCCGAGTTCGAACGCATGGCGGCCGTCTCGGGCTCGCGCATGCTGGCGCTGAAAAACGAACTCGCGCTTTACGAATACGCCGTCATCCGCTTTGCGATGGATTTTCTTGCGAAGAAGGGATCGACCATCATCACCGTGCCTTCGATGGTGCGCGAAGCAGCCCTCTACGGAACCGGGCATTTTCCGGCGGGACGCGATCAGGTGTATTACCTACCGGCTGACGATCTGTATCTTTCAGGCACGGCCGAAGTGCCGCTGACCTCGATTCATTCGGGTGAAATTTTAAACGAGTCGCAACTGCCGATGCGCTACGGCGCCTTTTCGCCGTGTTTTCGCCGCGAGGCCGGATCGGCCGGAAAAGACGTGCGTGGTTTGATGCGCGTCCATCAGTTCAACAAGGTCGAACAGTTCGCGTTCTGCCACAACGATGCCGACGAATCGGCGCACTGGCACCAAGAGTTGTTGAGTACCTCTGAAGAAATCGTTCAGGCCTTCGAGCTTCCGTATCGGATCATCGAAGTTTGCACCGGCGACATGGGCGCCGGCAAATACCGCATGCACGACATCGAGTGTTGGGTGCCTTCCGAAAAGCAATACCGCGAAACGCACAGCTGTTCGAGTTTGCATGATTGGCAAGCCCGTCGCGCGAATCTTCGCTATCGGGATAAGGACGACAAGGTGAAATACATTCACACGCTCAACAACACGGCGGTGGCGACCCCACGGATTTTGATTCCGTTGCTGGAGAATCATCAGCTCGAAAATGGAGCAGTGAAGATTCCGAAGGCGTTGCAGCCCTATATGAACGGCAAGGATCGTCTCGGAGGGTAGTTAGGTCGTTGGAAAAGGGCGAGCTATAGAATTACTTGCCTGGAAGGGCTTGATGATCGCCGGCGCCATGAAGCGGTGTGAACCACTTGGCTTGCGATTTCGTGAGAGGTGCTGCCTTCGGCAACAGCTTTGCGATCTCCGGGGCGTTGATGCCGTAGCTTTTGCGGCAGTTGATCAGGATCAGGTTTGCGGTCTGAGGGCTGATGTTGGGGAAGTCGTGCATCACCACTTCGTGGCGAAGTCCTTCCACGTTTTTCACTAAGTCTTTGATTCCCGTATCGCGGATTTTGATGCACTCGGCGGCCGAGACGGTGACGTGGTCGGGGTAAAAATAGGTGAAGCTCGCCAGATGGCAGGTCGGATCGAGAACCACTTTGAAATCATCCATGCGACTCATGTAATGGTGATCGAGATCGCTTAGATAATCTTTTTTCTCGTAACCCGTTTTCAAGACTTCCGTCTGACCGTGATTCTGACGGACTTCGACCCGCATGCCGTAAAGAGGATCACGCGCGGCCTTGGGTTGCCACGATGATCCGAATTTTTTGAGCTGTGCGTCCGTGATCTTCACGGTTTTTCCGTAATAGGTTGCCGAATAAAGTTCTTTTTTGGGCTGTTCGCCGTAGATCGTGACGCTGCGGTCTTTTTGCGTCATCTCTTGAACTTGCCACAGATTGTGGACGAGGTTTTGGACCGTCGACGTGCAGTCCTTGGGCTGCGCATTGGATTGTGCAAACGCCACCGGAGACACCATCAAAAGGACAAGAACGGAAGCAATCGGGTTCATGGATTTAGTATATTTGATTCGTTGAACAATAAATAGATGTGTCGTTTGAGACTCGTTTGAGGCCCGAAGGCGGCTTCAAGACATTGTTTTGCCAGCGAAGTTTGGACTGAGGGTCACAAAACAGGGGGGAGCGGCGCAAAAAGATTTTGAGAGAATTTGAGTCAATTTTCTGACTCTTGTCAGAAAAATTCAGGATCGAGACAATAGAGAGCGAGGAGTTCAAGCATGAGCCAATCGCAGAGCCCCATTACCGGAATCATCGACGAGTCGATCGTAATTCTGGATTTCGGTAAACACGAGGGTAAGTCCATCAAAGAAATTTCGGAACTCGACCCGGAATTTTACAGCGTTCTCGTCGACGAAAAAGGCGAGGGCATTTACGCGATCCGCAGACATCGCGATAAAACTTTCCGTCTGTACCTGAATCCACTTGCGCAGATGGACCAGTGACCGATAAATTTTTGTCATGCTAGATCCATTCCTTCGAAGCGTGACGAAAGACAGTTACGGCCCGGTTCCCTCCCATTCCAAGACCCACGCTCAAGTTGCCGTTCATCGGTTTCACGATGCGTTTTCGGTCTTTCATTGGGGTAAGATGCCGGACGTCCTTCAAGGACGGGGCCAGCTCAATGCGCTGGTATTTTCGTTCCTGAATTCGCAAGTTCAATCCGAAGCTGCATGGAAAGAGTTTCTGCGCTCGCCCGATGCGCTGACGTTTCGGAAGGCGGCATCGAGTATTCCGCAAAGCGGGAACGTGAGTTCGATGCTGAACGAACTCGCCGAAACTTTTCCGGTTCGATCGAATTATTTAGGCTGTGTGGACGAAGGTGTATTCCAAAATATGCGCACCGATCAGGCGATCGATGCCTCGGCATTTTTTTCGGGGGATTGGTCTGAAGCGCTCAAGACCGCACTTGAGCCGAAGTCGGCGCTTTATCCTGTCTGCGGTTTTGATCAGGAAGAAAAAGTTCCCGTTTCAAGTGTGATGGGCCGGACGGTGTGGGATTACTCGTATTGGAAGAAGCAAACCGTGCGGCGGGTGTTGCCGTTCGAATTCCGCTGTCATTTTTCGCTGACCGAATCGGCATTGGGGGCGTTGAATCCGCACTCCTTAGCACTTCCGAAAACGGCGTCGATCAGTACGCTGAAGGCCGGAAGCGATTGGGATTTCCCGTTGATCGAATTGGTGCTGACGCAAGATCCTCATCTTCGTCGCATTGATTTTTCAGAAGCGCTGTGGATCACGGGGTTTTCGCCCGAACAGCTTCAAAAAAATATTCTCACGGCGGCGTGGACGGCGGCCTTCGTTCGCGCGCGCGCGCAAAAGGCGAAACTGAAACTCCGTTCGGTCGCCCTTCGTTTTACTTCCGATTCCGTTCTGTACGACTCGCTGTCGCTCGACGATCTGGATTTCGACGGATTCCATCACGACGAGGCCTTGAATTTTTATCGAAAGACTTCGTGGTTCGAGGCGTTGGAGCATGCGAAGAAACACTTCGAAGCTTCGGGACTTCCTGAATGGAAGCGACTTTGCGTCGAGCCCGCACCGTGGCTCGATCCGAAAATCAAACAAGACTGGGAGCGAGACCTCCCTGAGCTCGCAACCCGCCTTGTGGTAGGTGCGTAATGTTCGTTCGAGTCGAAACCGGATTCAAGGCCGAATTCACCGATCCTGAAGCGGCCAAAGCTCGGCAGCGAATCACTGAGATTCATCCCACCTTAGGCGAAAAAATCCGCTGGATTCGCCGCCTGAAAGTTTATTGGATCGAACTGTCCGCCCCCCGCGACAAGGTGGTGCAGACGATTCAGTTCGCATTCAAAAATCCGGTGACACAATGGCTTTTTACCGGCGATCTGTTGCCCTCAGCTGCGGGCTCGACCGGAACGCTGTTCGACCTCATGCAGGAATCGCCGTTTCGGCCCGGAGTTTTTCATGGAATCGAAAAGCGCAAACGTCTTCAAGTTCATGATGAAGATGCGCTTGTGGTATTGGATGCGCTTCAGACAGTGCTGGGCCAGCGATCTCCACATGATCGCGTGGTCAGTGGCGAGTTGCTGATTCTGGAAGGCGTTCGTCTGAACCAATCCGACCTCGAATGGATTGCACGGAATTGGTTTTCGCATGAAAAATTCGAATCCTGGTCGCTGCTCTCTGAGGACGAACTTAAGCGCAACTCGAGATTCCAGTCCGAGCAGGTGGCGAAGTACTTGATGTCGGCCCAGCTTCAATCGCGCTCGCGGCTGCTTCAGTTCCGTCAGGCGGGCGCGCTGGTTTCGGGCCCGGCTTCGTGGGCCGAAATCACTGAAAAATTAAAAGCTCCGTTGCAAGTCTCTGAATTACGGCAAAACGATTTGCTCGAAGAAGGCGCAAACGAAGAGGAATGGAGCATTTCTCCTGAAATTTGTTTCGCTTCGAACTGTATGCAAAACGATACGCAGATGGAAGTCGAATTCAACCTGATTCGTCAGCAACACCAGGCCTTGACGAACGGGTTCATCTCGCGACTTCAAACCGTGCTGGGCGTTTTACCCGAGCGCGGACGCCATTGGGCGGGCGACGATCGTGGATCGCATCCGATTCGGGTCCGCGAAGAGTTCGAAAATTCGCTTCAGCGCGTGGCTGAAACGACTGCGACTCCGATCGTTCAGATGAAGTTTTACGAAGATTCGCACGAAAACGAGCCCTCGTATTTTTGGTCCTCCAGCGTTGCTGTCGGAAGTCGAGTGACTTCGAACGCTCGCCAGCGGCCAGAAGGAAGCCTGGTCGACCTTTTTTATGTCGGTTACGCCGATCCTCCCGCGTATCGGAATCTCACCCTTTCTGAAAATATCAAATCGGCGCTAGAGCTGGGTCTTCAGGGCAATGCGATCGAGTTCTCGGCCGCTTCGACCGGACGGTCGTTGTTGGAGACGCTCAAGCGGCTGGATCAAAACCTTCAGTACGGTTTCGATCTGACGATCGACGGTTGCCCGGAATGGTTTCATCGCTTTTTCGAAAAACCGCTTCCGATCAGTCAGATTTGGGGAGTCAAGGAAGACCAGAAATCCTGGCTCATCGAAGAGCTGAATCACCGAAAAATTCCGTTCATTCATTTCGGAACGACCTCGCTCACGGGTGATATCCGTATTCTCGAAGGCAACGAGCCTCGTGCAAAAGTTTCGATCAAGGATTTCTTTCAGCCCGTCCGCTTCGATCCGAAACGCGATCTATTGGATGAGCCTCTGTTCATTCAAGAAAAGCGGGTTCAACCCGCCAAATTCAAAAATCGTTATTCGATCGAAGAACTCGTGCTGAAGCCCGAGACCTATCACGTCAGTGTTGCAAGCCCGGTCGTGATTCGCCCGAGTTTAAACTCATGGGCCGGTGTCATGGTGCTCAGCGATCTGTGTGGGCAGGAGTTCGCCCCGGCGTACATGGAGTATTTGCTTCGAAAGTGCACCGCGATCGGCGGGCAGATTTATTCGATGCAGATTTCGATGCTGAATGGATTGAAGGCTTGGCTGAAAACGGTCGAGTCGTTTCGGTCGGATTTCGGAATTCAGCTGACCCAGCTGGAAGCGAAGAGCGACCCCGAGATTCAATCGCATTGGATCGCGTTGCAATTGATTTCGAAGGTGAATGACTCGCGCAGTGTTCGCAGCGAAGATTTCAAATACGTGCACGATCGTATTTACTGGCTACCGGGAAGCTTCGACCATCCCGCGACCCGATGGCTGGCCGGCGTCGAGGGCCGCTATCAGAACGGGCTTCATAGCGCAGTCGCGATCGAATCGACCGACGGCATGCAAGGCGTGATCAATACGCTGACCTATGCGCTGTTGAAGCGTAAACTCGGCGCCGAGGTGAAGATTCAGCATCATTTCGCGGGCGGGTTTTTCGTGAGTGCGAGCGAGAACGAACGCTTCGCCGTCGAAGAAGAATGGCGTTCGGTCGGTATCGAATTCGAATTCGTCGGTCGCGTGACCTCGTCGCCGTTTTTGGTCGTGAGGGACGAGAACGATCACACACAAACCATTTCGATCGAGGATCTGATATGAGCGGAAAACATCGCGCGTTGGTCTTGTCGTCGCCCGGAAGTCGCGGAGAAACCGCGTTCTGTCATGTTCTCAAGCAAGTGGGCTTCGACGCCGAAAATCTGGACATCAACACCCTGATCGAACGAAAACTCGATCAAGAGCAGCTTTGCCTCAAGTACAAGGTGCTGGTCCTTCCAGGCGGAAACACGTATTCGTCGGTGCTGGGCTCGGGCAAGGTGCTGGCGCTGAAACTACAACATGGCCTGGGGTGGAACCTCGCGCGCTTCGCTGAGCGCGGCGGATTAGTTTTGGGCGTGGGCTCAGGGTTTCAAACCTTGTTGCATTTGAAAATTTTCGGCGACGATTACGCCTTTCGGATCAACGAGGACGCCGTTCAGCAAGAAAAATGGATCAAGGTCATGCCGACGGGAACCCGTTGCGTGTGGTTGCGGGGTTTGGGATTGATCGAGTTACCGTTGAATCAGCTCGATACCGAGTTCGTGATTGATCCGTTTGCGTATGTCGAGGCCAAGGGTCGCTTAGAGCGTCTGGGTCTGAGCTGCCTGAAAGACGAATCGGGCGAACGCATCGTGGGTTTGTGCGATCAGACGGGCCGGATCTTCGGATTGCTGCCCCATCCTGAATTCTTCTTAAGCTGGACGAGCATGGAAGATTGGTTCATGAATCCGACTCGGGCGGCAGCACCGGGACAGGGCTTGGCGATATTCGAGAACGCGGCTCGGTTTGTGGAACAGTAGTGGCTTTTCATTCCCCACTCCTTAAATTCCCTTCAAAATAAATTTGTTGAAAATTTCAGACATCCGCAGCTTCCCTTTGGACTGTTTTCTTTAAGACTCTTCTCCTCAGGGTTCTGAAGCCGGACGGCGATCGAAAGACAAGGCAGGATGCCGTCCCTGAGGAGAAGAGTCTTAAATAAAATAGTCCAAAGAGAACTGCGGAACTCATTTTCAACGAAATTTATTTTGAAGGGAATTTGAGGAGTGGGGAAGGGCGTTTACTACTGAGCCCAGTAAGCCTCTTCTAGGCTTTCCTCGCGCTCCGGTAGGCCGCGAAACAACCGAGGTGAGTTCTTCGACAGAATCTCAAAGCTAACCCGGTTCGAGTATTTGCAGATTTGCGACAGCGACGAATACGTCAGGTAAGGCGCATTGTGCTTCGGTGAGTTCGGGATTCTTTTTCGATGGTAACGATTCGCCGTCATGTCGTGCAACAGCGCCGAGAGCGCACCGTCGCCGGCGCCGTTCGTGTTTCGGATCACCATCGGGCCGCCCATGAAGGGGTTGATATGTGAGTAGATTTTAATCGGCTTCACGCAGTCCGAGCGTTTCATCGCGCGCGAGAACTCGTAAAGGTTATAATTCACGATCGATTTCGTGTGCAGTTCGTGTTCCGTGCGGCGGGCGCGTTCTTCTTCGACGTTTCCACCGACGTAGAGGCCTTGGGCGCCGACCGTGAGCAGCGCCAGATCCGTCCAGTCGAGCACGTGTTCGAGTGCCAGCAGAGGATCATCGATTTGAGTCAGTGCGCGAGCTTCGTCAAAGTTCATGGCGAGCACGTTGACGTGATCCTGGATGAACTTCATGAAGAAATCGCGCTTTTCGTCGATGAGCGAACTCGTTCCCAGCGTGAGTACGATCGGAACCCCCGCACGTTTCGCGATCTCGCAGGCCTTGAGGGTCGAGGCCGAGATCGGCCAGGTCTCGTCGCGCAGAATGTAGGCGGTGATCAGCAGCGCCGAAGCATTTTCGATGACTTGGCTTGGGATGAATTCAGCAGAAAGCTCGTTCATGCAACCCTTGCTGATTCCGAAGGTGCGTTCTCCGTCGGGGGTGATGAAGCACATGGCGCGGCCCATGGGCATGCGGCAGGGTTGAAGGTGGTTCAGGTCGACCTTTGATGATGTCGAAGCGATGTACTTGAACGAGTAATCCCCGATGGTGATGTTCTGAGTGATGGCGCCCAAAAGGACGGCGCGCTCTTCTGAAAGAATGCAGAAATTATGGAGCGTGTTGCCCACGGTTCCACCCGCGAACTCACCGGTGATTTTCTTTTCGGCTTTGAGGATGCGGTACATTTCGTCGCAAAGCGGATGATCGATCAACTGGGATTGGCCTTTTTTCAAATCGTATTGCGCGAGAAAGGCGTCATCGACGTGGCATTCGATATCGACCAGAAGCTGATCGATTCCGACGATGTGGAAGGATTCGTCGTCTGAAAAGTTTTGAGAGATGTTGACGCGATCTTTTTCGGTGACCGGAAAGTAATGCTTGTTCTTACGATGTCCCGGAAATTTCATCTCGCGCTCCTGGTCCTCAGTCGGTGTTCTCGGTCGATTTTTGAAGCTTCAGTGTTTGGCAGTCGCTCGTGTCGGCCGACTTGCAGGTCATCAGGTGCAATTCTCGATCTCCGTAGAGTTCGATTTGATAGAGATCGCTTGCGTTCAAGTTACAGGTCGTGGCGTCGGTAAAGACGCGGAACTGATTCAGGTCCCATTTTTGGTAACCACAGAATGAGTCCGAGTTCAGTTGAGCCGTCGCCTGATTGCTGGTCGGACGGTACTTGAGGGTGAGGAAGCTTTCATTGAGGGTGGCATGCGAATCATCAGAAAGGTCGAGCGTGATCTTGCTCACGCGTTCTTCTTCGGTGGTCGAAACCGTACAATTTTCATCTGCGAAATTCACCGTACGTGAAAGCAGCAAGTTGTCTTGAAACGAAAGCTCGACGGTATAATTCATGCGAGTTGCGAGATCGGCGACGCAAGACGATTTCCAGTCACCGTCGATCGAGGTGAGTGAAACGCGTTCTTGCGGAAGGTTGGATTGACGTTGATAAACCCCGCCCGCAGGCGAACTCGATTCGGTGATGTTGCCGCAAGCGCAAAGCATCAAACTGCAGAGAGAAGTGATGGCGATGGAAAGCAAAAAACGCGACGGCATGGTTCGATAAAATAACGCAGTTCGGCCTAAATTTCAAGGAAAACGGAAAGGAGAAGAAGAACGCGATTCAACGAAAATCGTAGAAAAACTAGAAGTCTTCTTTCGTCTTCAGAATCAGCGCCTTCCGGCTGACCGGATGAACGAATTCCAGCGACTCCGCCAGGAGCATCAGCCGAGCGGGTTTGCCACCGAAGAAAGACCTCCAGTGTTCAGCGTTTCCGTACTTCGGATCACCGACTAAAGGGTGCTCCACGAGGTCGAAGTGGCGGCGGATCTGATGAAACCTTCCGGTGAACGGAAAAACCCGGACGAGTGAGCAGCCTGATTTCGTTTTAAGGCGTTCGTAATCCGTGCGCGCCGATTCGGTGAGTTCGCTTTTGTGTTTTTTGAGCGGCGTTTTGATCGATCCCTTCGGTGCGATTTCGCCGACGAGCCAGGCCAAATACGTTTTTCGGATTTTGTGTTCTTTGAAGAGGCGGATCAACCCCGAAGCGCTGCGCGAATCGAGTGCGAACAAGACGATGCCCGAGGTGTCGGCATCGATTCGATGCACCGGAAAGAGTCGTTGATTGAGTTGTTCTTCGAGAATTTCTTTGCAGCCGGGAGCGCCATGATTTCGCGATTCGCGATAAGTCGCAATTCCGCTCGGTTTGTGAGCGGCCAGCAGCGAAGAATCCCGATAAATGACTTTGATTTTGGGCATAGTCGAACTAAAATCAGAGTATCATGAATCTCTCGGTAAAATCACAAACCTTCATCGAACTCGAAAAAAAATACGGCGGAACGAACTATGCTCCGCTGTCGGTCGTCCTTTCAAAAGGGCGCGGCGCCCGCGTGTGGGACGTCGACGGTAAGGAGTATCTGGATTGCCTATCCGCCTACAGCGCGGTCAATCAAGGGCACTGCCATCCGAAGATCATTCAGGCGATGAAAGATCAGGCCGACAAGCTCACGCTCACTTCGCGCGCCTTTTACAACGATCAGCTGGGCGCATTCGAAAAATGGCTTTGCAATCTGTTCGGCTTCGAGCGGATGATCCCGATGAACTCCGGCGCCGAAGCGGTCGAGACGGCGTTGAAGCTCGCCCGTCGATGGGGTTACGACGTGAAACGCGTGCCCGCCGATCAAGCCAAAATTATCGTCGTCGAAGGCAACTTTCACGGACGGACGCTTGGAATCATCTCGGCTTCGACCGACGATTCGGCTCGGGGAGGGTTCGGTCCCTTCATGCCGGGCTATATCGTGATTCCGTACAATGATCTTCCCGCGCTCGAAGCGGCGCTGAAAGATCCGACCGTGGTCGGATTTTTAGTCGAGCCGATTCAAGGCGAAGCCGGAGTGGTGATTCCTGCCGATGGGTACCTGAAGAGTGCTTACGGGCTGTGCAAGGCTGCAAAGGTGCTCTTCATTGCGGACGAAGTGCAGACAGGCTTGGCGCGAACCGGAAAAATGTTTGCTTGCGATTACGAAAACGTAAAGCCCGATCTGTTGATTGTCGGTAAGGCACTTTCGGGCGGGGTCATGCCCGTTTCGGCGGTGCTATCGTCGCATGATGTGATTCTGACGATCAAGCCAGGCGAGCACGGCTCGACCTTCGGTGGAAATCCGCTTGCTTGCGCAGTGGCACGGGCTGCGGTCGAAGTCATTCTCGACGAAAAACTCGCCGACCGCGCGATGAAATTGGGCCAAGTGTTTCGCGACGAAATCGCCGCGATGAAATCGCCGATTGTTGAAATCATTCGCGGTAAGGGTTTACTGAATGCGACGGTGATCACTCCGCATGGCAAGAACGCTAAGGGTGAGCCGCGCACGGCCTATGATGTTTGTTATGATCTGGCTGAGTTCGGATTGCTGGCGAAACAGACCCACGTTCATACGATTCGCTTTGCTCCTCCGCTCGTGATCACCGAGGCTGAGTTAGAGCAGGGGCTTCAGGCGATCAAGAAGGCGTTTGAGCGGGCTTCTCACTGATCTCGCTAAAACGGAAACCTATAATCCACCCGAACTTCGCCCTCGCGAAGGGTGAGCATTCTTCCGTCACCCATCGGAAGTGCGACCGCTCGGTCGCGGAAGCATTGATAGGCGAAGGCCATGGTTCCGAATTCGTTGCCGATGCCGAGTTGCCTTAAAACGGATTGGCCTTTGACCGCAGCCGAGCGTTTGAGCTCGTCAATGCGGGCTTGAATCCCGGTTTGGATCAAGGACGCATTTTTGAAGGCTTCGAATGCGGGATGATAGTTGATGTCCGCCTGGGCGGGCGAAAGTTTCAAGAAAGCGATGAATATGAGGAACCCAAAAGAAAACCACCTCATATTTCCGTTTTATCAAACCGAAGATCGCACTGTCAAATGCACGACCGGTTTGCCGAAAAATTTGCGGTAAGTCCTCGCCATGAGTGAGGTTTTACCGCACGCATTCATATCCGCCCGGAACGCCTTGAGGTGATAGGACGAGCTGCCACCACAAATGAATATGCCGTGCGCGGAAGGCACCTGCGCAAGATTGCAAGTAGTAACGCCATTTGCGGTAAAACTCGTCGCCCAGCTGATCGCGGTGTTCGGACCAGCTTCGTTCGAAGTTCGAATGCCAGGCCATCAGGGTCTTGTCGTAATCGGGTCCGAAGTTGTGCCAGTCTTCCATCCGAAACCAACCCTCGATCGCGCGGCCGATCTGTTGAATCGACGGAATCACCGAGTCGGGAAAGATGTAACGATCAAACCACGGATCGGCATAGGCATCCGAACGATTACCGCCGATCGTGTGCAGCAGAAACAGCCCGTCGGGTTTCAGACAATGACGGGCCACCTTCATAAACGTCCGATAATTACGCGGCCCCACGTGTTCGAACATGCCGATCGAAACGATGCGATCATAGCGCTCGTTCGAATGGATCAGGTTGCGGTAATCCATCAGCCGTACTTCGGCGTCGATACCATCGCAACGCTCGCGAGCCAAGGCCGCTTGCTCTTTCGAGATCGTCACGCCCAAGCCTCGGACTCCGTAGCGAGTGACGGCATGCTTTAAAAACCCACCCCATCCGCATCCGATTTCAAGCACGCGCATGCCGGGTTTGAGCGAAAGCTTTTTGCAGATCAAATCCATCTTTTGAATTTGAGCGTCGTCGAGGGTTTCGGCTTCTTTCCAGTAGCCGCAACTGTAAAGCAGGTTGGAGTCGAGCATCGATCGATAAAAATCGTTGCCGAGGTTGTAATGAACCGCGCCGCCGCTTCGAAAAACGCGCGAGACATGCTGTGGGTTTAAAAGTTTGGCTTTCAGAGCGGCCCCCAGATAAGCGAGAGGACTCAAGCTTCGGGCGCGCTCGTGTAAGTCGGCCTGAAGTAGGCGATGAAAAAAGCCGCTCAGGTCTTCGCAATCCCACCATCCTTCGACGTAACTTTCGCCTAAGCCCAGCGAGCCGGATGCAAACAGGCGATCGTAGAAACGATCGTGATGGACGCGAAGATCCCAGGGGCGGGCCCCATCGGGTTGAATATCTGCGAGAGAAAGAAGTTGAGAGACGGTCGTTTTGACGGAAGTTTTCGTTTGAGACACGCAAGCACCTTTCGGGTTGCGGCGAAAACCCCATCGCCGGACGCGAGCGAAACTAGCGCCGGATCACGCGCTTGTCAATGATGTACAGTCAATCAATGTGTGGTCAATTGTTTCTTGAGTTGCTGCAATTGCTCGGTGAGGTGTTCATCTTGATCGACGGCGTGGAAGATTTCCTCGCCGAGGCGCTTTCCGTCCCGAATGTCGGTCGGATAATGGACTCCGCCGATCGTCCGGTCTTTCGCAATCTCATCCGAGCGCGCCAGAAGCGCGTCTTTTTTCTCGGGGAAAAGCACGACGAGCATTTCATAGTAATAGCGGCTCATGGTCGAATGCCCGCTCGGGTAAGAAAACGATTTTTCTTTTCGAATGCAAGGATGCAGATCGGCATGTGAGTCGTAGGGACGCACGCGCTTCCATTGTTGCTTCGCCATGCGCAGGTACTTCCAAGCGTATTGAGACGCCTTTTCAAAAAACGGAGTCAGTTGGTTGACCTGACGATTGGTCAGGATGCCGTAAGGTTTTCCGTAATAGTTGCTGAGCGAGATCTTCACCTCGGTCGCGGCACGGACGCATTCTTGATGGGTGCGGGTCTCTTGCAGTTTCGACAATGCCTGATGATCTTGTTTGTCTTCGGACGAACCGACTTCCGGCGGTCCCGGCAATTGGAGGATGAACTCCGGAATCGCTTCCGGCTGAGTTTCCGCTTTGGACTGGGCCGTTCTGGATTGAGATTGAGGAGCGGAAGAACATCCGGCCACTCCGGTGCAAATCAAGGCAAGCGCCATGAACCAACGAAGAGATTTTTTCGACATAAAATCAGTGTAAGGGCCTGGGTAAAGCTCTGCAATGCAAATCCGTTCTTGTACGGCGAAAATGAACGGAGTAGCGTAGGAGCGTGTACTCGCTTTTTCTGGTGCTGATTTCGATTTTCGGCGGTTTCTTAGGATCCATCTTAGGATTGGGCGGTGGCATTATCATCGTTCCGGTATTGACGTTGATTTTGCACGTCGATATCCGTTACGCGATCGCAGCGAGTTTGATTTCGATCGTCGCCACCTCGTCGGGCGCGGCCGCCGGTTTTTTGAAAGATCATTTGACGAATTTACGATTGGCGGTTTTGCTTGAAATCGGAACGGTCACGGGGGCCATTACCGGTTTTTTGATCGGCAAAAGCGTGAAGGCTTCTTTTTTGTTTTTGCTCTTCGGCGTTTTTCTGTTGTTGTCGGCGATCATGATGTTTCGCAGGCGCGATGAGGCCGTCGCTGTCAAGAATCATCCTTGGGCTGAAAAGTTGAAGCTCGACGGCGAGTACCCGGATCCGCGAAGCGGAGCACTCATTCACTATACGGTGGCGAACGTGCCGATCGGTTTGATCGCCATGTATTTTGCCGGAATGCTTTCGGCATTGCTCGGAATCGGAAGCGGGATCTTCAAGGTCACGGCGATGGACGGAGCGATGAAGCTTCCGATGAAGGTGTCGTCGGCCACTTCGAATTTCATGATCGGCGTGACGGCCACGGCGAGCGCGGGAGCCTATCTTTTCCGCGGGCAGGTGCGGCCCGAGATCGCATGCCCGATGGCCTTGGGGATCATCGGCGGTTCGTGGGTGGGCGCGCGGATCATGCCGCATCTTCCTTCGGGGCTCGTGAGAAAAATTTTCGTGGTGGTGTTGCTGGTCGTGGCTGCCCAGATGATCGTGAAAGGCATCCAAGGATGAAAAACGAAGACGAATTACTGTCGTTAGAGATGAAGATTTCGCGATTTCTGCGCTGGGGAGTCCTCGTTTCGGGCGCTGTGATGCTCGTGGGTTGGACAGGCACGTTGGTGCGGATTCACGCGGGCTGGGCAGGAAACCCTTACGCGATCTACGAAACTTATCATTCTTCGCCCTTGGTTCAGGAAATCGCGTCGGATTTTCAGGCCGGTTCGTGGCCGATGCTGCTTTCGTATCTGGGCTTGGCCGTGTTGATCGCGCTTCCGATGACGAGGGTGTTTCTGACGATGGTGTTGTTCTTCAAACAAAAAGAGAAAACGCTGGCCCTGGTCGCATCGATCGTTCTTTTACTGCTGTTGCTCAGCATGGGCCTCGGTCTCGAGATCTAGTTTAGAGACTTTCTTTTTCAAGCTCGTCGACCAAGGTCGAGAGCGGAATCCCGGTCGCGTTGAAGTACTTGGCGATCGCCACGATGTAGTTGTATTTCGCCAAAAAGTAATTCGTCTCGGAGTCGAGAAACGTCTGCTGCGCCGTTTGAAACTGCAAATAGTTGATGGTCGAGAATTTAAAATCGGTCTGGGCTTCGTGCATGGCCTCGCGCCCGAATTCAGCGGCTTCCTTCGCCGCCGTCAGTTGAGTTGAGGCGAGCGAGAGGTCTTTCTCGGTTTGAATCTGGTTGACCGACACGGTGTCGGCCGTTTTGGTTTCGTCGAATTCCATCTGCTTTTCTTGCGACACGAGCGAGTCGCGTTGATGAATCGACGAAAGACCGCTGAAGATCGGAATGCTGAGTTGCAGACCGATACTCCAGTTCGTGGCGTTTCCGTCGAGCAAGTCGGTTTTGGCGAAGGCGGTGCGACCCAGTTGTCCGACGAGATTCAGCTTCGGCCAGTATTGAGCCATCTGAACGGTGCGGGCATCCGCAAACTGGTCGACCTGCATCCGACTTTGCAAAATTTCAGGAAGCTCGGAGGTTTTCTTCGAGGCCGTGGTTTTCACCCAATCCAAATCGGGGCTCGCGAGTTTGCCTTTGACGTGCACGGTTTGCGAATCGACGTTTCGAAGTAAGATCGCCAGTTGAGCGGCCGAGGTTTGAAGTTGGTTTTCGGTCTGCGAGATGCGCGGTTTGAGGAGCGCCGTCTGCGTTTTGAGTTGTAACAGATCCACTTTTTGGATCCGTCCCGAACGAAAATAGCGGTCGGCGACCTTCAGCGCAGCCTGATCGACCGCAAGCGAATCCTGATAAATCTGAAGCTGGCGTTGATTCAGTAGAATCGTGTAGAATGCCTCGATCACCGACTGAGAGATATCGCGCTCGGCGATCTGCACTCCGTATTCATGAATCTTTCGGTCTTTCTTGCCGTACCGGAGGCCTGCGAACATCGCTCCGCCGTCGAAGAGGGGCTGAACGAGGTTCAGGCCGACTTGGTATTGATTGTAGGATTCTCCGCCGAAGTTCACGAAATTAAGATCGGCTGCATCCTTCTGGTAGTTCGCCAAGGCGTCGAGACTCAGGGTCGGCAGCATTTTCGAAATGGCCCCCGAGAACTCGGCATCGCTTTGATGAACGGCCTCGCGGGCCTTTAAAACATCGGGGTTAGAACTCAGCGCGCGGTCGATGGCCGCTCGGATCGTCATCGATGCGGGAGCGGGCTCGGCCCAGGCCTCGGACTCACTGCCGTTGGTTAGGAATGCTAATGAAACCAGACTGGCGCCCAACATGAAAATAGCCTTTGAATTCCATCGAGTTAGAGCGAGGTCTGCCGAGCGCTTTGGTCTTGGTTTCATTGAATTTTTCCCCATCGAGGTTTGACTTTTAACTCAAATCAAGATAAATCGCCACCCGTATCAAAACTCTTTTTAAAGAGTGCCGGGGAAGGGTGAAAATGGGGATGCGTGTTCAAAGTGTAAAAGGGGTCGGCCTACTCGTCTTGATCGCCGTTATTTCGGGATGCGGAAAAGACAAAACTGCCGACGAATATCATGAGCAGAAGGTCCAGCGACAAGTGGCCCTCTTTCAAAGTGTATCAGGGACGTATCGCGGAACTTTGCAGAATGCGAAAGACGGAAGCTCGATGGGAACGATCGAGATCGATCTTTGGCCTCAAAACACGATCGTGAATTCGAGCGATAATACCACCCTGAGTTCGCAGGCATCGCTTCAAGGTCGCGTGGCGATCTTCAACGGCATCGAATCGAATGCCGTCATTCAAAATGCTTATTACTTCTCGTCGAATTACGACACGAACGGTGTTTTCAACGGCACGATTTCCGTACCTGTCTCGGGTGTAAGCGGTACCACCAACGTTCAGCTCGTCGTCTCAGGCTCGATCCACGGTTCGCGCTTCGAGGGCACGATCAATCCGACGAATAAGGTGGGGATCACGGGCCGGTTCACGGCTGACAAGAATGCTCCTCTTCCGCTCGACCGCAATGCACCTTCGAAGGTGGGCGGGATCGATTCGGGCGATATCCTTCAATACTCGGGCAGCTTCGATACACCGCTGTCGCAGGCTTCGAAGACTTCCGGCGATGCCGCCGATCCGGTGACGGCGAAGATCACGATCCGAAAAGCGGGCGTGACGGTCGAAGAAAATTTTCTGAACAACTTTACGCTCCAAAAAACGGTCAGCATTCAAGTCACTTTTTCGCAAGGGACGGTGGCGATCGACGGCATTTCGTTCAATTCGGCCGAGATGGATTTGCAAAGCGGCCGGATCATCGCTCAGTCCAATTATACGGGCGACGTGAACGCGCTCGTTTCGCTCGATTGCGTGGCGGTGACGATTCCCGGCGTGATTAAAAACCAGGGCTGGAGCTGTACCTACCTCAGCAATTTCAACGGCGTTTCGCACACCTTTACCGTGAGCCCGGTGAGCCCATGAGAGCCGGAAGCGTTTTCAGTTTCGTCGGGGTGGTCGCGATCTTAATGGTCACGAATGCTGCGAATGCCGCTTCGGAATCTCCGGTTCATCCCGACATCCTCGAAGATCAAACCGTCCAGGACGTCGCCGTTCCGCTGACTCAAAGCAAAGTTCAAGTCGAGATCAAAAACGAACAGATTCAACGTAATCGCGCACTTCAACCGAAGAGCTCGCTCGAAGCGGGCGTTTCGTCGTGGCTTCCGCGTTCGGTGAAGTCTTCGTCGCGGCTTGCGAATCCGTCGTCGTATCAGACGATCAATGCTCCGGCATTGGCGCTGAACGCGATTTTGCCGATGAACCCGGCGCTGAATTTGAAAACGGGCCTCGGACTTTTAATGCTGCATCGGTTCGGCGAGCTCAATGCCGTCGGGCAGGACACCGATCAAGAACAACTCGCATACCTCGTCTCGGTTAGAATGGGTGTTGAGTGGGCACCGTTGTCGCTGGCGACCCGTCGGTTCCGTCCTTATCTCGGCGGGAATCTGCTTCCGACCCTGATGTTAACGAACCGCTCGGCATTGGATTCGGGATCGTCGGATTTCGGGTTGCCGGTCGAACTCAGTGCGGGAAGCCTGGTGCTGATCTCGGAAACCTTCAGCGTGAGCCTCGGTGTGACCGAGGTCTTGGGAAAAGTCGCGGATTCGAATCTGACCGGATTCGGAATGAACGCGGGATTGCGGGTGGCGCTATGAAAAAGAATTTCGGAATTGGATTACTGCTTCTGTGTGCAACGACAGTTCACGCTCAGACGGCTCCCACGCCGACCCCGAATGCGCCGGTGACGTTGAACCCGGATACACTTCGGACGCTCGTTCTGGATAACGATGATATTTTAGGCGGTTTGAACCAATTGTATCAGGCGAAAGATCAGCTGAATGTGGCTCGCGGGCAATTGTTACCTTCGCTGAATCTGAACATGATTTTAAGCCCGAGCTTTCTGACTTCGGCAATTTCATCGTTGTTGTCGTTTTTGTTGCCGAGCAACTGGATCAACCTTCGAGTGCAAGGGCATCTTTTGGAAGCGCAAGAGGTGTCTTATCGCATTCTACAGTTGAACGAATATGCGTCGGCGTATTCGATTTACGTGACCCTGCTCGGCGATCAAGAAACCCGCGATGTTTTGGAATCTCAGTACGAAAGTTTGCAGGGAATTTACGAAGTGCTCAATCAAGAAAGAGTCTTGAACGGAAACGTCAGCGCGAAGGATGTGAGCGAGGCTCAGGCCCAGGCGCAAATGGCGCTGATTCAGGTCGCTCAAGCAGACGAATTGCTTGCCAAAGAGAAGGCAGCGATCCGTCAGATGCTCAATCTGGACGTGAATCAAGACTTCGTGCTCGAAAAATTCCACGTTCCGGCGTCGCCGATCGAAGATGCGATCGATTTAAAAGCCGTGGCCGATCAGGCGATCGCGATCGCACCCGAAAACGAGCAATTGGATGATTTGATCCAGGCCTCGAAATCGTCGAAGTGGAGCAAAATCTTCAGCTTCATTTCAAGCAGCACGCTTGGAAACTCGATGAGCTCGTCCAATTCGACCGGCGGCGGATTTTTTAATCCGAAGATCATCAGCAACACCGGCATGAGCATCGGGTTTTCGTATTATCCGAACGTCGTGCTGGCGGATGATCAAGTCGATGCGATCCGCGTTCAGAAACAACAACTGAACGGCCAGGAAATTCAGATGGCCGAAGTCGCGATCGCGACCGTTCAGCAGGCGAAAAAGCGGGTGGATCTAGCAACACAGGCCGAGGCGAATCTGAGTCAGGTCTATCAGACCGAGCTTCAGCGCTATCATTTGGGCCTGACCGATCTTCTGCACGTGCTGAATGCCGAAAGCGAATCTTCAAAGGCGGCGACGACCCGGGTTCAAAGCCAGATCGATCTCGACAACGTGCGGATCAACCTGCACCGGATGATGCTGACCGATCAGTTCGCGCAGATCAAAGGCTGTCAGGCGAACCCGAACGTCAGCGTGAAGGGCGGCTTCTTCGGCGGGCTTTTCAGTAAGAAAAAATCCCGTTTGACGATCGACCAAGCTTGCCATCCAAGTGTTGCGACGCGTTATTGATTTTTCTCGAAAGAGTGACCGGGAAACTCCGGCAGCAAACGAGAGAATGAAAGAGGGTGAGTGCGTCAAGTCGAATGCACAGCACTTTATCCTTTCTCTCTCCGCGTTTTCTCGCTAAATTCAAGACATTCAAAAATTTCAGAAGCAAGGTAGAAAGGAAACCTTTATGGCAACGACACGTCGTCCGAAAATTTCGGTCATTGGTGCAGGTTTTGTCGGTTCAACATGTGCTCACTGGGCAGCGAGTAAAGAACTCGGAGATATCGTTCTCATCGACATCAACGGCGATGCCGCTAAAGGAAAAGCGCTCGATCTGTTCGAAGCATCTCCGGTCGAAGGATTCGATTCGAATCTTCAAGGCGGAAGCGATTACGCGCTCACGAAAGATTCCGACGTCGTCGTCATCACTGCAGGCCTTCCTCGCAAACCCGGAATGAGCCGCGACGATCTGCTCGCGACCAACTCGAAAATCGTGAAAGAATGCGCCCAACAAGTGGCGAAGCATTCGCCGAACGCGGTGTTGATCATCGTTTCAAATCCACTCGATGCCATGTGCCACGTCGCTCATGCGGCTTCGGGCTTCCCACGTGAACGCGTGATCGGAATGGCCGGCGTGCTCGACAGCGCGCGCTTCCGTTCGTTCGTCGCGATGGAGTGCAATGTTTCCGTCGAAGACGTTCACGGTTTCACGCTCGGCGGTCATGGCGACACCATGGTGCCGATGCCTCGTTATTGCTCGGTCGGCGGAGTCCCGCTGACTCAACTCGTTTCGAAAGAACGAATCGAATCGATCGTCACCCGCGCCCGCAAAGGCGGTGCCGAGATCGTCGAACTTCTGAAAACCGGATCGGCGTACTACGCTCCTTCGGCTTCGGTGATTCAAATGGTCGAAGCGATCGTGCGCGATAAAAAACGCATTCTTCCTTGCGCTGTCATGTTGAACGGCGAATACGGCGTAAAAGGCCTGTTCTGCGGCGTGCTCGCGAAATTGGGCGCGAAAGGCCTCGAAGCCGTGCCGGAACTCGAATTGAATGCCGAAGAAAAAGACCTGTTCGGAAAGTCGGCGGCTGCGGTTCAAACCTTGGTCGACGATCTGAAGCGATTGGGGCTCAGCTAAATGAATATTCACGAATACCAAGCCAAAAGCCTGCTGAAAAAATTCAAGGTGCCGGTCGCTGAAGGCGTTCTGGTCGTCGGTTCGACCGACGGCGTGACGTTCAAGCCGAAAGAGCAAATCGAAAAAGAAGCGGTGGCGGCAGCCGAGAAACTAAAAAAAGACGTGAACCCTGCCGTTTTCGTCGTGAAGTCGCAAGTGCATGCCGGCGGACGCGGTAAAGCGGGCGGCGTGAAGGTTTGCAAGACGATCGACGACGTGAAGGCGGCGGCGGTCAACATCATGGGCAAGGTGCTCGTGACTCCGCAGACCGGCGAACACGGAAAGAAAACGCACAAAATCTGGATCGAAGGCGGCTGCGACATCAAGAAGGAATACTACTTGGGCGTCGTGCTCGATCGCGCGCTTTCGCAGATCGTGATGATGGCTTCGACCGAAGGCGGGATGGAGATCGAAGAAGTCGCAGAAAAACATCCTGAAAAAATCTTTCGCGTCGTCATCAATCCGGGAACGGGCTTCGAGCCTTTCCATGGCCGTGAACTCGCGCTGGCCCTGGGCTTGCCGGTCGAAACCATGAAAGAGGCCGTGAGCTTCTTCAAAGGCGTTTACGATCTGTTCGTGGCGAAAGATTGTTCGCAGGTCGAGATCAACCCGATGGTGATCACGCCCGACCATCATTTACTGGCGCTGGATGCGAAACTGAACTTCGACGACAACGCGCTTTTTCGTCATCCCGACGTGGTCGAGATGCGTGACGTGCTTGAAGAAAACCCGCAAGACGTCGAAGCCTCGAAACACGATCTGGCTTACATCGCGCTCGATGGAAGCATCGGTTGCTTGGTGAACGGCGCAGGCCTTGCCATGGCGACGCTCGATATTATCAAATTATCAGGCGGCTCCCCGGCGAATTTCCTCGATGTCGGCGGCGGCGCTTCGAAAGAAAAAGTCTCGCAGGCATTCAAGATCATTCTGAAAGACCCGAAGGTGAAAGCGATTCTCGTGAACATCTTCGGCGGAATCATGAAGTGCGATGTCATTGCTGAGGGCGTGATCGCGGCGGCGAAAGAGTTGCAACTGAAGGTGCCCCTCATCGTCCGTCTCGAAGGCACGAACGTCGAACTCGGAAAGAAAATTCTTTCTGAGAGCGGCTTGAAAATCACTCCGGCCGACGACCTTGCGGATGCGGCGAAAAAAGCGGTGGAGGCAGCGAAATAATATGTCGATCTGGGTGAATAAAAATACGAAATTGATGGTTCAAGGGATTACCGGCTCGCAAGGCCTGTTCCACGCGAAAGGTTGCGACGATTACGGCAAGCAATTCAGCGGCTGCCGCGTGGTCGGTGGGACTAATCCCACCAAAGGCGGCCAATCGGTCGAAGGCTTTCCGATTTTCGGAACGGTGAAAGAAACCGTGAAGAAAACCGGCGCGGACGCCACCATGATCTTTGTTCCGCCTCCGGGCGCGGCCGATGCGATTTGCGAAGCGGCTGATGCGGGTGTGCCGCTGATCATCTGTATCACCGAAGGGATTCCCGTCGGCGACATGATTGCGACCAAGCGTTATGTGAAAGAAAAAGGTTCACGCCTGATCGGACCGAACTGTCCGGGCATCATCACTCCGGGCGAATGCAAGATCGGCATCATGCCGGGACACATTCATCTTCCGGGCAAGATCGGCGTCGTTTCACGCTCGGGAACGCTCACTTACGAAGCAGTCCATCAGCTGACGAAACTCGGCATCGGTCAAAGCACCTGTGTCGGGATCGGCGGCGACCCCGTGAACGGTACTAACTTCATTGATGTTCTGGAAGCGTTCAACGCCGACCCGAACACGACGGGCGTGATCATGATCGGCGAAATCGGCGGAACGGCCGAAGAAGAAGCCGCCGAATGGATCAAAAAGAACATGAAGAAACCGGTGACGGGCTTCATCGGCGGCGCTTCGGCTCCTCCGGGCAAACGCATGGGGCATGCGGGCGCGATCATCTCGGGCGGAAAGGGAACCGCCGAAGAGAAGTTCAAAGCATTGGAATCGGCAGGCGTGAAGATTTCGCGTTCGCCGGCGACGCTCGGTACCACCATGAAGGCGGCACTGGGTCTGTAACTCAAAATCAAATTCGAAATAGAAAGTAATTAAGGAGTCAAAAATGGCAATTGAAAAAACATTCAGCATCATCAAACCGAACGCCGTCGCGAAGAACGCGATTGGCAAAATCATCGACCGTTTCGAATCGAAAGGCCTGAAGATCGCCGCTGCGAAATTCGCCAAACTTTCGAAAGAAAAAGCGGAAGGTTTCTACATCGAACACAAAGAGCGTCCGTTCTTCGGCTCGTTGGTGAACTTCATGACTAGCGGTCCGGTTCTTCTCATGGTTCTCGAAGGCGAAAATGCCGTGGCAGCGAACCGCGAGATCATGGGTGCGACCGATCCTGCGAAGGCGGCTCCGGGTACGATCCGTAAGGATTTCGCCGACGGAATCGAAGCAAACGCCGTTCACGGCTCGGACAGCCCGGCGTCGGCCGAGCGCGAGATCGCTTATTTCTTCGAAAAAAACGAAGTGATGAATCGCTTCTAAGGAGTACGTTTTATGGCTAAAAATATCGACTTGAACAAATTCAAAAGCGTCGTCGGGCAACTGAAGACCAAGCAGAAACAACTGCAAGGCCTCGTCAGCAAAGACACCCTGAAGGAGGCGAAGAAATACGCCGAAGCTTCGGGTAAAGAGCTGAAAAGCCTGATCAAAAATACCGACGTCAAGAAGGTGAAAACTTTCATCGAGAAGGAAGCCAAAGAGATCCAAAAGCTTCAGAAGCAAATTCCGTCCGAACTCGCGAAGTTCAGCAAGTTCGTCGATGCTCAGAAGAAGGAACTCGAAAAAATCCTGAAGAACGTTCATGCGATTGATCTCGCCGAATCCGTCCAGGACAAGTTCAACGAGAAAATCGGAAGCAAGATCGGTAAAAAGGTCAAAGTGATAAAAAAGTCGAAGGCTTCTTCAAGCGGTTCCTCGAAAAAAAAGGCCGCCGCCAAGGAAGAAGCCGCAAAGCCAGAAGCACCAAAAACGGAAGCGGCCAAAAGCGAGTCGTCCGAAGCGTAAAGACCATGACCAAACAGAAGACCGAGGAAACGTCGTTAAAAGTAGGAAAGAAAGCTCCAGCATTCAAGGTACCGAACGAAGCCGGTGAAATGGTTTCGTTAGCGAGCTTGAAAGGGAAAAAAGTCGTTCTCTATTTTTACCCGAAAGACATGACCCCGGGCTGCACGCAAGAAAGCTGCGATTTTCGCGACAGTTTTGCGCGCTTGAAAAAACTCGGCGTCAAAGTCTACGGCGTCTCGCGTGACTCGGTGGCTTCGCATACGAAGTTCATCGCCAAGAACGAATTGCCGTTTTCGCTCCTTTCGGACGAAAGCGGGAAGATGACCGAAGCTTACGGCGTTTGGAAAGAAAAAAGCCTGTACGGACGCAAATACATGGGGATCGAGCGGACCACCGTGATCATCGACGAAGACGGAAAAATCGAGAAGGTTTATCCGAAGGTTTCCGTCAAAGGGCACGTGGACCAGGTGCTGGAGGACTTGAAATGAAGGCGTTTGAAAACGTGAAAACGGTATTGGTCGCACTTTCGTCCCGCGCATTGTCGTTCGATATGCCGGGGCTTCGCAACCTGATCACTCACGCTTATCCCGGGGCCGCAGTCTTCTTCATCTCGACGAACGGCGACTCCGTGGGCGTCGAGGGGCCTCACCGAGTCGATCTCGCGATCGACATGACCGAGCCAGGCGCTCATCAGGGTTTGTTTTTCGCGCCGAAGATCCGCTCGCGCGCTCGCAACGTCGTCGGCCGCAATGCCGGACGTTTTTATCGTCGTAAGAAATACGATCGCGTTTACGACGAGGCTGCCGAAGAAAAGGCAAATCCACAGTTTCCGAAAGATTATTTGGAACGTGAACAATGGGCACAAAGGAAGGTGCTGGAACTGGCCGGGGTACCGGTCATTCGCCAAGGCGGAGTGACTCAGGATCGCAGTAAGGAAATTGCGCTTGAATTACCCCCCTTAAGGCAGTAACGGGCTTTTGCCATGAAAATCAAACTGGAGCGATTGCTTCTCGGTATTTGGAGCATCCTCATTTCGCTTCGCCTGGCGGTGATCGTCATCGTCAGTTTGGCGATTTCGCTTGCCGTCGCCACCACCATCGAATCGAAGACCGATACCCCCACGGCCCAGTATTTTGTTTATCGATCGACTTGGTTTTTCGGCATCTTGGCCATGCTGGGCCTGAATATTCTTGCGGTGGCGATCAGTCGGATTCCCTGGAAGAAAAAACACACGCCGTTTTTGCTCGCCCACGCCGGGATTTTGATGATCCTGATCGGTTCGTGGATCACCTATGTCAAAGGCGTCGACGGAAACATGCGGATCTCGGAGGGGGAAGTCACCTCGGCCGTCGAACTGGGCGATCACGTCTTGGTCTTCAGAAAAAACAATCGGGTTAGCACCCATCCGTTTCCGTGGAAGCCTGAGATCGTGACCCGCGACATGAAGCCCGTCGATTTTCCGGATTTCGGTGTTCGGGTCGAGAAAATGATTTCGGATTCGGAACCCAACATTCAATTCAAACCCGTCGATCCCGCGAGCGTCGAGCCTGACGCGAAAGTGAAGCCTGCCCCCGCGATTCAGATCCGAATTTTAGGCGCGCCGATGGGCGGAGCCCCCGAGTTTTGGCTTTGGGCCGGAGACGCCGGATGGGCGACACAGCGCTTAGGCCCCGCTCGGTTTTTGGTCCGCAAAGAAGAGCAGAAAGACCTCGCGATCGCACAGGGCTTGACCGCACAACAGGGTGAAGCCCGGCTCGATTTTATCGTGACGAAAAAAGGCGAGCTTCGTTATGAAGCCATCTCGCCTCGGGGCGAGAAAAAGAGCGGAAAAATCGTGTTCAAGGGCGAGGAGGCACCGATCGTGAACCCGGGTTGGCGGATGCCGATCCACGTTCAGATCAAGAAGCTCGTGCCGAACGCGATCAACTCGACCGAATACGTTCAAGCGAAGCCTCGTGCTCCCGGCATGATGGGGAGCGGACAACCTGACCCCGCGATCGAAATTTCATTGATCAAAAATCCGTCGTCGAAACTCTGGTTAGGCTTGGGCGATCGCGCCGAGTTCAAAGACGTCGACGGAGGCGAAATTTCGGTCGGGTATTTTCCGAAACGGATCATCCTTCCGTTCGCGATCCGGCTCGAACGCTTCGAGATGAAGCATAATCCGGGAACCATGGACCCTTCGGCTTATTCGTCGCACGTGCAAATCGTCGATCAGATGCAGAAGGACGCGAAGGCGATGAATGCGCTTCCCGTGACCGAAATCAGCATGAACGAGCCGATGCACCGTTCGGGTTATACTTTTTATCAGGCGAGCTACATTCCGGATTTTCCGAGACCGACGACGACGATCTTGTCGGTGAACTATGATCCGGGCCGCGCGCTCAAATACATCGGATCGATTCTACTCATCGGCGGAAGTATTCTGCTGTACGTGATGAAAGTTTTTCAAAGAAGAAAAGGAACAGCGAAATCATGAAAAAATATCTGGGAATTCTCGTCATGGCCTTGGCCACAGTTTTGACCGCTTCGGCAGTTCTTGCGGAAGAGGCCACCCCGGTAAAAGGGATTTTCCTGAACGACGCGCGGATGATTCCGGTTCAAAGCGGCGGGCGCATCAAGCCGTTCGACGAGTTCGCACGCGAAACGATTCTTTCTTTCACGGGAATGCGCTCGTTCGGAAAATTCGAACCGAGCGAGATGATCCTTTCGATGATGGTCAACCCGCAGATGTGGGCACAGACGCCAATCATCCTCGTCGGGAACGAAGACGTCCGTAAGGAATTGCTGCTCGATCCGAAACAGAAGTATTTTTCGCCGAGCGAGCTGATGAAGAGCAATGTGTTTTTACAGTACGCCGACAGCATTTCGTCGGGTGGCCAGCAGGTAACGAGCACCGGAGTGAACCCCGTCACGGCAGGAAAAGACCCTCGCGTCGAAGAGATGAAGCGAGTCGTGGGACGCGTGAGCCAATTTCAAGCGCTGATCTCAGGCAAGCTTTGGATGGTGACGCCTCCGAAAGACAAAAATCCGCAAACCGCCTGGATTCCGCTTTCAGAAGGCATGACCGAAGCGACGCCGCAATCGACGGCCGTGTATGCGATGCTGAAGAGTTACCTCGATCAGGATCTCGATGGATTCAAAACGAATGCCGCCGCCGCACGAAAATCGATTGAAGAGGCGACTCCGCAATTCGAATCGGTGAGCACTTCACTGAAGCTTGAAACGTTTTACAACCAGCTTCGCCCGTTTTTGCAGGCAATGATTTTCTATCTTTTAGCGGGACTTTTCTGGCTTTTCGCTTCGAAAGGCCGGTTTCCGCGCCTGATGGCCAAGTTCTTCACCTTCGTCGCCATCGCGATGCACGTGACCGGGTTCGGAATCCGTTGTTATGTCGCCGGCCGGCCGCCGGTGACGAACATGTACGAATCGATCATCTGGGTGAGTCTGGGCGTGGTGGCGTTCTCGCTCATTCTGTATGCCAAGGGAAGACAGACGGTACTTTTGTGCACGTCGAGTTTTCTCGCGGGCTTGGCCTTGTTCGCCGGCGATTCGGCACCGATGATCATGGATCCGACGATTCGGCCCCTGGTTCCGGTATTGCGAAGCAATTACTGGCTGACCATTCATGTGCTGACGATCACCCTGAGCTACGGCGCCTTCATGCTGGCGATGGGAATTTCGAACGTCTCGCTGTTTTTCTTTCATAAAAAAGCGAGACCGCACACGAGCGCCGAAGCGACCTCGATCAGTCAGCGCATTGCCTCGCTCAATCAACTGTCGTATCGCGCACTGATGTTCGGAACCGTCTTGCTCGCGGCAGGCACGATTTTGGGCGGTGTTTGGGCCGACTATTCGTGGGGTCGTTTCTGGGGATGGGATCCGAAGGAAGTCTGGGCCTTGATCGCGCTTTTGGCCTACATGGCCGTTCTGCACGGACGTTATGCCGGTTGGGTGGGAACCTTCGCGTTTCCGCTCTGGACCGTGATTTGTTTTTCGACCGTGGTCATGGCTTGGTACGGAGTGAATTTCGTTCTGGGCGTGGGCTTGCATTCCTACGGTTTTTCAAGCGGTGGACAAACCTTTGTTGCGAGCTTTTTGTTGCTTCAATTGGCTTATTGTCTGTGGATTGCGTTTGAGCACAAAAAGGCTCGCTCTACGGCATGAGCTTACGCGCGTTTTTCGAAGCCCATCGCTCCTCTTTTCAGGGATCGATTGAGTTCGAGGCGCCGCTTTCGAAGTCGACCTACTATCGGATCGGCGGTGCAGCCGAGGTTTTAGTCACACCGAAAAGTTCAAACGGCGATTTCGGCGACCTTGAGCTGATCCATCGTGCGCTTCGCGAGACGGGGGCCAGAGTTTTTCTTCTGGGCTGGGGGTCGAATCTGCTTTTTTCGGACGAAGGTTTTCACGGGCTGGTTGTTCGCATGAAGCATCTGTTTACCGGCCTCGATGAAAAAGAAGCGGGAGTCTTGCGCGTCGGCGCTTCGGTCGGCGGTTCAACCTTGCTTCGCAAGGCGCAGGACCGCGGCTACGGCGGTCTTCATCATTTGACGGGCATTCCGGGATCGATCGGCGGCATGGTCGCCATGAATGCGGGCACGCATCTGGGCGAGATGAAAGCGAGTTGCCTTCGCGTGCGCTCGGTGAATTTGCGCGAGCCTTCGCTTTCGGTGCGCGAGCACAGCATGAGTGATGCGAGCTTCAGTTATCGTCACAATCATTTTCTTGCGCCCGATGATCTGGTGATCGACACCGAACTCGGTTACCGGGAAGAAGATCCGGCCCAGGTCAAAACGCAAATCGACGAGCTTTATCGCCGTCGCAAAGAAACGCAACCTGTCGATTACCCGTCGTGCGGAAGCGTTTTCATGAACCCGCGCGAATCTGGCCTGCATGCCTGGCAGGTCATCGATCGCTTGGGCTTGCGCGGGCACCGCATCGGCGATGCTCAATTTGCCGAGAAACACAGCAATTTTATCATTAATCTGGGCGCGGCTCGCGCTTCGGACGTCAAGGCCTTGATCGCACTTGCAAAGCAACGGGCGCTCGACGAACTCGGAATTACGCTGAAAGAAGAAGTGAAAATCGTCGAATGAGCACCTCTGTTAATTTTTCCGGTGGATGGGTTTATCATTGGCGTGCGTTTCGCTTTCGCAAGCGCGAGTGGAGGGGACACCTCGATTCGGTGCGAGATTTTTTAGAATCCTGGGTGGATGCCCAAAGGGCTCCTCGTCCGTCGCCGGTTTCGGAGGCTCCTTCGACTTTGATTTTGATCGGACCTTCGGGCGGGTATTCCCTGCCGTTGTCTTTTCTAGAGCGTTACTCGCAAATTGTGGCCTATGAACCGGATGCGCTTGCGCGAACGATTTTTGAGCGACGATTTCCGTCGCTCGCCGGACGGATTTCGTGGATTCAGAAAGAATACGATTTTCGCTCGGAGCTTTCGGAGGGTGCGATTCTTTTTTGCAATGTGCTCGGACAGATCTCGGTCAAAAACTCAGCCTCGTTTCGAGTGGCGCTGATGGATCGCTTAAAGGGGCGGATCTGGGCCTCGTATCACGATGCACTTTCAGGTCGTGAAATCCGCTTTCGGATTCCCTCATCGTCGACTCGCGCGCGCGAGAAAGCCTCTACGAAAGAGATGCAGCGTTGGCTTGAAACTCGCTCGACCCGTCCGATCGAGGTGATTGAGCATCTGGCCCCCGATTGGTTCGAGGCCTCAGACGAGCTTCAGTTTTTTTATTGGGATTGGCGTTTGACCCGGAAACGCACGCATTTGATTGAGGGGGTGTTCAAAAGGTGAGCCGTACATTCCGTTTAGCAAAGCGTCATTGCAATGGCGCATAGCTAAACGGAATGTACGGCTCACCTTTTGACCCCCGCAGACCGATAGGCTAATGATGCGGCTGATCTTTTTCTTTCTTTTATCAGGCTTCCTTGCCGGAAACGTCCAGGCCGACTGTGCCCGGTTTCTTCATTCGGCGCCACAGGTTCGCTCGCATTGGATGCAATCGGCCGAAGTGAAACTCATTCAAGGCGAGTTTCGCGCATTGATGTATCCGCATCCTGCGCCGCTCATGAAGGTGTACTCCGGCTCTTACGGCGAAAAGCACCCCGAGTTGCTTCGGGTGATCGACGACGCCGAGAGTCTGCAGCTGTTTCCTCGGGATTTCAAAGACGAGTTTCAGACGCTCCACCATGTCGAGCCGACGAAAGAGAACTACGTCGAGTTTTATCTTTCGCGGATGGAGCTTTTCAAATCGGCGATTCACGAATACACCTCGATTCTCAAATCCGAGAACGAAGCGTTGGCTGAACAGATTTATGACAATTTTTCAGAACACTTTTTTTCCAAACATGATCTCGTTCGGCGGCTGAACACCGCATCGGTCGAAGCCAGTGCCGTCGGATTGCATCAATTGGCGATCGGGCATCTGACCGAGCTTTACGCCGTGGCGACCTTGCCGCAAGTGACTCAGGCCGGAGTGACCCTGGCACAAATGCCCGGAATGAAGGCGCGAATCAATGAGAAACTGAAGCAAGTGATCGGAAGTCCTGAAATCCAAAAACGCTATCCTGCGATCTTCCAAAACGCGCGATCGAAATATGTTCGAGGGATGAACGATGACGAGTATCGATCACAGATCGTCGAGTGGATCGGAAGTAAAGAGATCGACGTGATCCGAGAATCGGACGGAAAGACGTCGTGGGTCGAAGTGAAACACAATTCCAGACCTTTTGACTTGGGGCATTTCACGTCAAGAGGAAGCAAGGGCAAGAGCGCCAAGGATCAAATCCTCGAAGACAAACAGATCATTGAATTTTTGGGACTCTCGGATAAAATTCAATTAGAATACCTGGCCACCGGTGGAATGGATGCGGACGTTCGGGAGCTCTTGAAGAGCCACGGCGTGCGGGTCATTCGCACGCCCTAGAGACCAAAACGCGAAAAGGAAACGCATGAAGACCTTGCTTCAAACCCGGATCGATGCTGCCATGGGGCGCACGCCGTGTGATTTTACCCTTCGAAACGTTCAGTACCTCGACGTGTTCTCATGCGAATGGCGCCTCGGTGATGTGTCGTTCGTGAATGGAACGATCGTGGGGCTCGAACCCGGTCTGAAGGCGACTCGAACGGTGGACGGTAAGGGTAAGTTCCTTGTGCCGGGCTTTATCGATGCCCACGTCCACGTCGAAAGCTCGCTTTTGATTCCGTCTTATTTTCAGCGTGCCGTCCTTCCGATGGGGACGACGACGGCCGTTTGCGATCCGCACGAGCTGACGAACGTGCTCGGGGTCGAGGCGCTTCGTTACTTTCTTTCTCAGGCCGAAAAGCTTAAACTCGATCTTCGCGTCATGCTGAGCTCTTGCGTGCCTGCGACCCATCTTGAAACAAACGGCGGCGGAGTCGTCAGTGCAAGCGATCTGATTCCGTTTCGCAGCCACCCGAAAGCCTTGGGACTGGCCGAGATGATGAACGTGCCTGGCGTGATTCACAACGATCCTGCGATTTTAGAAAAACTCGAAGCGTTCTCGACGATGCTAATGGACGGTCATTGCCCGCTCGTCAGCGGACAAGCCTTGTCGGCCTACGCCGCAGCCGGGATTTCAAGCTGTCATGAGTCCTCACAACTCGAAGAAGCGCGTGAAAAACTGACTAAAGGCATCTCGGTTTGGATTCGCGAAGGTAGTGTGGCGAAAGACCTGCACGCGCTTTCACCGCTCCTCACGCTGGCGACTTCGTCAAGCATCGGTTTTTGCACCGACGACCGCAACCCGCTCGACATCACGAGCGAGGGGCACATTGATTATCTGATTCGCGAAAGCATTCGTTTAGGTGTACCCAGTGAAGTGGCTTATCGCGCGGCCTCGTGGAGTGTGGCCCGTCACTACGGTTTGGATCGTGGCATTCACCGCAAAGGCGCGATTGCGCCTGGCTATCAGGCCGATTTGGTACTGCTCGATGATGCTGAAAGTGTAGCGATTCGTGAGGTGTTTCAAGCGGGAACTCCGGTTTCAGAGCTGGATCTTTCGATTGAATCTCAGCTGAAGATTGAAAACACGGTTCACGCGCAATCGCCCGAAGTGGCCGACCTCGAAGGCCCGACGGGCCGGGTGCACGTCATCGGAGTTCGAGCGGGGCAGATCCTGACGGACCGACACGTGATGAATCACGACGATGCCGGGGTTGCACGGCTTTCGGTGCTGGAACGGCACGGAAAAGGATCGAAGCCTGCGAACGCCTATGTCACCGGTTTTGGCAAAAACTTCAAAGGCGCCATTGCTTCGAGCGTCGGTCACGACAGCCACAATCTGATTGTGGTCGGCGATCGCCCGTCCGACATGAAGGTGGCTTTGAACGCGTTGATCGAATCGGGCGGGGGATTCTGCGTCGTCCGCGACGGTCAGGTGTTGTCGCAGCTGGCACTTCCGTTCGGAGGACTGATGTCGTCTGAAGAGCCGCAATCGATCGAAAAATCATTGCGTTCGCTTCGAGAGGCGAGTCGCTCGGTGGGTTGCGAACTTCAAGAGCCGTTTTTACAACTGGCGTTTTTGAGTCTTCCCGTGATTCCGTCATTGAAGTTAACCGACCAGGGCTTGGTCGACGTCGAGGCATTTCGAATGATCGACGTCCGGGCCTCATGAGAAGGCGTAAAAAGGAAAGAGAGAGACCATGATCCACTGGAGTGTTTCACCTGAAATCGTCGACATCGGGTTTATTCATCTGCGGTGGTACGGGGTTTTGTTCGCTTCGGGAATCGTGATCGGGTTTCAGATCATCCATAAGCTTCTGCTGCAAGAGAAAGTGCCTGAGGCGAAAATCGAACCGATGCTGACTTACGTCGTGGTCGGAACGGTCATTGGTGCCCGGCTCGGGCATGTGTTTTTTTACGAGCCCGAGATCTTTTTGGCCGATCCGATTAAGATTTTGATGATCTGGCAAGGGGGGCTTGCCAGCCACGGCGGCGTGATCGGCTTGTGTCTTGCGCTTTGGATCTACGCTCGCAAGATGAAGCTTCCGTATCTTTGGCTGCTCGATCGCGTCTGTTACCCAGCCGCACTCGGTTCGGCGTTCATCCGTCTCGGAAACCTGATGAACTCCGAGATCATCGGTCGTCCGACGGATTTACCCTGGGGGTTCGTTTTCACTCGCGTCGATTCGCTCCCACGCCATCCCGCTCAATTGTACGAATCGTTTTTTTACTTCGGCGTGTTTTTTCTGATGCGCTACCTTTACAAAAAGACGAAGTACAAGAACATGCCGGGCGTGATGCTTGGGGTTTATCTGACCAGCATCTTCGCCTTTCGTTTTTTCATCGAATTCATCAAGGCTGATCAGGTGGCGAAAGAGGCGACGATGACCCTGAACATCGGTCAGTGGCTCAGTATTCCTACGGTGGCGGTCGGAATTTTCTTCTGGGTTCGGGGCTTGAAAAAAGGCGAGCAGAAGGCTTATTCGGGATCGTTAAAATAGGATTTGGGGATTTTTCGATGGTGGCTCAGGTGAGAGTCGAACTCACACACCCGTAAGGATACACGATTTTGAATCGAGCGCGTCTACCATTCCGCCACTGAGCCGTTTCAGAATCTTTATAAGATACCGAAATGTCTAAGTTAAATCAATAAGTTTTTGGGCAAACAAAAACCCTCGAATTTGGGCTTCCCGGCATTGCCGGGGGCCCGGTTCGAGAAGGAGATTTGCCCATGAAAAACAAGCTAACACATAGCGAAATTCAAGCTCTGATCGAGCACAAAATCACATCGAATTGCGATCCAGAAAAAGCATCGAAGGAAATCCTTGAGCTTCTGACTCGCCTTGAGCTGCTCAACAAGGACGGTCTCAAGGTCGCCGCGCAAGCGGTGAAGGGAGTTTGATCGTGGAGTGGTTCAAGCATTTCGTCAAAGCACACGACTCCGATTCGATGGTCGCACTCATGAATGCGCACGGCGTTGAAGCATATGCGCGATACTTCATTCTGATCGAACTTTGCGCGAAGAAGCTCGAAAAAGAAAAGCATGAAAGTGTCACCGAGGTTCACTGTCGGTTCAGTCTTCATGAGACCACGGTCAGACAACGGTTGCGTATTGGTCGGGCCAAGATTGCACCATTCCTGGACAATTGTCAGACCTTGGGACTGCTTCAGTGGGAATTGATCGGGCAAGAGTTCAGTTTCTACATTCCTAAGTTGTTGGAATTCATGGATAGAGAGTTCAAACGATCGCGGCGAAAGCGCGGAGTGATCGCGGAAACACCCCACGCAGAATTAGAAGTAGAATTAGAA
>Ga0164242_10000633_pt1 | contig 42589 bp, 38 predicted proteins | sample OricomgcompostMG_FD_108783 | JGI IMG/M metagenome (GOLD analysis project Ga0164242, IMG submission 108783) | Miracle-Growth compost microbial communities from Emeryville, California, USA - Original compost - Miracle growth compost (MG) ... | reverse complement strand
GCGCTCTCCCCGCAGTGCGGCTTCGCCTCGACCGAGGAGGGGAACGTCCTCACCGAGGACCAGCAGTGGGCGAAGGTCCGGGAGATCGTCGCGATCTCGAAGGACGTCTGGGGCGACTGAGCGAGAACAGGAAAACGGCGGGGTCCGCGTGGATAGTGCGCACGGGCCCCGCCATTTTCCTGTCGAAGCACATTCGAGGGGTCAGGACGGCGGGACCTCACCGGCCGAATCGGCCGCTCAGCGGGCTGCGCCGCCGGTCCGCTGCGCCCGCATCGAGCGGAGCGCGACGCGCGGGTCGAGCTTCCGGCCGTATTCGACCGCGCCGTACTGGAAGAAGCGGACCGCGAGCCAGAGCACGATCGCGGCGACGACGAAGAGCTCGACGATGACGATGATCGCCGTGGTCGCGTCCAGGCTCGACAGCGCATTCCGGGCCAGGACCGTGACCGGCGCCGTCCACGGGAAGAACGTGAACACCCGGACGATCGGGGCGGACGGATTGCTGAGGATCATCGTGATCGTGTACAGCGGCACGAACATCGCGACCATGAACACGGCGCTCACCGGACCCGCGTCCTTGACGCTCGGCATGAGCGCGCCGACCGCGACCAGACTGCCGGTGAAGAGCGCGAATCCCCCGACGAGCACGAGCGCTCCCACCGTCATCCGCCACGGGTCGAAGACGAGCGCGCTCAGGTCGAGGGAGGGCAGGCTGAGCTGATCCCGGAGGAATGCGTAGCCGAGCGCGATCGGCGTCGCGAAGACGAGCATCTGCACGATCCCGACGATGAAGATGCTCACGATCTTGCCCGCGACGAGGCTCCGCGCCGTGATCGTCGTGAGGATCATCTCGGTGACCCGGTTCTCCTTCTCCTCGAGCGTCGCCGCGAGCATCTGCTGATAGAGGAGCACCAGCACGAGATAGAAGAGCAGCAGGTAGAGCGCGGGCGGGATGAGCCCGGCGAGACCGGGTGCGACGCGGTCGCCGTCGTAGGCGGTCGTCTGCGTCGTCGCGCCGCCGGCGGCGAGCGCCGCGAGCGAGGGGTCGCCGATCGCCTGCGCGGCGCTGGCCGTGAGGACCGCGTTCGCGACGGCGTCGTAGCGCTGGTTCGCGAAGAGGCCGAGGTCCTTCGCGGCGATCGTCACCGGCTGCTTCGTCGGGTCCGCCGGGTACTGGATGAATGCGTCGACCGCGCCCGACTGCACATCGGCGAGCCCCTTGGCGGCGTCGGCCTGGACCGTCCCGCCCGCCGCCGTCGCGATCCCCGGGACGACCACGCCGGACGCATCCGAGTACTCGAACGCGATCTTCGCATTCGCCTGCTCCGCAGCGCTCGACTGGGTGCTCGAGTTCGACCACGTCTCGAGGCCGATGATCGCGGCGATGAGGACGGGAATGAGCAGGGTCACGACCCAGAACCGCGGCTTCGACAGCGTCCGGGCGACCTCGAAGGCGACGACCGTCCTCACATTCCCCGCCATCAGTGCGCCCCCTTGGATCCGTGCATGCTCACTGCTCCCCCGCCTGCTCGCCGTAGACCTCGATGAAGATCGAGTCGAGGGAGCGCCGCACCGGCGTGAAGGACGCGATCCGCGCACCGGCGCCGACGAGCGCTGCCAGGATCGACGACGCATCGGCACCGGCGGGAGGCGCGAGCTCCGCCTCGCCGTCCCGATCCGCGACGAGCCGCGTGCCCGCGAGCCCCGCGATCGTCGCGAGGTCGGGCAGGACGCCCTCGTGGCGGAGACGAATGGTCGTGCCGCCGAACGCCTCCTGCACCTCGGCGACCGTGCCGTACGCCCGCGCCTTCCCGTCCTTGAGCAGGAGGACGCGGTCGCAGAGCCGCTCGACCTCCTCCATCTGATGCGTGACCATCATGACCGTCGCCCCGGCCCGCCGCTGCTCCTCGATGATGTCCATGAGGAGGCGCCGGTTGACGGGGTCGAAGCCCTTCGTCGGCTCGTCGAGGATGAGGAGCTCGGGCTCGTTCATCACGGTGACGCCGAGCTGGACCTTCTGCTGCTGGCCTCCGGAGAGCTTGTCGAGCCGCGTCTTCGCGAGCCCGGGGATCCCGACCCGCTCGAGGTAGGCGAGGCACCAGGCACGCGCGGCCGCCGCATTCATCCCCTTCAGCCGCCCGAAGTAGACCATGGTGTCGAGCACCGACTCCTTGCGGTACAGCCCGCGCTCCTCCGGGAGGTAGCCGAGCCGCGTCGAGGCTTCGGGCCGGAACGGCCGCCCGTCGATGAGCAGCCGGCCCGCCGTCGGCTCATAGATGCCGAGGAGCGCGCGGATCGTCGTGGTCTTGCCCGAGCCGTTCGAGCCGAGGAAGCCGAACGTCTCGCCGCGCCGGATGTCGAACGAGAGGTCGTCGATGACGGTCGTCGCCCCGAACGCCATCCGGAAGTGCTCGACCTCGACGACGGCGGCGCTGCTCACACCCCCAGTCTTCCATCCCGGCCAGGCCCGGCCCGCCGCGGAAACAGGAAATCGGCGAGGGCCGCGTGGACTATCCCGACGGCCTCCGCCGATTTCCTGTTTCCGCGCGCCTCAGTGCTTGCCGGCGATCGCGTCCGCGTCGAGCTCGGCCTGGTTCGGGAGGAACGGGGTGCCGTGCACATGGAACGTCGCGACCGTCTTCATGCCCCACGCCTGGCCCTTCGCCCGCTCGGCCTCGGACCACTCCACGACCGGCCAGGCCGGGTCGAGGAGGAGGCGGGCCCCCGCATTCGCGAACTCGATCCGGTTCCCGCCCGGCTCCCACACGTAGAGGAAGAACGTCTGGTTGATCGCGTGCTTGTACGGGCCGTACTCGATGTAGATGCCGTTCTCGAGCATGATGTCGGCCGCCTTGAGGATGTCCTCGCGGGTGTCCGGCGCGAAGGCGAAGTGGTGGAAGCGGCCGCGCGTCTTCGACCAGTCGTCGGAGTAGACGACGTCATACGACTTCTGGTGGAAGCGGAACCACCAGGCGCCGTAGCCGCCCGCGTCGAGCTTCACGCGCTCCGACTCGCGGGCGCCCATGACGTCCCGCCAGAAGGCGCCGGCGGCGTTGACGTCGGCGGCGAGGTAGTTGATGTGGTCCATCCGGCGGGTGTTGACGCCCTTGCCGGGGAACTTCGACGCCTGGTTCTTCAGCGCGGGGCGGTCCTCATCGTCCGGCACGTAGTACTCGGTGTCGTAGTAGATGCCCATGAGGTGGCCGTCGGGGTCGGTGAACGCGAAGTGCTTGCCGACGCCGACCTCGGGCTCCTCCCAGCCGAGGCCGAGGCCCGCGTCGGAGATCGCCTGGACGCGTCGCTCGAGCGCCTCCGGGCTGGCGGCGCGGAAGAGGGTCCGGCCGACGCCGTTCGTGTCCGACTTCGTCAGCTTGAGCGTGTAGAGCTGGTACTCGTCCCAGCAGCGCAGGTACGCCGAGGTCTCGGTCTGCGCGACGATGCGCATGGCGCAGACCTCGTTGAAGAACCAGAGGCTCTCGTCGAACTTCGGGGTGAAGAGCTCGATCGCGCCGAGGTGGGCGACGTCGTACAGCGCCTGGTCGTTCGGGCTGATCTCGGTCATGGGTGAGTGTCCTCTCTGACAGGTCCAAGTATGCGGCTGCGGGGCTGGGAGCCGAGCGGCTTACCGCTCAATGGGAACGGGGATAGATGCGGCCGTCGAAGAGCTTGCGGGCCGTCCGGATCACGACGGGCGAGACGGTGAACGTCCCGCTCGGGTGCTCGATGCGGACCGGGCCGTCGGCGGGCAGGCGGGCGAGATCGTGGCCGACCGTGCCCGGCGTCTTGACGCCCTCCGCGATCGATGCGGCCATGAGGACGCCGATCGACTGGTGGACGCGGTGCGGGATGAAGATCCGGGTCGAGATCGCGCCGTCGGCGCGGGGGGCCGAGAGGAGCGCCATCTTCGGGACGGTCTGGTCGCTCACGTCCCCGAGCCCGAAGAGGGGCCCGGCCGCGAGGCGGATGCGCTCGAGGGCGTCATGGAGGCCCGGCTTCGCCTCGAGCTCCGCCGGGCTCTCGTCCCCGTCCACCCCGAACTCGTCGCCGCGCAGGAGCACGACGGGCATGCCGGCGTCGACGAGCGTGACCTTGTGCCCGTCGAGCTCGTCCACCACCTGCCCGGTCGGCAGCGGGGGCTTGGCCCGCTCCATCTCGATCTCGATCGGCGCGGCGGTACCGGGGACGCCGTCGATCGCCGCATCGCCCTCGTAGCTCGGCCGGCCGCCTGGGGTGGCGAACGTCTCGACCGCGACGTCGCCGGTGTTCACGAGCCGGATGCGGACGGCGGTCGTGTCGTTCGCCGCCGGCACGAGACCGCGCTCCACGGCGAAGGGGCCGACGGCCGCGATGATGTTCCCGCATGTCTGGGTGTCGACGACGGTCGGGGTGTCGACGCCGACCTGGAGGAAGAGGTAGTCGACGTCGATGCCGGGCTCGGCGGACTTCGACACGATGGCGACCTTGCTCCGGAGCGGATGGCCGCCGCCGACGCCGTCGATCTGGGTCGGGTCCGGGGAGCCCATGACCTCGAGCAGGATGCGGTCGCGCGTCGCGACGTCCGCCGGCAGGTCGTCCTTCAGGAAGTAGGCGCCCCGCGAGGTCCCGCCGCGCATGAGCATGGCGGGGATGCCGTCGCGGGCGTAATCGGTCACGGCGCCTCGTGCTCCACGTACTCGACGCCGAGCCGCTCGAGGACGGGACGGAGATCGTTCACGTCCATCGAGATCTCCCCGGCCGCGTAGCGCTTGCGGGTGCCCGCCTCCTTCTCGGCGCGCGCCTTCGTCGCCGCGAGCGTCTCGGCGGCGATGCCGCGCGGGACGATGGTGACGCCGTCGTCGTCGGCGACGACGACGTCGCCCGGGTGCACGACGACGCCCTCGAGGACGACCGGGACGTTCACCGAGCCCGGCGTGTCCTTGACGGTGCCCTCGGACGAGACGAACTTCGACCAGACCGGGAAGCCCATCCGGCGCAGCTCCGTCGTGTCGCGGACGCCGCCGCTCGTCACGTAGCCGCGCACGCCCCGGGTCTGCATCTGCGTCGCCATGAGCTCGCCGATGAAGCCGAACGCGGAGTCGCTGCGCGGCACGACGACGATGACGTCGCCCTCGCCGGCCTGCTCGATCGCCGCATGCACCATGAGGTTGTCGCCGGGCGCGCAGGAGACGGTCACCGCGGTGCCCGAGATCGCCGCGCCCTGCTGGATAGGGCGAATGCGGTGCCCCGCGTAGCCGATGCGGCCCATCGCCTCATGGACCGTGGCGGAGCCGTACTCGGCGAGCGCGGCCGCGACCCCGGCATCGGCCTTCGGCGGGCTCGTGACGACGACGTGGCCGGCCATCAGGCGAGCACGTCCGTGACCTGGGGGTAGTAGCGCATGAACGCCTCCGCCTTGACGTCGACGGGCAGGCCGAGGTTCGCGGAAGCGTTGCGCTTGAGCTGCACGCCGCGCCGGATCCCGAGCGACTGGTAGTAGTCCCACATGTGCTGCTGCGCGGGGAGCGCCTGCATCGCGGCCTCCTTGCGGGGCCAGCCTGGCGTCACGTCGAGGAGCACCTCGGGCTTGAAGTCGCACATCTCCGGCTGATGCGGCTCGAAGAAGAAGACCGGCGGGGCCCCGATGATCTCCGACTTCGTCGGCACCCGGCCGTCGCCGAACGGGACGCCGATCGCCTGGGCCTGGACGCGCGCCTCGAGCGCCATGCGCGCCGCCGCCGGGTGGTCGCCGTTGTACGGGTCGAGCAGCGGGTGCGTGAGGACGATGTCGGGCTGGATCTCGCGCATCACGTCGACGAGCGCGGTGATGGCGGCGGCGGACTCGCGGAGCGGGTAGTCGCCCTGATCGAGGAAGCGGATCTCGGCGCCGAGCGCCTCGGCCGCGGCCTGCGCCTCAGCCTGGCGGATCGACTTGATCTCATCGAGCGACTTGCCCTGGAGCCACTGCGACGCGGACTCGCCGCGCTCGCCGAAGCTCAGGCAGACGACGACCGCCCGCCCGCCCTTCACGACGTGCGCGCCGATCGTGCCGCCCGCGCGCCACACGAAATCGCCCGCGTGCGCACTGACGACGAGCATGGTCCGGGTCTCGGTGTTCGTCTCCGTCGACATGCCTCGATCCTACGCGGATTGTCGACAATCCGAGGACGTCGCACCCACATTCGACCGGATAACGGACAGAAGTGACCGCTTCCCGGACACACGCGTATATTGGCCGAGGAATTGTTGAAGCCGTCGAACAGGTGCCGGCCGCGAGCGGTCGCCGAGGTCCGAGGGCGCGGACGACCGCGAAGGAGCGGCGATTTGACCAGCGAGCAGACCCGGGCGGACGTCGCCCCCCGCGCCGCCTCCGGCGCCGACCTCCTCCTCCGGGCCCTCGTCGAGCGGGACATCGACACGCTCTACATCAACCCGGGCACCGATACGGCGCCGCTCCAGCGCGCTATCGAGGTCGCGCTCGCCGAGCGGCGTCCGGCGCCGCGGCTCGTGCTGTGCCCGCACGAGACCGTGGCCCTCGCCGCCGCTCACGCGCACTTCGCGGTGACCGGCAAGGTATCGGCCGTCTTCGTCCACGTCGACGTCGGCACTCAGAACCTCGGCTCGATGGTGCACAATGCGGCGCGCGCCGGAGCCGGCGTGCTCATCATGGCGGGACTCACCCCCTATGACGAGTACGGGACGGTCCACGGCGGACGCGACCACATCGTTCACTGGATGCAGGACGCACCCGACCAGGCCGGCATCGTCCGGCAGTACGTGAAGGCGACGTTCAATCCGGCGCACGCGAGCCTCGTCCACAAGACGGTCCACCGGGCCGCCGACATCGCCGGCGCCGCGCCGACTGGTCCGGTCTACCTCACCTTCGGTCGCGAGATGCTCATCGAGACGGCGCCGGAGTCCGCCGCGCCGCGCGCGACCGAGCTGCTTCCCGCCGGCCCGAGCGAGGCCGCGCTCGAGGCGAGCCTCCGGGAGATCCGGGCGAGCCGGCGCCCGGTGCTCGTCACGTCGCGGATCGGCGGCGATCCCGCGGCCGTGGCACCGTTCGTCCGCCTCGCCGAGCTCACCGGGGCGCGGGTCATCGATCCGCTGAAGGAGCGGATGAACTTCCCGCCGAACCATCCGCTCGCCGCGACCGACGTCCCCGCGGCCTACGCGGACGCCGATCTCGCGATCGTCATCGACACCCCTGTGCCGTGGATCCTCGGGAAGGAGGGCCCCGGGCCCGACTGCCGGGTGCTCGTCGTCGACACCGACCCGCTCCAGATCGAGATGCCGAACTGGGCGTTCCCCGCCGACGTGCGCGTGGCGAGCTCGCCGCGCCTCTGGCTCGAGGCGGTCGTCGCCCGGCTCGAGGCGGACGGCGCGCAGCCGGTCGCCCTCGGCCCCTCGCCCACCCCGCCCTTGCGGCGGGAGCCGGGCCCCGCGCTCACGACCGACGACATCCTCGCCGTCCTCGCCGATCACCTCACACCCGAGGACCGGCTCATCGAGGAGTCGACGACGTCCGCCACGGCGGTCCGGAAGTGGCTCCCCCGGACGGAGCCGGCCACGCTGTTCCGCGCCGGCGGCGCCGGACTCGGCTGGGCGCTCGGCGCGCTCCTCGGGGCGAAGGTCGCCGAGCCCGAGCGGCCGACGTTCGTCGTCGTGGGCGACGGCTCGTTCATGTTCAGCGCACCCGTCGCCGCGCTCACGGCCCTGCGGCGGGCGCGGGTCGACGGTCTCATCGTCGTGCTGCAGAACGGCGGGTACGCGGCGAGCAGCCAGCCGGTCCACACCCTCTTCCCCGAAGCGGAGCGACCCCAGCCGCCGGCGACCGCCTTCCTCACCGAGATCGATGTCGCGCGGATCGCGGCGGCATGCGGGGCGACGGGCTTCACGGTGACCTCCCCCGACGACCTCGCCGAGGGCGTCGAGCGGGCGGTCGCCGCATGGCGGCAGGGCGAGCTCGTCGTGCTCGGCGCACGCGTCTCATCCCCCTACATCAAGCCGGCGGAGTACTGAGCCGTTCAGCCCGCCGAGAACCGCCGGCATTCATCCTCGTCCGGTAGCCTCATAGCGGCCCGACGGCTCCACCACTCACGTCCGGCCGACGACGCCGCATCCCGGCTGTCGCTGCGACAGACCCGCTACCGAGGTGGAATCACTGTGACCGAGACCGACCCGTTCGACCGCTGGACCGCCCGCGAGCAGGAGGCGGAGGCGCTCATCCCGATCATCGGGCGCCTGCACCGCGAGCACAGCGTGACGATCACCGTCCACTCGAAGACGCTCGTCAGCAAGTCGGCGGTCTCGATCCTCAAGGCGCACCGATTCGCCCGGCAGGTCGAGGGCGAGGAGCTCTCCGTCCACGAGACGAAGCCCGTCATCGAGCTCATCGCGGACCTGCAGCCCGGCCCGGCGCGCATCGACGTCGGCGCGATCGTCAAGGGCTTCAAGGCATCCGGCGGATCCGACCTCCGGGCCTACGTCGAGGAGCAGCTCGCCCCTGCCCTCGGGGCCGGCAAGCAGGCGCCGAGCGGCCCCCGCGACGTCGTGCTCTACGGCTTCGGCCGGATCGGCCGGCTCGTCGCCCGCATCCTCATCGAGAAGGCGGAGTCGAACTCGGGCCTCCGCCTCCGCGCCGTCGTCGTCCGCCGCTCCGGCGAGAACGACCTCCAGAAGCGGGCGAGCCTCCTCCGCCGCGACTCGATCCACGGCGCCTTCAACGGCTCGATCCTCGTCGACGAGGCGCGCGACACGATCACCGCGAACGGCCAGGCGATCCGCTTCATCTACTCGAACGACCCGACCGCGATCGACTACACCGAGTACGGGATCGAGCGTGCGATCCTCATCGACAACACGGGCCGATGGCGCGACCGCGAGGGCCTCGCGCAGCACCTCCGCCCCGGAATCGACAAGGTCGTCCTCACCGCACCGGGCAAGGGCGACGTGCCGAACATCGTCCACGGCGTCAACCACGACACGGTGGACCCCGCCGAGCGCATCCTGTCGTGCGCGTCGTGCACGACGAATGCGATCGTCCCGCCGATCAAGGCGATGGAGGACCGCTTCGGGATCGTGAGCGGCCACGTCGAGACGGTCCACTCGTTCACGAACGATCAGAACCTCGCCGACAACTACCACAAGGCCGACCGACGGGGTCGGGCCGCGACGCTGAACCTCGTCATCACCGAGACGGGCGCCGCGTCGGCGATCAAGAAGGCGCTGCCGGACCTCCAGGCCCACATCACGGGGAATGCGATCCGCGTGCCCACGCCGGACGTCTCCATCGCGGTCCTCAACCTCCGGCTCGCCCGCCCGACGACGCGCGAGGAGGTCCTCGAGCACCTCCGCGAGGTCTCGCTGCGGGGCCCGCTCAAGCGCGCCATCGACTTCACGACCGCGAAGGATGCGGTCTCGACCGACTTCCTCGGCTCCCGCTCCGCCTCGATCGTCGACGGCAACGCGACGATCGTCCACGACGACACGGCGATCCTCTATCTCTGGTACGACAACGAGTTCGGGTACTCGACGCAGGTGGTCCGCGTCGTGCAGACGATCTCCGGCAACGAGGTGCCTACGCTGCCGGCGTAAATCGGCGCTGACTTAGGCATGCCTTAGTCCGAGCCCGTATGCTGTCCCGAACCGACCACCGCGAAGGGGCACCACGATGGCGAATCCCGCATTCCGGAACGAGGCCTTCCACGAGGATCGCTTCGCGACGGCACCCGACCTGAGCGCCGAGGAGCTGCAGGCGCGCTACGAGGCGCCGGCCGCGATTCGGCCGGGCGACGACGTCATGACGATCCAGGACACCGTCGTGAAGTCGGTCGCGACCTTCGCCGTGCTCCTCCTCGGCGCAGGCGTGGGCTGGGTCTTCGCCGCGGTACCGGGGATCTGGGTCGGGGCGGCGCTCGTCGCGCTCGTCCTCGGCTTCGTGAACGCGTTCAAGCGCGTCCCCTCCGCCCCGCTCGTCCTGCTCTACTCGGCGGCCGAGGGCATCTTCGTCGGCGGGCTCTCCGGCCTTCTCGAGGCCCAGTTCCACGGCATCGTCTCCCAGGCCGTCATCGCGACGTTCGTCGTGGTCGGCGTGACGCTCGCGCTCTTCGCGAGCGGGAGGATCCGGGCGAGCGCCCGCGCGACGAAGGTGTTCCTCATCGCGCTCGTCGGCTACGGCCTCTTCTCGCTCCTCAACGTCATCCTCATGGTGACCGGCGTCTCGACGGATCCGTGGGGTCTGCGCACGGGCGTCACCCTCTTCGGCATCCCGCTCGGCGTCCTCCTCGGCGTGCTCGCGGTGCTGCTCGGGGCCTACTCGCTCGTGCTCGACTTCGACTTCATCCAGCGCGGGGCGAGGAACGGCCTGCCGCGCGTCTACGGCTGGCAGGGCGCGTTCGGCATCGTCGTCGACGTCGTCTGGCTCTACACGGAGATCCTCCGGCTGCTGGCGATCGCCCGGCGGTAGTCGCGCATTCCTCTCCCGACGAGAAATACCTATGGCGATAGGTATACGATCGCCGTACACTCAGGACCGTCTTTCGACGGCCTTCAAGGGAGAAGGAACATGGCGAACAACCTCCAGGAGCTGCTCGACGAGGTCGGGAACCCGGTCGATCTGCTCAGGAACTCGAAGCTGGGCACGTACATCTACCCGGTCGTGCCGAGCGAGTTCACGAACTGGCGCCGCGAGCAGAAGGCGTGGCGCGAGACCGCGGTGCTCTACGACCAGACGCACCACATGGTGAACTTCTACATCAAGGGCCCGGACGCGATGCGGCTCGTGTCGGAGACGGGCATCAACTCGTTCGCGAGCTTCCCGGTCGGCGTCGCGAAGCAGTTCGTCCCGACCGCCTCGAACGGCGGTGTCATCGGCGACGGCATCCTCTTCCACGAGGTCGAGGGCGAGCTCGTCTACGTCGGCCGCGCCCCGGGTGCGAACTGGCTCCAGTTCCACGCGGAGACCGGCGGCTACGACGTCGAGACGGTCTACGACGACCGCTCCCCCGGTCGCCCCTACGGCAAGGCCGTGAGCCGGACCTCCTACCGCTTCCAGATCCAGGGCCCGGCCGCGTGGCAGGTCATCGAGAAGTTCGCCGGCCGCCCGGTCGAGCAGGTCAAGTTCTTCCACCTCGGCGAGATCGAGCTCCCCGGCCACCACGTGGCGACGCTCCGTCATGGCATGGCCGGCGCGCCCGGTCTCGAGATCTGGGGCCCCTACGAGGAGCACGGCGCGGTCCGCGACCTCATCCTCGAGGCCGGCGCCGAGTTCGGCCTCGAGCCCGCGGGCAGCCGGGCCTACTCGTCGAACACGCTCGAGTCCGGCTGGATCCCCTCGCCGCTCCCGGCGATCTACTCGTCCGAGGGCGAGCGCGCCTTCCGCGAGTGGAGCTCGGTCACGAGCTACGAGGCGATCAACGCCCTCGCCGGCTCGTACGACTCGACGAACATCGAGGACTACTACCTGAACCCGTGGGAGCTCGGCTACGGCTCGTTCGTGAAGTTCGACCACGACTTCATCGGCGCCGACGCGCTCAAGCAGGTCAAGCCGGAGGAGCAGCGCCGCAAGGTGACGCTCGCCTGGAACGACGAGGACCTCGCCGCGATCTGGGCGAGCTTCCTCGACCGCGACAACCTCCCGTACCAGTTCTTCGACCTGCCGAACGCGAACTACGGCTCGTCGAACTTCGACGCGGTCATCGACGCGGACGACAACGTCGTCGGCCTCTCGCTCTTCACAGGCGTGACGGCGAACGAGCGCCGCGGCCTCTCGCTCGCGACCGTGAACCCGGACGTGCCGATCGGCGCCGAGGTCCGCGTCCTCTGGGGCGAGAGCCCGAACTCGGAGAAGACCACGGTCGAGCCGCACCGCCAGTTCGCGGTCCGCGCGATCGTGTCGCCCGTCCCGTACGCGGAGACGGCACGCGGCTCGTACCACGGCGGCTGGCGCACGGGCTACAAGGACTGATCTCAGCTCACCCTTCGAATCGCCTCGCGGGTCGCTCGGAGCGTCATTGCGCTCACTGAGCGACCCGCTGGCTGTTCGGCGCGGCGCCGTCCCGCAGGAGGCCCGATGAGCGCCAACTAGGGTTTGGGTGTGTCCGCTGCAGTGTCGCCGTCGCCCGACGAGACGCTGACGCCGGGCACGGCCGACTACGCGCTCGCCCACCGCGCCGGCTACCTGCTCCGTCGATCGCACCGCCTGCACGGGCGGCTATGGTCGGCACTGGCGCCGATGGGGATGACTTCGCCGCAGTATGGGGTCCTGTCGGTGATTCATCGCCACCCCGGCATCGACCAGACGACCCTCGGCGGACACACCTCGCTCGACCGGGCCACTGTTGCGAACATCGTCGCTCGGCTGGTCGACCGGGGCACGGTGCGCCGCGAGCCTGACACCCTGGATGCGCGACGTCGGCGGCTCACCCTCGATCCTGCTTCGGCTGCGGAGGTGGAGCACGGGCGAGCGGCCGCGAAGGCCGTGTGGTCCGACATGTTCGGGCCCGTGCCGTCGAGCGACCGGGAGGAATTCGTCGCCCAGCTCCGGCAGCTCGCTGGCTTCGACTCGGAGGAACTCGATGCGGGCGCGCTATTTCGGCGCCTCGAGCAGCGCCGCTCAGCGGCATGGAGCGAGATCATCGGCGAGATCCTCACCGGCGCGCAATACGCCGTCGTGCACGTCGTCCGGCAGTACCCGGGCGTGAGCCAGACCGAGCTCGGCAAGCTCGCCGCGGTCGACCGCTCGACCGTCGCCGAGCTGCTCGATCGCCTCGAGGACCGCGGCTGGGTGATCCGCACGGTCGATGCCGCGGATGCGCGATTCCGAAGGGTCTTCCTGAGCGAGGAAGCGGTGAACACGCTCCGCGACCTCGACCCGAGCCTCGCGAGGGTGCAACGGCGCCTGCTCGAGCCCGTCGAGCCGCGCTCCCGGGCCGTGCTGCTCGAGAACTGGGCGCTCCTCGCCTATCGCGGTGCGGTCCCCTCCGCGGCACGGTGACGCGAGCGAAGCCTCGCCGCTTGACCGCCGTGGCGCTCATGGCTAGTCTGCCATCTGTTTGAACACGGATAGTTCGAACCCGGATTAATCTGCGACGATCACGAAGGAGCGATCAGTGGCCCTCGCCGACCTCACCGCGACGCACGCCGAACGGCGCGAGTCCCTGGAAGCGAAGCTGCAGCGGCTTGGGAATCCTGCGCACATGCTCCGGAATGCCGCGGGCGGGCGCTTCAAGTCGCCTTACCCCGACCAGTACACCAGCTGGCAGGACGAGCAGCGCGGCTGGATGACCGGCGCCACCCTCTTCGACCAGTCGCATCACATGACCGACGTCTACTTCGAGGGACCGGACGTCACGCGCCTGCTCAGCGACACGAGCACGAACAGCTTCAACGGCTACGGCCGCGACCGCTCCAAGCACCTGGTCGTCTGCGCTCCCGATGGGAACATGATCGGGACCGCCGTGCTGTTCGGCCTCGAGGACGACAAGGCGAGCCTCGTCGGCCCGGTCGCCGCGGCGAACTGGGTCGCCTACCAGGCCGAAGTGGGCGGCTACGACGTCCAGGTGACGGTCGACGAGCGAACTCGGGACCGAAGCGGGAGCCCGCGGCTCGTGTTCCGCTACGAGATCGAGGGCCCGGCGGCGATGGCCATCCTCGAGCGCGCGAACAGAGGTCCCCTCGAGCCGGTGCCGTTCTTCCGGATGACGCGCTTCACGATCGCGGGCATTCCCGTGCGGGCGCTCTCGCACACCATGGCCGGCGTCCCCGGCGCCGAGTCGATGGGCATGGAGATCTGGGGGCCCATCGAGCACGCCGAGCGCGTCTGGGACGGGCTCGTCGAGGCTGGCACCGACGCGGGCCTGGTGCGAGGCGGCATGCTCGCGTACTACACGGGAAGCATCGAGTCCGGCTACGCAGCGCAGCCGACGCCCGCGATCTACAGCGGCGACGAACTCCGCGCCTACCGGGAATGGCTTCCGGGTGACGGTTACGAGGGCGGACTCTCCGTAGGCGGCAGCTTTGCGACGGACGACGTCGCCGACCTCTACGTCAGCCCTTACGACTTCGGCTACGGCCACCTCGTGCGCTTCGACCACGACTTTATCGGTCGCGACGCGCTGGAAGCACAGGCGACGGCGCCGCACCGCAAGAAGGTCTGGCTGCGCTGGAACGACGGGGATGTCGCGCGGGTCTACGCGAGCAGTCTCTTCGACGGCGACCAGCGGGCGAAGTACCTCGACACTCCGCTCGCCCGCTATGCGCGCGTCATGCTCGACCAGGTCCTCGTCGGCGACCGACGCGTCGGCCTCTCGACGCTGAGCGGCTACACCGTCAACATCGGTCACTGGTGCTCTGTCGCCTTCGTCGACGAGGCCGACGCGGTGGACGGTGCCGAGGTCGAAATCCTCTGGGGCGAGGAGAACGGCGGGACCCGCAAGCCGAACGTCGAACGTCATGCCCAGACGCCGATCCGCGCGACCATCAGCACCACGCCGCTCGTCTGACACCGATCCTCTACACCGACACCACGGCAACATCAGTTCGAAGGAGAACACAATGACGCCACGTCACCTGACCGCGCGCGGCGCCCGGATCGCGACGGCATCCGTCGCCGGGCTCGCCGCCGCGGGCATCGCCCTCACCGGCTGCGCGGGCACGCCTTCCGGCGACGGCACGGACTCGCCGATCACCGTCAACGTGGCCTACACCACGACCTCGATCACCGACGAGGCGCCATTCCTCGTCGGCACCTCCGAGGGCTTCTTCGCCGCGCACGGCTGCGTCCTCGGCCAGTCGATCCAGGCGGCGAACGGCGGAGCGAACGCCCTCCAGAGCGTCCTCAACGGCGGGCTCGATTTCGGGGAGGTCGCGACGAACGCCGCGATCGAGGCGGTCCTCGCCGGTACGGCGATCACGGCCGTCGGCAGCAGCCCCCAGGGCGCCTACGACATGACCTACGAGGAGCTGCCGGACACCGGCGTGACGAAGCCCGCGGATCTCAAGGGCAAGGTGCTCGGATTCACGAGCCCGGGCTCGGCCACCGAGGACATGGCATACCTCATCGTCAACTCCGCGGGTCTCACCCCCAGCGATGTGACCCTGACGGCGACGAATGGGATGGGTGGCGGCATCGCGCTCCTCGACAGCCACGGCGTCGACGTCGCGCTCATGACGCCGATCACCGAGCGCTCGGAGCCGGACGGCAAGTACACCCGGGCGTTCAACGCGATCGACTTCACGGGCCCCTACCAGAAGGGCGTCTACATCGCGAACAATGACTACCTTGCAAAGAACCCCGATGGAGTCAAGTGCGTGCTCGCCGGACTCGATGACGCGATGAAGTTCATCGTGAGCAACCCCGAGAAGGCCGCGCAGGACGTCGCCGACGGGGACAGCAACTACAGCGTCGACGACCTCACGCCCGAGCTGCAGTACGCCGTCCAGCAGGGCGCCTTCGATGGCACGGTCGGCATGAACGCGAAGGGTCTCGAGAACGTGGTCCTGGCGCGAAAGTTGCGCACCGGCGAGGACAAGACGATCCCGTGGAGCACTCTATTCAACACCTCGTTCCTGCCTGCGGGCGCCGACACCGCCATCCCGAGCGGCTCATGACGTCGGGCACGCCGCGCGTCGTCGTCGAGGGCCTGGGAAAGCGCTACGGCGCTTCCCGGGTCCTCGACAACGTCGCCTTCACGATCGCGCCGGGCGAGTTCGTCTCGCTGGTCGGGCCGAGCGGCTGCGGCAAGTCGACCGTCCTCGAGATGATCGGGGGGCTGCGCGAGTACGAAGAGGGCGCGATCGTGGTTGACGACGCGCCCGTCGTCGGGCCGCGCGCATCGACCGGCATCATCTTCCAGGAGGCGTCGACGCTCCCCTGGCGATCGACCCTGGACAATGTCGCGCTCGCGCTCGAGATGCGCGGGGTCGGGAAGGCCGACCGCAGAGCGGCGGCGCAGCGCGCCCTCGATGCCGTCGGCCTCGGCGCCTTCGCCGACCACCGCCCGGCCCAGCTCTCCGGCGGCATGCGGCAGCGTGTCGCGCTCGCGCGTGTGCTCACGATCGAGCCCAGAGTGATCCTCGCCGACGAGCCCTTCGGGGCGCTCGACGAGCAGACCCGGCTCATCGTCGCACTGGAACTGCTCGCGGCAGTCGACCGCACCTCGGCCTCGGTGCTGTTCGTCACCCACAGCATCCAGGAGGCCGCCCTGCTGTCGGACCGTGTCCTGATCATGGGCGCGCGACCGGGAAAGATCATCGACGAGGTCGTCATCGATCTGCCCAAGCCTCGCGGCCCCGAGCTCATCGGCTCCGCGGAGCTCAGCGGCTACGCCGACCGCATCTGGGCGCCGCTCCGCGAGGAGGCGCTCCGCGCCCTCGCGATGCAGGAGCGCCGGTCCGAGTGAGCGCCGTCACAGCGCAGCGCGCCCGCACCGGGATTCCGTCCTACCTCCGAATGGTCCCGAAGCGCCGCGCGGGCCTCACAGCGTGGCAATGGTCGCTCGTCTTCCTCGTGCTCGTCTGCGCCGCGATCGAGATCCTCGCCCGGTCCGGTGTCGTGAGCCATGCGACCCTCGTCCCTTTCACCCAGATGGTCTACGAGGCCGGCGTCCTGCTCATCACTCCGGGCTTCTACGCGTCCGCGCTCTTCCCCAGCCTCTTCGCGATCGTCGTCGCCTTCGTCGTCGCCTCGGTGCTCGGCGTCATCCTCGGCTACGTCATCTGGCGGCTTCCGGCGGTCCGCCGCGCGCTCGATGCCTACCTCACCGCCTACTACGCCCTTCCGGTCTTCGCGCTCTACCCGGTGCTCATCGCGATCTGGGGTCAGGGCACGGCTCCCATCGCCACGCTCGCCGTCATCTTCGCCATCGTGACCGTGATCATGAACGCGATGAACGGCTTCGACGGTGTGCCGTCCATCGTCGACAAGCTCGCCCGCTCCCTCGACGTCTCCGAGACGGTGTACTTCCTCAGGTTCTTCCTGCCGTACGCGCTGCCGTCGATTCTCGTCGGCCTGCGGCTAGCGTTCCTCTACTCGCTGCTCAGCGTCCTATCGGCGGAGTTCCTCCTCTCCACGCAGGGCATCGGCTTCTTCATCAGCACCTCCTATCTGCGATTCCAGATCGGACCGATGTACGGCGCCGTCATCATCGTCGTGGTCATCGCGGTCGGCGTGGATCGTCTGCTCGCGCTGCTCACGCGACGCGTCTCCTGGGCCGGGGGCACGGCATGACGGCCACCCAGGCGTTCGCCATGCCCGCCTCCCGACGACCGAATCCATTCGCGAGGATCGGCATGCTCCTCATCGTGCCGGTGGTCGTGATCGCCGTGTGGTGGGTCGCCGCCCTGGTGGCGAACACCTCGGTCATCACCACGCCGCCAGCCGCCGTCGCTCAGGTCATCCGGATGTTCGGCACGCGGCAGTACCTCAACGACCTCGGAGCGACCGCACAGACGGTGCTCGTGGCCTTCGCGTTCTCCGTCGTCCTCGGCGCCATCGTCGGCTTCGCCCTCGGGATCGCCCCGTTCTGGATGCGAGCCGTGGGACCAATCCTCAACGGGCTCTACAGCATCCCGAAGGTGACGATCTTCCCGCTCTTCATGGTGTTCCTCGGCCTCGGGATCGTCTCCCGCGAATCCTTTGCCTTCGCGCATGGGTTCTTCCCTATCGCGATCCTCATCATGGGCGCCACCGTCAACGTCCGGACGACCGACATCTACCTCAAGCTCGCCGCGAGCCTCGAGATGCGCCCCATCCAGCTCGTCCGGATCGTGTTGCTGCCGGCGGTCCTGCCGACGTTCTTCACCGCGACACGGCTCGGCTTCGGCCTCACCTTCCTCGGCACGATCACGGCGGAGATGTTCGCCTCGAACGGCGGCATCGGCTACGAGCTCGTCCGCGCGATGGAGTCGGTCCACGTCGACCAGATCTTCGCCCAGGTCGTGCTCATCGGCATCTATGCACTGATCCCCAACGCGCTGCTGCGTTGGCTCGAGGTCTGGCTCACGAATCGACGAGGGGGCTCGCTCGCATGAACACCGACATCCGCACCGCGCTCGCGGCGGCGAACCGGATCCTGGTCCACAAGGGGGTGCTCGACGCCTACGGGCATATCAGTGCCCGCGACCCCGAGCGTCCCGACCGATTCCTGCTCTCGCGCAACCTCGCACCAGGCCTTGTCACGCCGGCGGACATCATCGCCTTCGATCTCGACGGCGCCCCGATCGACGACGATCGACCCGTGTACCTCGAGCGCTTCATCCACGCAGCGATCTACGCGGCGCGGCCCGACGTGCAATCGGTGGTCCACAGTCACGCGCCGGACGTGCTGCCCTTCAGCGTGACCGCCGAGCCGCTCAAGCCGATCATGCACATGGCCGGCTTCCTCGGAGCCGGCGCATCGAAGTTCGACCTCCATGAGGTGTCCGGCGACGGCACGGATCTCCTCATCAAGGGCCTGGATACGGCCGGCGCGGTCGCGGCCTCGCTCGGCGATGGCGCGGTCGTCCTCATGCGGGGGCACGGATTCGTCACCGCGGCAGCGTCAGTACCGCTGGCGGTCTACCAGTCGATCTACACCCAGGTGAACGCCCATGCCCTCCAGCAGGCGCGCGCGCTAGGCGAGGTGACATACCTCAGCATCGCGGAAGCGCGTTCGGCACGGGAAGCGAACGACGGGCAGGTCGGCCGCGCCTGGAAGGTGTGGTGCGAGCGCGTCGCGATCGACTGATTCCAGAGCGGGGCTGACCGCTCGCTCTGCGAGAATCGGTGCCGTGAGCGAGCGCATCCCGCACTGGATCGACAACGCTCGCCTCGACGTGGACGACAGCCGGACCGCGCCGGTCTACGACCCGGCGAGAGGCGTCGCGGAGAAGGAGGTCCTGCTCGCCTCCCCCGAGACGGTCGACGCGGCGGTGGTGGCGGCGACCCGCGCATTCCCGGGTTGGCGCGACCTGTCGATGACGCGGCGCAGCGCGATCCTCTTCAAGTTCCGCGAGCTGCTCGACGCGCGCAAGGACGAGCTCGCGGCGATCATCACGAGCGAGCACGGCAAGGTCCTCGCCGACTCCGCCGGGGAGGTCGCGCGAGGACAGGAGGTCGTCGAGTTCGCACTCGGCTTCCCCGACCTCCTCAAGGGCGACTACTCGGTGAACGCGTCCACGGGCGTCGACGTCGTCAGCTTCCGGCAGCCGATCGGCGTCGCCGCGATCATCTCGCCGTTCAACTTCCCGGCGATGGTCCCGATGTGGTTCTTCCCCATCGCGCTCGCCGCCGGCAACACCGTCATCGTCAAGCCGTCGGAGAAGGACCCGAGCGCATCCCTCTGGATCGCCGAGCTGCTCCAGGAGGCCGGCCTCCCCGGCGGCGTCTTCAACGTCGTCCACGGCGATCGCGTCGCGGTGGACGCGATCCTCGAGCACTCCGGCGTCGCGAGCGTCTCGTTCGTCGGCTCGACGCCCGTCGCTCGCACGGTCTACGAGACGGCCTCGAAGCACGGCAAGCGCGTCCAGGCGCTCGGCGGCGCGAAGAACCACATGCTCGTCCTCCCCGACGCCGACCTCGATCTCGCCGCCGACAGTGCGGTGAATGCGGGGTTCGGCTCCGCGGGCGAGCGCTGCATGGCGATCAGCGTCGTCGTCGCGGTCGGACCCGTCGCCGACGCCCTCGTCGAGAAGGTGAGGGAACGCATGGCGGCCCTGCGGATCGGCGACGGCCGCCGCGGCTGCGACATGGGCCCCCTCATCACGCGCGAGCACCGCGACCGAGTCGCGTCCTGCATCGACGAGGCCGCCGCGGACGGCGCCACGGTCGTCGTCGACGGTCGCGGCATCGCGGTCGACGGCGAGGCGGACGGCTTCTGGCTCGGCCCGACCCTCATCGACCGCGTCCCGACGACGTCCCGCGTCTACACGGAGGAGATCTTCGGCCCCGTGCTCTCGGTGGTGCGCGTCGCCACCTACGAGGAGGGCCTCGCGCTCATCAACTCGAGTGCCTTCGGGAACGGCACGGCGATCTTCACGAACGACGGCGGCGCGGCCCGCCGATTCCAGTACGAGGTCGAGGCCGGCATGGTCGGGGTGAACGTCCCCATCCCGGTCCCGGTCGCCTACCACTCGTTCGGCGGCTGGAAGGCCTCGCTCTTCGGCGACGCCAAGGCGTACGGACGGTCCGGCTTCCACTTCTTCACCCGCGAGAAGGCCGTCACCTCCCGGTGGCTCGACCCGAGCCACCGGGGCATCGACCTCGGATTCCCAGTCGATTAGCGCCATGTCACGGACTCGGTCCAGGACTCGGGTGCTTCCCACCCCCGGCCCGCAGAATGCCTGATATGCCCGGCCCCCTCCCGTCGACGTCGCTCGCCGCGGCGGCACGACGCGCGGGTCGCATCTCCGAGGCGATCGGCATCGTCGATGCGGAGACGCAGCGCACTGAGCTCATGGAGGGGCGGACGGCGGCCGACTACTTCGAGTGGGGCCTCTGCTACGAGTTCGCCGGGCTCGAGTCGACGTCGCTCGGGACGCTCATCACCGCATTCAATCTCGCGACGGTATCGGGCGATCCGCGGATCGCCTTCGAGGCCGCGGGGCAGCTCGCGTGGCTGCACGCCCTCTGCGGCCGAGGACGCGACGCCGACCTGTGGCTCGAGCGGGCGAAGGCCCGCGCGGCGACGGCCGGTCCCGCGCGACGCGGCGCCGACGTCCTCGCCGAGGCCCTGCGCGCCGCCGACGCGCTGCGGCCCGACCTGGCCGTCGAGCTCGTCATCGCGCGGGCGACCGGCGCCGAGGACGAGCTGCGGCTCATCGCCCTCGCCCAGTCGGCGGTGTTCCGGTACAGCGCCGGTGCGGCCCCGGACGCCCTGCTCGACGAGCTCCGCCAGGCGGAGGAGGCGGACGGCGCACTGCTCGTGGAGTACGGCGAGAACCTCGTCGTGGTCCGCTACACGGAAGGCCTGCTGCAGCTCGCGGCGCAGCGCCCGGCGCTCGCCGTCGAGCGACTCGACGGCGTCGCGGCGCGGGGCGGCGAGCCGTTCGTCATCGGGCTGCGCGCCCTCGCGCACCTCGCGGCGGGCGACGCCGCGGCCGCGCTCCGGGACGCCGACCGCGCATTCGCCTACTACCACCAGTGGCCGCGCATCCTCATCCCGGCGGGGCTCGTCAAGGCGCTGCTCGCCGCCGAGACGGGCGATCGCCGCGGCGCGGCCGCCGCATTCGTCGCCGCCTGCCGGATCGCCGACGAGAACGCGATCCCGTCGGCGCTGCTCAACGTCCCGCCCGAGGCGCTGCGGCGCCTCGCCGCCATCGCAGGGGCCGACGAACTGCCGGACTCGGTCCGCGAGATGCTGCGGACCACCGCATAGACCGCCTCCGGCGGCTCAGTGCATGTCCATCTCCATGACCGGGGACGGGAAGCCCTCGATCTTCGCGTCGATGAGGAACGGGCGGTCACGGGGACCCGCGAGCCAGGCGTTCAGCGGCTCGAGGTCGTCCATCGAGCGGACCGTGATCGCCTCGCAGCCATAGCCGCGGGCGATCGAGGCGATATCCGTCTCGGGGAAGGTCACCGTCTCCTTCTGCGAGTCGTTGTGGAAGATGTGCACCTCGGCGCCGTACGCGCTGTCGTTGTAGACGAGGATGAGCATGCCCAGGCCGAGCCGGACGGCGGTCTCGAGCTCGACGGCGTTCATCAGGAGCGAGCCGTCGCCGGTCGCGACGAACGTGAGCCGGTCCGGACGCGCGATCGCCGCGCCGAGGCCCTCGGCGAGGCCGAGGCCGATCGACTGGGAGGCGAGGTCGATGACGTACCCGTTCTCGTCCGGGACGCGGAAGAACGCGCCGGAGTAGGCGTTTACGTTCCCGCCGTCCGGCACGAGCACGCGCTCGATCGGGAGGACGCGGTCGAGCGCCTGGGAGAGCTCGCCCGGATCGACGAGGCCGTCCTTCGCCCGGGACTCGATCGGCTGGTCCGACCAGTAGCGGAAGCGCTGGATGCGGTCATGGACCTCCGGTGTGCGCCAGCCGGTGCGGCCGCCGGGGACCTTCGCGAGGAACGCGTCCGCCGCGGCCCGCGCGACGAGCCGCGAGTCGCCGATCACCGCGAGCTCGACCGGGCGATGGAAGCCGATCGCCTCCGGCCGGTCGTCGACCTGGACGATCCGCTTGCCCTCCGTGAGGATGCCGCCGCGCGCCGTCCACTTCGTCAGCGCGACGCCGAAGACGACGATGAGGTCGGCCTCGAGCATGAGGTCGGCGGCGCCCGGCGTAGCGAAGCCGCCCATCACGTCGAGCGCCCACTCCTCGCCGACGAAGATGCCCCGGCCGGCGGCCGAGGCGGCGAGCACGGCGCCGGTCGCCTCGCCGAGCGCCCGCAGCTCCGCCTTCGCATGGTGCGCGCCGCGGCCGCCGACGAGGAGCGGGCGCTCGGCGCCGGCCAGCAGCTCGACGAGCCGATCGATCGAGTCGGGGTCGGCGCCGGCCGCGATGATCTGCGGCGCCGGCGGGAGGGTGTCAGGCGCCCAATCGATGAGCTCGTCCTGGATGTCGACGGGCACGTCGAGCAGGACGGGAATGCGACGGGTGGCGGCGGTGCGGACCGCGTTCGCCGCGTCCTTGACGGCGTCGCGCGCCGACTGGACGCGGATCGCGAGCCCGCCGACGGCCTCGAAGGCCCGGACCTGGTCGAGCGCGAAGTTCGAGCCGAAGTCGCCGCGGGCGACGGCACCGGCGAGCACGACGACGCGCGAATGCGCCTTGACGCCCTCGAGCACCCCGGTGAGCGAGTTGAGGTAGCCGCCGCCCTGGTGCACCGAGATGATGGCGACCTTCCCGGTCAGCCGGCTGTAGGCGTCGGCCGCGCAGGCCGCGCCCATCTCATGCCGAGTGCCGGTGAAGCCGACGCCCGCGTTGATGAGCGCGTTCGTCATGTGGAAGTTCCCGCTCCCGACGACGCCGAAGGTGTGCCCGGCGCCCTCCGAGGCGATCGTCCTGCCGATCGCCTCGGCGACCGTCACGCGCTCCTGACCATGTTCGCTTCGCTCTGCCACGCTCGCCACGCTACGGCCTTCCGACCACTATCGCCAAAGTGGATCACGCATTCGATCTGCTCCGATCGCGCACGGTCGGACCTCAGCCGCGGTTCGCCCGGATCAGGCTCCCTGCCTCGTGCATCGCGTGCCGGCACCGACGGAGATAATCGGCGAATCTGGAGCGCTCGTCCTCGTCGAGATCGGATACGAGGAGCTCCTCGAGCGTCTCGATCTCCGGGGAGAGCCGTGCGACGACCTCGTCGCCCCGCTCCGTGAGGAAGAGCAGCATCCTGCGCCCGTGTCCCGGATCCGACTCCCGCCGCACGAATCCGGACTCGAGCAGAGGATCGAGCGTCGTCGCCATCGTCTGCGCGCGGACGAAGGAGCGCCGCGCGAGCTCGGAACTCGTGATGCCGGGGAGCCGCTTGAGCACGGTGAGCGCCGTGTACTGGGCGAGCGTCAGCCCCTCGGTCGCGCAGGCCTCGGCGAAGCGGGGCCGCAGCGCCAGGTCCAGCTGCTTGATCACATAGACGTAGCTGCCATGCGCTTCGGGCACGATTGCGATGCTCCCTCCCGAGGACCAGGCTATTCCGCTCCGGGACTAGGCGAGGACCGCGTCGAGGAACTGCTTCGTCCGGGGGTTCTGGGGATTGCGCAGGACCTCGCGAGCATCGCCGCGCTCGACGATGCGGCCATCCGCCATGAAGACGAGCTGATCGCCGACCTCCCGGGCGAAGCCGATCTCGTGCGTCACCACGATCATCGTCATGCCCGAGGCGGCGAGCTCGCGCATGACGTCGAGCACCTCGCCGACGAGCTCGGGGTCGAGCGCCGAGGTCGGCTCGTCGAAGAGCATGAGCCGCGGTCGCATCGCGAGCGCCCTCGCGATCGCGACGCGCTGCTGCTGACCGCCGGAGAGCTGCACCGGATAGTGATCCTGATGATCGAGCAGGCCGACCCGGTCGAGGGCCTGCAGCGCCCGCTCCCGTGCGACCTCCTTCGTCTCGCGTGCGACCCGCAGCGGCGCCTCCATGATGTTCTCGATCGCGGTCTTGTTCTGGAACAGATTGAATCGCTGGAACACCATGCCGATCGGGCGGCGCTGGCGCGCGATGTCCTTCGGCCGGAGGTCGTAGAGCTTCCCGTTCCGCTCCCGGTACCCGATCAGCTCGCCATCGACGTGGACGGTGCCCGCATCGGGGACCTCGAGCCGGTTGACGCACCGCAGCAGCGTCGACTTGCCCGAGCCGGAGGGGCCGATGAGGCACATCACCTCACCGGGCGTCACCTCGAGGTCGATGCCCTTCAGGACATGGTTGTCGCCGAAGCGCTTGTGGAGGCCGGCGATCTCCACCATGGGCCGGCTCGCCGAGGGCGAGCGCAGAGCGCTCATCGCTGGTGTCCCCTCGCCGCGCGCTTCTCGAGGAAGCGCTGTCCGATCATGAGGACCGAGACGATCACGAGATACCAGAACGTCCCGACGAAGAGCGATTCCATCACCCGGTAGGTCGTCGCCCCGATGCCGGTGACGACGGTCATGAGGTCCTGCCCGGCGATCACGTAGACGAGCGCGCTCGACTTGAAGAGGGTGATGAGCTGATTGCCGGTCGGCGGGAGGATGATCCGCATCGCCTGCGGCAGGACGATGCGCCACATCGCCTGCGCATTCGTCATGCCGAGCGCGGCCGAGGCCTCGCGCTGACCGGAGTCGACGCCGAGGATGCCGCCGCGCACGACCTCGGCCATGTACGCCGCCTCGTGCAGCCCGAGCGCGACGCACGATGCGACGAACGTCGTGAGCACATCATTCGTGTTCACCGATACGAACATGACATCGGTGAACGGGATGCCGATCCCGAGGCGCGGGAAGAGCAGCGCGAAATTGCCCCACACCAGGATCTGGACCAGCAGCGGCACGCCCCGGAAGAACCAGATGTAGGCGGAGCTCAGCCCGATGAGGACCCGATTGGAGGAGAGCCTCGCCACCGCGAGAAGGACGCCGAGCAGGATCCCGCCGGCCATGCTGACGACCGTCAGCTCGATCGTGACGACGAGGCCTCCGAGGACGTCCGCCGCCGTCAGGTTCTGCCAGAAGACGTCCCAGTCGAGCTTCTTGTTCTGCGCGAGCGCGACGATGAATGCGGCGAGGAGGATCACGAGGATCGCTGCGGCGATCATCTGCCCCCAGTGCCGGACCGGCACCGACTTCAGCGGCTCGAAGGCCGCCCCGACGCCGTCGTCGTGCGTGCGCTGCTCCTTCTCGCGGATGGCGAGGCTCACCATTCGCTCCCTACTTCAGCACACCCGAGGTGACGCCGTTCACGACGAGCAGATCCTTCGTGAGGATGTCCGGCGTCGCGCCGTGGTCCGTCAGCACCTTCTGGTAGTCGCCGCTCGCCTCCAGCTGGAGGAAGGCCGCGTTGATCGCCTCGATGAGGCCGTCCTCCGTGTTCGACGCGCCGACGGCCATGTAGCCGGCGGGGCTCGTCCATGGCGTCGCCTCGAGTGCGTTGCCGCCGTCGATATGCGCCACCTGGTAGACCATCGGCGTGTAGGTCAGCATGATCGAGTCGAGCTTGCCGGCCTGGATCTGGGTGTAGGCGTCGTTCTGCGTCGCATAGAGGCTGAGCGCGAGCTCCGGCTTGCCCTCGCTCTTGCACTTCGCCTGCTGATCCTCGAGCGCCTTCTCCTGGACGGTGCCCTTGGTGGTCCCGGCGACGGTGCCGCACAGGTCATCGATCCCCTGGATGTGCTTCGGGTTGCCCTTCACGACCGCGATGCCCATGCTCGCGCGGGCATAGGTCTGCATGTCGAGGACCTTCTCGCGGTCCGCGTTGTCGAACATCGAGGACCAGACCATCTGGATCTTGTCGGCCTGCAGCGCCGGGATGAGGCCGGGGAACGCCATCTCCTGGTATTCGAACTCGACCCCGAGCACGGTGCTCAGCTCCGCGGCCAGGTCGGGGATGATGCCCTCGTACTTCCCGCCGACCTTGTCCATGAACGGCGGATCGCCGATCGTGATGCCGACCTGGATCGCCCCCGCCGACTGGATGTCGGCCGGCAGCATGTCGTGGATCGACCGGTTGAGGGCGACTCCCGTGGAGGTCGAGGGCGCGCCGCTGTCCGAGGACGCGGGGACCGGAGTGGAGGCGGTGCTGCAGCCCGCGAGCGAGAGCGCCGTAGCGGTGCCGATCGCGAGCGCCGTGAGCGGCGCCCAGCGTCGACGGATGTTCTGTGACATTGCGGAATCTCCCTTGATGCCTAACGAGTCCCGCCCGGCTCGTCGTCGAGTCGGGCGCTCGGCGGAAGGTCGCCGACCGCGTCGTTCTGTGGCGCCGAAGGCCGGCCGAGCCCTCGCGCAATCCGCTCCGGACGCGATTCCGTTATCAGTCCGCCTGATATGACGAGACTGTAAGTCACCCCGAAAAACCTTGTCAAGGATCGTCGGGACATCGGGGCGGCCTATGGGCAGCCGTCTCGTTGACGACGCGCAGAGAATCAGTCAGACTGATAATGAAATCGCAGGCGGAGGGGCGACCGTCCCCAGGCGGTGGGCGACGAAGCCCAGCGTTCAGCCGGCCCGATGCAGGAGCAGACTCCATGGCCATCAACGAATCCGATCTGCAGCGCCTCCTCGACGAGCGCGACATCCTCAAGTGCGTGACCCGCTACGCACGCGGGATCGACCGGCACGACGCCGCGCTGATCGAGAGCGCTTTCCATCCCGACAGTCGGGATCATCACGGCGGGGACACCCGGAGCCGCGAGGACCTCGCCGAGTGGGGCAACGACCTGCATGCGGCCCACACGCGACGCCACTCGCACTTCCTCGCGAACTCGACCATCGACGTCGACGGCGACACCGCGCATTCCGAGACCTACGTGCTGTTCGTGCTCTGGCGACGGCACGACGCCTTCGTCGACATCAGCGGCGGACGCTACGTCGATCGGCTCGAGCGCCGCGACGGCGAATGGCGGATCGTCGAGCGCGTCGTCGTCGTCGACTGGACCGCCGAGGCGGCCGAGGGCAAGGACACGAAGGGGACACTCGCCCGCTACGCCCGAGGCAGCTGGGACACGGACGACGTATCGTACCGCCGGCCGCTGACCTGGAGCGAGGAGGACAACACGACCATCGTGTTCGGCCAGCTGCTGACGCCGAAGGCCTAGGCGACGTGGGTGCGCCTCCCGCGCTCTTCGAGCCGCTCACGATCCGCGGTCTGACCATCCCGAACCGGGTGGTCGTCTCGCCGATGTGCATGTACTCGGCGAATGCGGACGGCCGGCCGGACGACTGGCACATCGTCCACCTCGGGAGCCGTGCCGCCGGCGGCGCGGGACTCGTCTTCACCGAGGCGACCGCTGTGCTGCCCACCGGCCGGATCACGCCGGGCGATCTCGGCCTCTGGGACGACGGACAGATCCGTCCCCACCGCCGTCTCGCGGACGCCATCCGGCGACACGGCGCCGTGCCGGGCATGCAGCTCGCCCATTCGGGGCGGAAGGGAGGCCGTTCGCGACCGTGGGAGGGGAATGCGCCGCTCCCCGCGGAGTCGTGGGGCCGACTCCTCGCACCGTCGGCCGTCCCGTTCAAGCCGGAGTGGCGGACACCGACCGCGATGACGACGGGCGACATGGAGCGCATCATCGAGGCGTTCGGCAGCGCGGCCCGCCGCGCCCACGAGGCCGGATACGAGGTGCTCGAAGGGCACTTCGCGCACGGCTATCTCATGCACCAGTTCCTCTCCCCGCTCTCGAATCGTCGCGAGGACGAGTACGGGGGCTCTCTCGAGAACCGTGCGCGATTCCCGCTCGCCGTCGTCCGCGCCATTCGCGCGGCGTGGCCTGCCGAGCTGCCCCTCTTCATCCGGCTCTCGCTCGTCGACTGGGCCCCGGGCGGCATCGATCTCGATGAGACGATCCAGGTCGCCGCATGGTTCGCGGCTGAGGGCGTCGACCTCATCGACGGCACGAGCTCGGCCGTGGTCCCGGGCGAGCGGGTGCCCGAGCGGCCGCTCTACCACCTCGAGATGATCTCGGAGCTCCGCGCCCGCAGCGGGATCCGGACCGCCGCCGTCGGCCGCATCCGGACGACCGAGGAGGCCGCCGCCGCCCTCAGCTCGGGGGGCGCCGATCTCGTCTTCATCGGCCGTGCGATGCTCCAGGACGCCTACTGGGCCCGGCGAGCCGCTCGGGAGCTCGGTGCGGACAACCTCGTCGAGGTGCCGATCCAGTACCGCCGCTCCACGCAGCATCTGGCTTGAGCCCATTCACTCCCCGCCGGCGGCGGCACGCTCGAGGGCTTTCGTGATGCCCGCGGATGCGGTGCGGAGCAGCTCGATGTGCGGGAGCGGCGACGAGCCGTCGTTCGGCACGATGACGCCGATGGCCGCGTAGACGGCGCCATGCGGCCCGTAGACGGGGACCGCGATGCCCGTCGAGGCGGGATGGATGTGGCCCTCGAGCACGACGAAGCCGTCCGAGCGGATCCGCCGCAGCGTCGCGCGCAGCTCCGCCTCGGCGCGGATGGTGCGATCGGTGAACGAGGGGACGAAGCCCGCGGCGACGACCGCGTCGACCGTCTCCCCGGGGGCGTGCGCGAGCATGGCGAGCCCGAAGCTCGAGGCGTGGACGGGCGTCCGGCCGCCGAGGATCGTGTGGTTGATCGCGGACTCGCGCGCGGAGAAGCGCTCGATGTAGAGCACATCGATGCCGGCGAGGACGGCGAGCTGCGTGTGCTGCCGCACCGCCGACTGGACGCCGATGAGGAACGGCCGGGCCGTCTCCCGCAGCCCCAGCGCGCCGGGGGTGCGGCTGGCGAGCTCGTAGAGCCGGACGCCGAGCCGATAGGTGCGATCGGGCCAGCGCTCGACGAGCCCCTCGCGCTCGAGCTCGCCGAGGAGCCGGTGCGCGGTCGATCGGGCGAGACCCGCCCTGTCCGCTATCTCGGTCAGGGTGAGATAGGGCGCCTTCGCATCGAACGCGTGGAGGACGCGCAGGTGCTTCTGCAGCGACGTCTCACCCGCCGATCCTCGCGCCACGCGTCAACCCTTGCACCCCTCTCCCTCCGTTTCTGCGCGATCCGCTGCACAGAAATGGGACTTCTGCGCGGATTCCTGGTCAGAAATCAAAGGGGGGGGAGGGGCGGCGAAGGCGGTTCAGGCGTTCCGGTAGGTCGTCCGCGCCCACTCGTGGTACGGCGCCGGCGCGACGGTCGCCCGGATCTTCACCTGCCGGTGGTGCGCGTCGACGGCGGCCTTCCGGGAGACCGGATCCTCGCCCCAGATCACCTCGACCGTGTCCCCGTCGGCGATCGACACGTCGAGCGTCGCGAGCGAGAGGTAGAGCTGGTCGTAGGCGACATAGCCGGCGTCGGTCGAGATGCCGACGCGCTCCCCGCCCTTGCGCACCTCGTCCATCTGGTAGAAGCCGTAGCGCGCCTTCGGGAAGTCGAGCCACTTCGCCGGCGTGCCGGGGACGAGCTGCGAGTGCACGATCGAGGCGACGTCGTCGGCATTCCAGATGAGCGTCACCTTGCGGCGCCGCTGGTCCGCCGCGTGCCGCTCGAGGGCCTCCCGGCCATGGAAGTCGTGGTCGAACTTCACGGAGCGCCCGAGCCCGAGGTCGAACGGGGTCGCGTAGTAGTCGTGGACGTCGTCGGAGTACAGCGAGCCGCCGATCGAGCCGATCCGCGCGGCCGGGAGCCAGTCGCGGTACGCGGCGAAGTCGTCGTCGAAGACCGCGGGGAACGGCGTCGGCACCCAGCCCGACTCGAGCGGCGACGACGAGTACGCCTTCGCCCCGACGCGCCGGATGCCGAACTCGGCGCCGGCCTCGAGGATCGCGCTGCGGACCTCCTCGCCCTCCGCGTACGGTCCGTAGAACTCGAAGCCCGGCTGCCCGGCCATGCCGTGTCGAAGGCCCTGCAGTCGGTGCCCCGCGATCTCGAACTCGCCGATGTGGAAGAACTTGAGGCCCGAGGTGTCGCCCGCGCCGAGCTTCGCCATGACCTTGTCGGCGTCCGGCCCCTGCAGCTCGTAGCGGTAGAAGGTCGGGTCCTCCTTGCGCATGTGCGAGTTCGCCTCGAGGCGGTAGCTCGCATCCTTGCCCGCGGCCGCCGCCTGCTCGAGGTTGTAGCGGACCCAATCGATCAGGATGTGGTGCCCGATGAGGACGAGGCCCTCGGGCCCCGCGTGGTTGTAGAAGAGGATGCCGTCGCCGATGAGGTAGCCGTCCTGGTTGACGGAGACGAGCTGCTTCGCGACACCGGGGCGGAACGAGGCGAATGTGTTCGGCGAGATCGTCTCGATCGTCGGGATCACATCGGCCCCCGACATGAAGAGCTGCGTCATGTGGTGCGACTGGTCCATGAGCGCGACGCTCGTGTTCCACGCGCGCTGCTCGTCGCGCCAGTTCGTGAACTCCGGCGCGACGGGGAAGGTGAATGCGGGCCAGTCGAGATTGCGGAGCAGCTCGACGGGATTGCCGACGCGTTCGATCGCCTGATTCAGGGTTTCCGTCATCATTAACCTTTCTACTTCAGGGCGTGCCTCGTCATGGAAGCACGAACCCACATGCGCGTTCATGAAGTTCCGTTCATCGGAAATCCCCGGGGACGAACCAATGCGCGGCGCGCTCCGAGCATTCGTATACCCATCGAATCCTCGGCCTGAGATTCGTCCCCCTGTGAACCGGCCCAATGCGGAATGACGAGCGCCTTGACCCTCGGTGACGCGCATCCCTAGACTGCTTGCAATTCCGTACACCGACGAATCGGGACGGAACGGCATCTCGACACGGGAGTCACGCCATGCCCGCTCTCTCTTTCGTCCCGCACCTCATCGGCGGCGAGGACCGCTCATCCCGCGACGAGCAGACGCTCGACAACGTGAACCCCTGGACGCAGGCCGTCCAGGGCGGCATCGCCGCCGGCGGCGAGCACGAGGCGGCGGACGCGATCGTCGCCGCGCGCGCGGCCTTCGACGAGGGCGGCTGGTCGCGGATCGGCGAGCGGGAGCGCGGTGCGCTGCTCCACGCGCTCGCCGACCGCATGGAGCTCCACGCCCAGGAGCTCGCCGAGGCGGACAGCTACGACATGGGCCGTCCCCTCGCCGCGGCGCGGGGATTCGACGTGCCGCGCGCCGTCGGCATGATCCGCTTCTACGCGGACCACATGTCGCTCGCGACGAGCGAGATGTACCCGAACGGGAACGACATCCACGCATTCACCGCCTACCGACCCGCCGGCGTCGTCGTCTCGATCTCGCCGTGGAACCATCCGCTCATGCTCGGCGTCTGGAAGATCGCCGCCGCGCTCGCGTGGGGCAACTCGGTCGTCTGGAAGCCGGCGGAGGACAGCCCGACGTCGGCCTACCTCGTCGCGAAGTACGCACTCGAGGCCGGTATCCCGTCCGGCGTCCTCAACGTCGTCCAGGGGCCCGGCGCGACGATCGGGAACGCGCTCATCCACTCGCCCGCCATCGACCGGGTCACGTTCACCGGATCGACCGCGGTGGGCCGTCTCGTCGGCGCGGCCGCGGCGCAGAACCTCGTCCCCACGACGCTCGAGCTCGGTGGGAAGGGCGCGACGATCGTCTTCGACGACGCGGACCTCGACCTCGCGGCCGAGACCGCCGCGCGCGCCGTCTTCAACAACACCGGCCAGGTCTGCCTCGCCGGCACGCGCGTCCTCGTGCAGCGCTCCGTGTATCCGGCGTTCATGGAGCGCTATCAGGAGCGGGCCCGGGCCATCCGCGTCGGCGACCCGCTCGATCCGGCGACGGAGCTCGGGCCGCTCGCCTCGAAGAAGCAGTTCGACCGCGTCTCCGGCTACTTCGCCCTGGCGGCGGACGAGGGCGGCACGGTCGTCACCGGCGGGCCCGGCGAGGGCTGGTCGTTCACGCCGACGATCGTCACCGACGTCGCCCGGACCGGGCGGGTCTGGCGCGAGGAGGTCTTCGGGCCGATCGCGACGGTGACGACGTTCGACGACTTCGACGAGGCCATCGCGCTCGCGAACGACACCGACTACGGGCTCACGGCCACCGTCCTCACCGAGTCCTCGGCGAGGGCCCTCACCGCCGCGTCGCGACTGCGGACCGGCACCGTGTGGGTGAACTGCTACCAGGTGCGCGATCTCCGCGCCCCGATCGGCGGGCCCGGCTACTCGGGGGTCGGCCGCGAAGGCGGCAACTTCAGCCGGGAGTTCTTCACGGAGCCGCAGGCCGTCTTCATCAGGAGCTCGCTCTCGTAAGGGCCTGCCAGGCGCCGCTCAGCGGTAGGCGATCGCGCGCATGAGCACGCGGAGCCGCTCGCCGTCGGCCGCGCCGAGCGGGGCGAGGAGCCGCCCGCGGGCCTCCTCCGCCCGTCGCGTGAGACCGGGCAGCAGCGCGAAGGCGGCGGAGGTCAGCTCGACGACGCTGCGCCGGCGATCGGCGGGATGCCGGTCGACCGAGACGAGGCCCCGCTGCGCGAGCCTCGCGAGCACGTCGCCGGCGTTCGACGGATCGATCGAGGCGAGCCCGGCGACGGTGCGCTGGTCGAGGCGCGAATGCCGCACCGCGCAGAACACCGCGTACTGCGGCGGGGTCGCGTCCCGCCCCACGACCTCCGACCAGATGCGCTGACTGCGCTGATCGACTCGGCGCAGCAGATGCGTCGGCGTGCTCGCGAGATCGAGGACCCGCGATCCGGGGAGCGGGGCCGACGGCGGTTCGGCGTCATCGGCATAGGCGACGCGTGCGAGCAGGCCGACGAGCTCCTCCTGCTCGGCGGGCGGAATCGGCTCGAGCAGCGCCGCCTGGACGTCGAGGGCCTGCGCCGTGATCGCCGGGAGCGAGATCTCGCCGGGCGGGGTCAGCGCGTAGACGCGTCCACGGCCGTTCCGCCCCTCGTCCGGACGGATCCAGCCGTTCCGCACGAGGCGCGAGACGACATCCGCGGTCGTCGATTTGTCGAGCGACGCGACCTCGCCGAGCATTCCCTGGTTCGGCTGTGGATAGGCGGCGATCACGGTGAGCACCGCGTACTGGGCGCTCGTCAGGCCGCCGGCGACGCGCGGGCTCCAGATCGCCGTGTGGACGCGCTGCGCGCGCCGGACGAGATGCCCGAGCGAGCGGTCGAGGTCGGTGAACAGCCCGGCGGGCTCGGCCGCAGCATCGCCGGTCATCCCGCCTCCCGTCGACCCGCGCCCGCGGGCTGCCTCGACCCTAGCGGGCGGCGACGGCCTCCGCGGCCTCCGCGGCGTCGTAGTCGTACAGCCACATCCGGAGCGTCCGCGAGTCGCGGATCTCGTCGTCCCGCTGCTCGAGGTCCTCATAGCCCGAGTCGTAGCGGCGGCCATTCGCGCGAGCGTTCCGCTGGACGGCGCTCGTCCGCTCCCGCCGCAGGTGCTCGTAGGCGTGGAGCGCCTGCTCCACGCCGTCCCTGTCGACGCCGCGGAGCAGCACGGCGAGCGCCATGCCGTCCTCGATCGCCTGGTTCGCGCCCTGGCCGAGGTGCGGCAGCATCGCGTGCGCGGCGTCGCCGAGGAGCGTGATCCGGCCCTTCGACCATGCCGGCAGCGGCTCGCGATCGTAGAGACCCCACCAGAAGCAGTTCTCGACGGCCTCGAGGAGGTACTGGACCCGCGGATCCCAGCCGGCGAAGTCGGCGCGGAGCGCATCCACGTCGCCGGGGGCCGACCACGACTCCTTGAGCCGCTCGTCACTCGGGACGAAGCCGACGTAGTTGATGAGCCGTCCGCTGCGCACCGGGTACGTGAGGAAGTGCTTCCCATCCCCCATCCACAGCTGCGCGATGCCCTGGGGCCACTCGGGGATCCGATCGGCCGCCACGATGCCGCGGTAGGCGATCGAGCCGCTCGGCACGGGGGCCTCGATGTGATCGTTCACCGCCTCGCGCACGACCGAATGGATGCCGTCCGCGCCGATGACGATGTCGGCCCGCTCCTCGGGGGCGTTCGCGAAGCGGAGGACGACCTCGTCGCCGAGATCCTGCAGCCCGACGAGCTTGTGCCCCGTGCGGACGCGGTCGGCGCCCGCGGCGCCCGCGAGGACGTCGACGAGGTCGGCGCGGTGCAGGCCGAGCGTGTGGTAGCGCCCCGAGCTGTCGCTCGTCGTCATCTCGCCGATCCCGGCGCCGTCCGCACGGAAGTAGACCGAGCCGTCGCCGTAGCGCGCGGCCACGGCCTCGATGGCCGGCCGCAGGCCGAGCCGCTCGTACATGCGCAGACCGTTCGGCGCGACGCCGATCCCCGCGCCCACCTCGCCGAGGGCGGAGGCCTGCTCGTACACGACGACGTCGAGGCCGTCGACCCTGCTCAGCGCGATCGCGGCCGAGAGCCCGCCGATCCCGCCCCCGACGATCGCCACCCGCAGCGCCTGCGCCATCTGATCCACTCCTTCGGATATCGAACGTTTTTCGCACAACGATGCTACGGTGGCGACCGTGACCACGCAAGCGGCGCTCCCGGACCGTCCCCAGGCGGACCGGGAGGAGGGAATGGGCGGGCTTGCGAAGGGCCTCGCGATCGCGGAATGCTTCGGCGCGGAGCGGTCCCGCCTGACCATCACGGAGGCCGCGGCCCTCACCGGCCAGACACCGGCCGCCGCGCGCCGATGTATGCGCACGCTCGAGGCGTTCGGCTACCTGAGCTACGACGGGAAGTTCTTCCGACCGACTCCCCGATTCATCCGGCTCGCGACGGCGTACACGGATGCGGACCCGCTCCCGCGGCTCGGCGCGCCGCTGCTGGCGGGGCTCCGGGACCGTCTCGACGAGTCGGCGTCGCTCGCCGTCCTCGACGGGACGGACGCGCTCTTCATCGCGAGGGCCGAGGCCGACCACCTCGTCTCGACGGGCCTGCGGGTCGGCGGCCGGCTCCCCGCCGCGCTCTCCGCCGCGGGTCGCATCCTCCTCGGCCCCCTGCAGGGAGCCGCACTGCACGAGGCGATCGACCGCGGGCTGCGCGGCCGCCGGACGAGCAAGGCGATCGCGACCCCGACGGCGATCGCGAGCGCGGTCCAGGACGCCGTCGCCCAGGGCTTCGCACTCACCGACGAGGAGGTGGAGATCGGGCTCCGGGCCGTCGCCGTCCCGGTCGTCGACACCGGCGGCCGCACGGTCGCCGCCATGTCGATGAGCGCGCTGAGCGCGCGGGCGAGCGCACGGCGCATGATCGCGGAATTCGTGCCAGAACTGCAGCGGGCCGCGGCTGAGCTGGGGCGAATGCTCTGATCCGCCCGGCGGGCCGGCGCCCCGCTTCCCGCCGCTTCCGCTCCATTCCGTTCAATAGAATTGACTCGACGCAGCCGCCCCCACATGGCATAACGAATCGGTACCGCCCCTCGGGCGGCCCGGGATTGTCGACAATCCCGGGTTAGGCTCTTGGTCGCGGGGGATCTCCCGCGATCCATGCAATGCGGCCGGTTCATGAGTCGAGGAGGACTTGGTGGGTGCTCGCCTGACGCTCCGCGGTGTCAGTCTCGCCTTCGGCGGTGTGCACGTCCTCGAGGACGTCGGCTTCGACGTCGAGCCGGGCACGATCTTCGGCCTCGTCGGCCCGAACGGCGCGGGCAAGACCTCGCTCTTCAACTGCATCTCGGGCCACTACCGCGCGAGCGCGGGATCGATCGCGATCGACGGGAACGAGGTGCTCGGCCTCGCGCCGTCCCGGATGGCGAAGCACGGGCTCGCACGGACGTTCCAGCACCCCGCGCTCCAGCTCACGTCGACGGTGCTCGACAACGTCGTGCTCGGCGCTTACTCGCGCCTGCCGGGCAGCCCCGTCGAATGGGCCCTCCACCTGCCGCGCACCGCGAAGGCGGAGCGCGCCGCGCGGGAGGAGGCGCACTCGCTCCTCGAGCGGATGGGCCTCGACTGGGCCGCCGGCGTCGAGGCGGACGAGCTGAGCCACGGCCTCCACAAGTCGATCGAGCTCTGCCGCGCGCTCATGATCCACCCGAGCCTCCTGCTGCTCGACGAGCCCGCCGCCGGCCTCAGCCATGGCGAGGTCGAGCAGCTCATCGCGACCGTCAAGCGCCTCCGCGACGAGGACGGCATGACGGTCGTCGTCGTCGAGCACAACATGTCGCTCATCTCCGAGATCACCGACCGGGTGCTCGTGCTCGACCACGGGCGACGGCTCATGGAGGGCACCGCGGCCGAGGCCCAGTCCGACCCGCGCGTCATCGAGGCGTACCTGGGGGCCGCCGATGCTGCTTGAGCTCCAGCACATCACGGCCGCCTACGGCCCGGTCCAGGTCCTCGAGGACGTCAGCCTGAGCGTCCCGGACGGCGGCGCGGTCGGCATCCTCGGCGCGAACGGCGCCGGGAAGACGACGACGCTCCGCGCGATCAGCGGGACGGTCCGCGTGGCCCGCGGCACGATCGCGTTCGACGGGCATCAGATCCGCGGTCGGCGGCCCGAGCAGGTCGCGGCGCTCGGCATCGCCCACGTGCCGGAGGGCCGGGGGACGCTCGGCAACCTGTCCGTCCGCGACAACCTCCTCGTCGGCGCCTACCGGAGGAAGGACCGCAAGCAGGTCGAGCAGGACATCGAGTTCCTCCTCGACCTCTTCCCGAACCTCCGCCGGCGCTACAAGTCGAACGGCTCCGCCCTCTCCGGCGGCGAGCAGCAGATGATGGCGGTCGGCCGCGCATTCATGTCGAAGCCGCGCCTCCTCGTCCTCGACGAGCCGAGCCTCGGTCTCGCCCCCTCGACCGCGAAGGACGTCTACGCCGCGATCCGGCAGCTGCGGGTCGAGTCCGGCATCGCGATGCTCGTCGTCGAGCAGAATGCGAACCTCGCGTTCTCCATCGTCGACTCGGCGGTCGTCCTCGAGACCGGACGGAGCGTGCTGAGCGGCACCACCGCCGAGCTCAAGGGGAACGACGAGATCAGGAAGGCCTACCTCGGGGTCTGATCGTGCAGCTCTTCATCCAACTCATCGTCGACGGCCTCGCACAGGGCTCGATCTACGCGGCGCTCGCGCTCGCGATCGTCCTCGTGAACCAGGCGACCGGCCTCGTCAACTTCGCGCAGGGCGGCATGGCCGTCCTCAGCGCCTACATCGGCCTCGCGGTCGTGGACCTGCTCGCCCCCGCATTCGGCCCGGGCCTCGTCGCGCTCGCGATCGTGATCGCGATCGTCGTCGCACTCGCGTTCTCGTTCGTGTTCGGCGCCGCCGTCGAGCGCCTCGTCATGCGGCGATTCGAGCGCGGCGACGAGGACACGGCGGTCGTCGCGACGATCGGCGTCCTGACGCTCATCACGGGCCTCGTCGGGATCATCTGGTCGTACAACTACCAGCACTTCCCGTGGTTCTTCCCGATCGCGCAGAGCTTCTCGATCGCCGGCATCGGCGTGAGCGTCTGGTCGCTCACGACGTTCCTCGCCGTTATCGTCATCATGATCGTCCTGCAGCTCCTCTTCATGCGGACGAAGCTCGGCCTCGGCCTCCGCGCGGTCGCCGACAACCCGGCCTCCGCGGCGCTCTCGGGCCTCAAGGTCGGCCGCCTCCTCATGGTCGGCTGGGGTCTCGCCGCGACGCTCGGCGCCGTCGGCGGCATCCTCATCGCGCCGAAGCTCCAGCTCACGCCGAACATGCTCGACAGCGTCCTCGTGTACGCGCTCGCCGCGGTCGTCATCGGCGGACTCGACTCGCCCCTCGGCGCCGTCATCGCCGCGTGGGGCATCGCGATCGTCGAGAACCTCTCCGCCGCCTATCTCCCGACCATCGTCGGGCAGGACCTCAAGGTGGCCGTGCCGTTCGCGTTCCTCGTGATCATCCTCATCTTCCGGCCGCAGGGCCTCTTCGGGCGGAAGGCGGTGGTCCGGGTATGAGCGGGCTCAGGGCGCCGAACACCGCTGTCATCGCGGCCGCGACCCGGCCCACGCCGTGGTGGCGCACGACGTGGTTCCGCTGGACGCTCGCGGCCGTCGTCTTCCTCGTGCTCGTCGTGATCCCGTTCATCGCCGACCCCTACAGCAACCAGACGATGACCCGCATCATGATGTGGGCCGTCGCGATCCTCGGCCTCAACGTCGTGATGGGCTATGCCGGCCAGGTCTCGCTCGGCCAGATCTTCTTCGTCGGCGTGGGCGCCTACGCGACCGCGATCACGCTGAAGTCGCACTGGGGCGTCGACCTCGGTCTCCTCGGCGCCGTCATCGCCTTCGTCCTCGCCGCGGTCATCCCCGGCGTCCTCGGCTTCCTCGTCGCGCTCGCCGCGGCGCGACTGCGCGGCATCGCGATCGCGATGGTGACGATCGCGCTCCCGATCGTCGGCGTCCCGCTCGCGAAGCGGTTCTCCGACCTCACCGGTGGCGCCCCCGGCATCAGCCCGAGCAGCAAGTGGTTCCGCACGCCCGACTGGCTCAGCGGCCTCCTCTACGACGACCAGTACCGGTACCTCCTCGCCCTCGTCATCGCGGGCATCGTCTTCCTCCTCGTCGCGTTCCTCGTGCGCGGCAAGTTCGGCAGGGCCTTCGCGATCGTCAAGGCGAACGAGTCGGTCGCATCCGCCATGGGGATCTCGCCGTACCGCACGAAGGTCCTCGCATTCACCATCGCGTCGGCGATCGGCGGCATCGGCGGCTTCCTCTACGTCGTCGTCAACACCTTCACCTCGCCGGACACCCTCTCCTTCCCGAACTCGATCAACCTCATCATCGCGACCATCGTCGGCGGTGCGGGGACGATCATCGGACCGATCCTCGGCGGCGTCTACTTCCAGCTCGTGACACAGATCCCGACGGCCCTCCAGGCCTCGCAGTGGACGACCGTTATCCAGGGCATCGTCATCCTGCTCGTGCTCTTCCTCCTCCCCGGAGGACTCGCGAGCCTCCCGCGCGTCATCCGCCGCCTCACGGCGAAGCGCCCGGACCGTCACGTCGGCACGGGCACGGCTCCCGCGCCGATCCCCGGAAATCCCGGAACCACCAAGGAATAGGAAGAGGCAATACCAATGAAGATCACCGTGACGAAGCGGCGCGCACTGGTGCTCGCCGCCTCCGTCGGCGTGCTCGCCCTCGGCCTCGCCGGCTGCACTCGCGGCGGGGGGACGCCCTCGGGCGACGACTCGGGCGCGGCGGCCTCGCCGGGCATCACCGACACCACGATCACGATCGGCATCGACACCCCGCTCACCGGCACGACGGCGGGTCCGGGCAACTGCACCGCCGACGGCGCGATCGCCTACTTCGGCGGCGTGAACGACGCGGGCGGCGTCAAGTTCGGCGACGGCAAGACCCGCAAGGTCGAGTTCAAGCTCTACGACGACAAGTACGACCCGAACACGGCCTCGTCGAACTTCCAGCAGGCGCAGTCGGACGGCGTCTTCGCCATGGCCCTCGGCCTCGGCACGCCGACGAACAACGCCTGGAAGCAGGCCGCGCTCGACGCCGGCGTCCCGCAGGTCCTCATCATGACGGGCGACCCGAAGTTCGACGACGTGTCGGAGAGCCCGAACGCGATCGGTCTCGTCCCGAAGTACCAGGACGAGGGCGAGGCCTTCGGCAAGCTCCTCGCCGCCGACGGCAAGCAGCACAAGGTCGCGATCATCGAGCAGAACGACGACTACGGCAAGGGCTACGTCGAGGGCTTCAAGGCCGGCATCGGCGACTCGAAGAACATCGAGATCGTCTCCGACCTGACCTACGAGCCGACGGACACCTCGCTCGACGGCCAGGTGACGCAGTCCGCCGCCACGGGCGCCGACGTCCTCTTCAACGCGGTCTCGGTCACCCCGCTCGCCGTCGGCGAGCTGCAGAAGGCGCAGGCGATCGGATGGAAGCCGTCCATCTTCGCCCCGTCGAACACCTCGTCGCCCGGCGGCGTCCTCACCCCCGGCGGTGCGATCGACGCGAGCGGCAACCCCGTGTACCCGGGGATCTACTCGGTCTCGTTCTCGAACGTCCCGGCCGCGCCGACCTTCGCCTCGTCGGAGAACGGCCAGAAGTTCCTCGACGCGATCAAGAACCCCGCGTACTACCCGGCGGGTGCGAGCCCGCAGACCGGCGTTCCGGACTTCCCGCACTGCGTGTGGTCCTGGATCGGCGGCCAGATCCTCGACCAGGCCTTCCAGAAGATGACGTCGCCGACGCGTGACGCGTTCATGGAGGCGCTCCGGAGCATCAGCGGCTACAAGGCCGACTTCATGCTCGAGGGCACCTCGGTCGACACCACGAAGGACGGCTCGCCGGCGATCTCGACCGTCGTCGTCCAGAAGTTCAACGGCAAGGGCTACGCCACCGTTCAGAACTTCGGCTGATCCGGCGGATCCGATCCGCTGACCGAATCGGGGCCCGGGCGCAATGCGCCCGGGCCCCTTTTCCATGCCGCCATGGGGCACGCGGGGGCTCGGTCAGTCGGCCGTGCGCTCCGCCGGCCGCGCGCGGAGCAGGCGGATGACGTCGCCGAGGTGCATGCGCGTGAGCCGCTCGGCGGCGTCCGCGTCGTGCGCGAGGATCGCGTCGAGGATCGCGAGGTGCTGCGCGAGCGATGTCCGCGCGCGACCCGGCGCGAAGGCGAGCCGGAACTGATGCCGCGCGGACTGCGCGTGGAGCCGCTCGAGCACCTGGGTCGCCGTCGCATGGCCGCTCAGCTCGCGGATCCGCCGGTCGAACTCCTGGATGAGCTCCGAGTATGCGACGAGGTGCTGCCGCTCGACGGATTCGACGATCCGCTCCCGCAGCTCCCGCAGCTCCTCGGCGTCCTCCTCCCCCAGATGCTCGGCGGCCTTCCGCGCGCACAGCGCCTCGAGGCCGATCCGCACCTCGACGATCTCGATCGCCTCGTCGAGCGAGATCGAGCGGACGCGCGCGCCGCGATTCGGAAGGCGCTCCACGAGCCCGTCGTTCGCGAGGTTGACGAGGGCGAGGCGGACGGCGGCGCGCGAGGCGTCGTACCGCTCAGTGAGGTCCGCCTCGATGAGCCGCTGATTCGGGGCATACTCGCCCCCGAGGATCGCGTCGCGGATCTGCCCCGTCAGATCGGTCGGCGCGACGACGTGGCTCACGTCTTCGGAGCGTAGCCGACGCAGTCCCCATCCGGATCCGCTGGGACTACCATCTGACCAGAGGGAGCCGGCAGCGGCCCCGGTCGTTCACCCGCACGAAGGAGTGCACAATGACTGACACGATGCCCACGGTCGCGACGGACGTGCGGACCGGCCTGTACATCGGCGGCGCGGCGCGCGACACCGCGGACCGCCTCACCATCGCCGACCCCGGGAAGAAGGGCCGCGTCGTCGGATACGCCGCGGCGGCCACCCCCCAGGACGTCCAGGACGCCGTCGCGGCGGCGAAGGCCGCCTTCCCCGCCTGGTCCGCGCTCTCCGCGCAGGAGCGCGCGGCGCAGATGGCCGAGGCGATCAAGGGCATCGCCGAGGCGCGTGACGACGACGCGGCGATCCTCTCCCAGGAGAACGGCAAGGTTCGCATGGAGGCCTGGGTCGACTCACTCGTCTTCGAGCTCCGCTGGGGCCTCGCGCTCTCGCTCGCCGACCAGGTCGACGAGTCCCACGTCCTCCCGACGGCCCCCGGCATTCCCGTCGAGACGACCGTGTCGCACACGCCGCTCGGCGTCGTGACGATCATCGTGCCGTTCAACTGGCCGATCGCGATCCTCGGCGCGAGCCTCCCCCACGCGCTCCTCGCCGGCAACACCGTCATCGTGAAGCCGCCCGTATCCTGCCCGCTCGCGACGACTCGCGTCGTCGAGCGGATCGCCGCGAAGCTCCCGGCCGGCGTGCTCAACGTCATCACGGGCCGCGACGCCGACATGGCGGCCGCGATCGACTCGCCGGATGTCGCGAAGGTCTCGTTCACCGGATCGGTCGGCGGCGGCAAGAAGATCCAGGAACTCGCGACGAAGTCGCTCACGCGCGTCACGCTCGAGCTCGGCGGCAACGACGCGGCGATCGTCCTCGAGGACGCGACGCTCGACGACACGGAGCTCGACCGGCTGTTCGCCGCGATCTACGACACGACGGGCCAGATCTGCATGAACGCGAAGCGCGTGTACGTGCACCGCTCCCGGCTCGACGACGTCGTGAACGGCCTGACGGCGCGGCTCGAGCAGGTCCGGCTCGGCTATGGCCTCGATGAGGGGACGACGATGGGGCCGCTCCATTCGCCGGTGCAGAAGGCCTTCGTCGACGAGCTCATCGAGGAGGCGAAGGCGTCGGGCGCCGTGGTGAAGGAGTTCGGCGATCTGCCGGACGGCGAGCTCGCCCAGGGCAACTTCGTCCGGCCGGCGATCGTCGTCGATCCCGACCCGTCGCTCCGAGTCGTCACGATGGAGCAGTTCGGCCCGGTCATCCCGGTCCTCCCGTTCGACACCGACGAGGAGGCGATCGCCGCCGCGAACGACACCTGGGCGGGTCTCTGCGGCTCGGTCTGGACCTCGTCCCCAGAGCGCGCGCGCTCGGTCGGCGGCAGGCTCCAGTGTGGCTATGTGTGGGTGAACGACCACGGTGCGACCCGCCTCGACCTGCGGGCCCCCTTCGGCGGGGTGAAGCAGTCCGGCTACGGCCGCGAGCAGGGCATCGAGGGCGTCCGGGATTTCCAGGACACGCACTCGATC
>Ga0164242_10000632_pt1 | contig 42650 bp, 65 predicted proteins | sample OricomgcompostMG_FD_108783 | JGI IMG/M metagenome (GOLD analysis project Ga0164242, IMG submission 108783) | Miracle-Growth compost microbial communities from Emeryville, California, USA - Original compost - Miracle growth compost (MG) ... | reverse complement strand
TCAGAACGTATCCTGCAATATGTTTCCGATAGAATGGGTGATAACTATACGATGAATGACATGGCACGGGACCTTGACATCCCGCTTGGTTCTATCCATCATCATATCAATCAGCTCATTAAGCGCAAACTTCTAGTCCGTGGTTTCAATCGTACCTTAGAGGATATTGCCAAGAGCTCGAAAGTGCCGACAGTTTCCTCTTCGACGAAGATGGCGGTTGTCACCAAGACGAACGAGGAAAACATTGCTGCCGTCGTTGACGTGTTAGCATGGAAGTACCTCAAGGAAACAGATGATCCTACTCTGATTGGCTTCGTCAACTGGTTGGATAAAAATAAAGATAAGTAACAGGAGATAACAATGGACAAGGACTATAATATTCTAAAAGTTGAACCCCGCAGTAAATGGCACTCGCAAAAGTATGGTGGTGATTTTCAAGATTACGCTATTCAACTTGATGGTGTCGAAGGTTGGGTACAACTCACCCAGAAGATTGATTCAAAGGCACCTGTTGCTGGGGAAACAATTTATGGTCATACATACGTCCAGGAGAACGGAGACGTTACTTATACAAAGTTCAAACGAGTAATGAAAGACAATCAAGGCTACAACGGTGCAAGTTCTTCTCTAAAGGAAGTGCACGAGAAGCTCGATCACATCATTACTATTTTGGAGAATCAACCGCGTGAAGTTGTCCTAGAAGACATCGAAGACAAGCCGATTGATTTATCAGAAATCCCTTTTTAATATGAAAGCCGAAGTAATCATCACGCTCATTACCAATGAGATTGCGAAACTCAATGATCATTCATTAGAGGATTATTCTGGCGATACATTATCAAGGGTGGCGGTTCGACTAGCAAATTATAAGGCAGGGCTAGGCCGCTATGTGGCAGATGCGAAACGTGATGTATGGGTAGCTGAGAAAAACTACCAAACAGCACGAGCTTCTGGTTATAAACGATTACGCGAAACGATGAGCGCTACTGATGCAAAGGAACTGAAAATCCTTGAAGCAGATAAAGAGTATGATGCTTTCATCAAAGCGCAAGAGGTCGAAAGTGCGCTTTCGGCGTTATCGTTCAACGTCCACGATCTAATAGATGCCATTAAAAGCAGGCTTATCAACTTGCAAATGGAAAGGCAGGAGAATGGAATCTCGTAAAATAGGATTCGCAAATATGCCTGACGACCAGCGGAAAGCCATCGCGTCTCGTGGTGGTAAGGCGAAAGTTCCAAAGGGGTTTGCATTGCTGACTCCAGAGAGACGACGCGAGTTGGGAAGCAAGGGAGGCCAAAAGAGAAAGGAGAACAATGGGAAAAATTCTATATCCAGTGGGAACAGCAGTTCAGATTCGTGATTGGGTGATTGAACAATCATTTGCATACGACGACTCGCAACATGTTGTTACTGCCTACGAAAAAGGCGCTGAGCGTCCATATTATTTGGATGGAATGCCACATCCTTTTTCGGTTGATGAGATCAAATTCTATCGTCCGAAAACTGTAGCAACTACCCAAGCGCCCGGAATTACCCTTGAGCAAGTTACTACTCTCATCGCTAAAGCGTTTGCTGAACGTGATGAAGAGGAGCTAGCGTCTGCTCTTGCGGCCGACGAATTATTAAATCAAGAATGTTTCACCCCAGAGGTGAAGAAGGAGGAAAACGTGGAAAGTATCCGTCAAGTTATCCGTTACGCAACCAAATCTAAGCAAGAGCGAGTGCTCACCGAGGCTGGGATTCTCCAGAACGGTGCGCTGACTGAACAAGGTCGTCGCGTTGTGCTAGACTACTTGTGGGACAACGATAAAGATCTTCAAAAAGCGATTTATGCGCTTGTACAGAAGGTCAACAAGGTCAAGCGTTCAAAGGACGAAGACGACGAATAGATAAATGGTCACGAAGAACGAGTGGCTGGCGTTCCGTTATCAATGGTTAAAGGACAATCCTCCAGACCATGATGGCTACTATATATGTGGGATTTGCGGGAAGCCCGTTTGGGTTGGTGACGTAACTCTCGACCACATTTTGCCACGAAGTTCTCACCCAGAGTTGATATTGGATGTATCGAACATTCAACCAGCTCATGGTAAATGTAACTCTGATAAGGGTTCTCGTAAAATAGTTCCAAAGGTGTCGAAGGCTGAGTACGAACTGTTAAAATATTTAGAGGGTGGCAATCCTCCAGGGGATGAGTACGGGCATAATAAACCGTCCGCTAAGTGATTGAAGTGTACAGCTCAAGCCACCCTTAACAAAGGAAAATAAACATGTCGAAACTGAAAGATATACTACCCGAAGATATTGATATTAACTGGCCCAACCAGGCATTTGTCATCTATGGTCAAATGACTACTCTCAATGATTATACAAATGCTAACAGGGCAAACAGATACGCAGGTGCGAAGATTAAAAAGATCATGACACAACTTGTCATTGATTCAGCGAGGAACCTTCAACCCGTGCGCTATCCTCAGTTTATTGATTACACATGGTATATATCTTCACGGCATGATTTAGACAACATTGCCTTTGCCCAGAAATTCGTTCAGGATGGTCTCGTGGAGGCAGAAATACTCCCCAACGACAATCAGGCGTGGGTCATTGGCTTTGCTCATTCCTTTGTGAGAGTAGATAAAGGTGAAGAACGCGTTGTCGTTCAACTGGCAAATGCGCTGTAAATTGTTGAGCTCATGGGAAACGAGACTCTTCTTGTTTCCCTCGGCTAAAACAAAACACTGTAAGGCAAAAGGAGATACCCAACTCTCCAAATAGTTTCTGACTTAACTATCAGGTGGTGTAAGAGACCACGCCCGCAGGATATGCGACACCTGCATTGCCGAAACTGTAGGTGCCCCCAGCAAGATTCCTATTCAGTCTTGCCTGGGGATCACCACCAGAAAGTAACAGAGTATTCTATTAGATAAATTGTTTTAGTTATGTACCTTTGTTGATTGGTCTGGTGGTGATCCCTGGTATAATGAGGGTACTGGAAGATAGCTCAATGGTGGAGCGTTCGACTGTTAATCGAATGGTTGTGGGTTCGAGTCCCACTCTTCCAGCCAATTTAACAGGAGTAACAATTTTAGTAAGACGATTATCTCGCCCGAAAAAGGTCACACGGAAAGAATCTCGATCTGTCGCCCCTTTTCTGCTACAATAGAGTAGCAACGGTTAATGGCTAAAGTACAATAATCGCCACGGATTAACGGACTGCCAGAGAACATAGTGGAACATTTTTCCCCCAAATCGGGGGATTTTTGTTATAATAAGAGTATAGAAAAGGAGCAATCCTTATCTCGTACCTTCCAGAGTATCATAAGTAGCCCACCTTCTTATGGATCACTCACTTAATTACAACTGTGCAAGAGAGGTGTCCCTTCTTGTACGTTCTCAATGATCTGGAGCCATACACCAGAGCAAAAATAACCCCCATTTCTGGGGGCTTTTTGTTTGGAGGGGTAGAGGAAGGCGCGGTCATTGAGATCTCTGACCATCCTTATTATAACAAGCTTGTGCTATTTGTGGGGATTACTGACAAGAATCACACTGGAGTTCATCCATGGGATCAATGGGGATGATGTATTGCTCAATAGCTTTGCTACCAATTAGTAATCGTTCCTCAATAGTAGCTGGGCGTTCGTTAATCTCATCGTTGGTAAGACGTTCCATTACTGACAACCCTCACACATCGTTAGGTCAGCTGGATCAACTGGCGCGTCCACGGGACGACCATTATCTCTGTTATAGCTCTCTTGGGCTTTCTTCACGGCAGTATCAATAGCAGCCAATTTCTCTTCGAGCGTCATAGAATCAGTAATAATTGCCGAAGCATTCATTCGGTTTCTCCTTTTTGTTTTTAGTTGTTTACCTTATTATAGCTCGTTGAGATTGGGTGTGTTGGCTATTCAGATGACTTTCCGTTGTATTCTTTACCCTGGTAATGGATTACTCCATCGCGGATTGTTACATGATCGAACTGGTAGACACCATCACCGTAATCATAGATGACCATAACTCCTTGTTGCCAGTTCTCATAATGTTTCACAGGTTGATTAAACTGGTCAATGGAGGAGTGATAACTAGGTACAGTCCCATCAATACGACAAAGTGCTCCCACAGTATAGGCACCAAAGACACGTCCTCGGCGATCTGTATGATATTGGCTCTCCATGCGGTGTACATGCCCCTGGACGATATTACGGTCAGGATTAGCCCTTGAGAGCTTACTAGCGGTGCTTCCAGCACTCACAGCGAATGTTCCATGGATAAAAGCTAAATCATCATTATATTGATATTCTGCACCGTCATAGCCACCAGCAAAATCCCAGCCAATATGGTCAAGCTTCAATAACCCCGGATATGATAGTGCTGCATATTTCTCATCCGCTGCCTTGATATTGTAAAGGGGAAAGGCGTTACGAAGCGTATAGTCTGTTAAGCGTTTGATATGATTGGAACCAACGGTGATTCGATATGCATTAGGAGAAACGGCCGTGAACTCGGCCAGCATGTTGTGAGTTCGTTGCAAAGATGGTTGAAGAGTACCCTGGAAGTGATCTGAGTCAACAGGATGACGGGATAACTCGGCAAAATCAGTCGTATCACCATTGTCTACCAAGACATCTGGTTGAAGATCGGCTACCAACATTTGCGATGCTCTAATTGCTGCTTCATCATGTAACGGCATGAGCTCGTCTTCAAGGCGTCTGTAGCCTATCTGAGCGTCTGAAAACACAAAGATGACCTTATAGTCACGTTCGATAGGTAAAGCCTCAATAGGGTGTATTACGGCTGCCTCAACAGGTTCTACAGTTAACTCAGACTTCGGCTTACCAAATTCAACGTGAGGTAATGGCTTCGTGTATTCAATTTCTCCATCCTGGTTACGAATAAAGCCGACATGGAAACCGGCTCGCGTCGCCATAGACAAATCTTCTGGCGATAAACTGATGCCCTGCTCCCCAAATGCTCTTGATAACGCCTCATACTCTGGTCGTTTATCTTCGGGATTAGCAGCAAATTTCTCCATGACGGCTCTTTTTTCTCTCTTTCGACGTTTGAGATTTTCTATTGATTGGTCAGGATAAAGCCGCGCTAATTCATCAATGCCTTTTGTTACAAGGTTTACTAAATCTTCCCCTACCCATTTTTTCATCTTAGCTCCAAATATTCCCTATTTATTAAACGTAGTATTTCTTTTCCTATCGGACGGTATTCGGGATGAAGTGCCGACCCATATCGTAGTGGTTCTCCGCTATCAACGGCTTGCTGGATTCTATCCATTGCTTGCTCTGGTGTTGGCAAGTCGGGAGGATTGTACAGCCTGTGGAGCTCCGCATGAGTGTCGATTGGCAATATATACTGGTTTGAGGACAGACTCCTAAAGGTATCAAGCAGGGCAAACCTTCCAAACTCTCGCCTTGTAAATTCTGCATGGTGGAGGTTGAAGTTGTACTCATTGGATAGGTCGAGCCTACTTGGTGAAAAAGACAATTCATACGGAGAAATCGCTACCCCATTGCGTGTAGGGTAGCGATCCATCTTAGTTGTTTCCGCTTTTAGCCAGTAGTGATTCAACGGCATTGTGGGCAGCTGTCACAATGGTAATGAACAATGCAATCGTTCCTCCATCTAAAAGCAGCGGTGGAATGCCAACAAACGTATGCGTGAGAAAGTCAACAAATCCTGGGGATGTGACAAGCACGATCATAAAACCAGTTGCTCCAACAAATGCTTGTAGAAGAGTACGAACCGTTCGGCCGACGGCACTCTTTTTTGATAGTAATTTTATCATGTTTATGTTAATACTCCTTGAACAAACTTATACACCATTTGATAACAAATTGCCAGACCTTGACAAACCATGATTTATCTTTCTTAAGAGCATCCAGGAACATCTGAATCTCGTCAGTGGTAATCTTATCTGTGACAATCGGGGCTGGATCAGGCGTAGGGTCATCGGGTGTTGTCGGTTCAGTAACTACTGGATCAGAAGGTGTCACTGGCTCTGTAGGCTCTGGAGTGGGCGTTGGGTCTGGTTCGCTTGGTTGTGTAGGAGCGGGCTGAGTGGGAACAGGAGTTGTTTGACGGGCACGAGCAAATGCACGCCATCCGTTAGCATCACCGTAAAAGATGTTTAGATCAAGATTGCCGTTATATCCATCCAGACGTCCTACTGATGTCCATTGCCACATTGCATATCCATATGGCCACTTTACATCAGGAGCAGGCCCAGCATTTGTCATATCGTAATTATAATCGGGCGACATATCCCAATAGCGCGCGACCCACAATGCGTAGTCATTCCAGATAGAAGACCAATCATACGCATTCGCCGTAGACTGATTCAGATAAATTAGTGGTCTTACTCCAGTAAGGCTATATACCCGATCAAGCCACTGTTTTGCCCAGCTGACATTGGATGGATCATTATACGTTTGTTTTCCATCGCTGCTCTTATACGACTCGTAGTCAAGAAATAGAACAGCTTCACCAATATATCCTTTGATTTGACTGACAAAATAGTCGGCCTCATCAATAGCTGAATTGAGTTTATTGCAAGCAAAGTGATATACCCCAAGAAGCTTCCCAGCTGCCTTTGCTTCTTGGTAAGAAGGATTACAATCAGGATTTACATAACCTGTTCCCTCTGTTGCCTTTTCAATAACAAAATCTGCACTTATCGTACCGTCTGGTACGCCTAGATTGTTACTTGATGCGTCAAATCCCCGTAATGTCATGTTTATTTCTCCTTTTGTTTTCGATGTTTTTTACAGACCATATAATCGTCTACGTGATATTTTGCAAATCGGTAACACCCTTTTATATGGCAGGTGTGATGATGATACCAGATAAATACGGCAACAAGTGGGCTAATCTGGGTGCCAAATCCTGACCAAAAGTCATAGAAAGGGCTTTGTTGGGTATCTATTCCTGTTATATGAAGGAACCAGTGTGCTATTTCCATATGAATGTGAATAGTGCCAGAGCAACTAGACAGACACTCATAACGACAGATACAACCGCCTGACGTCGTTGCGACTCCTGTTGGCGTCCTTTTTCTGTTTGTTGGGTGTTCTCGACTAAGCGAAGACGGTTTTCATGGTCAGTGATTTTGTCGTTGACTCCACCACTATAGTTACGAACCTCATCAGTAAGCGAATCAAGTTTTGCGCTTACGGTGATTAGAAGATCGTGGTCGTTTAGATTCATATTTGTGTTCGGCATGTATTTATTTTTAAATTAATGTTCTAATAGTATTTTACCATTCTAGTGGAGTAACTTCCAGAAGTCTTGAGATGGCTCGCTTTTCATCAATACATGAACAATATACGCTAACCCTAGTAGAACAATCAATGGGAGCTTGAGAATATAAAGAGGTATTTTGAACCACGTTTTCCATTGGGCTTCTATTTTTCTCACTTCTATATCGAGCTTTTTGATTTGAAGGTTGTATTCAATTTGACGTTTTTCTTGTTCCTCTTGATACCTCATTTCCTCATACTCGCGGGGAGTAAGTTCTGGTGGTAATTCTGTAAATGCCATTTTTTGTTTTCCTCCTAATGCTTATGCTATCATTATACTATGTATAGACCACCAAGTGAACTCTACGAACAAGTGGCGGAGATTCTCCAAGAAGAATTATCTTTAGATATTACAAAACTAAAACTTCAGCTTGTCAAACTTGATTCTCTACGATATGAGGTTGCGGGTACGGTTGCTGAATGGCACCAGAAGCTTTTTAACGAACGTGAACGTTTACGTATTCCAAAGGAAGCGGGAGGTACTGAGTTTGATCGAAAGACCCAGCTGGATGCTACTGTATCTCAGATAACAAGAGATGTTGAATTTCTGGACAGTATTGACAGAATCATAACCGCTAAGATAAACTTAGGGCAAGTTCTTTTACAAACTGATTAGTTATTTGGCTCATAGTGCTAGTAATAAGTAAATCGGGACAGGTTCGAATCCTGTAGTAAGTGGAGAAAGCCGTCTTATTACCAGCATCGTGGGTCAAATGCCCCACGAGAAGGAGTTAATATGTCTACTGATATAACTGTAGGCGCGTAAGACTCCCGGTGACAAAGCAGTGCGCGTGCCTAAGGATTTGCGCTTACAGGTTACTAGCCACTATGTTGTCAGATAAAAGAATAACCCTCCTTTCGGAGGGCTATTTTAGTTGATGCCAACAGTATACTGACTCGGTGCAATCTTCTTGCCCTTTTTCTTACGGGCTGGAGGAAAACCACTCATTAGAATTTATCCACCGTCTTGTCAATACTTGGGGCTGGTTTTGTACCTTTATTGGCGATATTGATTGAATTTTGTAGAGTACTCATTATTTCTTTCCTGTTAATACATTCTTGGCGAACTCTGCTTGTCGTTTCGCCTTAGGGCCGTATTTACCCGCAAGCGCTGCTTTCTTTTTACTTGCTGGAATCTTTTGACCTTGTGGTGTACCAGTAGAAGCGTGAAGACCACCTTTTGTGAAGGAGATTTTCTTTTGTCCTGGCTTCGCCTTGAGAGTTACTTTTTGTCCGGTTTTTGGTGTTTTCATTTTTTCAATGTTCCTGGGTATATTATAACATTTTATAATGGTATTACAATTATAGATGGGACACCAAAGTATGACGCCGTCCCACCGTTGACAGATTTCATCAGAGTAAAGGTTGTACTTCCTGGAGAAAGATCATTTCTATAAAACATCCTTCCGTAAGCAACAGCAGATTGGCCGAACATCATACAGGCGGTTGCATCAGCTGCCGCAATAGTATTAGCCCCTGATGCTTGCCAAGCAACTTTTGTATTAAATTGCCCACTGTTATAGAATCCAGCATGAATCATAATCAGAGCTGCTCCAGATGCACCAATTGTAACGGTAGTAGAATATCCTGTATCGACATACGTTGTACTGGTAGTTGAGCTGACCGTTCCCCCTGCACTACCAACATTTAAATTATTAAGCAATATCTTTCCTGTTCCCTTCGCCAGCAATTCAAGATCAACATTTGTATCACCCCCCGCTGCTCGTACAATTGCTGGTTGACCACTTGCTACCTGAGTAGCTACAAGCGTCGTAGAGTTACTAAACACGCTAGCATTCGTACGCTTATCCGCAATATTACCATTCGTGATAGAAGTGGCACCGTTAGCTACTGTTACGACAGCTAAGAGAATACCATATGTTGGCGGTGTTCCTGTATCGTTCGCGTTGGAAGTAGAACGAGATGTATAGAGGTTGACGACATCATCTGCGGCAGCATCTGGGTTAGCGGCTGCTGTGCTTGATCCTTGAAGATAAATCCAATCGTATACTGTTGCACCGCTAGAGTTCGCGTTGATAACGTATCCTGTATAGGTTGCGGTCATTCTTGCGCGGAGTACTTGTGCGCCTTGAGAGGTTGGTGTTACTCCTACATAGGCCACACCAGCCGACACGCTCACTGTCATATCTGGAGTGCCGTTGGCATTAACAGCAAATCCACCAGTAGCAGGTGCTGTTCCTGTTGTGTTGGTAATTGCTCCAACAATTCCCGCCGTCACGAAGTCAGTTGCGTATGCATTCGCCTCCTCCGCAACAGTAGCATGGTTATTTGATCCGCCCGTAACGACGCTAGTAATGATTGCTTGTGCCATGTTTTTTTGTTTTATCCCTTTTTAAATACTATAGCATCTATTCTAGATTGCAGCAAACGGTGGAAGAAATGAGGTAATATCAGCATTTAGCGTCACCGATGATGCATTGGTAGTCAGTGTATTGCTGTATGGATTGTTAATAAACGCCTGAAAGGTAACTTGTGTGGAAGAGGAACGAAAAACGTTTAAGATGACGCTGTATATAGCTGGTGATATAGTGGGCGTTGACCCAACCAGAGCATATGTGAAAAATTCACCAGGAAACCAAGCGCTGACGGTAGGGAGATATATTTTTGCAGAATATATTCCACCGCTGGTACCGAGACTAACGGTGCTGGAATAAGTTTGTGTTGTTCCCGCTGCAATATTAATGCTTCCAGGAATGGTTAAAGATGTCGTGGCGTGACCATCATTTTTCATTGTGGAATAATCAGTCGTGAGGATGAATTTTTCTGCTTCGTACATATTACAAATATATCCTATAATGAACACTATCATAAGCTGTGCCAGGTGATACCCATGTCAGATTATTATTGTCAATTGTGACACCCTGCTCAATAGTACTACTGGATGGTGGAAATACTACTTGGGAATAAACCAATGAATCTACAGATGATCCTACTTGTGACCATAGCCATACCTTTGGGATATACCCAAGCGCATGAGTAAAAGAGGGAGAGCCTGTCGTCAATTGCCCACGCTTAAACAGCTTTAGATAGTTGTAATCACTGTTAAGAATAAAGTTATTATCGTTTGCAGAAGTGGGGGATGAAAGAGCGCTATCGGAAGCCGTTGTAGGCTGAAAACAGAATATTCTGTAGTATACTGTCTTATTTCCACCACTGTTATTATATCGGTTGATGTAAACGTTCGTAGCGTCTGCCGTGACAGTGTAAGATTGTCCGAGATTTAACCCAGTAGTGCCATCTATATTCGTGTAATATGCCACATCTCCCACGCTATAGGCCGTGGAAAAGTTAGAGCTGTTCGACCACAATATGCGCGGTAATGGAGTGAATGGGAGTGAATGGGGGATAGAGAACTGATCCCCAAGATCACCATTTGCTACCGTAAATGAACCCTGGCTCTTAAAGATTACCTTATCGAAGGGATAATCAGTATCGAGTAATAGATTAGAAAGATCCATTAGATAATCGTTGTTACGTCAACACCAGGTACTGATACCCAAATACCCAGACGACCATCTGAGGGTGCTTGACCAATATAAATACGAGGAATACCATTTGCGTCGGTTTGTACGATACCATAGCTTCCACTGCTTCCTTGCTGACCAAAGTTCTGCACGAGTACTCCACCGGGGCCGTAGAAAAGAATGCGATTATTCAACATCTGAATACGCTCATCTGGAGACTCATTCGTCGCATAAGAGGTACTAACTGTTTGATGCGCCATGCGCTGTGCCAAACCATCCGATGAATTAGGAGTTGGAGAGGTACGGCGCGGTGATGATTTATCAATATCTACAAGACTCATTTTTGTTTTTCCTATGGATGTTGCCACGGCTGTGGGACATTCGTTTGAAGAGCAATTTCTTCACGTCCGGTACCATTAACAATAACCGTTATTCCTACTATACGCCGTTTACTATTAAAGTTCACCCCCTTATTCTTTACCTTTATCGTAATAAGATCACCAATGTCATACTGACCAAGAGGATACCCCGTCTCGTTAAGATAAACAATAGCGTTAGTCTCATCTGGTACAGACAACAGGGGAAGCTCAACGTTCACTCGTTCGCGCAGGGTACCTTGGGTCTTAACGTCTGAATAAGCTGCTACATCTTCCATCTCTCCATAGGTACTCTGGGAAGCAGAATCAGATTGGTGAACCGACAAGATGACCCCATTGATATCAGTTGCAATTCCCCATAAATCATTCACCATGCGCTCACCAAGACGGGGAAGGTTATAGTCAACAATATTCCCTTGATCGCCATAGCTAAAGACGAGACTGCTATGATCTTTTCCTAGGAAACTTTGAAAAGTAAACTGGAGATTCTGGTCAATAGTAAAGTCTCCGTATGAATAAATACCAAAGGCCTTCAATACGTAGAGGATAGAATGAAAATCAAATTGAAGCTGTGGGCCTGGGTGAGCTTGCGATTCATCCCCGAATGCCCAGGGCCCTGTTAGTGCTTGCCCAAAGAAACCAGACGTCATCCCTGGTGGAAAGTTAGGATTCTGCACAGTACCAAGCGTCATATTCTTCAAAATATGGGTAGAGTTATGATAATCAGCAATGGTTTCATTCATAATAGCCGTAACTGCATCAGACATTGATCCAGAGCTAAAAGTACGATAGATATTAGCAGTTCCGTTGATGTCTGGTGAGGTACGATGTACTAATTTCTTAGAGAGGTAATATTCATACTCATAAGCAGTAATATCAAGATATTCTTTATTGCGATGGGGATTATCAACAATAGCACCTTGCCAAACAGTGTAACCTCCACGAACAATTCGTACATGATATTGATGCGGAGTGAATATGTCGCCAACAGTATCAAGAATGTCATCATAGGCAGAAATACGAAAAGTACATTTACCGAAGTCAGATAATTCTTTTGAATAAATTAAAACATTACCATTATTATCAAGAGGTTTCAATGACTTTAGTTCAGCAACGATTGTCAGACCCTTATCAAGTATGTAAATATGCGTATTATTCATTATGCCAGTGGCCACCCATCACGATAAAATACATTAGCAACCGCGCCAGTTCCAATAGTAGCTCCCTGGAGAACGATATTGTTATCACCTGGTTGAATCTTGAAATAAGTAGAATCAGTTGTCACATTATTGATGACTGAGTTTCCATTCAACGTTACTTCTAGAGTATCTTTATCGTAGTTAATAACCAACTGATCGGATTGGGAATTGAGGGTCACGTTCACCTGAATAAACTCACCTGTCTTCTCATTGATGATCTTAGGGTTAGTGATCGGCCCGTAGATATTGATTCCAAACGGATAAACAGCAATATTGCCGACATTATTAGCATCGGCGCTTACTGAGTACAGGGTAGAGCCGTAAACAATTGGGTATTGGAAAGGATAAATGGCTGCACCCGTGCTTGTTTCTGGGTCAGATTCGGCCGTAGAAGCCGTTTTAAGCGTAGCACCATATATTGTTGGGTCTTTCACCTTACAATACAGTAGAAATGGTTGTACGAAGCCCTGGCGAGTATCCTCTACGATTTGTGCATAAAGCACTTTCACGAAGAGGGTCTTTTGTCCTGTTGCTTCTCCCCATGTATAGGGAACATACCCATCATCGGTTCCATAAGGGTCTCGTTGTTCTATATCCAGCGACGATACGGCACGAATTGCAGCCAACCCCTCATCGTATGACTGCTCATTCTTTGGGTACATCGTTCCGGCAATTGTGTAGATAGTCTGCCCAATAAGGGTTTTGAAGTCACTGACACCACTTTCAAATGGTACCGGAATGTCATCCTGGCGAACTTGAAATTGACGTGGGGCACGTGTTTGGCTGCGATAAATAACATCAGCGCCAGAATCATAATCATTGAACTTTATCTGATTATCTGGGAATCCGATGGTTGCAAGCGAATAGATAGACATCTGCTGTCCCCTACGCGCTTATATACGCTTGCTGTAATTGTGCCCGGTATCGCTGAATGTCATGCTCGACCGCTTGACGGAATGACAGTAACTCACTCATGGACGTATCATTGTTGAGAAACGCTAGGGCTTTTTTGTAGGTTAGAGCACGTAGAACGATCCAGGCCGCAAGGTTAATGACATAATTCTGGAGAGCATAATTATCTATTGGTAGATCGTCGGTTGGAGATAGTTTATAACGTCCGCGAAGCTGCAATTGAAACCCATCAGGGATAGTATAACCAGCACCACGAGAGAAGATAATATTACCATCAACTACTTGCCAATAATCATCACTAATTTCCTCAGGAAATGAAGCAGGTGTCTCAGGAGAGCGCTGTATATAAACCGCTTCAACAGTGTTAATAGGAGGGGTAAGATCGGAAAGAGGATATTCATATTGATTGATAGAAAACGTTAGATCAGTATTCCAGACTGGAGTAGCAACCCAAGCATCTCCCCAGGCCTCAGTAACGGCATTCTGAAGAACATCAGCCGTTATCTGAGAAAGCGTATCTGAAAGCATTGTGCTTACCGCTGTTTGTACCTGGGTTTGATTCATTTTTGTGTTGCTTTACCTTTGATTTTATTGTATCACTTGCATTTGATATACGCTATACAAGTACCTCTTGTCCGCTACGGAAGGTGAATGTTGGTGTGCCTGTAGTATTAGCAGTACGAACACGAACATACTTATTGGCTGGAATCATCCCACCAACATTTGCTGTACCTGTTTGGTTGAGCGTTAACCCAACAACTAGTGTACCCGTATTTCCATTAACCATTCGAGCAACTGGAACGTCTGACATTTATTCTCCTTATGTCATTAACCCTAGCGACTGCAAAAGAGTCAGAATAGAGTTTACTGTTGTTTGTAATCCATCAACGGTAGCAGTAGGGGCGGGAATGTTTGCTGGTTTTACCACGGGCGTTGCACCGTAAAAGGCCAACTTTTGGGTCGCTGCGGTTCCTATTCTAGTACCATTGGTGGAATCGAGGGTGATGTTATAACTATCATTGATATGAACCCCATCACTTGTGAAATCAATCACATCATTTCCTCCCATGTAGAAGTTAGTTGTACCATTTGGTGCGACGAACTGTATATTTCCTCCTGGGTTGAAATTGACAATACGAAGAGCGGCTGTTCCAAATGGAGCATCCATTCCCATCTGGTTACCATTAAGTGTTGCGTTAGAGGCAATTCCAAGTCCGGTTGCCTGAGTCACGAGAGAGCTTGTGGTACTTTGAATACTGAATTTCCCAGCTGTTCCATTGTTTGGAATATAAACATTGAGATACGTATTACTTCCATCGTTAGAAGTGCCCTCATTGATTCCATAGCGTGCCTTTGTATCCCCGTCGATAATAATGTGGCCATTTTGGAATATGTTGTATGAGCTTGGGTGAGATGAGTCGGTAGAGTATCCTTCCAGCAATATCTCGTCGTAACCCCCGTCAGATGCTTGTGAATTATTATGGAGCTCAAAGCCGTTAAAACGATTGTTGGAACTCTCAAAGAGGTAAATACCAAAGAAACCATTATTATAAATATAAAGACCGTTAAAGGTTTGTCCGTTCTGCTTATATATATTTAGACCATATTGGTCATTATCTGTCAAAATGACGTCGGAGAATACGTCACCCTCAGATAAAAATTCACTCACATCCCCATTGGCAGCGTTAAAGGCCAATCCATACTGGGAATTGCCACTACCAACAATATTGTTAAAAGTATTTCCCCTAGAACCAGTACCAGATACTTCCCCAGGACTGACAAGAATACCATGCAGTGTGTTATTGTAACCGTGAATATCCGAGAAAGTTCCCAATGTGTTTTGTTCAAATTCAAATCCATGGTAACCATTACCTGTTGAGTACAATCTGTCTCCGAAGGCGCGTGTATTATTGTAGAAGTGAACACCAACACCAGTCCAGTTACGTGAGGTAACGTTTACTGCTCCAGAGTTATTGGTGGTAGATATATATAAGCCGTATTGCATACCATCTGATACATTGTCTTTGTTTCCATCCAGTGTCAGGTTAGAAATAATGATGCTATCAGTAGAAACAACACGAAGAAGATTTTGTGAACTAGAATATGAATCAATAAGCTTTAGAACAGTGCCTTTCATACTCTCACCGTTCATACTTGCTGTCACATTACTTATATTGGTGGCATCCAGGATATACGTTCCGTGCGGGACATATACCGTTCCTCCAGTTGATGTAGCGGCGCTGATTGCATCGTTAAATGCTAAGGTATCGTCAGTTGAGCCATCTCCTAGTGCGCCATAATCACGAACGTTATACTCTCGTTGCTTTACTGAACCATTGGTTGTAAAGGTAGCGGTCTCTATATTGTCGGTTGTCCTTAACTGGTTTAATAGGGGATCGAATTTTGCGCCCATTATGATTTCTCCACCGTACTGATCTGACCCTTTGTGGCATCAGTAAAAGTGATTGTTATCGTTGCTTGTAAAGTTCCAGAACTACCGCCGATATAGTATTGATACGTATCAACGGTTGAACTAGTATTAGTATATTTTATATAGTCATATGGTTCAGTAATAAGACCAGCAGATTGCGGGGCGAATCGTTGCCATTCGGTTCCATTCCATACGTACGGAGCAACCCTTTTTGCCTCGATATTGTCTCCAGTTTTTAGCGGGCTAATGTGTTCCGATCGAATAACACTCTCTGACCCTTCATCCCAAGGATAATCAGCCATTGAGTGCCTTCATTCGTAGTTCAATTAGGGATCGCTGTTCAGCCAAGCGAACAAATGAGTAAAGACGGTTAATCCTGTCTTCCTGTAAATGAATACCCATGAGACGTTCTTGGCGCATGATGGTCTCGATAATATCAGTCATTTCACTGCTCGGAGAATTATCGGCTGCCCAGCGGACAATAGCATTTACCTTATCCTGGCTCTCTGTTGAGGATCGTTGCATGCGTGGTACACCCAAAATATCCATTACATTATTTTGAAGAATAAAATTATCAAGAGGAAGATTATTATGAAATACCTCCGGTGCAACCGGTTCCTCATTCTGTTGCACTGTTGGTTCCGGTGCAAATGATTTTACTGTTTCAGCAAGTTTTTGTTTTATAGAACTCTCGTCCATATTCTTAGTATATCTTTATAAGGTTATTACTTCAATCTCAGCAATCTTTACCTCAAGTTCATCGACAATTATTTCTTTCAGTTCAAATCCTTCATTATCCAGAGCATCTTTTAGCTCATCAAGTGCTCTCATGATTCGCGGTGACAGTATCATTTCATCTCCTCTGACCATTCATTTGCTGTATTTGTCCATGAAAACGCCCTACGACTTTGTTGCATAATGGTGGTACGGTCAACACTGTCAGTATAATCAGTTTTCAGAATATCAATTAGTTCTTTTATATAATCTTCTGCAAATTTGTCAATGTCTCCTTCTTCATAGTGTACCTGAGCACCAACTATATAGTTACCAAGTTCTGCATAATCTGACGCTACGGGGTAAGCTCCTCCGGCCAATGCCTTTGCGTAGGTAATGCAGTATACCTCAGGGAAAATGCAAGGATAAGCGAGAATGTCGGCCGTCGCAATTTCCTTAACAATCCTCTCTTGGGAGATTCGGCCGTGGTCAGTGACATCAGAAAGCTCATTGGTTTGCCGAACAATTTTCTGCTTCCATGCCATTCTCTCTGGATTATCTCGGTGCGCTGCGTCAAAGCTTTCCCATCCATAGTAAATATCAAGTACGGCATCTGGAACCTCCTTTTTAATTTTCTCCCAATTATCGAGGAGAATCTCAAGTCCACGATTATGTGCGCTCATGTAGATGAGACGATGTTTCTGGCGCTTTAGTTTCTTCTTATCAATTGCCTCGAAGTCTTCTGGAGATATACCATTGCCAGATACGAACCATTTATCTTCCGGAATTACTCCTTCGTAATATTCGGCATGATATTGACCAACAAAGATAACTTTATCAAGATTCGCTAACCGTTCTTTAGTGAACTCTGCTTTCTCCATGATGTCATGAAGCCATAGGTACTTCTTGCGAGCCTTGAAATTAAAATCAAAGAAAGCAGGATTACGCCAACTGATAAGCACATTATACGTATCCTTTGGATTGAACTCGTAGTATTGTTTCCAGATAATGTCATTGTCTTTTATATCTGGGTCAGATGCAGGAACAATAAAGCGTTTATCGTGTATCTTTCGCTCAACATAATCATCTTTCGGAGTTCCAAAGATCGTTACTTGCCAACCAAGGTCGCTTAGCTCTCGGCTAAGGCGGATGACAGCCTCCTCAGAACCTCCAATACCGCTATCTATAGAAGTTGAATCCCAAATACCAAGTGGTCCCTGACCAACGAAGAGGGCGATAGTATTCTTTTTCCATACTTGTGGCCTTGCGTATTGGTGTCGTGTGTTGAGAATCAACGGATTGTCTTGCACTTCGCGCGGCAATGAATCAATCAATGGGATGATATTCTCTTCATGCTTTGTATTCTTGAAGATATTGACAAGACGAACTGCCGCGCGAATATTCTCTCTTTGCTCTATAAGCTTCTCTATGAGGTCTTGAGCATTTTTTGCATCATTATCTAGCGGGCGGAGTTTTAACGCATCCTGTGCCCTCTGGAGCGCCTTGTCGAGCATTTTACCGCCGACGTTAGTATAGGCTTGCGCTGCAAGTAAGTAAGCACGAAACGTATTCTCTAGCGGACGAAGTACCATGGTGGTTTTTGGTGGTGGGAGTGCAATAGCTTTCTCTGACCAATCAGCACTGTCTTGATAACGACCGTTACGATATTCTAATTCCGATAATTCAATGTAAGGATGAGGATCGTTCTGATTTTCTCCTAGTGCCAGCAAGTACGCATGTTTTGCCTGATCTGGCTTCTTCTCCATGTCATAAATTTTACCAAGATAGGTGAGTGCTCCTGCCCGCTCCTCATTCCATCCACTCATCGTCATGTACTGCTGGAGGAGATTCTTTGCGTCGCCAAACAAATAGGCATCATAGTAATGGGTAGCAAGGTAATAGAGTGTGCGAGGATCAACCTTTTTATTGGTTACCTGCTCTTCATACATTTTTTCAAGAAGCTCAATATTTCGATAAAGACTACTAGTAGCACGCTCACTATCAGCATGATGAACAATAACAAAGTCATCGCATACTGCCTTACCCAGAGGAATAATCTCATTGAGTGTTTCATGAACCGATACCTCTCCGTCGCTAATAGACGATTTCCATGCGTAACTTTTATCATTGCGAACCAGGCGGGCAACATAATGAGAAATTGTCACATTGCCATATTCATCGTGACCATAGTCGTATTTAACAAAGATACCGTGCACTGATTTAGAAGCGACGGCAATAATCTTCCTAATTTCTTCTGGTTTATCAACAGTATCATCGGCATCAAGCCAGAGCACCCAATCATATTTTTCATCTACTCGATTGAAATTGGTGTTTCGTGCACCGGCGAAATCTCCTGTCCATACGTTTTCGGTGTAATCGGAATTGTAATCACGGGCGATCTGTACCAACTCGGCGTCGATGTGACCATCGGGGCTGTTAAAATCAATATAGATGCTATCCACAAAAGAGCTAATATTACCCAAACAATTACGTAAATGATCTGCTTCACTTTTGTCTCCTTTAACAATCATCGCAAGAGCGACCGTTGGTTGTTTCATTATTGCTTCGCCTCCAATCCGTGATACTTCTCGTGTGATTCATATTGCAATAAATCAAGGGCTGGAAAGTTTCCCAGGAACCAGTGGTAATGAGATTCATTAGAAATGATAGTAGGATAAGCCTTCTTTAAAAGTACCATAAATGGTAACGGCAACGACGTTCGACGAACATTACCTCCCTTCGATTCATTGCGGGTTGATCCAGCCATCTTTGTCGTTGAGAACCTATTATCAATCTCTGACAGAGCACTCTCTATAGCCTTACCAATGGAGAGCGGGTGAGGATAGGGAAAGGCCGTATCATATGTTTTAATCATCTCTACGATGTTTTTTCGATCGGTTGCATCAGGCATTTGCTGGTCAAGTGACCTTTTGTCGTACGCTTTTGGTTTTCTTCCCTCATTCATTTGTGCTAATAATACCGCATGTGTTTAAAATAAGCAATAAAAAAGAGCCCCCGAAGGAGCTCAATTTTACGCAAGGTACGACTAGCCGAAGAAGAATCCGCTAGCGTAGAAGCTTGACTTCTGGTTGAGAGCAGCAAGTGTTGCTTCACCTTCCAAGAGAGCCTTAGTACTTGAACCCGTTTTTGCGAGTGGCTTAATAGCCAAACGACGACCAACGAGCCAATCAAGACGCCACTTAGAAGTGTCAACACCAAGCACACCACCATTTGGAATGTTACGCTCAAGCACAATTTCGTGCTGACCGTACGAACTCTGGTACACATCAACACGGAGAACTTGCTTGAAGTCTTCAGCGTCGAGATACTTGGTAGTGTTAGTAGCAAACTTGTCGATGGAACGCTTTAGAGCAGAACCAACGAGCACCAGGTCAACGTCTTCGTCGGTACCAGCGTTGTAAACGTTAGCAACCAAGCTGTTGAAGACATCTTCCGTAAAGCTTGTACCAGAAGCGACTGCGGTTTTGTTCGATGTAATGAGTGCAATAGCACCATCCATATAACGAGCAACACCTGAAGCACCTGAAGCACGAGTTCCTGCAACTGCTGCAAGTTCCATGTCACGGGCAACTTCTTTGAGTGCCTTCTGAGTTTGGTATTGGAATGGATCGTTTTGACCATAGTGGGGGATAGCAATTTCAGTATCTGATACCGTAATAACCTTACGGAAGAGCTGAACAATGTTACCCGTACGAACTGGTGGGTTGAGGTCAACAATAGTAGCATCTGAACCTTCGGCGTAACCATTGCTTGCAGGTGCAGCAAGGGTGTCAGTCAACCATTCGTGGTAAGTGTTCATTGCAACACCTTCACCGATACGGCTGACAAAAGGCGTAGACGTGTAGTCAACGTTAGTCACCAAGTCCACTACGTCTTCGTGACGAGTATTATCACCATAAGTGATGAGACCGATAGCCATTTGTTTGTTTTCTTTCTTTTATTTAAATTCTATTGGTGAATCCAATTAGAACTCTTCGGGAGTGAGACCAGCCGCTTCACGCATAGCTTGGATAGATGATAGGCTAGAAATAGCCTCAAAACGAGCCTTTTCCGCGATTGCTTTACCGTCGCCACTATAGCGCATACGGTTTAGACGCTGGGCACGTTCCTGTTCGTCATCCTGGTGTGGAGTTTGGGGAGCGCGGTTGTTACCTTGAACGCGGGGCTTGGTGCCGAATTTTTCAGCTAAGTTATCGAGCTTTTTCTTGAACGATTCCTTCGCTTCATCCGTATCATCGGTAAGGACGAGTCCGGTTGTCGCAACAATCTCCTTGACATCTTCTCCATAACTGGAAAGGATGGTACTTTCAGACGTTTTGAGGGCAGTCTCTTTTGTGAGACGTGCACTTTCGTCCTGGAGACGTTGAAGGTCTGCCTGAGTGCGTTCGTACAATGTCTTGTACTCTTCCTGTTCTTCTAATTGTTTTAGACGTGCATCTTCATCAGCCTTTTCCCGTGCCTGCTTTTCGTTTTCAAGCTGGCGGGCGCGCATTTCTGCTTGCTCTTTTGCCTTCTTAAGCGCTTCAAGCTCGTCAGGAGTTACTGTTGTTGGTGGCGTCTGAGCATTGTTTTTGACTTGCTCGGTGGATGCCGTTTCACCAGTCGGTGTGCCGTTTGTTTCCATCGTTGTTTTTCACTTTCTTGCTTTTATTTTTGGAGGTGTTTTTGTTTTTTGTCACCTATACTTCTATCTATAAAGTAAAATCATAGTTCTGTCAAGAGTTTGGTACGCTCTGGTTTGGTAATGATGGTAGCGACCAAGGGGTATACTCCGATTCTTTCTTCTTTCGAGAACCACTTGATGCTGCTTGTACTTGGGTTTGGAAATTGTTGACTAAATCATCAGGACTTAGCGGTTCACGAGTCAGCGAGACACTCCCACTTTGCACTTGTGAGGTATCTGGATAACCACTTGATGGAGCAGAATACTGTGATTGTTGACCATTTGCTGCTGCTTGCTGTTGAATAATTTGCTGTTGCTTTTGTTGCCATTGATTTAATTGGTCTGATTGATCCACGGTCGCAAAGTCATCACCACCCACAAGCCACGAAGTTGTGTCTTTTAGAATTGATGTCTTGCTTGGAAGACCAATAATCGCTCCTGGGTATGTGAATAGTGATCCCAGTAATGACTGAATAGCCTCATTCACTTCTGCGCGAGCAGTGGTTGGTACCCAATCTGGATAAACTTCGCCTGTCTTCGGGTTAATATATGGTGCTTGCTGAATGACTCCATTTGCCTCTAGGAACTGTGAAATCATCCCAAAAGGGAGACCACCAAGAAGCCCAAGATCACCAATAGATGGATTGGTCGTTGGATCGCCCGATATATCACGTCCCAACTGAATGACATACGTAAGTGGGTATGTTGGTGAAAGCCAGTTAAACAGACTAATCGCGTTAGAATATTGTTGTTGCCATGCTATTCCCTGGTCACTGTTCAGCCAATCCGCTGCATTCATCATCCCAGCAATAATAGCCACCTGTGTAGGAGAACTAAGCTTACTAACCTCTTTTGCAATTAAACTTGCCATCTTGAGGTTGTATCGGAATGGGAAAAAAGCAGTATTGATAGTACGAGTCAATGGAGAATCAAGAAATCCATTAGTGTGCTTCGTAACGGTGATTGTCTGGAGGGTGTCCACAACTGATGGAAGATGGTCATCAACATATTTAGTAACATCTGTGTAGCCTGCTCGTTTTGCCTGTAGATTAACAAGGCCCGAAAGTGAAATCTTCTCACTCTTCAGAACACGAGAGCCCGTGTGCCCGATAACAACATCCGAAGCTGTACCAGAAAAACCGTCACCAAAGATTCCTTTTTGTTCAAGATATTGAATCGTTCTATCTGTCTCTGGTTTCACTGACGGGAAAAGCAGGCGGTTCACTGCATTTAACCCAGGAACTTGAACTAACTTTCCAGTGGCCTCAAACTGTGCCAACATTTCCGTCTGGTATGATTGCTGCCATCGGAAAAATGGGTTCCAGACAAATCGAGCAGTATTCTGAATACGAGAGAACTTTTGGGTGATACCACCGCTAAGAGCAGATGTAAGATCAAGCAGTTTGTCTCCTGCTCCACGAGCCTGATAATTCGTGTGAAGCATCGCTGAATTGAGTTTACTCATAACAATCTTCGCTTCTTTATCGGTAAGGGCACGCTCTCCAGCTGTAGACAGTGCATCTTTGATTTCTACCGCCCTCAATTGCCGAAGATCAGTAACGGGAGCAATGAATCCACCTTGACGAATCGGTAATTGATTCCTGTTGCGGATGTAAGAATAGAGGTTTTGAAGAATATCATCTCCACCAATTTTGCCGATAACGCTATCCTTTAGTGATGGGTCAGCCATGTAGTCAGCAAAATTATTCTTGAAGGATGTCTGCACAAGCTCCTGCGAAGCATAGGGCGATAATCCGAGCCGCGTAAGTGTTGATGTAATTCCTGTTAGGACTGGAATTGGCTTTACGGCTTTCTGGAAGTATTCACCGTATTCAGTCCCCTTGTTAACAGCACTTGTTGCAATACGTTTATCAGTGAGTTCTTCAAACTTTACAAATGGTGTCTTTGTGACATCTGGAAGCAATGCAATATAACCACGACGGGCAAGCTGGCGGGCAATTCCACGAGGCAATCCTTCGATCATTCGACCAACATTAATAGATTGAATAGCCTTTTGCATATCAGCTGTTGATATATTCGTCCCAATGATATTCTTGATTTGCTTCACAAACGTATCGCTATTCGCCCAGGCAGCCGTACGACCATAACGATCAATGGCACGTTGAAACATCTTGAGACGCTTGTTAACCAGTTCATCAAGTTGGTCATTAGTAATTTGATCGAAGTTAACATTAGTCATACTATCGTCAGCTTTTGCGACAATTTCAGAGATCATGTTGAGGTCAGACTGATCGGCGCGGCCGATTACAACACGACGAGCCACTTCATCGCTGTATCCGACACCGAGAAGAGATTTATATGCCAGAATCCTAGACTTATAGTAATTTAATATACTATCTACAACATCTGCTGCAGTAGCATTCCTCAACCAACGTCCTCCATCCATACTGTTGAACCAATCTGCTAATAACCCTGCTGCGCGGGCACTATCACCATTGGCTAATAACATGTTCATTTGTTCTACTGCCTTCACCGCCTGATAAGATTCAACGTCTCCTTTTTGTAACCGATCAACAAGTTCTAGTTGTATTTGTGAGGTTGCACCATTACCAATATGAGCACTTGTGGCATCAATAAATGAGCTCTTTGCAAATGTTGATCCTGCCTGAGTTGAAAGAAGTTCCTGCAACTGTGCTTGTGCTTTACCACTCTTGAGATTCTTCTCAAGGTCTTGTTTCACAATGTCAGTTACACGGCCACCGCTCCACGAAAGTTCACCAATACGCTGAAATCCTTTGCCAAGAAACTCAAAGGCCGCACCAACTGGCCCACCAGAAAGTGCCATTGTAGCAGTAAGAGCAGTAGAGAGGGCTGCACCGCTAAGATTACCTTTGAGCATATCATTGTAAATACCTTGAGCAAGGTCAATGTTGGTCTGGTAAATAAGGGGCTTTTTGATAAGTAAGTTAATTGCAACATTCTTAGCAATTTGCCCAGCTGACAGACTTGCGGCACTAGAGTCTACGGCATCTTGGGCAATCTTCGCGATTGTTGCGCTGGAGAACTTACCATTAAACGTTGATACTTTATTGATTCCATTAACGGTTTGTGTAGTAATACGGTCAATTGTCTGTGCCGCTTTGGTAATACTCTCAGGTGCAGCAAACTTCTTCCCAAAGAATTGCACTAAAGCATCTGCTGATCCGTCGGCTACATTCTTTGTCCCTTGTGTCGCAATAAGAGATAGACCATCGCTGGCGACAGCCGATACAACACCGATAACATCCTCGGCCGTACTAATGGCATTCTTTACTGTATCCTGTTGGTTCTGGACAGCCTGTTTTGTTACTGAATTTGCCTTGTTAACGAGAGCATTACTGTCTTTTGCCATATTGACAAGTTCAGTCTTGTACTCCTGTTGAGTAATACGGCCAGATTTGTAATCATTCTGAAGCTGTTGGAATTTCTGTTGATTAACTTTTATCTGTTGGTTGTCGTTGTTGATGTCATTGTTAATCTCGAACTCATGAACAATATTAGCACCAAGTTTAAAGGGTGCCTCAATAGTATCAAGCACTCCCTCGCCAAAGTCCTTTGCAACTCCCGCTACTAATCCTCCAATTTCTTTTCCGGTTTCACCCACCCAACTGAAGAACTTATCGAAAGCATTGTTAGGAGTAGAACCACCTATATTAAGTGTCTGTGCTGGTAGTTTGTCCAAGTCACTGTTCGTTGGAACAAAAGTTTGAGCAAGGGGTACAAGACCAGACGTTGCTTCTTGCAATCCGCTAACTCTATTGCCAGCATTTGATCGTAATTCATCAAGCGATTGGTAATCCATTAGAACAATCCCTTCAAGAAGTTACCAATATTACCAATGGCACTCGAAATAGCATGACCAACTGATTCAAAGATGTTGTCATTACTCTGAGATGGTTTCTTTGCTGGTGCCTGAGGTTTTGGTTTTGGTGCTGTTTGTGCAACTGGAGCACCCATTGTACCAATTCCAAGTGGCACGCCAGCTGCCACCCTAGGTTGAGCAACTGTCTGTGGAGTTTTTGGCTTTGCTGCTGCGGCTTTTGCTTGGGCGGCTTTTTGGTTCGCCAATGATCGTTGCTGTCCTTGTGCAATTAACGAACTGTTATTGGCAGCTGACTGCTGTTTAATGGCCTGTACTTCATTTGGCATCAAGAAAGGCGTTAGAAGGTTGACTGGGGCAAGTGCTCCACCCTGGACATTCTTTACTAGTGGAGTAAGAATACCAGCCGTAGGTGAAGTGTCAACTTGACCACCCTGTTTCTGAGCAACTCCAACAGCATTAGCCACATTCTGTTGAGTAGGAGAGGCTGTCGCGCGAGTATTGGCAATATGTGAAGCCAGTTGGTTGGTTGCATTGATTGTTTTTTGCACCTGAGAAACATTGCCGCCAAAGTATTGGTTAGCAACATCCTTAATCTGCTGAGGAGTTGGTGGAGCGACGTTAATTCTGTTACCATCGCGGTAGCCAAGAAGGTTAGCAACAGCTCCAGCGCCAGTCCTTTCAAATGGAGTATTAGAGTGAGAGGTAAGGTTATTATAAATAGTGTTGAAGTTACCTGTCGAACCGATAAGGTTATAACTGGTTGAATTGGTTGAAGAGTTGTATGTTTCTGAGTATACACCGTAGTTGTTCTTTTGATCTTTTGAAATAGTAAATAGGTGAGTATTACCATTGTTGTCAACCACTGGTGCGAATTGGTAGCCACTATCTGTCTTGTAGGCAATGTATGATGTTTGAGGATCAAGACCATATTGGGAAACGGCTGAGCTGAAGAATTTGTTTTTATCATTTGTAGATGCCTGGACAAGAATACCACCATGCGCTCCAGTATCTTTACCGACAATAGTAAATCCTGCATTCTGAAGGTCTTTAACGGTCTGATTGTAACCAGCTTTGTCCGTATTGTCATTGATAGAACCTGTTGTTGTATCAGAGAAGATTGGTTGAGGAGTACCGCTCGAATCGTATTGGTATCCCATAATTCCGGCAGGTGTCAAGTTGTAGGTTGGGAGATCTTCAATAATCGGTTTACCATTTGCATCAGTACCAATCTGTTGAGGCTTTACGCCACCCGTCTTCTGAATGTACATATTCGGGTGCTCGGCGTAGTATTGGGCTGACTGATAGTTAAATGAGATACCACCGACACTAACAGTCTTGTTTCCATTATAGATGTCAGCTGCTTCTTGATAAGCACTGGCAGCGCTAGAGTCACCTACCGCATCAAGAACTGTATATCGTTGGTAGTAAAGTGTTCCCATTGCATCAAGAGCTCCTGCAATAACGGAGCCAAGGTCAGCCTGGGTATTAGTTGGAATTTGGATACCCATTGACGACAACGTTTTGTTAGCATCCTGAAGGTCTTTTTCCGTCAATCCCTTACCGCCAGTTTGATAACCACCATTCAACTTATCAACAAGGTCACTAATCTGGGCAATTGCACCGCTATAGCCCTTTGCTTGAGCCTCTGCATCTGCTTTTGCCTGAGCTTGAGCCGTAGAAGCTGCTTGCTGTTGTTTGTATTGAATTTGCTGAGACAGACTATCAAGACGTCCGACAAGACTCTGTGCCTCATCATAGTCATCATTATCAATAGATTGTTGATAGAAACGATACAGCGCATTGTACTTATCCATATCAGTTGCGTTGCCTTCCATAATCTGCTGCGATACACGATCAATAGAAGCCGATATATAAGATCGGTTTGCTGAGGTAAGTGTCGTTTGAAGCGTCAGGGCACGAGAAGCACTCGTAATACTCCCTGAATTATTCAAGGCAGTAATACGATCGTTTAAATACTTCTGGTATTGTGCCCAGTCAGCATCAGTCTTAGAAGATACATTCCATTGATATGCCCACTGAGCATCATCAAAGTTATCAATCTGTGTAGAAAGAGATTGAGCAGACTTGACCAGTGAGCTAGCATTGACATTACCGAGATTTCCACCGAGTGATACCATATGCTAGCCTCCCTGCTGTTGAGTCTGTTGATTGATGCTTCCTTGTGGTGTTACTGGAGCTGCACCACTACCGGGCTGACTCATAATTCCCTGGGAACCAGATTGACCATTTGACTGAATCAGAGGTGCGCCCTGTGGAGCAGACTGCGGAGTGTTATTGACCGGCATGCCACCACTATTCTGTTTTCCGGTAATGTACCCTTGGTTCATGAGGTTATCTTCAGCGGTTAAACCAGCATTTCCTTGCGGAGCGGCAGTCGGACCGAACGGACCGTTGTTAAACCCACGGCTGTAAGCAAGGTTTGCTTCTTGTTCTGGAGAAAGGTCACCACGAAGGTTAATAGATACCTTAGGATCGGCTGGCCCCTGCGGTGTAAGTAACGCTTGAGCAAGAGCGCCAAGCATGTGACCATGGATAGAAGCAAGTACTGGGTCATTCATCTCCTCACGGATTCGATCAAGTTCTTGTTTGTCGTAACCAATCTCCTCAAGGAGTGTTTGTAACGAAAGAATACCCGTATTGAATTGGTTAAGCTTCATTGTCTGGTAAGTAGGATCGTCTGCATTGAGGTTAGAAGGCCAGCTGATCTTTACGTGCCAAGGGTTAGAGTCTCGAACAACTTGGCGAATACTATCATCCCAGTACGCCAAAGTTTCGAGTGCATCATTAAACATCTTGGTAAGAATCGGCTCCCAAAGAGCTCGTTTTGCTGCTGTAATGTCAGAAATAGAACGCATAGCAGTAATAGCAGCCGGATTTGAATTATCTGGGCCATCTGGCATATCGAATAGCTGGCGAGAAATACCTACCTCACGAACAAACTGATTTTCCATCTCTGATAATTGATTTCGGAAATCTGGAGCGGCAAGTTCTGCCGATTGGCTCATTGAAATAGGTTGAATGTCCTGGCCGTCCGCTAGAGGGAGCACTTCGACGGTACGAGAACGAGGTTTCGGCGGTTGAACACCTGGAGCAAACCCAATTCCCTTGAACTTCGGGAAGTTTACCTTACTCGCAACTGTACGCCAGTCAGAAAGTGCCTCAATATAGGTCAAGTTGATCTGAATAGCTGCCTCAGAAATGTCTGGTAAGCCCCAAGGACGACGACGAGCATGTTTATTAGGAAGGATATAGTAATGTGGCATGTATTTTGGTGAGTCAATGAGCTGATACAGGGTATCACCAACGATAATAGCGTTTACTTTCGTCTCTTTGCCCGGATTAACGCGGTATAGACGTCCATTTTTGCTTGCCCATCCTTCAATTTTTCCTGTAATCTCCATAATGGTGACCATCGGCTGCATTGACATATACTGAAAAACCTGTCCTGCTACTAAAACACTGAGCGGGCTACCTAGCGGGCTGAGCTGAACATCTTGAGATACTCCATACCAATCAATAGCATTCTGTTTTGTGATTTGATAGATGTATCCAACAGCATCGTGATGACGGTAGTTATCTTTATTCCAGAGAGAGTAGAAGTTCTCAATAGATTCGACTATCTCCAGGCAGTATTTGCCCTTTTCTTCGTCATACCAACCCTTAATGACTGTATCACCAACAGCACTTGCGTTCTCAGCGGCACTTGCCCAGAAGGAATCAGCATCATTGTCACGAATAATGCTCTCAATAATCTCACGGCGCATAGCAGCGAAACCTTTTGCCTTTTCATTCTCAATCTGAATGCGTTGTTTGTCTTGGTCATCGGCAGCATTTTGCGGATCAAGAGCCTGATAAGAAGAGTCAACAGCAAATCCTCGTCCCATAAACTGAGAGCGATGGATCTCAACAGCTCGACGTAGCCAGTTCACCTCTGTTAAATCGTGTCCTAGGGGGATATTGAGTGATTTCTTGAGCTTATCCCCATAAATGAATTGGTCATTGCGAGCAATTCGCATGTTGCGTTCTGCAATTTCTGGCTGTAGCATGGCGAATTTGCTCCGGACATCTTGAATAAACTGAGTATTTATATCAGTTGGCATAGTCGATTGCGTCGAGTTCGGGATGGTTCCCGGAGCATTGCTTGATGCTGGTACTGATGAAGATGTATCTGGGTTCATATTTTTGTTTTTGTCTATCTGTTTTTAACTATAAAACGTTTTTGCTACCACGTCCAGTCTTCCCAGGAAATATTTACGACCTGTTCTACCTGGGTTGACTTATGTACCGCCAAAGCAAGTGCCATTACGCGGTCAGTTGGTAATTTTGAATCGTCTTCCCTATAGATAGAGAGTTGGTCAATCAATCGCTGGTTATTGGCTGGAATCTTGAGTTCACGAGCACTAAGGAGTTTCTTGAGTGAGATAAGGATGTCTGCTTTCTTTGCTGCATTCGGTTTCGGTTTGACAGGGTTATCATTTTTAATCTTGAGCGTCTCTGGCTTCCACGCCCCATAGGGTGTCGTGATTGACTGAATCTCCGGTGGAAGATCAAGATAAAACCGGATACTCTCGCCATTCCACGTCTCCAGAACAATGAATAGATTACCATTTCTATCCCAGTAATCGTTAATGAGGTCAATAAGGTCAGATAGATGCAGCTGAGGAGATTTAGAGTTTCCTTTCGCTGCAATCTCTTTAACGAGTTTAAATGGGCGAGTGGTAATATCAAGAACAGTGTACACCATTTCATCAGAACCAATAGCGGTATCAATACCAATAACATAGCGATGACCATCTTCTCGTGCTACACCTCCGATTAACGTCTCATCACGCGCATCAAGGATCGATTCATTATCAAAGATTGTATCACCACCGAAAACAAACTTACCCTCAAGCACCTGATCTCTTAGTGGGTCATCGGCGTAGAGATCGTATTGATCTTGAATCTGCTTCTCAGTAAAGAAGGTGTTGTCCCGCAAACTACCACTCATAGTAAATGTCGAGTGGAGTCCTGCAATACCATCTTGATAGAGTCGGTAGTAATAAATAGAGCTCTTCGAGTTCGAGTCTGGAGTAGAGAGAATATGGAGTGGGGACTGCCAGTCAAACAGACGTGGAAGAATACCACCCGTTACCTCTAGCTCAAGGTGGTGAGATCGTCCCCCTTCGTCGTAAGTAATCAACCCATATGGTTTACCCTGGAGCGCATCTCCCTGGTCTCCACCAAGTGAACGGTGCTCAATGTAAGAGTTACCATCGAAGAATTGTTTATACGGAGGAGTATTAAGAGTTTTATCTTTTAAATACCACCATTCAATCACACAGTTATTATTCTCCATTTTCTTTGTATCGGGATTGAGTGCAACAAAACTGCTGGTCATAATCTGGTGAATCGTTTTAAACACTGCCTCAGTATTGGCTGAGTGAGGAGCAATGTTAGCAGTACGGTATTCAAACTTCGTCCAGGCTGCATCACCAGCTGGTGTTCCATCACTTTCCTGTATACCAATCTTATAGAATAAATACCAAAGCTGTAGACAAGCAATAAGGGTTGATTTCCCCCATCGGTTGGCGCATGTAAGGATGTTAATCTTGCGGTTCAGTTTCAGGGTTCGTTGGAGATACCTCTTCTGTCCCCGATGGAGCTTCATTCCCAGAAGTTCCTCGATAAAGACCACGGGATTCTGGCGTCCCTTCTGAATCACTTGTTGTAGTTTGTTTTCGTCCATTACTGCTCCTAAAAGCATTGATTGTTTTTATTAGTTCGATCTTGTTATTGGCTGATTTCGCCCGTTGGTCAGTACGAATTTTCACCGCTGCAAGAAATGATGAAGCCGTAATCTTCAATGTGCCCTTCTTAATCTCATCATAGCCTTGGGCAATGTAATCATCGAGTGCCATGATCTCTGTTGTCCGTGGCTCAGTGGATTCAAACTCATCAGGCTTGAGAGCGAGCTCAAACTCCTTCTGGGCTTTGGCCTGTATCTCCGCTTGTTTACGAATCATTAACGTCTGATGACGCTTCTCGTTAGCCTCAGAGGTATCTTGGATATGCTTCTTGGCGTGATTGTACACTGCCGCTGTTGTCATACCATACTCAATTGCAATGTCCTTTAGCGTTTCTCCTCCCTCGTCACGATTAAACGCAGCTTTACGAAGCCGCACACGGAGCTTGGCATCCTTTTGAGCGATCTGGCAGACCTTACAATTCGCCCTATATCGTGGCATGATACTCTTCCCAAAGGCTTGATAGATCAACCTGGTAGCTTTGTTCTATCTGTTTCTTCGTTTCCCTATCCTGACAATACTCCAGTTCCTCGTCACGCTGTGTTTCAAGAGCCTTAATATCTTGCATAATCTCATGCTTGCTGCGGATGGTTGTCTGAATAAGCTCAGTCTTTGCTATAGGTGCTATCGGTCTAGCAATTGGTTTTATAGAAGCACGAAGAGCATTATGAACAAGTAAAGCCTTATCTTCGCACTGTTCCCATAGAGGTAAATCTTCAACTCGTATGTAAATTGTTTTCTTTGGCATTTTTGTTTCCTTATGTATACCCCCTACTATACCACCCATTGTACCCCCCATGCAATATAGAGGGACTTGACATCTTGTTATTGTATTGTATAGCTGGAATGGCGTTTTAGTTTGCGGTAACAGGGGTGAAAGGTAGCCATATTTTGTGCAACGCACAGAAATAATGGGGGTGGGGGAGCAGATGATGAGCCGTAACCCCCCTCGCCCTCCACACCATCGCTACCAGCTCCCAACCGCTCAGCTACTACTACATTACTAGAGCCAACACATATCCAGACAATCACCGGCGCGAAATTACAATGCTACTACTGTTGGGCTGTGGATAACTCTACCGATAATATCTACTTATGCTATTGACTTCATTCTCTACTTACGCTACAATAAAAGCATAAGGATACAACCTTAGCACAGTTGATTAAGCAAATAGAAGCCTCACTGCTAAACGCTAGTAGAGAGTATCCTTCACCTTAACAATCAGACAATCACCGCGCGAAATTGCGCCCCGTAAGACTCACGAAGGCACCAAGAAGGACTGAGCAAGGTAGCAAATGATTGTCTAGTAAAACAGCCTCATCACATTACTGGTGAGGTTATATTACTAAAAGGAGGAAGCAATGACATTACAAGAGTTATCCGACAAGATTGGCGTTGACCCAATTGATCTAGTCGGAGACGAAGAAGAAGCAGAATACTGGTTACATGAGGACATTAGCGGCACAATATTTTATCAAGACCTACTGGCGCAAATGCCTGATGATCTAAAATAAGTCACAAATATATTTTCAAGCATAAGAAATAAAAAGGATAAAAAACAAATGTTACTATTTACACTTATCGTACTATCATTGGGCGCAATTGTGCTCAGTTTCAGCGATGATATGAACAATTACTAAAGGAGATAGATAATGAAAAAATATATATCATGGCATTTGTTCGGTGATAACTGGGACGAATGGTACAATACTAGAAAAGAATCTGAAGAAGAATATAAGCAAAAAGTGCTAGACGCTGAGGGTAGTATAAATATAAGACTATATAAAACAATATCATTTGAAGATGATACGCTAGAAGTTGAAGAAGAATATGTAAAAGGGCGTGGAAATTATCCATGGTAATAAAGGGGATATGTAAAATGCAACGATTAACCACAACCGCAAAACGGATCGCCGAACACTATGAACTAGACAAAGAGGGCACGCCGAAGCTTTATACCGACATCATCACTTTTGGTATCGTCATGGGTGAATTTGGCGGCAAGCATGAATGGACTACACCTGACTATTGGCTGGCCGACAACACCGAGAAAAGCAGCGAGTTTTCATTTGAGAACGGGCTAAAAGTGTGGGCAAATTTTAAGCTTAACGAGTTCAAATCATACCAACTTAATCACCTTGTAATGGGTCGCTAATTATATCACGCAAGCAAATAAGGAGGGCAAATAATGGAATACGACAATAACGGTAAACGCTGGATATTCGGCGATTATAAATAAGGAGACAATACAATGGCGGAATTAAAACGATTCGGATTGCTCGCATTGCTGTTTGTTACCATTCTATTGGTAGGAGTAGCAACAATGAACGCAGTTTATAACGGGGTACGCTCACGAGCCCCACAATACCAAAGCGCACGATCATGGTACATTCATGCAAGTGATAACACTACGCTTGATCTTGAACGTGCTCCATGGCAATTCTGGGGAGAATAGTATGACGATAATTAAAGATGGTTTTGGTGGTCAACCACTTGAGATAACTGTTGATGTAAGCGAGGGCCACAGTGCCGCGGAAGTGTGGATTGATACAAAGGTAGACCCTACAAGAATTACGGCAACTATAAACGCTAATGGGGAGGGAAACGGAGTAAGACAGGAATATTTACACTACGCTACCATCACAGAGCTCATTACACTACGTGATGAAATCAATAGGGCGATAAAAGGATTAGCAGGATTATGACAATTAAAGTGAAAATTTACGAAGAGATAAAAGACATTTGGGAACTTTCCAATGCAAAAAGAAAGAAGGTACAGATTATTGATGGCAAAGCGTATCTAATTGACTAATAGGAGTGAAGCAGTATTACGGAGGTGGACTGCCGTGCCAGCAAGCGGAATGAGGCTGGCAACTTATGCTTGAAAAGTTCTTTGGGACTTTTCACCCGTACCATATACCATGCCTGTACCGACCAGTATCAGCAGCACGAAAATTGAACGTGATTCAAAAGTAAGTGGGAATGGCACCTCTCGATTACAGGAATACATGATATATGGGAAAAGATAGGGGATAACTCCTGGCCGGAGTATTACCGGATAAAAGAGCATGACTTTATAGCAGGTGCTCAACCCTATCCCAAGTATTGAAAAATAGCATAAGTAGTGATAGAATTATGAGTATTAACGTATCTTAACAAATAGGGGTAAAGATGTACGAGGTATTTAATAAGAACACACTACGTGTTCAGGCTATTGCACGTGACAAAAAGGAAGCACTACGAAAGGCTCACCAATTAGAACAATCCTATTACTGGATTGATGGTAGCAAGTTTAGTTTTCGTTTTAAACGCAAGCAAAGGCCAAAAGTAAAGCAATTACGCTTGTTTTAATATAAACCGCGCTAGAGAGCCTCTCAATGGCCTTCTAGCGCATTTTTGAGAGGAGTAACACATGGATAGATTATTTGTATACGGTATCTTCCTAGGAGAAGGGGCAAGAAAAAAATACGGTATGAGCAACCCAGTGTATAGCACCGTGAAGAACTATATAACTGTTGGGCATGGTATTGTCACAGCCGTTAAGACGAATAAACCCGGTGTTGAACTAACTGGCCTCGTGGTTGATGTTGACCCGGAGTATTGGCCAAAGATTGATGAACTTGAGCAGGGATATGATCGGATTATCGTTAAAACATGCTTTGACGAAGAAGTATACATGTATGCCAACCCCGTATAAGATACTGCTTGATATTCTTATCATTGGTATCATGTACGTTGCATGGTTAACATTGCTACAAAGAAAGGAGGAGCAAGTGAAAAAACATAATTTGTTTGTATATGATGAGTTACTCACCAAAGAAACACAACTTGCTATCCTTGGCAAGGCACACAATGGCGCTGGCATGGTATTAACAGGCTATGAGCTCACCAATCAACATACTATCGAGGAAAATGATGATGAAACTGTTGTTGGTAAAGTATTCAAAGTTGATGATGACGATCTTCGGCGCGTGAAAAGGTATAAAGAGGGTTTTGATGAAACCTACATTGTTAGGAATGGTTTTACAATAGTCGTTTTTGTAAAGGAGGAAAAATGATTCAATTACAGAAAATAATAAAAACAGTAAAGGATGCTGGCTTCCCGTTCGTAAAGCTTGAGCTTGAGGCACACTTTAATGGACGTCAGATTGCCGATGAAACCTGTAAGCAATATATTCTTGAATTTATCGGAAGAGAGAATGCAGATAAAATTGTCTTTAGTAAATTCTATCGAGATGGCAGCGTTGATAGTGAGTTTACCTTTACTATTCCTACTGACGATGTAGCAATGTTACCAAAAGTAATTGAAGCATTTAAAGCCTTGGCAGAACGCAATGGCCGGGGAATGGACACTCACGGGGCTGGTATGCACTTTAGTGTTCTCCAAGATTCATATTATCCTTCTACAAGAACTTTCCCAGAAAACCGCTGGCAAAACTTTCAAAGGGAAGTAAAAAAGCTATTGCCAGCCCTCTATATTGGTGCAGCAGCAAAGAACTGGACACGATCTCTTGAATACCGCCATGCTACTGTTGCTGACAACAGCAAATATTCCGCTATATATGCCCTACGAAAAGCACAGCTGGAGTATCGTATTTTTGATACTTGTTATGACAATCCTGATATGGTGCTAGAGTACTTTGGTATCATTGCTCGTACATTAGAATATTTTGCTGATCCAAGTAAACGTGCTCCCACCCTTGGAAAAAGGTTTGAAATTCTCAATGGAAAGACGATGCAAGAATGTTTCTTCTCGGTTGCCGAGCAGATTCAGATTATCAAATCACAGATGAAATATATTGTACCCTATGGAATGACAATCAAAGAGTTCCTCGGAAACCGTGGCATCAAACTTCTTCTTACTAGCCTACGGAAAGAAGAAGCAAGACGACGTGCAGAAATTCGGTTGGCATATGAAGAGCACAAAAAAGCCTTTAAGAATATTAATAATATTCCTCTGGACGAGTTCCAAATGGATCATATCAATTACTATAAATTAACTGAACCCGGCCATCCAGAGTCTTGGTATGTCGAACGAGTGACGGGACAACGACTCGATCCGGGACCATTCGATAAATACCTTCAAGCAAACATTAAACAGGGGAAAGCCCAGGAAGCGATTAACACATAATGTGTGGTATTGTTTATACGAAAAGTTTTAAAGACAAAGATGTTACCGATGTAGTCTTACGACAGTTTGAACAGCAGCGGCAACGAGGAACGACAAGTTTCGGATATTACCTGCCGGAGTTCGATAAGATGGTTCATAACATCAAGGAACAACGTATCAAGAAGCTATTGCGACGTACACGCGGCAATAATCACGAGGTGCTATTCCATCACCGCCTTTCTACCTCAACAGCTGATGTCCGCAGCGCTTGTCATCCGTTCTCTACCAAAGATACCTTTGACCATGAGTATATTGGTGTTCACAATGGTATGGTAAGTAATTCTCATGCCGTGAAGTACGAGCATTACCAAAAGGGCATTAAATATGTCAGTGAACAACAAGACAAACGCTTTAATGACTCTGAAGCATTGATCTTTGATATTGCAGAAGTACTTGAAGGAAGAAAAGAAGAGATGAAAAGCTACGGAACAATCGCTTTCATCATGATTCGCTTGACAGAAGGAAAACCCGATAAGCTTTACTTTGGCACTAACCGGGGATCATTGAACTTCTTTCGTTCCAAAAAGCAGATGATGATTAGCTCAGAAGGAAAGGGGCAACCAGTAAAGGGACAGATGCTTCATACATTTGATTACGAAACTGGAGAGATTACTAGCGAACCGATGAAAATTCCATCAAGCTATACATTTACAAAGGCTTCTGATTATACACCAACCCCGTATACCTACCAGCCACCGATTCTCTCTAAAACAGAGGAGGAGGAAGAAAAAGAAATTGAACAAACGATCATTAGTCTTTTTCCTACGGATGACGAACAGGAAAAGTATGGGCTTTTATCAGATGGCTCCGTTAATTTCCGGCCAGGTAACGGAAGTGTTATCGCGCGCGGAGCACTCATTCGCAATGAGTTTGATAATGCCGCAGCAGCTCAAGAGATACGTAACTTCCTTATTGGAGTTGATCTTGAAATTGAAAGAATGAACAGTAATTTACTGGACGATAAAGACCCTGCTCTTGATGAACTGTTTAAATACTATGAAAAGTGTAGCGATTATGCAGATGCACTAGAAGATGCCTTAGCAGTTGTAAAGGAAAGGATAAAAAAGCATGAGTTCGGCTTCCATAACTAATTTTCACGCAATCTTCTACTACCAAGTGCTTGTTCCCCTTCGTGAGTATAGAGATGAAAATGGTACAATTCTCAACTCACCCATTGAACTTCCTACTAATTCACAAGTAGCTTGGGAACGAGTTGACAGGACTGGACTACACTTCGAGCGTCATAAGCGTTTAGAAGATCGTGGTCGGGTCATTATCATGAAAAAAGATGGTGATTGGGTCATGGTGCTTCGTGCCGATAACACTGGTAAGAAAGTTACTATCTATCGTAAAGCACTTCGTTACCTTTTCAAAAAAGAGTACATGGAGGCACAGCGTCAGATAACTGATCTTCTCAGTAAATTCTGTGAAGTGATCGTTGAGGGTGGCTACGATGATGAGGCAGTTGATCTTGAGGATAATTTCAATTATGAAAACGCATTGGGGATAAGAAATTTTTTTCAGCCAGGATCACAAGGTCGAGCCAATTCTGGTCAAGGGCTATACGTGGATTCATCCATAATAACATTCTAACGAGATAACCATTTGGGCGGAGGTTGGGAGTTTACAAACCAGAAAACTGTCGTAGTTGGAACACACCGTCGAAAGTGAATTTGTAAACCGTGGTTATACCAGACAGTTGGAGATGACAGGAGGCCGTCAAATGTCATCTCCAATACAAAGGAGAAAATTATGAAAAGTGACGAGATACTAGAGCAGGTAATTCTGCATCTTGATGCAAGTGGAATTGGCAAGATAAATCAGTTTGATGAACGGTATCATAAAGGGTTATATCTAGGTGACGCAGACTTACTATCCTACGTATACCAAGTGCTGACATCTCCGTGGGAAGAGCGAGAAGATAACACGATCCCCCTAGATCATCCAGAAAACTGGTGGCTCCCACGGAACAGATTGGAAGAAGTATATCAAAAAGGAAGCTTCAATCACAGGTATCCTTTTGATGATATATACCACTGGACAGATTATAGAAGGCTGACATACCGAATTGATGAACTCTCTATTACTGATTTGAAACTTGCTATCAATGATTTAAAGCTCGGAATGTTCTGCTGGGGACAGCGAGCGAAACTGAACTCTCTTGAGCGAGTTTTAAAAAAGCGGGTAGCAGCTTATGCCCAATAACGGATTTAATAATTGGAGGGCGGATATTATCAGTCTTGCGTATGCGGATTCATACATGCCTATAGACTGTCTAGCAGCAGCAGAAAACATCTATTTATGGGTATGGCCGGATGGTTATATTGAGGTAATAGATCAGATGACTACCGAACACCTAGGACTGGCAATAGAGGTACTAGAAAAACATGTAGATAGGCTATTCCAAGACGCAAAAATAGTAACACTAAGGAGGCTATATGAGACAAAGAGTAAGGAGTGAGGCTTGGTGGTGGGTTGCTCCTACCTACTACTGGCGACCAGGAGGCCAATTCCTGCACGGTGATAATGCTACTGCTGGCAGAATAGAACACTGGAAAGATAAAAGTTTTGAATTCAAGAGATTTTCTTATACCTTCCTTGATGAATGGATTGATGTAAACGGATATGGTAAAAAGATAAACGATATGAATACTGGAGAGCTTAGGACGGCAATTTCTGATATTAAGAAGGGCTATGGATGCTACGGTCAAAGGGCGAAGATTATATCGCTAGAAAAAGCTCTTGCTAAAAAGCGAAAAGTTGTGAAATAATATGATTACAATTCACCCATTGGCGGGTTCCCAGCCCTGCCAGAAAAACAAAAACTGGATGGAGGTCGTCTCTTCCAAAAATCCCCGCAACGTCCGGCCACCTGACGACGGGGGCTCTAACGAGGAGAGGACAGCCGACGTGAATACAGTGAGGGGTAGAGTTCTGACTGCAAAACGTTTGAGTGATAAATCGCCGCTTATTGTACTATTAGAGTACAAAGGTGGCCCTAATGGAGAAAGGAAGTAGAATGACAAGGCAACAAATCAGTGAACTGCTCATAAAGCACAATATGCCAACACGTCAGGCATTTATTAACGATCTGATGAGGCTCATGGAACAACAACGAAAAGAAGAACGCCATCGCATCTTGGACGGTGTTCTTGGGATAGAAGCACAGAAGGATAAAGAATATGAGGAGGAACTATGACACCTTCTGAACGAATAGAAGCGATGAGAAGCATTATCATTCAGGCTGTCATTGAAGACCAGTCGCTCGATAAATCAGACGTAATGGTTTACCCGCGTGAGGAACAGCGTATCTATACGAAATATGCTGAAAAGGCTGCTGCTCTTCTCTCCTCAGAAGTAGAAAAGGCACGGTTAGAGGGTATGGAGAGCGCAAAGGCACGAGTGTTGCGTCGAACTGAAATACCGTCAGACGCCAGAAATCCAACTCGTGATTGGGTCGTTATTCTCGGCGAAGAAATTGCTGGATTTATAGACCAAGATATTGCCGAGCTTCACCATAACAAAGGAGAAAATAATGAGTAAAAGACAATTTTTATTCAAAAACTCTACTGTCAAAAATCGTATAAAGAACGGGAAACCAGTTTGGTTATGGAAGTGGACACAAGACGCATACCATGTTTTTAAGCAAAAGAAGAAGGAAGGCAAGTTGTGATTAACCAACCAGACAATACACAAGATAGCGACATCAATGTCGGTATGTCTGCCCAAGGACTAGATGAGATATTAGCAGACCTTTACGAATATACTGGAGACAAGGACCAAGCTTTATGGAATAACACACTGCGAGATAAACAACGTGACATCCTCAAGCAGCATGGATGGAAAGAAGGGAAGTGATGAAAACAATAAGAATTGCATTTGATGTTGATGGGACACTTATAAGAAACGATAGTGACGGAGATATGGATGGTGGCATTCCTATTGCAAATGAGCGTATTCGTAGCCTTTTGGTCACGCTTGCAAGCTTCAAGAATGTACACATTATTGTTTGGAGCGGGGGTGGAGAAATTTACGCCAGGCAGGTGGCGACAGCTATCGGTATTAACCAGTATGTAGATGAGTTTGCGAGTAAAAACCTTGTCGGTAAAAATTCAGATGGTAGTTATAACTTTCAACCGAAGATTGAACAACCCCATATTGCTATCGACGATATACATGATTGCGAACTTGGGATAATCAATTTAATCGTGAGGGAGAAATAAGATGAGTGTAACTATTGAAGGCGAAGAAAAGGACGAGGAAGATTTGGAGATAGGAGCATGACAGCCAAGCTATTAACTGGGGAAAAACTACGAGAAGTGTTGTGGCAGATAAAATATGGAGACCCAATTACCCAGAAGGAAAAACGGGGACTTGACCATTATCCATTCGCCTATAAATCATTTTTAGAATTTGAAAAGAAGTGTACCGACCTCATTAACTCCCAGAAGCAAGCAGCAGAATCTTTACTACTTGCAAAGATAACCTTACAGTATGCTGATAGTTTGCTTACCCATGAATCTCTTGGGGCATATTTGAAAGAATTATACGAAAGTATTGATAAAGCAGAAAATACTCTTGAATAAATCGAAGCTTTAGCGTTATAATCGGGCAAAAAGGAGACAAACAATGCCACGCCTTGGGCTACCCGAATTACCACCAGAACTACAGTTATTCGATACTGGGGAGAGAGTTGTTATTAACAATAAACGATATAAAATTTACGTGATGGATCGTGATTGGAGCCAGCGGAAGGATTTTTACAGCCAGAAGGAGCTCAACCGAGTATTCAGGGAGCAATTAAAGCAGATGAGTCCTGACGAACGGTGGGCCGCGATTCTATCAAAGAAGGGAGAAAGAAATGGGAAAAAGGGATAGGGATTACAATATTACGACAACTTCAAATGTTTTTGTCAAGTCAGAAATGGAAAATTAGATGTTCCCAGGTGGCACTACAGCACAGGCAAAGGGTTGCATTTGCCCACCAACGGAAAACGGCTTTGGAAAGAAGCAGGAACGTTATATCATCGCCAAGGAGTGTCCGCTTCATGGATATAAAGGTCGCCACGAATACAGGCTCATATCAAGAGCACAGCTAACAAAAATCATTAAACAACACATTGCATGAAGAAAAAGCTATTGGACAATCAGGTGTCACTTCTCGGAGATATTTATCGAGCAAGTATAAAGTACATCCCCCATGTCCAGTGGCATAAGACAGAAGCAGTGGTGATTGTTCGTATCCCACCAGGAGCCCTAGAGATTGATAGGCAAATATCTTATAACGAGATGAGACGTCTGGCGAAAGAGATAAAAACCTCTGGGAAAAGACGAAAAAAGCATTGACTCAAACTGGTTATGGTGGTACCATAAGTGGTAGCAGAGAGCAAAAAACTCAAAGGTGCAAATTAAAAACTTGGAGGGATAAAATGATTAAATTAACACTTGGTGCTACGCTACCGACAGGTAGAGATTATGAAAACGTAGAGCCAACTGTTGAGATTGAAGCCGAGACATTTGAGGAAGCCCTGACAATGGGTCTTCGTCATCTTGAGGCCGTCGCCAACCGAGTTCAGAAATCACCCCTAAGAGTCCATCCCGCAAGCCAAGCGAATTTAGAGCGGCTTATTGACGTGGATGGAGAGGTGGTTCTTTTTGACAGAGAGCGGCATTCTTATCAAGATTCACAAGGAAATCGACTTTTATCTGGTTCGACATTTTCTCACAAGTTTGTCAAGGAATTTCCCAAGGAACAAGTTTCTAAAGTTATTGCTAAGAAACACGCTGTTCCGGTGGATGAAATCCTGGCAATGTGGGCAACCAACGCCGAAGCCAGTACAAGTCTGGGTACTGCAATTCATGCTGCCCTAGAACTGTACGGAAAATACCGAGATATTGCGAAGATTACTAAAGGAGATAGTAGCGCAGCTATTCATAAAAACCCCTTCCTCGATTTAGTTGTAACAAAGTTCTACGAAAATCGTCAGGAAGAGTTTGCTGAATATGAACTATTTGTTACCTACAGCGGGCTTTGTGGTTTCATTGACCGTTTACTTGTGCTTGATGAGAAAAAGAAGATTGCACGCGTGCAGGATTACAAGACAAACCCCGATATTGCCAAGCCGGAAACTATCCTCCCACCATTTGCGGGACTGATAGATAACACCACGCTTGGAGCATATTGGCTACAGTTGAGTTTCTACGCGTACATCTTACAGCGGAAGGGGTGGACAATAGAAGGTTTAGACATCTTCAACATCGTACCCGTTAACGAAAATGGAAAATTAGATATTAAAATCACTCATTATCAACATGAAGTGATAGATGTTACAGGAGGACTTTAATGCCGATTTACAACATTGCTCGTCCCCACGTGAATAAACCTCGTGTTATTCGTAAGCATACCACCAGCAAAGGGGTAGTCTACGAATACATCGAGAAAAATCCTGGGACGACATCAATCAAGATAGCTGACCACTTTAACGCGCAACGCAAGACCATATGGGTTCATCTCAGTACCTTGCGCCGTGAGGGAAAGATTGAGCGTGGAGAAGAGCGTAAGGACGGAGCTATCTTGTGGTATGTTACCAATACGGCTCCTACACCGGAATTACCATCAGAACGTATCCTGCAATATGTTTCCGATAGAATGGGTGATAACTATACGATGAATGACATGGCACGGGACCTTGACATCCCGCTTGGTTCTATCCATCATCATATCAATCAGCTCATTAAG
>Ga0164242_10000631_pt1 | contig 42674 bp, 34 predicted proteins | sample OricomgcompostMG_FD_108783 | JGI IMG/M metagenome (GOLD analysis project Ga0164242, IMG submission 108783) | Miracle-Growth compost microbial communities from Emeryville, California, USA - Original compost - Miracle growth compost (MG) ... | reverse complement strand
TAGACAAAGGATGGGTCAAACAGGCCAGGAATCGGCTTGTCCGGTCGAACATCAATACCCACGCCACCTTGTAGCGTCCCGGTAATATGGTCGTCGTTGCTCAGGTGGGAACCTACCAGCGCAAACGGCTTATCGCACCAGGCAGCGGCAGCGCCCGCGCCGTCAATGATGGTCGCTTCTGTGCCGTCCTCATAGGTGACGGTATCGCCGACACAGGCCAGCCTGTGGCCTTGTACGTCAACCTTCGTTGTTACCCGGCTTACACGCCCACCGCGCGCCGTAAGCGAGCCAAGGGTTGCGAACAGATACGTCGTTTCTTGCTTTTGATTCTTAGACATTCCCGTTTTTCCATCTTGAGTGAACGTCGCAGGCAACACTTCGCGCGAGCGCGCCTCCTGCGCCCTTGGGTTCGCGCAATCCAGGCGGATACACAAATCCAAGCCCAATCGTTCACAAATCCGGTGCAATTCGATATCAGAGAAGTCCGATAGTGAGCGAGCCAGAAATGCAAAGAGCCGCCCGGTGGGCGGCTCCTCGATCGGTGGTGCGACACGCGACTCGATGGACTCAAGCCGCTACGGCTCAACGCCAGTTCGTTGCATCAGGGCGGTCCCCCCGGACCTCGGCATGGTTAGCTCGCTTCATTCGTTAGCTCCGTTGAACAGTGCCGCCATACGGCCGATATGCTCGCGCTCCGACTCTTCGGCAACCTTCGCGACCGCCAGCGCGTTCTCTGGCAACAGGGCCTCGATCGCGCCGCGCAACAGGCCGCGCAGAATGCTGGCGGGCATCGCTTCGGCTTCGACCGTCGCCGCCACCTCGGGCGAACGGCGGTCCGCGACCTTGCGCGGTTTGGTCGGCAGGTCGTATTGAGCGATCTGTTCTTCATTGATCGCGATGCGTGCGAAATCAAGGTCGATTGCCGAGTCGAGGTGCTTACGCAACGCGCCCGTGCGGCGCAACCGGACGCAACGTTCCTGGACATGGCGATACCCCCGGTCCGATTTCTCAACCGAAACCGCCAGCCGGGGGTTCGTCATCTGATAGAAAACGTGCCGTACCGACTGCGGGTGGTCGGCACGCAGGACCGCGATGATCTGCGCGTCCAGTTGATCCAGTTCGTTGCGGGTGCGTCGCTGGCGCTTTATCGTGCTAGCACGATAAACGCTGGTATCGTCGTGGCTCGCCTTGTTGCTGGCGGATTCAGGCGCGGACACGGCGGCCAGCCTTGACCGGTTGCTGCGCGCGGCTCGCGTCGATCTGCTGCTGCACCCAGGCAAACTCGCACATAGCCGGTCTAGCCGGATTCTAGTGGACTGTCGCGGCAACGATACAGGACGCCCGGATACCGAAAGCGCGTGGAACGGACGCGAGTTTACGCTCGCTGATGGGCTAATTGATGGGCCAGAAAAAAACAAAAACCCCGTAAATCATTGAATTTACGGGGTTTCCGCCTATATCTCTGGCGGAGAGAGGGGGATTCGAACCCCCGATAGGCTATTAACCTATACACGCTTTCCAGGCGTGCGACTTAAACCGCTCATCCATCTCTCCGGCGGGAGTCGGATTATAGCAGAGTCCCGCCGGCGCGGGGAGCCCGTCTGCAAACTTCGCGCCACCTGGCCCATCCTGTTCTGCCGCATGCGCTTCCAACCCGCCGTCCCAAAAAGCGCCGGAACGAACTGCGCCCCGCCTTACAAAGCCGCCCGAATCCGCTGCGCCGTCGCCTCGAGCAGGGCCTTGTCGGCCATGTCGCGCGCATGCATGCGCAGCTCCTCGCCCGTGCGGCGCGGAATCAGGTGGAAGTGCACGTGCGGCACCGTCTGGCCCGCCGCCGCGCCGTTGAACTGCGCGATCATCAGGCCGTCCGGGGCGAGCGCCTTGCGTATCGCCGCGGCCACTTTCTGCACCATCACCATCGCGGCGGTCATCGCTTCGGGCGAAAGCTCATAGATTTCTTCAGCCGGCTCCTTCGGCAGCACCAGCACGTGGCCCTCGGATTGGGGCATCACGTCCATGATCGCGACCGCGGCATCGTTTTCGCATAGCTTGATGGAGGGAATGTCGCCGCGCAGAAGTTTCGCGAAGATGTTGTTGTCGTCGTAAGCCATGGGTTCCTCGGTAGTGTCTCGGGCGCGGCGGTTGTTCGCCACGCGGATAAAGCAGGCAGCGCCGATTATCGCCCACGCCGGGTAGCCTGTCGGGGTTCCTGCAGTTTTTTTGAAGTGGGTGCATCATAGTGGTTCTCGCAGCGAGCGCGACGATGAACGTCTTGATACGGAGCACGTATGGCAACGACTGATCTCGAAGCAGCCCAACCCGCCCGCGAGGCCACCGGATCAGGGGCCTGGCGGTTCGCAGCCCAACTATTGGCACGCGCCGACGTGAAGCTCAACGGCACGCGCCCTTGGGATATGCGCATTCACGATCCGCAGGTGCCGGAGCGCGTACTCGCGCTAGGGAATCTGGGCCTCGGCGAGGCCTATATGGACGACCAGTGGGACTGCGAGCAACTAGACGAATTTTTCGCGCATGTGTTGCGCGCGCATCTAGACGACCAGATCGATCCCGCCCGGCTCGTCTTTCACGCGCTCAAGGCGCGCCTCATGAACCGCCAGACCGCGCGCCGCGCGTGGAAGGTGGGTCAGCAGCACTATGACATCGGCAACGCGTTCTACGAGGCCATGCTCGACAAGCGCATGACCTACACCTGCGGCTACTGGTCGAGCGGCGCGAAGACTCTGGACGAAGCGCAGGAAGCCAAGCTCGACATGATCTGCAGGAAGCTCGGGCTCAAGCCCGGCATGCGTCTGCTCGACATCGGCTGCGGCTGGGGCAGTCTCATGAAGTTCGCCGCCGAAAACTACGGCGTGTCCTGCGTGGGCGTCACGATTTCGAAGGAGCAGGCGGCGCTGGGCGCCGAGCGTTGCGATGGTCTGCCCGTGGAGTTCCGCTTGCAGGACTATCGCCTGCTCGACGAAAAGTTCGATCGCATCGCGAGCGTGGGCATGTTCGAGCACGTCGGGCCCAAGAATTACCGCACGTATATGGAAGTGGCGCATCGTTGCCTCGCCGACGACGGCATCTTCGTGCTGCACACGATCGGCAAGAACCGCCGCGACACCACGCCCGATCCATGGGTCGACAAGTACATCTTCCCCAACGGCGAGCTGCCCACCATCGGCCAGATCGCGGACGCTTCGGGCGGGCTGTTCGTCGTCGAAGACCTGCACAATTTCGGCGCCGACTACGACCGCACGCTCATGGCCTGGCACGCGAACTTCGAGGCCGCGTGGCCGCGCTTCGAGGCCGAGATGGGGCACCGTTTCTACCGCATGTGGCGCTACTACCTGCTGTCGTGCGCCGGTGCGTTCCGCGCGCGCGATATTCAATTGTGGCAGTACGTGCTGACGAAGAACGGCTTGCCCGGCGGCTATCGCCGGCCGCAGGTGTAATCGTTGTAAGCGCAACGATGCCCTGAACGGGGCTGATCCGTCGAAAACAAAGGCTGCGTGCGCGCGAAGCGCCGCGGCCTTTTTTCATGCTTGCGCGCGGTTGCGCGCCGAACGCGGCGCGGTTTCAGCGCATCACGGCGGCGACCGTGGCGATGCCGAGTATCGTCATCAGCACCGAAGCGCACACGTGGATGGCGATTTCGCCCGCGGCCCAGCCGAAGCGCCCGTGCTGCAGGTGCGCGACGACTTCGGCGGAGAAGGTCGAGAAGGTGGAGAGCCCGCCCATGCAGCCCGTGATGACGAAAAGGCGCCATTGCGGCGAGACCTCGGGCATGCGCGCGAACGCCGCGAGCGCCACGCCGATGATATAGCCCGCGAGGATGTTGGACGCGAGCGTGCCGAGCGGCAGCGTGGGGAAGACGGCGTTCAGGCGCAGGCTGAGCACCCAGCGCAGCAGCGAGCCGAGCGCGCCGCCAATGCCGACGGCGAGAATCGAGAGATACATGGTGTGGAGTCGTTGTAGGCGCAATGAAAGGCGACGCGGGATGGCGGGTCGTTGCCTCTGGTTGCCTGCCATTGCGTCCCGATTTCGACTCCGGAGTTTAGCATCGCTATGCGCGCCTGCTGGCACGCTTCAGGCGAGGCCGCCGTTGGCGCGCAGCGTCTGGCCATCCACCCAGCCGCTGTCCGGGCCCGCGAGGAACGAGACCACGGCGGCGATGTCCTCGGGTTGGCCGAGCCGCTCGAGCGGCGGCATGCTCGCGAAATGGCGGATCTGCTCTTCGGTCTTGCCTTCGAGGAAGAGGGCGGTGGCCACCGGCCCGGGTGCGACGGCGTTGACCGTGATGCCGCGTCCGCGCAATTCCTTCGCGAATACGCGCGTGAGCGCTTCGACCGCGTTCTTGGTGGCGTTGTAGAGCCCGTAGCCCGGCAGGTTCAGCGCGAGCGCCGTGCTCGAAAAGTTGATGACGCGTCCGCCGTTCGCGAGCTTCGCCGCGGCCTCGCGCATCGTGTTGAGCGTGCCGCGCACGTTGATGTCGAACATTTCGTCGTAGAGCGCATCGGTCGACTCGGCGATCGTCGTCACTTTCATGACGCCGGCATTGTTGACGAGCACGGCGGGCTGGCCGAGCTGCGCGGCCGTGGTCTCGAACAGTTGGCGCACCTCGTCGGCTTTGGCGATGTTGGCCTTCACGGCGATTGCGCGGCCGCCCTCGGCGGCGATCTGCGCGACGAGCGCTTCGGCCTCGCGCGCGCTTGCGGCGTAATTGACGGCGACCGGGTGGCCGTCGCGCGCGAGCCGAAGCGCCACGGCGGCGCCGATGCCGCGCGAGGCGCCCGTGACGATGGCGACGCCGCGCGTCTCGCGTACTGCATTGTTTGTAGCGGTATTCATAATCGAGCTCCTTTCGTGCGGGTCAAAGCAAAGAGTGAAGCGGGAACGGGATCGATCATGAAGGAATTCGCGCGCGGGATCATTACCTGGTGTTGGGCTTCATCGTTCCATTTCGATTAACAATACTTGATTGACCGCGCGGAAAGGCGGTTCAGCCTCTCCGCGCGGCGCGTGCCGGCACAGCGCTTTGCATCAATACGCGATGCAGACCGATTTCGTTTCGGTGTATGCGTCGATGATGGCGCGGCCATGCTCGCGGCCGATGCCCGAGGCCTTGAAGCCGCCGAACGGCAGCGCCGGGTCCACCATGTTGTGGGTATTGACCCAGACGGTGCCCGCTTGCACGGCGTCCACCACGCGCAGCGCGCGGTCGAGCTGGTTGGTCCACACGCTCGCGCCCAGCCCGTATTCGGACGCGTTCGCGGCGGCAATCGCCTCTTCCACGTCGTCATAGGGCATGGCCACGAGCACCGGGCCGAAGACTTCTTCGCGCACCACGGTGAGCGGCTTGTTGGCGGCGTTCGCGATCACGGTGGGCTCGACGAAGTAGCCCGCGCGGTTGCCGTCGCCGCCGCCCGCCACGATTTCGCCGCCTTCCGTGCGGCCTTGCGCGATCATGCCGGCCACCTTGTCGCGATGGCGCGCGGAGACGAGCGGGCCCATTTGCGTGGCGGCGTCGAAGCCGGAGCCGAGCACGGTATTGCGGGCGACCTGCGCGATGCCTTCGACGATCTCGTCGAAGCGCGCGCGCGGCACATAGAGGCGCGAGCCGGCCGTGCAGACCTGGCCGTGGTTGAAGAAGATCGCACCCGCCGCGCCTTCGATCGCGCGTTGCGGGTCGCAGTCGTCGAGTACGATCACGGGACTTTTGCCGCCCAGCTCCAGCGAGACGCGCTTGAGGTCGTTCGCGCACTGCTTGCCGATGATGCGGCCCACTTCGGTGGAGCCGGTAAAGGTGACCTTGTCCACGCCCGCATGACGCACGAGCGCCGCGCCCGCGGTCTCGCCCTGGCCGGTGACGACGTTGAGCACGCCCGGCGGAAAACCCGCTTCGTGCGCGAGTTCGGCGAGGCGAATGGCGGTGAGCGGCGTTTCCTCGGCGGGTTTGAGCACGACGGTGCAGCCGCAGGCGAGCGCGGGCGCGATCTTCCACACCGCCATCAGCAGCGGGAAATTCCACGGCACGATGGCGGCGACCACGCCTGCGGGCACGCGCCGCGTGGAGGCGTTGTAGCGCACGCCGGGCGGGAAGGCGAGCGAAAGGTCGACGGTGCTGCCTTCGATCTTGGTGGCCCAGCCCGCCATGTAGCGCAGCCATTGCACGCTGCCGCCCACTTCGAGCATCTTCGAAAAGCCGAGCAGCTTGCCCTGGTTGAGCGTTTCGAGCGCGGCGAGCTCGTCGCCGTTGCGCTCGACGAGATCGGCGAGCTTCAGGAGCAGGCGCTCGCGTTCGGCGGGCGGCAGGCGGCGCCAGGTGTCGGCTTCGAAAGCGCGGCGCGCGGCGGTGACGGCCGCATCGACGTCAGCGTCGCCGGCGTCCGGCACCCGGGCGATTTCGGAACCCGTGGCGGGGTTGTAGACGGCGAAGGTGTGGCCGTTGCCGCTGGCGCAAAAGCGTCCGTCGACGAACATCTGCGTGCGAATGGTGTGCGTGAAGTCCTGGCGGTCCATGTCGTTTCCTCGGTTCGGTTCTGTGCGTGGGGGTCAGCGAATGTCGATCCCGCCGCCCGAGGCGAGCGCGGGCAATGCGGGGTGATCGGCGAAGGGCGGTGTGTAATGCGATGCGAAATGGCGTACGCCGTGCTGCGTGGAATGCAGATGATGCGGAGGGTGCGGATGAGGCGTGCGCCTCGCGCGCCGTGCCGCGAGTGTGCCTGCGCACATGAGGTTGAGCGCGGCGCCTACCAGAAAGAGCGCAAGGAAGCCTTGCCCGAAGCCCCATGACGTCGTGGCCAGTGCGGCGCCCGCGAGCATGCCCGCGTGATGCGCGATGCCGGGGCAGCCGGCTTGCGCCGTGCGGCCCATGCGCAGGAGCGTGGGCAGGGTGAGCGCGTCGAGCACGGCGAACGCGGGCGCGGCGAATGTGGCCCAGGGCGCGAGCGCATCGAGCGTGAGCGCGGCCAGCAATGCGCCGCGCAGTACGAAGAGCGCGAGCAGCGCGTAGCGCCGATCGATGCGCTCCGCGAGCAGGCCGAAGGCCACTACCGCGCCAAGCGAAACGGCCAACTGCGTGAGAGAGAAGGGCCCTGCGCCGCACAACGCGAAGAACTGGAAACGCGCAAGCACGCCGCTCGAAAGCCCGGCGAGCAACGCGGGCACGAGCAGGGGAATGCTGCCGGGCAGCGCGGCAATGAAACCGCGCTGCGCGCGTTGAAACGGAGTCCTATGAACTTTGGGCAGCGGCGCTGAAGAGGGCATGCGCCGCGCGGGCAAGCGCTGCCATGCCGCTGCAAGCATGGCGAAACCCACGAGTGCGAGCGCGACAGGCATCGCGTTCGAGATCGAGCCCGCGCGCGCCTGCTCTGCGGCTGCCGTCATGGCCGCCATGGTGAGGACGAGCGAAGCGGCCACCGGCACCGTGGCCCGCGAGACGAAGCGGCGCGCGAGCGCCGCCGGCAGCCATGCCATCGCCACGAGCGCAACGGCGCTGCCCGCGAACGCGGCGGCCGTCGCGCCGATTGGCATCGCGCCCAGCATGACGCTCGCCGCGAGCGCTGCGGCAGCGCCGGTCACGGCACACCAGACCCATGCGGCCGCGAGGGCATCGCGGGCCTGCATCGGCAGAGCGTGGCGGCGCGCGCGGGACATCATCGCGATGCTTACTGCTTGCCGTGGCAGCACGCAGGCGCGTTGCCCGCATCGGGCGTACCGTCCTGCACGCTATGCGGATCGCGTCCGCCCGGCAGATCCATTGCCGGATTGCCGTGGAAGAAGTTGTTCGGCTTGAGCATGAAGCCGGCGTACTCCACGGGCATCACCGGGAAATCCTCGGGCTTGCACACGTGGGTATGGCCGAAGCTGTGCCACAGCACGATGTCCTCGTTCTCCACGTTGCGGTTCGCTTCGATATAGCGCGGCAGGCCGTCGCCGCCCGCGTGCTGGTTCGGGTAGTCGCCGCTCGCATAGCGCTGCGTCGTGTCGTACGGCGTGACCCATACGTGGCGCGTGGCGAAGCCGCCGCGCTGGCGCACCTTCGAGTTCGGATCGGCGAGCATCAGCGGCGAGTCGTTGACGATGAGCTTGTAGCCGGGATTCGCGCCCACGCGGTTCTTCACGTTCGGGTTCACGACCTTCCAGAAGCGGCCGGTCTGGCCGTTCGCGTTGCGCGCTGCTTCCTGCTCGGTTTTCAGCACGCGCTTCGTGGTGTCGAAGACGTTGCCGTACGGGTTCTCCGCGCCCATCGGACGCGGCGCGAATTCGTGTTCGGTGACGGAGTTCTTCTCGCCGTCCACCATCATGTGCAGGCGCGCATTGAAGAAGTGCTGATGCGTCGGGCCGCCGAGATTTTCGGTGACCATGCCGCCCCACGGGTAGGCGTCGCCATCCGCGACCGCCGAGGTCTGGATGATGCCCGTGAGCTTGCATTCGAGCTGGATCGTACCGTCCTGATAGAAGTACCAGTAGAAGCCGTAATCGTAGTTGCCCACTGTCGCGAAGAACGAGATCACGAGGCGGCGCGAGCGGCGCATCTCGAACACGCCAGTGCGGAATTCGTAGTGCTTCCAGAGCGTGCCGTAATCTTCTTCATGCAGGCACACCGCGTTCTTCATCGTGAAGCTGTTGCCGAAATCGTCGGCGGACGGAATGTCGAAATAGCGGATCGTGCCCAGACAATCGCAGCCGAGTTCGAGCTGGTTCGCGAGCTTGCCGAGGCCATACTCGCCCGCATCGAACGCGCTCTTCCAGTAGTGGTTCGTGGTGGGATCGGAGTAGGGCACGCACATTTCCGTCACGCTCGCGCGGTAGACGATGGGGCGCGGCGCGCTCTTGCCGTCGTCCCAGGTGATCTGGTGCAGCACGAGGCCTTCGCGCGGCGTGAAGCCCACGCGGAATTTCCAGTTCTGCCAACTAACCTGCCAGCCGTCGATCGTGAAGCTCGGCCCTTCGGGCTGGCTGATCGAGAGTGGCTTGACCGTGTCGCGCGGCTTGCCGATGCTGGGCGTGTCGTAGTTGTGCTTCGCGCGCGGGATCGGAATGATGCGGCCGTCGTCCACGAGCTCGATCACTTTGTGCTCGAGCAGATCCACCACGGCCACCACGCCTTCGATCGGATGCGCGTAGCCGTTGTCGGTCACGTTCTCGCGGTAGTAGCTCACGCAGCGAACCAGACGGCGGCCGCCTTCATTGGGGCGATCGAACGCGCCCGCCGAGAACGGGTCCACTTGCACGCGCTCGAGATCGGCTTCGGTGAGGCCACGTTTCTTGATGGCCTCGCGCCACGCGAGGTCGGCCTTCACGATGCGCTCGGCGTTCATGAAGTCTTCGATCATCACCGGCGGCTGGCCGAACGGCGCGCTGTGCAGCGCGAGCGCTTTGCGCGACTCCACTTTCCTTTCGCGCAGATCGACCACCAGTTCGAGCGTCTGGTTGCGCGTGCGGTCGATGGCGATCGTGAAGGCGCGGCGCGAATAGTAGTCGCCGGGCTGGTAGGCGACGACTTCGGCCTTGGGCGGCTCCTGCAGTTCGGTGACGGGAAAGCGCGCGTGTTCGTCGAGCTGCTCGGCGGCCTTCACGATGTCACAGGCGAGCTGCATTTCGGTGAGGCTCAGCGGATCGAGCGGATGCGAGTTCGGATTCGTGTTCATAAGCGTTTCGTAAGGATGACGTTGGACCGCAACAGCGCGTGAACGATGGCGATGTCGTGACGTCATCGTAGAAACGCCATATTTTTTTCGCGCTTGCAAAACGCGCCAAAGGGACGATAGAGTGCGCCAGAGACAGAGCGAACGAGCCGGGCGCGTATTCGTATGAGAAGCCGGATGCGAAGCATCGGCGCAATGGAGCGAGACATGAGAAAAGTGCCTGTCAGCAACGGTTTTCCGATGATTCGCGGTGCCGTGATGGGGCCCATCGTGCGCGCGCTGGACGCGGCGGGTGCGGATTGCGATGCGTTGCTGGGCGAGTTCGGCTTGAGCCGCCGGCAGCTTTCGGACCCTTATGAGATCCTGCCGCTCGGGCGTTATGTGGGCGCTTTCGAGCGCGCGGCGCAGGTGCTCGACGAGCCGTGGCTCGGCCTGCGCCTCGGCAACGAATTGCAGCTCACGGAGCTGGGGCCCGCGGGGCTCGTGTTCATGTCGTCGCCCACGCTGGGGGCGGCGATCCGCAAGTTCACCGACGCCCTCGCTTCGTGGCAGAGCGGCACGCTGGTCGATCTGGTGCGCGATAACGCATGGCCGATGTGGAGCTATCGCATCGCGCAGGCGCAGATCTGGCCGCGCCGCCAGGACGCCGAATACAGCGTGAGCGCGATGTGCCACATGATTCGCCTCGTGCGCGGCGCGGCGTGGACGCCCGTCGAGATTCATTTCGAGCATGCCGCGCCCGCGGATCTCAAGCCCTATATGCGTATTTTTCGCGTGCCGGTGCGCTTTCAGCAGCCCGCGAGCGGCGTGGTGATTCATCCGCACGATCTCGACGCGCCGCTCAAGAGCGCCGACACGCAACTCGCACGGATGATGGAGCGCCACGCCACCGACCTCATTTCGCGCGATACGGTGCCGCACGATCTCGTCGATCAGGTGCGCGATCTGGTGACGCGGCGGCTCGCGCGCGAAAAGCTCGTGGTTGCCGATATCGCACGCGATCTCGGGCTCTCGAACCGCTCGCTGCAGCGTCATTTGACCGAAGCGGGCACGTCGGTGCGCGAGATCATTCGCGAGGAGCGGCAGCGCAGCGTGGCCGTGCTGCGCGAGCAGGAGGGCATGACCAACGCGGCCGTGGCGCGCGCGGTGGGTTATGCGGATGCCACCGTGCTATGGCGCGCGACGCGTAACTGGGGCCGGTCGGATTAGATCCGCACGCGTTGGCTCGCGAATGTAAGCTGTTTGATAGATAACGGGAGGCCTGCGAGCTGAAGAAAATCTCCGCTGATTTGTTCGTCATCCGAATCGATTTCTGGCGCCGCAAGCGCGTTAAGTAAAAACCCGCAGCCACGTTGGCGCAATTTATCGAAAATTTGGCGCGGTCAGCCAGGTCGCCAGAATTTTTAGCTGCCTACCATGCGCTCCTGACGAAACTCGCAATCGAGTGCGCGAGATTCGCATCCATGAGCGCCACAAGGCACGCGGTCCTTCATCGTGTCGCATGGCGCGACCCAAAAAAGACACCAGCAGAGGCAACGATGAACGAATCGCAAATACCCGTCGCGCCAGCCGGACTCGCCGGCGGCGTCGAGGCAGACGATGCCGCCGTGCCGCAGCGCAGCCTGCTCGGCCTGTGGCAGATCGTGTTTCTCGTGATCTCCGCGGCCGCGCCGCTCACCGGCATGCTTGGCGCCGTGCCGCCCGCCATCAGCCTTGGCAACGGCGCGGGCATTCCCGGCGCCTTCGTGATCGCGGGCGTCGTGCTGCTCGTGTTCAGCGTGGGCTTCGCTTCCATGAGCCGGCATATCGTGCGCGCCGGCGCGTTCTACGCGTACATCACGGCGGGCTTCGGCCGGCCGCTCGGCATGGCGGGCGCGCTCGTCGCGCTGCTCTCGTACACCTGCATCCAGATCGCGCTGTACGGCCTGTTCGGCTTCTTCTGCACGGTCGTGCTCGGGCCGCTGCTGCATGGCGCGATGCCGTGGTACGCGTATTCGCTCGCGTGCATCGCCATCGTGCAGGTCACGGGCCTGCGCGGCATCGACCTGAACAGCCGCTTGCTCGGCGTGCTGATGAGCCTCGAAATGGGCATCCTGCTCGTGCTCTCGATCGCCATCGTGATGCACCATGGCGGGCCGGACGGTCTCACGCTCGCGCCGTTCGCGCCGAAGCACGTGTTCAGCGGCCATATGGGCATTGCCGTGATGTTCGCGCTCGCTTCGTTCATCGGCTTCGAGGCCACGGCGATCTATGGCAAGGAGTGCCGCAATCCGAAGGTCACGGTGCCGCGCGCGACCTATGTGTCGGTCACGCTGATCCTCGTGTTCTTCGCGTTCGTGACGTGGGCCATCGTGTGCGCCTATGGCCTGAAGGATGTGGCCGATGTGGCTACGAAGCAGCCGGGCGACTTCTGGTTCATTCAGTCCACCAAGTACCTGGGCGGCGCGATGACCACGGCAATGAGTTTCCTGCTGCTTTCCAGCATCTTCGCGAGCCTGCTTTCGTTTCACAACACGATCGTGCGCTATATCCATGCGCTCTCGGTCGAGGGCATTCTGCCCGCGAAGCTCGACCGTCTGCATGCGAAGTACGGCTCGCCGTATCTCGCGAGCTATCTGCAGACGCTCTCGGTGGCCGTGCCGGTGGGGCTCTACGTGCTCGCAGGCGCCGATCCGTTCAACATCGTGTTCAGCTGCACGTCGGCGCTCGGCACCATCGGCATCGTGATGCTGCAGGCCGTGACGAGTTTTTCGGTGGTCGCATTCTTTCGCGCCACGAAAAAGGACACGCGCGTCTGGCACGCGTTCGTCGCGCCGGTGCTGGGTGGCCTGGGCCTCTTGTGGATCGGCTTCGTGCTGATCGGCAACCTGGACGCGCTCTCCGGCTCCGATAGCCCCATCGTGCGCGCGTTCCCGTGGATCGTGCTCGCGGTGGCGCTCATCGGCGTCGCGCTGGGCTTCGTGTTCAGGCAGCGCCGGCCCGACGTCTACGCGCGTTTCGGCCAGTAGCGCCCGGCGCGGCCACGCGGGTCGGCCCGATCCCCGCACTTCATTCCCACGCATTTTCCAGGCAGTCAAACCGCACGCGGTGCGCGCATTCGAGCCGCGCGCCGCGGCCAGGCCGCGCTCGTCCGTCGTGCCCGCTCAGGGTGGCCGCACGGCTTGCGCGATCCCTCACTTCGAAACGAAAGACATCGACATGGCAAACACACTCGTCAAGCGCACGGCGCTGGCGCTGGCTTCGTGCGCGCTCGCCACCTTCATGCAAGGCGCGCGCGCCCAGTCTTCGGTCACGCTCTTCGGCACGGTGGACGCCGGGCTCGTCTATTCGACGAATCAGCAGACCACGCACGCCGACGGCCACACCGACGGCCATGCGAACTGGCAACTGGGCGGCGGTAATCTCGTGCCCTCGCGTTGGGGGCTGACCGGCAGCGAGGACATCGGCGGCGGCACCACGGTGAATTTCACGCTGGAAAACAGCATCTTCACGCAGAACGGCGCGCTGCTGCAGGGCGGCACGCTCTTTAACCGCAACGCATGGGTGGGCGTGGCGAACGCGAACTACGGCACGCTCACGCTGGGCCGCCAGTACGATCCGTTCTCCGACGACATGGGCGCCTATGCGTCGAGCAACAACTGGGCGACGCTCTACGGCTCGCACTTCGGCGATGTCGACAACCTCAACGAAGCCTTCAACTTCAACAACTCGATCAAGTACGTGAGCCCGAGCTTCGGCGGCTTCACGGTGGGCGGCCTGTTCAGCCTCGGCGGCGTGGCGGGCGACTTCTCGCAGAATCGCGGCTGGTCGCTCGCGGCGAACTATACCCATGGGCCGCTCGCGCTTTCGGCGGGGTATCTGCAACTGCGCAATCCGCTTCAGGCGGCGCTGGGTGGGGAGAGCGGCTATATCGGCGACTTGAGTTGCGCGAACGCCGATGCTTCGTATTGCGAACTACAGAATGCGCAGAAAATCGACATCTATGGCGCGGGCGGTTCGTATGCGTTCGACAAGGTCACGGTCGCCCTCAGCTACACGCATACGCGGCTTTCGCAGAGTCAGTATTTCGCGAGCACGGCGCAGCCGCAAGGCGCCGACATCTCGTTCGATATCGCCGAACTCAACACGATGTGGCAGTTCTCACCGGCGCTGCAATTCGGCTTCGCGTATATCTTCAACGACGCACATCCCGATCAGGGCTCGTCCACGCGCATCCATCAGATCAACCTGGGCGCCGTGTACAACCTCTCGAAGCGCACGGCGCTCTATGCCGTGGCGATCGGGCAGAAGTCGTCGGGGGCCGGGCTCGGCATCGATGCCAGTGGCGGCACGAGCAACCTCGCGCAGATTCCGAATCTCGTGAATTCGGATACCGACAAGCAACTGGCGATCATCGCGGGCATTCGTCATAACTTCTGAACGCGGGGGCGGGCTCGCTGCAGTGCGGTAAAAAAGGGCGTGGCGGCGGGGCGGGGCGATAAGCCTCGCACGGCCAGCCCGGCGTTGGCGGGCGGCGCTGTCCGCCTCGCGCACTGGCCGCGCGGATCGGCGCTAGAATGTTCTGGTCCGCTTTCCCGCGCGAGCCCTCGAATGAAAGTCGCCCTTTTTGTTCCGTGTTTCATCGACGCGTTCTATCCCGAGGTTGGGATCGCCACGCTCGAATTGCTCGAGCGGCTCGGCTGCGAGGTCGACTATCCGCTCGATCAGACCTGCTGTGGCCAGCCCATGGCCAACAGCGGCGCGCGCGCCGAAGCGGCCGGCGCGGAGCGCGTATTCGCGCGCGCCTTCGAAGGCTACGACTTTATCGTCGGGCCCTCGGCAAGCTGCGTGAATCACGTGCGCGATCATTTTACGGCCATCGAGCAAACCGAAGCCGTGCGGCGCGTACGCACCAACACCTTCGAGCTCGTGGAATTCCTGCACGACGTGCTGCGCGTGCGCGAATTTCCGTGGGCCGAATTTCCGTGGCGCGTGGGCCTGCACAATAGCTGCAGCGCGCTGCGCCATCTGCATGAGGCGTCGATCTCCGAGGTGCCGGGCAAACCGTTCTCGAAGCCGCTCGCGCTGCTGCAGGGCGTGAAGGGCATCGAGTTCGCGCAGCCCAGGCGTCCCGACGAATGCTGCGGCTTCGGCGGCACCTTCGCCGTGACCGAAGAAGCGGTTTCGGTGCGGATGGGGCAGGACAAGATCATCGACCACGTGAGCGCGGGCGCGCAATACATCGTCTCGGGCGACATGTCGTGCCTCATGCATCAGCAAGGCTGCGCGGAGCGCATGCAATCCGACGTGCGCTTCATCCACATTGCCCAGGTGCTCAACGGAGCGCGCGAATGAGTACGCCGAACGATGGGCCCAAGCGGGTCGAGCACGCCAGGCTCGCGGGCACGTTTCTTTCGCACCCCGAGCATGTCGATTTCCACGACAAGCGGCTCTGGGACTTGCGCACGAAGCGCGATGCGCAGGCCCATGCCATTCCCGAATGGGAGACGCTGCGCGAGCTCGCATCGGCCATCAAGGCGCACACGCTCTCGCATCTATCCGAATACCTCGACCAGTTTTCGCGCATCGCCGAAGCCAACGGTGTCCAGGTGCATTGGGCCGATACGGCGGGCGAGCACAACGAGACGGTCTTTCGCATCCTGAGCGAACGCGGCATCACGGCGCTCGTGAAGAGCAAGTCGATGCTCACGGACGAGTGCGAGATGCGCCCGTACCTCGAGCAGCGCGGCATCGCGGTGATGGAGACCGACCTTGGCGAGCGCATTCAGCAGCTCGACCAGCAGCCGCCGAGCCATATCGTGGTGCCCGCCGTGCACAAGCTGCGCGACGACGTGGCCGAAGTGTTCGGCCGCACCATCGGCACCGATCCGTCCAACAGCGACATCTACTATCTCGCCGAGAGCCAGCGTATGAACACGCGCCCGTGGTTCGTGCGCGAGAAGACCGCGGGCATGACCGGCTGCAATTTCGCGGTGGCCGAAACCGGCACGGTGGTGGTCTGCACCAATGAAGGCAACGCGGATCTCTCGGCCAACGTGCCGCCGGTGCACATCGTCTCGATGGGCATCGAAAAGCTGATTCCGCGGCTTGCCGATCTGGGCGTGTTCATCCGCATGCTCTCGCGCAGCGCGCTGGGCTCGCCGATCACGCAATACACCTCGCATTTCCGCGCGCCGCGCGAGGGCGCCGAGATGCACTTCATCCTCGTCGACAACGGCCGCAGCGCACGTCTCGCGATGCCGGACTTCTGGTACTCGCTCAAGTGCATCCGCTGCGGCGCGTGCATGAATACCTGCCCGGTCTACCGGCGCAGCGGCGGCCTTTCGTATGGCAGCACCTACGCGGGGCCGATTGGCGCGATCATCAATCCGACTTTCGACTTGAAGCGCTTCAGCGCATTGCCGTTCGCATCCACGCTCAACGGCAGCTGCACCAACGTATGCCCCGTGAAGATCAACATTCACGAGCAGATCTATCAGTGGCGCGAGGTGATCGCCGCGCAGCACGAAGTGCCGTTCGTGAAGCAGGAAGCGCTCAAGATGGCGGGGCGGCTGCTCGGGAGTCCGAAGCTGTATCGCGCGGCGGTGTCGTCGCTTGACGGCGCGTTGCGGCTCTTGCCCAATTTCGTGCTCTACAACCCCCTCAATATCTGGGGCCGGCAGCGCGCGCTGCCGCATGCGCCGTCCACGACCTTTCACGCGTGGTATCGCAAGCAGCGCAAGAACCGTAAAGACGATCAAGGCAGCAAGGGAGGCGACGATGGCGAGCCGTGAAGCGTTCCTCGCGCGCGTGCGCGCCGCGCAGCCCGCAAAGACGGACCTGCCCGAGGTGCCGTTGTTCGATGCGCCGCCCGGCGAGTTGCGCGCGCGCTTTGGCGCCGCGCTCGCGTTGATGGGCGGGAAGGAGGCGCAGGCCGAATCGGGCGAGGCCGTGCTCGCGCTGATACGCGAGCGCTTCGGCGCGCAGGTGTCGATCGCGTCGGCGGCGCCCGAGGTGCCGGGCACGCGCGCGCTCGATGCGGCCACGCCGCCCGTGTCGCTCGAAAACGTGGAGGTGGGCGTCGTGCGGGCGCGCTTCGGCGTGGCGGAGACGGGTTCGGTGTGGCTTTCCGAGCGCGAGTACGGGGTGAATGCGCTCGGCTACCTGGTGCAGCATCTCTACGTGCTGCTCGATCCCGGCGAACTCGTGGCCGGTCTTCAGGATGCCTACCGGCGCGACGATTTTCGCGGCGCACGTTATGCCGTATTGGTGACGGGGCCGTCCGCAACGGCCGATATCGAGGGCGTGCTCATTCAGGGCGCGCAAGGAGTGAGATCGCTGACCGTGGTATGGCTGGCGGCGCGCTGAACGGGCGCGCATAAGTCACGCGAATGACGATGATCATCCACGTCCTACTCCTGAGCGGCTTTTTGCTGGCGAGCATCGCCGTGGCGCAGGCCGTGAGCTTGCGCTTCGCGCTCTCCGAATCGGTGCTGCTCGCCGCCTGGGGTTTTGCGCTTGGCGGCATCTATCTCGTGAGCGGCGAGGCCTGGCCGCAACTGGCCACCAGCGTTTTCACGCCGGCGCTCGCGCCGCGCCTGCCGCCCGAAGCGTATCTGTGGATCTTCCTGCCGCTGCTGCTGTTCCAGGCCGCGCTCAGTGTGAACGTGCGCGAGATGCTGGGCGACGCGGCGCCCATTCTGCTGCTCGCCGTGGTGGCCGTATTCGTGGCCACGGCGATGGTGGGCGGCGCGATTCGCCTCACCGGGCTCGGCCCGCTCACCGACGGTCTGCTGCTTGGCGCGATGATCGCGACCACGGACCCTTCGGCCGTGCTCGCCGTGTTCCGCGAAGTGGGCGCGCCCGAGCGTCTCGTGCGCCTCGTGGAAGGCGAGAGCCTGCTCAACGACGCGGCCGCCATCGCCATTGCGACGGTGCTGATCGCCGCCATCACCGGCGACACCGCGGCGGCCACGGGCGGCGCTGCGCTGCGCACGCTCGCCGTCGAGCTGCTCGGCGGACTCGCCGTGGGCGCGCTTGCCGGGCGTGCGTTCGCGTATCTGCTGCCGGCGCTCGGCGGCGAGGGCAAGGCCGAGATTTCGCTGAGCTTCGCGCTGCCGTATCCGCTCTATCTGTTCGCCGACCAAACGCTCCATGTCTCCGGTGTGGTCGCCGTGGTGGCCGCGGGCCTCGTGATCAGCGGTCTCGGACGCACGCGGCTTTCGCCCGTCAACTGGCAGCATCTGCAATTGATCTGGGAGCAAGTGGCGGCCATGGCGGGCGCGGCCATCTTTCTGCTCGCGGCCATGCAGATTCCCGCCACGTTGCGCGACGCGCATTGGCTCGACCTGGTCGCGCTCGCGGTCGTGGTGGTGACGGCGCTGGTGGCGCGGCTCGTCGTGGCGTTCGGCATGTTGCCGCTGTTGAGCCGCCTGAGGCTCACCGAGCCCGTGAGCGCCGCATACCAGCTCGTGATCGCATGGGGCGGGCTGCGCGGCGCGGTCACGCTCGTGCTTGCGCTCGGCCTCGCACACAACGGGGCCTTGCCCGAGACCACGCGCCGCTTCGTCGCCATTCTGGCCACGGGCTTCGTGCTCGTGAGCCTGATCGTCAACGGCTCGTCGCTCAAGCTGCTCATCAAGCGGCTCAAGCTCGACTTGCTCTCGCCGCAGGAAGAGGCGTTGCAGCAACAGGCGGTGCGGCTTTCCTCGATTGGCGTGTCCGAGCAGGTGCACGAGGCGGCGCGCACGTTCCGCATCCCCGCGTCGATCGCCGACGACGCCTGCAACACCTTCCGCCACAGCATCGACCTGAGCGGGACAGCGTTCGACATCGAGGCCGCGCTTTCCGAGCGCGAGCGTCTCGCCATCGGGCTCGTGACGCTGGCCACGAAGGAGCGCGATCTGATTCCGCAGTACGGCAGCGGCATCATCACGATTCGCAATCTCGACGCGATGATGCGTAACACCGATGCAATGATCGAAGCGTCGCGCGAAAGCGGGCGCATTGGCTACCAGCGCGCGGCGGCGAAGATACTCGCCGATACGCCGGGCCTGCGGGTCGCGCGCTTCGTGGCGCGCTGGCTACGCATCAACCAGCCGTATGCGGATGCGCTGGCCGATCGATTCGAACTCCTGATGTGTCGCCGCGTGGTGCTGCATCAACTGCTGGAATTCGCCGATACGAGCCTCACGCCGCTGCTGGGCGAGCGGCTGGCGAAGTTGCTGAGCACCATTCTCAGGGCGCGCATCGACAAGGCCGAGCGCGGACTGGACAACGTGCGCCAGTGCTTCGGCCATCACGGCGCGGACGTGCTCGAGCGCCGCATGATGCTGCTCTACGCGCTGCGCGAAGGACGGGCGCGCGTGGCGGCGATGTACGAGGACCGTTCGATTTCGAAGGAAATCTACGATTCGATCCGCCGCGAACTGGATGCGGCGTGGAAGCGGGCGGTGCCGCGCGCGCATCCGGATGTGCTGCTCGCGTACGGTGTGGATGCGCAGGCGGCGGGCGGCGGCGAGGCAAGCGCGCCCGTCTCCACTGCGGCACGCAGCGCGGACAGCAATAAAGCCGACACCGCCGCACAGCGGGACGCCGCGCCATGACCGAAATCGAGACCGCTCTGCTGGTGTTCGTGCTGCTGCTGGGCGGCACGGGGCTGGGCGTGCTGCTGCGGCCGCTGCTGCCCGAAGAGCATCGCAAGCACGAAACGGTGCAACTCGTACAACTGGTGCTCGGCATGCTCGTGACGTTCGCGGCGCTGGTGCTGAGTCTGCTCACGACGTCGGCGAAGAGCAGCTTCGACACGGCCACCAACGACATGCGCGCTTACGCGGGAGAACTGATCCAGCTCGATGGGAGCCTGCGCGACCTGGGTCCGGGCGCCGATGCCGCGCGCGTCGCGCTGCGCCGCTACACGGCGGCGGCGATCGCCTCCACGTGGCTGCAGGAAAAGCCGCCGCCCGGCAACGACTATCCGCGCGTGCCGGCCGCGAGCCACGACGAGATCGAGAGCGTGGAGCTGGGCGCGCTGCTCGATTCGGTCGGCCACCGGATTGCCGCCTTCGAGCCGCACGGCCGTTATCAGACCGCGCTCGAGGCGCGCCTCACCGACCTGTTCGCGCGCGTGCGCGACACGCGCTGGCGATTGATCGAAGAGGCGCATGGCAGTCTCTCCCGGCCGTTTTTCGTGATGCTCACGCTCTGGCTCGTGCTGATTTTCTTGATGTTCGGGCTGATCGCGCCGCATAACGCGCTGGCGCTCGTGATGATCGCGCTGGGGGCGGTGTCGATCTCGTCGTCGGTGTACGTGATCGTCGATCTCGATACGCCGTTTACGGGGCAGATCGTGATTCCGAGCGATGCCATGCGCGATGCGCTCTCGCATATGAATCGCCCGCTTGCGCCGCTGGTGCCATCGCCCCAATGAGCGAGCTGGCCGGGGTGCCTTGGCATGGCGCGCGGTGCGCTAGACTCGATCCTCCGTTGGAGCATGGAAAAGGAGGTGTCCGATGCTGCGCAAGACTCTCAACGCGTCGCGGCTGCAGGAGGAGGTGAAGCGCCGGATCCACCGGCTGCAGGAAGTCGTCGACGACGGCGTGAAGATCGGCGTGCCGCGCCCGCAGCGACAGACACCCGATCGCATGGGCTGCAACTGGACAATGCGCAATTTCGGCAACGCGGCGGGGTTCGAGGCGAGCGTCGCCGGCGTGCTCGCGCAGGTGCAGGCGGAGTACAACCTCGCGGCGCTCGAGGGGGAGGAGGGCGAGGTATCGCGCGCCCCGGTCGACGACCCGTTCGGTGGCGCGCAAGCGCCGGCAAGTGTCGATCCGTTCGGCGAGCCCGGGCGCGCGCCGGCAGCGAACCCGTTTGACGAGGCGAAGTCGTCGCGCTCTTCGAAAGCCGGCGCCGATCCGTTCGGGACGGCATCGGCGCCGAAGGAAAGCGCAAGCGAGGCGGCGCCGCGCAAGCGCCCGGCAAACCCGTTCGGCGACGATTGATATCGCTTCACGTTTGGCCGCATGACGCGCGGCGTCGCGCGGCGCGGCGCGGGTTACGCCTACGCCGCCGCGTACGCCCGCGCGTGGCGTTCAGCTTTCTTCAGCCGCCTTGCGCGGGCGGCGTGCGCGCGCCGTTGTCTTCTTCGGCGCCTTGGCTTGCTTCTTGCCGGGTTCGTGGTTCGCGTCGCTTTCGGGCGCGGGCGGCTCGGTCACGTCGCGCGGCTCCGCGTGAGCCTCCTGCGCCGCCGGCTGGGCAGCCTTCTTGCGTGCGGGGCTTTTGCGCGATGCGCTCTTGCGTGCGCGCCGCGGCGCTTCGGGGGCATCCGGCGCGGGATGGGGCTCGGCGGATGCGTCGGCGGCCGTGGGTTCGTGCGCGCCGTGCGGCGTTTGTCCGAAGAGCGGCATGTCGCCAACGGAGCCCGCTTCGTCGCGCTCATGCGCGCGCGTCTCGCCGGCCTCGGAGAAGAGGTCGCCGCTCGACATCGCGGCGCTTGTCTCGGACTCGCGGGTCGATTCGAATTCGAACGACACATGCGTCCCGGCGGCCGAATCAGCCGCTTCGGCCCCTTCGGCCGACTCCTGGGGCTCGCGCGCCTCGCTCGCGTTGCCCGCTTCGCGCGCCGGCTCGTGCCCATTCTCGCCCGCTGCGCCCGCACTTCGGCCACCGCGCCGGCCCTTGCGGCGCGAGCGCGATTCCTCCGCACGCGGGGCCGCGACTTCTTCCACCGGACCCGCGCTCGCCCCGCTCGCCGGCTGGCTCGTGCGCGTCACGTAGGTGCCCGACTTCTCGTCGCGGCCCACTTCCAGCAGGCCGCGCGCCTGCGCTTCTTCGAGCAGGTTGCCGAATGCGCGGAAGCCGTAGCGCGCCTCGTTGAAGTCGGGGCGGCGCCGCTTGATGGCGCTCTTGAGCACCGAGGCCCAGATCTTGCCGCTGTCGCCGCGTTCATAGCCGAGCGCGTCGAGCGTTTCCACGACTAGCGTGATGGCCTTGGACTTGCGCTCTTCGCCACGTTCCTCGCCGCGCTCCTCGGCCCCCTCGGCCGAAGCGCGCCGCTCGTCGCCGGCCTGGCGCTTCGCGTTCGCGCCGCTTTCGCCACGGGCCCTGGCGCGCTCCTTCTGCTCGCGCATGAGCTCGCGCACGAGGTCGTCGTAGAAGATGAACTCGTCGCAGTTCGCGACGAGCAGGTCCGAGGTGGAATGCTTCACGCCCACGCCAATCACTTTTTTGGCGTTCTCGCGCAGCTTGGAGACGAGCGGCGAAAAATCGGAGTCGCCGCTCACGATCACGAAGGTGTCCACGTGAGACTTCGTATAGCAGAGGTCGAGCGCGTCCACGACGAGGCGGATATCGGCGGAATTCTTGCCCGACTGGCGCACGTGCGGAATTTCGATGAGCTCGAAGCTCGCTTCGTGCATCGACGCCTTGAAGCCCTTGTAGCGCTCCCAGTCGCAATAGGCCTTCTTCACGACGATGCTGCCCTTGAGCAAGAGCCGCTCGAGCACGGGCTTGATATCGAAGCGGTCGATCTTCGCGTCGCGCACGCCGAGCGCGACGTTCTCGAAGTCGCAGAACACCGCCATGCTGACGTTTTCCTGGGGGGAGGCCATGTGATTCGTTCGTTCCATCTACAGTTCGAACGCACATGATAGCCCCTTGCCGCGACACGGGCGGAAAACGCAGGCATCGGCCGCGCGTGCGTTCATCGCGGCGCGCGCATGGCGCGCGGCCATGGGACAGTGCGGGTCGTTGTGCGCGCCACCATCGGTCATCTGGGCGATGCGCGTGTTCGAGCGGGAAATCAGCATCGCTTTTCACGTATTCGTCACATTGCGTGCCTGACTTGGTGCGTTGCGCGTCTGCGTTTGCCGGGCTTTTCACCGCGCAGCGGCGCCCGCGCCGATGCCTCAAGCGGGCCGCGTGACCGGCGGCGCGTAGCCGAGCAGGGCGCTCGCGGCAGCCGCTTCGCGGCGCAGCGCCTCGGCCACGGCGCCTGCGGGCGCGGCGTCGAAGCCACCGGTCGCGCCGAGCGCCGTGAGCACGGCGCAGGGTCTGCCGCTGTGATCGAAAAGCGGCACGGACACGGCGCTGATGCCCTTGAGATTCGTGTCCTTCACGCTCGCGCAGCCGTGCGTTCGCAGTTCGGCCTGCGCCGCGCGACGCAAGGCGTCGACCGGGTCGCGGGCCGGGCCGTCCGCTTCGAGCAGCGCGCGCAGCGCGGCTGGCGCATGCGCGAACTCGTCCTGCGCCAGCGCGAGCACGCGCGAGTCGTCGAGCAGCCCGAGCAGGACGCGGCCCGTGGACGACCACAGGAGCGACATCACCGACCCCACGCGCACGTTCACCGTGACCGGCAAGCCGGGCTCCTCGAAGCGTACGATCGTGGGGCCCATGTTGCCCATCACGGCGACGAACGAGGTCACCTCCAGCGCCTCGCGCAGGCGCACGAGCGCGGATTCGGCGGCGCGCACGGGATCGGCCTGACGCATGGCGGCCACGCCGATCATCATGGCTTCGGCGCCCAGCAGATACTGCTGGGTCGCGCTGTCCTGCACGACGAGCCCTTCCTCGACGAGACTCGCCAGATAGCGGTGCACCTTGGCGGGGCTTTCGCCCACATGGCCCGCGAGACCCGAAAGGCTCGCCCGCCCGCCAAGCCGCGCGAGGCCCTTGAGCACAGCCATGCCGGTTTGCGCGGACTGTACGCGCTGGCGGCGCTCGCGTGTCGCGGCGGGGCCGGGCGCGGTGGACGCGGTGGGCGAGGCGGATGCGGCGGATGCGGCAGGGCGCGGGCGGGAGGGTTTCTTGCTCGCCATGCCGGGCGCGGCGGCTGGTGCGGATATCGCGGATGGGGTCTTTTTAATCATTGGGCGATCCTGGTGGGGCCGGCCCGCCCTGCGCGCGACGGCATGCGTGGAGGTTAACCCCTATCTTTGCATTACGCAATGCGTACTAGAGTTACGCAAAACGATGCGAGCGCAAAAATGCAGGAGGCGGCACCATGAACCAGACACCCGGCGAGACCACTGCGCAGCCCCCGGCCCACGGACCGCAAGATGCGGCGGCGGCCGGGCGTTGCCCGTTTTCAGGCGATTCCCGCGCTTCCCACGGTTCGCGCGCCGGCCAGGCGGCACAAGCGGCACAAGCGGCACAGGACGCCGCGCGCTGCCCGGCGAGCGCGAACGCGGCGGGTTTCGATCCGTTCAGCGACGCGTACCAGCAAGACCCGCCGGAGTACGTGCGCTGGGCGCGCGAGCAGGAGCCCGTGTTCCATAGCCCGCAACTGGGCTACTGGGTGGTCACGCGCTACGACGACATCAAGGCGATCTTCCGCGATAACCTCACGTTCTCGCCTGCCATCGCGCTCGAAAAGATCACGCCCACGGGGCCCGAAGCCAACGCGGTGCTGGAGTCGTACGGCTATGCCATGAACCGCACGCTCGTCAATGAAGACGAGCCCGCGCACATGCCGCGCCGCCGCGCGCTGATGGAGCCGTTCACGCCCGAGCATCTGCGGCGTCACGAACCCATGGTGCGGCGCCTCGCGCGCGAATACGTCGACCGTTTCATCGACACGGGCCGCGCCGATCTCGTCGACGAGATGCTTTGGGAAGTGCCGCTCACGGTGGCGCTGCATTTTCTCGGCGTGCCCGAGGAAGACATGGACATGCTGCGCCGCTATTCGATCGCGCACACGGTCAACACGTGGGGGCGCCCGCGCCCCGAAGAGCAGGTGGCGGTGGCGCACGCGGTGGGCAACTTCTGGCAGTTCGCGGGCAAGGTGCTCGAGAAAATGCGCCAGAATCCCGAGGGCCCCGGCTGGATGCAATACGGCATCCGCAAGCAGCAGGCGCATCCCGAAGTCGTCACGGACTCCTATCTGCATTCGATGATGATGGCGGGCATCGTGGCCGCGCACGAGACCACGGCGAACGCCACTGCCAACGCGATGAAGCTGCTGCTCCAGCATCCGCGCGCGTGGCGCGAGCTCTGCGAAGACCCGAGCCTGATTCCGAACGCGGTGGAGGAGTGCCTGCGCCACAACGGCTCGATTGCGGCATGGCGGCGGCTTGCGACGAAGGACGTGCGGATCGGCGGCATCGACATTCCCGCGGGCTCGAAGCTGCTGATCGTGACGTCGTCGGCGAATCACGACGAGCGCCATTTCGCCGATGCCGACCTGTTCGACATCCGCCGCGACAATGCGAGCGACCACGTCACGTTCGGCTATGGCGCGCACCAGTGCATGGGCAAGAATCTCGCGCGCATGGAGATGCAGATATTCCTGGAGGAGTTCACGCGGCGTCTGCCGCACATGCGGCTTGCCGAGCAGCAGTTTACCTACGTGCCCAATACTTCGTTTCGGGGTCCGGAGCATCTCTGGGTGGAGTGGGATCCGGCGCACAACCCCGAGCGCGTGAATCCCGCGCTGGGCGTACGCGTGCCGGTGCCGGTTCGTCTCGGCGAACCGTCGTCGCATGCGCTGAGCCGCCCCGTGGTGGTCGAGCGCGTGCAGGCCGTAGCGCAGGGCATCGTGCGGCTGCGTCTTGCCGCGCCCGATGGCGCGACGCTGCCGCGCTGGGCGCCCGGCGCGCATATCGACGTGGAATGCGGCGCATATGGCCAGGGCGGCGAGGCTGCGCTGTCACGTCAGTATTCGCTGTGCGGCGATCCCGCGGATACGGGCGCGTTCGAAATCGCGGTGTTGCGCGAAGATCCAGGCCGTGGCGGTTCCGCGTGGATTCACGACGCGCTGCGCGAAGGCATGCGCCTGAGAATCCGCGGGCCGCGCAATCACTTCCGGCTCGACGAGACGCGCGAGGCGGGGCAGCGGGCCATTTTCATCGCGGGCGGCATCGGCATCACGCCGATCAGCGCGATGGCGCGCCGCGCGCGCGAACTCGGCATCGATTACGAACTGCATTACAGCGGCCGCTCGCGCCGGACCATGGCGTTCGTCGAAGAACTCGCGCAATTGCACGGCGCACGGCTGCGCCTTTACGTCTCCGATGAAGGCGCGCGCAACGACTTCGGCGCGCTGCGGGTGGACGGGCATACGCGCGTCTATGCCTGCGGCCCGGCCCGCATGCTCGATGCGCTCGAGACCGCGAGCGCCGCGTGGCCCGAAGACGCGCTGCGGATGGAGCACTTCGCCGCGAGCGCGGGCAAGCTCGATCCGGCGAACGAGCACGCGTTCGAAGTCGAGCTCAAGGATTCGGGTATGGTGCTCGAAGTGGGCGCGGATCAGACCGTGCTCGACGCCCTGCGTCGCGCGAACATCGACGTGCAGAGCGACTGCGAGGAAGGCCTGTGCGGCTCGTGCGAGGTGCGCGTGCTGGCGGGCGAGATCGATCACCGCGACGTGGTGCTCACGCGCGCCGAGCGCGAGGCGCAGACGCGCATGATGACCTGCTGCTCGCGCGCGAAGGGCAAACGGCTGATACTCGAGCTATAAAAGAACGGCGTCGTGCAGGCGCGAGCGCGCTGGGCCGGAGCGCGAACATTACGTTTTGCCGACGATTCGACGATCCGACGATCCGACGATCCGACGGCCGCGAACGCGGCTCGCGGCGCGAATATATCGGGGCTAGTGCCGACTTTCGGCCAGACGAATGCCGGCTTCTTTGAAAACGAATTGTTGGCTGCGCGCCGCTCCACCACACTGGGAACTGTCGCGAGGCGGCGCGTGCACACGCGCCGTACGGGAAACGAGGGAGCCAGGACAGGAGGCGAAGGTGGTGACAGGGGTGGCGCGGGCGGCGCGCAAGATCAGCGACATCGCGCGGCACTGGGCGCAGGCGGCGCCCGAGGCCACGGCGATACGCGAAGAGGGCCGCGAGATCGGCTTTGGCGAACTGTGGCACAACGTGGAGGCGGCGCAGCGTTTCTTGCGCGCGCAGGGCGTGGACACCGGCGACCGCGTGATGGTCGTCGCCGAGAACTGTTCGGCCGTCATCACGCTGCTGTTCGCGCTTTCGGAAATCGGCGCGTGGCCGGCCGTCATCAATGCGCGCCTCTCGGAGCGCGAGATCGAGACGATCCGCGCGCATTGCGGTCCGCGCCTGATGCTCTTCACGCATGCGGCTTCGCCCGACGCGCTGCGCCATGGCGTGCGCCAGCGCGCCAAAGAGATCGCGCCCGAGGGGCTCGGCCCGCTGATGATGGCGGACCCCGACCCGGCGGCCGTGCGCGAACCCGCAGCGCTCGCCAACGAAGTGGCGCTCCTCATCTACACCTCGGGCACGACGGGCCAGCCCAAGGGCGTGATGGCCACGCATCGCGGGTTGCTGCATTTCGCGCGCGTGTCCGCGACTTCACGCGACATGACCCCCGCCGACTGCGCCTATGCGGTCATGCCGATGTCGCATATCTTCGGCCTCGGCACGTTGCTGCTGGCCACCTTCGAAGCCGGCGCGAGCCTGTATCTGGCCGCGCGCTTTTCGGCCGAAGAGGTGGTGAAGGCGTTGCGCGCTTCGGAAATCTCCATCCTGCAGGGCGTGCCCACGATGTTCACGCGCATTGTCGCGTGGGTGCGCGAGCACGGCGGCGCGGTGCAGGCGCCGCGCCTGCGCTATCTCTACACGGGCGGCGGTCCGCTCGATCCCACCTTGAAGCAGCAGGTGGAAGCGCTCTTCGGCATGCCGCTGCATCACGGCTACGGCATGACCGAATACGCGGGCTCGCTCTTCATCACGCGCATGGACCGGCCGCGCAGGGACACGTCCTCGGGCGAGATCGTCGAAGGCGCGGAACTGCGCATCGTGGGGCCGGACGGCCGCGAGGTCGAGCAGGGCGAGGCGGGCGAATTGTGGGTGCGCGGCCCGGGCGTGATGCACGGCTACTATCGCGCGAGCGCGCTCACGGCCGAAGCGATCGACGCCGATGGCTGGCTCAAGACCGGCGACCTCGGGCGGCTCGAAGCCGACGGCGCGCTCTTCATCGTGGGCCGCTCGAAGGATCTCATCATCCGCTCGGGCTTCAACGTCTACCCGATCGAAGTGGAGTCGGTCATCAACACCTACGACGCGGTGCGCCTTTCCGCCGTGGTGGGACGCACCGACGCCGAGGGCAACGAAGAGGTCGTGGCCTTCGTGGAGCCGAAGGAAGGCGCGACGCTCGACATCGAGGCGCTGCAGCGCTATATCGGCGAGCGGCTCTCGCCCTACAAGCGGCCCGCGCAGATCGTGCCCATCGACATGATTCCCACCACCGCGAGCGGCAAGCTGCAAAAGCAGCCGCTGCGCGAGCTCGCGGCGCGCCGCCGTTAGCGTGCCGCTGTGCCGGTTCGATGCGCCGCGCCGCTGCCAGGCGCGGCGCCTGCGCCAATCTCTCCTAAGGAATGCCAATAATGATTCGCGACCAGGAAACGATGAACGTGTTGCTCGATAACGTCGCGCGCTTCGTGCGCGAGCGGCTCGTGCCGAACGAAGAGCGCGTGGCGGAAACCGACGAGATTCCCGCCGCTATCGTCGACGACATGAAAGCGATGGGCCTCTTCGGTCTCACCATACCGGAAGCCTACGGCGGGCTCGATCTGACGATGGAAGAGGAAGTGCTCGTGATGTTCGAGCTCGGCAAGACTTCGCCTGCGTTTCGCTCGATCATCGGCACGACGGTGGGCATCGGCTCGCAAGGCATCGTGATCGATGGCACCGAGGCGCAAAAGGCCACGTGGCTGCCGAAGCTCGCGACGGGCGAGGTCATCGCGAGCTTCGCGCTCACGGAACCGGGCTCGGGCTCCGATGCGGCATCGCTGAAAACGCGCGCCGAGCGCCGCGGCGATCACTACGTCGTGAACGGCACCAAGCGCTTCATCACGAATGCGCCGCAGGCCGGCATGTTCACGCTGATGGCGCGCACCAATCCCGACGAGCCGCGCGCGGGCGGCATCACGGCTTTCATCGTCGATGCGAAGACGCCCGGCATCAGCTTCGGCAAGCGCGACCGCAAGATGGGCCAGAAGGGCGCGCATACCTGCGATGTGATCTTCGAAGACGTCGAGGTGCCGGCGGAAAACATCATTGGCGGCAAGGAGGGCGTGGGCTTCAAGACCGCCATGAAAGTGCTCGACAAGGGCCGCATTCATATCGCGGCGATCTGCGTGGCGGTGGCGCAGCGCATGCTCGACGACGCCCTGCGCTACGCGATGGAGCGCGAGCAGTTCGGCCAGCCGATCGGCGAATTTCAGCTCGTGCAGGCCATGCTCGCGGACAGCCAGGCCGAGCTGTACGCCGCGCGCTGCATGGTGCTCGACGCGGCGCGCCGCCGCGACGAAGGCAAGAGCGTGAGCACCGAGGCCGCTTGCGCGAAGCTGTTCGCCTCGGAGATGTGCGGTCGCGTGGCCGACCGCGCGGTGCAGATCTTTGGCGGCGCGGGTTATATGGCCGAGTACGGCATCGAGCGCTTCTATCGCGACGTGCGCCTGTTCCGCATCTACGAAGGCACGAGCCAGATCCAGCAGATCGTCATCGCGCGCAACATGATGCGCGACGCGCAAGCGCTTTGATTCGCGCAGCCGGCGGCGCAGCGTGCGCCGCCGCTCTTTGATGGATTCAGCCCTGAAATAGCGGGCTAAGAGACACACTCATTCGAGCCGGCCGATGCCGTCGGCCACCAGCAGATCGACCAGCTTGCGCGCGAACAGCGGCAGCGCTTCGCGATCGGCCACGCAGACTTGCAGCTTGCGCACGGCCCACTCGTTGGTGAGCGGCACGATCTTGAGCGCCATGGTCTGCGCGTGGCGGCGCGCGGTGCCCTCGGGCAGCACGCCAATGCCGATGTTCGCCTCGATCATGCGGCAGGCGGCCTCGAAGTTGCTGACCTGAATGCGCCAGCGAATCGTGCGTTGCAGATCCGAGGAAGCACGCTTGAGAAAGGCATAGATCGCGCTTTCGTCGGGTGGGCCCACGAAGTCGTAGTCGAGCGTCTGGGCGAAGTCGATCTCGCTCTCCTGCGCGAGCGGGTGCGAGAGCGCCGCCGCGAGCACGAGACGGTCGCGCCGGTAGGGCATGACTTCGAGTCCCTCCGTCCGCACGTCGCCGGCCACGATGCCGATGTCGATGGTGCCGTCCTGCACGGCGCGCACGATGTCGGGGCTCAGCCGCTCGTGGATATCGACGTAGACGTCCGGGTGATTGATGAGATAGGTGCGCAGCACGGCGGGCAGGAACTCGCTCATGGCCGTGGTGTTCGCGAACACGCGCACGTGGCCCTTCACGCCCTGCGAGTATTCCTGCAGGTCGCCCCTCAGTTGCTCCAGTTGCTTGAGCACGCGCCGCGCGTGCGCGAGCAGCGTCTCGCCGGGCGCCGTGAGCGTCACGCCCTGGCTCGTGCGCGAAAGGAGCTTGACGCCCACCTGCTCTTCGAGATTCTTGATGCGCGTGCTGGCCGCGGGCAGCGAAAGATGCGCGCGTTCGGCGCCGCGCGTGAGGCTGCTGGCCTCCGCCACGTGCGTGAAGAGCTTCAGGTCGACAAGATCGAAATGCATGGTTTCGCCCGGTGATGCTGCAGTGCCTCAGTGTCCCAGGGACTACCGCCGCGGATCTCAACGTTCGTTCGAACGACAGGGTGCGAGCGGCAAGATTCCACGGACCTTGCGCATTATTACGTCGCAGCGCAGCATGCGCCATTAGCGGAATTACGGGTTAATCCTGGACGAATCGGGCATTCGGCATATCCAAATTGTGCCCGCGCGCGTGTTGCGTCAAGCTGAAAACAGGACAAACGCCGCGCGCCATTGCGAGACGGCACGACAGATCCATTTGAACAGATACCCGTGCGACGCGGGCCGGAGGAGCGCGAAAGATGACGGCGCAACGAATGCTGGAAGGCAAAGTGGTGGTGGTGACGGGCTCGGGCGGTGGCATCGGCCGCGACATCGCGCTGGCGATGGCGCGCCAGGGCGCGAAGATCGTGGTCAACGACGTGGGCGCATCGCTCGCCGGCGAGGGCCATAACGACGGCCCCGCGCAGGCCGTGGTGAACGAGATCGCGGCGTTCGACGGCCAGGCCACGGCCAGCACGGACAGCGTGGCCGACGCAGCAGGCGCCGCGCGCATCGTGCAAAACGCGCTCGACGTGTTCGGGCGCATCGACTGCGTGGTGAACAACGCCGGCATTCTGCGCGACCGCTTCTTTCACAAGATGAGCGAGGAAGAATTCGACGCGGTGGTCAAGGTGCACCTGTACGGCTCGTACTACGTCTCGCGCGCCGCCGCCGATCACTTCAAGGCGCAGCGTGGCGGCGCCTTCGTGCACATGACCTCGACCTCGGGCCTGATCGGCAATCTCGCGCAGGCCAACTACAGCGCCGCGAAGCTCGGTATCGCAGGACTTTCGAAGTCCATTGCGCTCGACCTGCAGAAATTCGGAGTGCGATCGAACTGCATCGCGCCGTTCGCCTGGAGCCGCATGATCGACTCGATCAAGATCGATTCGCCGGAGCAGGAGGCGCGGGTCGAAAAGATCAAGCAGATGACGCCCGCCAAGATCGCGCCGCTCGCGGTGTTCCTCGCGAGCGAGCAGGCCGCCGACGTCACGGGGCAGATTTTCGCGGTGCGCAACAACGAGATCTTCCTGATGAGCCAGCCGCGTCCCGTGCGCTCGGTACATCGCGGCGAAGGCTGGACGCCCGAAACGATTGCGCAACACGCCATGCCCGCGCTGCGCGGCTCGTTCCACGCGCTCGACGTCTCTGCCGACGTCTTCAGCTGGGATCCGGTCTGATGTCGCGCGCCGCGCGTGTCGTCGGGGCGGATGCGCTCGAACCCGCGCATGCAACACGAGGACGGCGGCAGGGTATCGCCGTCCACCATCGACGACGGAGGAGACATGCGCGATCTGCCCGATTCGCTCAATCTGCAACTCGAACGCCTTGCTGCGCATCCGTTCCATGCGGGACGGCTGCCGCGCAGCGTGGCCAGTACCGCCGAGTTCGCCGAACGCGTGCCGCTCATGTCGCGCGCGCAGCTTGTCGCCGAAATGGGCAAGCCCGGCTACGGCGCGTTCGCGCCGTCGGTGCCACCCGTGCGCGTGCATCTCACGCCCATGGGCGCCGCGCTCGTGCCTATTCTGCACAGCGCCGCCGATCTGCGCGCCATCGAAGCGGCATGCGGCCAACATCTCGACGCCTGCGGCATCGGCCCGGGCGATGTCTGCATGGTCACGTTCGGCTATCACCTGTTCGTCGCGGGATTGTTTTACCAGAGCCAGATGGAAGCGCGCGGCGTTGCGTGCATCCCGCACGGCCCCGGCGAAACGGAGCGCGCCGCGCAGGTGGCGCGCCAGTGCGGCGTGACGGTGCTCGCGGGCAATCCCACGCACGCGCTCAAGCTGATCGAAGCGGGCTGCCCCGTGCCGCGGGTGTTTTTTGCGGGCGGCGAGCCCTTCAGCGGCAATGAGGCGCTTTATGCGCGCGTACGGGCCGCGATGCCGGGCACGCTGCTCATCGACAGTTATTCGTTGTCCGAATGTCTGCCGGTCGCGCGCACGTTTCCGGGCGGCACGGGCGTACATGTGTTCGACGAACTGCTCTATGCCGAGGTGATCGACCCGGATACGCTCGCGCCGCTGCCCGAAGGCGAGCGCGGCGAACTCGTGCTCACGCATTTGAAGAAGGATCTGCAGCCGCTCGTGCGCTACCGCACCGGCGACCTCGCCGTGCTCGAACGCACGGCAAGCGTGCATGGCCGTACGGTGTCGCTGCCGCGCGTGGTGTTCGGGCGCGTCGATTCGATGGTGAAGATCAAGGGCGTGAAGGTGTATCCGTCCGAGATCAAGAGCGTGCTGCTCGGCGTTGCCGGCGCCACGGGCGCATACCGGCTCGTGCTCGGCGCAAAGGCGCACGGCGGCGACCATCTCACGCTGCTCGTCGAAGGAACGCCCACCGATCTGGACGCCATCGCCGAACGCTTCAAGCGCCAGACGCTGATTCACGCGGACGCCATCGAGGTCGTCGCGAAACTCGATGGCACGGCGCTGGTGCAGGACAAGAGGAGAGAGGCAGCATGAACGCACAAGCAACTCAGGCGCCTTGGCGCTACGTCGTGGGCGACCATAACTACGCCGATTTTTCGACATCGGTTTCGCCCGCCATCGAGCGCGCCGTGGCCGAAGGGATCGCACCGCCCACAGTACTCCTGAACGTCTTCAATGGTGACAGCATCACCGTGGGCGTGAACGAAGATCCCAACCAGGTGCTCGACCTGCCGTTTTGCCGCAGCAACGACGTGCTCGCACGGCGGCGCGTGAGCAGCGGCGGGGCGATCTACGCGGGTAGCGGCTCGGCCTTTCTCGCGCTGTATCTGCCGGTCGATCTGCCGGGCGTGCCCGATACGGCGGCGGCTGCGTTTCCGGCGATCCTCGGGCATGTGGCGCAGGCGCTGCGCGAAGTGTTCGGGCTCGCCGCGTCGTACCGGCCGCTCAACGACGTCGAGATCGATGGCCGCAAGCTGGTTGCCACCTCGATGAAGATCGAGAGCGGCGTGCTCACGTTCCGCATCCTGCTGAACGTGAAGGCGATCGACACGACGATCGCGGCGCGCGCCATGCCGATGGCGCCCGAAAAGGTGAAGGACAAGAAGCTCAAGGATCTCGGCTCGCGCTACACGTATCTGGAGCAGGAGCTGGGCCGCGCGGTGAGCGAGACGGAGTTGCGCGCGTGGGTTCAGGCATGCGTGCGCCTCGCGTTCGGCGACATCGCGCTCGCGGCCGGCGAGCTGGGCGAAGCGGAGCGCGCCTACGCGCTGCAATACGCGAGCGAACTCGTCGACGATGCGTGGTTCCACGAAAAGAGCGAAGCGACGCGCTATGGGCCGATTACGCAGGCCGGCGACCGCGTCGTGCGGGGCCGCGAGAAGGCGCCGGCGGGGCTGATCTGGCTGAGCCTGCTGGTGCGCGACGGCGTGGTGCAGCGCGCGATCGTGAATGGCGACTGGCATCCGCGGCCGCTGCGCTCGGTGGCCTGGCTCGAAGACGGCTTCGCGGGCCTGGCGGCCACGCGCGAAGCGTGCGGCGCGCATGTCGAAGCGTTCCTCGCTCGCGCGGACGTCGAGTTCGCCGGCGTCGAGCCCGCGCATCTGCTCACCGCACTCGACAAGGCGCTCGCCGAACTCGCTCACGCACAGGGAGCGGCCGCATGACCGACTCGACCCTGCTGGTCACGATCGAGGATGGCGTCGCCACGCTGTGCTTCAACCGTCCCGAAGCGAAGAACGCGATGAACGCGGCCATGCGTGCGGAGCTTCACGACGCGGTCGTGCGTATCCGCGCCGAGCGCAGCGTGCGCGCCGTGGTGCTGCGTGGCGCAGGCAACGACTTCTGTTCGGGCGGCGACGTGCGCGGCATGCAGGTGGCGAACGCTCAGGCCGGGCGCGAGCGCATCGACGATCTGCATGGCTGGGTAAGCATGCTGATCGACCTCGATCGCCCCGTGATCGCCGCGGTGGATGGCGTGTGCTACGGCGCGGGCTTCAGCTTTGCCCTCGCCGCCGATTTCGTGGTCGCGAGCACGCGGGCGCGCTTTTGCATGCCGTTCATGAAGGTGGGTCTCGTACCCGACTGCGGCGCGTTCTATACGCTGCCGCGCGTGGTGGGCCTCGCGCGTGCGAAAGATCTCGTGTTCACCGCACGCGAGATTGGCGCGGTGGAGGCGCAGGCGATGGGCGCCGTGCTCGAAGTCGTCGAGCCGGACCAACTGCGCATGCGCGCGGCGCAGGTCGCGGCGAGCCTCGCTGCGGCGTCGCCGGTTGCCTTCGGCCTCGCCAAGCGCGCGCTCAATCAGTCGCTCGGCAGCGACTTGCGCGCGATGCTGGAAATCGAGGCCGCGGCGCAGGGCATTGCGTTCACGACCGAATACCACCAGGAAGCCGTGCGGCGCTTTCGCGAGAAGACGGAGCCGCTCTTCAAGTGGCCCGCGTGCGCAGCTTGATTTTCATTTCGTATTCCAAAGTTATTTTCCTGAAGTACGACCATGACGATCGATTACCACACCCTGCGCAACTGGCCGTTCGAGGACATCGAGCAGACCTACACGGCGCGCGACGCGATGTTCTACAGCCTCGCCGTGGGCTACGGCGCGGATCCCGTCGATCCCGACGACCTCGCATTTGTCTACGAGAAGGCATTGCGCGTGCCGCCGACCTTCGCGGTCGTGCTCGGTTTTCCCGGTTTCTGGGCGCGCGATCCGCAGAGCGGCATCGACTGGGTGCGTTTGCTGCATGGCGAGCAGGGCATCGAGATCCACAAGCCGCTGCCGAGCGAAGCCACGGTGATTGGCCGTTCGCGCATCACGCGCGTGGTCGACAAGGGCGAGGGCAAGGGTGCGTTGCTCGAAATTCAGCGTAGCATTACCGACAAGGCCACCGGCGAGCGCTACGCCACCCTCACGCAGCTCACGTTTTGCCGCGGCGACGGTGGCTTCAGCGCGAGCGGCGGCCCGAGCGACGAGCCGCCGGCCGCGCCGCCCGCGGTGCCCGAACGCGCGCCCGATCATGTTTGTACGTTGCCGACGCGGCCGGAGACGGCCCTGCTCTACCGCCTGTGCGGCGACGACAACGCTTTGCATGCGGACCCGCAGGTCGCGCGCGCGGCCGGCTTCGAGCGGCCCATCCTGCACGGCCTCGCCACATGGGCAGTGGCCGCGCACGCGGTGCTCAAGACGCTGTGCGCGAGCGACCCGGCGCGGCTCGCGCGCTTTCACGCGCGTTTCACCGCGCCGGTCTATCCGGGCGAGACGCTCCGCACGGAAATCTGGCGCGACGGCCATGCCGTGCGCTTTCGCGCGCGCGTGGCCGAACGCGACGTCGTGGTGCTCAACAACGGCACCGCGACGCTGCGCTGAATGCCGCCATTCTCATCGTCGAAACCGAACACGAACACGAAGGAACTGCTGTCATGGCCCGTCAACCGAAACCGCTGGTGCGCTCCGATATCGCGTACAGCACCCCCGATCGCATCGTCGTGCGCGGCAAGAGCCTGCCCGATGAAGTGCTCGGCCACATGAATCTCGGCGACTTCGCGTTTCTGCAGCTCACTGGCAAGACCGCCACGCCGCAGCAGTCCGCGATGTTCAACGCCATCGTCATCACGCTCGTCGAGCACGGCATGACGCCCAGCGCGATTGCCGCGCGCATGACGTATGCCGGCGCGCCCGAGTCGCTGCAGGCGGCCGTGGCGGCGGGGCTGTGCGGGCTCGGCTCGGTGTTCGTCGGCAGCATGGAAGGGGCATGTCGTATGCTCTCCGAAGCATTGCCCTACGGGTCCTCCTGCGACGACCTCGAAAAGCTCGCGGTGGATACGGTGGCCGCATGGCGGGCTCGCGGCACGCCGATTCCGGGCCTCGGCCATCCGCTGCACAAGCCCATCGATCCGCGCACGCCGCGCCTGTTCGAACTCGCGGCGCAAAATGGCCTCGCGGGCGATTACGTGAAGCTCATGCAATTGATCGGCGCCGAGGCGGAGCGCGTCTCGGGCAAGCCGTTGCCGACCAATGCCACGGGCGCCGTCGGCGCGATCTGTTGCGAGTTCGGCTTCCCGTGGCGCATCGTGCGCGGCTTTGGCGTGATGGCGCGCGCGATCGGGCTCGTCGGGCACCTGCTCGAGGAAGGCGAGCGGCCCATGTCGTTCGAACTGTGGCAACGTGTGGAGGACGAGGCGTCGGCGCATCTGCGCGGCGAGGCCTGATCCCATTGATTTATTGAAGTCGTGGAGGATTGCAGTGTCTCAATCAGAATCGGAACTCTCGCAAACATTGCCGCTCGAGGCGTGGCTCGACAAGACCGAAACGCTCAGCGACGAGATCACGTCGTTCCCGTTGCGCGCGCTCGCGGCGACGCTCGATCGCGATGCCCCCGGCGACGCCGTGCCGCCGCTGTGGCACTGGCTCTATTTCCTGCCGGTGGCGCCGCTCGCGCAGGTGGGCGCGGACGGCCATCCGAAGCGCGGCGGCTTTCTGCCGCCCGTCGCGCTGCCGCGCCGCATGTGGGCGGGCGGCCGCCTCACGTTCCATGCGCCGCTGCGCGCGGGCGAGACGGCGCAGCGCACCTCGACCATTGCCAATATCGAAGACAAGACCGGGCGCAGCGGGCGGCTCGTGTTCGTGACGGTGCAGCATCGCTACGAAGCACAGGGCGCGCTGCGCATCGAGGAAGAGCACGACATCGTTTATCGCGACGTTCCGCAACCCGGCGCGAGCGCGCCGAAGCCCATCGTCGCACCGGCGGGCAATACGTGGTCGCGCACGCTCGTAGCCGATCCGGTCATGTTGTTTCGCTATTCGGCGCTGACCTTCAACGGTCATCGCATTCACTACGATTTCCCGTATGTCACGCAGGAAGAGGGCTATCCGGGACTCATCGTGCACGGGCCGCTGATTGCCACGCTCTTGCTCGATCTCGTGCATCGCGAACGTCCCGATGCGCGCGTCGCGTCCTTCGCGTTTCGCGCCGTGCGCCCCACCTTCGGCGGCAATGCGTTCACGCTGTGCGGCAAGCCGGCCGAAGACGGCCGCTCGGTCGAACTCTGGGCCAAGGACCACGAAGGCTATCTGACGATGCAGGCCACTGCCACATTCGCCTGAGCCGCGCACTCGCATGCGAATCGAGCACAACGCGCTCACACAGCCACAAAACACAGTCACAAACGCAGCCATGAATCCATCGATGACAGACCACCCCAGCCGCACGCTTGCCGCCTTTGCCGCCACGCTCGACTTCCACGCCATTCCCGCGCAGGTGGTCGAGCGCACCGTCAACCTCTATGTGGATTGGCTCGGCTCCGCGCTTGGCGGCAAGGGTGCGCGCCCGGTCGAGACCATCGCGCGTTTCGCGCGCGCGGCACGCGGGGCGCAGAGTCGCGAGGACGCCTGTGACGTCGTGATCGACCGCAGCCGCAGCACCCCGTATTTCGCGGCGATGACGAACGCCGCCGCCTCGCACTTCGTCGAGCAGGACGACGTGCACAACGGCTCCGTGCTCCATCCCGCGACCGTGGTGTTTCCCGTCACGCTTGCGCTCGCGCAGGCGCTCGGCGCTTCGGGGCGCGAGTTCATCGCGGCTTCGGTGGCGGGCTACGAAGTCGGCATCCGCGTCGGCGAATTCATGGGACGTTCGCACTACAAAGTATTCCATACGACCGGCACCGTCGGCACGATTGCGGCTGCGGCGGCGGCAGGGCGCCTCTTGAAGCTCACGCCCGAGCAGATGCTCGACGCGTTCGGCTCGGCGGGCACGCAGGCGAGCGGCCTGTGGGAGTTTCTGCGCGACGCGGCCGATTCCAAGCAGTTGCACACGGCCATGGCTGCCGCCAACGGGCTGATGGCGGCCCAGCTTGCCGCAGACGGTTTTCGCGGCGCGCAGCGCATTCTCGAAGGCGCGCAGGGCATGGCCGCGGGCATGTCGAGCGACGCCGACCCGGCGAAGCTGGTCGACCGTCTCGGCGAGCGTTGGGCGAGCGTCGAGACCTCGTTCAAATATCACGCCGCTTGCCGCCACACGCATCCGGCCGCCGATGCCTTGCTCGCCGCGATGGCCGAGCACCGGCTCGTACCCGACGATATCGCCGCCGTGACCGCGCATGTGCATCAGGGCGCCATCGACGTGCTGGGCAGCGTGACGGCGCCCAGCACGGTTCATCAGGCGAAGTTCAACATGGGCACGGTGCTGGGCTTGTGCGCGTATCGCGGCTACGCGGGCGTGAACGAGTTCGAGCACGGCTACAGCGAAGCGCGCATTGCGGCGTTCCGCGAGCGCGTGACGATGGCGCTCGACGAGGAAGTGGACCGCGCGTATCCGGCGCGCTGGATCGGCAAGGTCACCGTGACCACGCGCGACGGCCGTACGCTGCACGCGCGCGTGGACGAGCCTAAGGGCGACCCCGGCAACACGCTGTCGCGCGAGGAGCTGACGACGAAATTCGTGCGTCTTGCGGCGTTTTCGCAGGCGGCGAACGAAACGCAGGCGCGCGCGCTGCTGAACGACGCCTGGCGCATAGCCGATGCCGAGCGCGTGGGCGCGCTCTTCGCAAGCCCCGCGGCGGCGCGTTAGCGGGTCTGCGCCGCGGGCTTCCTGCGCACGAAGCGCAGCGCGAAGCGCGCGAGCTTCGGCATGGTCCGCGGGCGCAGCAGGCGCGTGTCGTAGCCCGCGAAGCGCCGGTCGTTTTCCTCGAGGCACAGGCGCATGAGATCCGGCACGCCGATGTCCACGTCCGAGACCGACTGCGCGCCGGTCACCGTGAAGTTGTGGTCCTGCTCATGCGCGTTGCCCTCGGCATCCATCGTGCGTGCGAGGCCAATGCGCTCCCAGACCAGAAACGCCCACACGCACGCCACTCTCAGCTCGAAGCGCGCGCGCCGCCACCAGGAAAGCCGTGCGCGGTGCCACGCCACCCAGTTCGCGAACAGCAGGATATGGCGGCACTCCTCCTGCATCACCGGCTCGAACGTGTCGACGAGCTCGGGCGGAAAGAGCCTCGAGCGCTTCGCGACCTCGAAGAGACCGAACGCGAAGAAGCTGTCCACGCACTCGCTGTAGCCTGTCACGAGGTAGGCCCATTCGGCGTCCTTGGGATACACATAGGGCGGCTCGCTCGCGAGCTCGATGCCATAGGCCCGCACCAGTCGCGCAAGCACTTCCTTATGGCGGTTTTCTTCCCAGGCGTTGAGCGCGAGCGCGGCGCGCATGTCGGGCTCGTCGACCGTCGCGGCATAGGCCGCCATGCGCAGACGCGCTTTGCCTTCGGTCTGCACCGCAATGTCCCAGATCGGCAACTCGACAATGCGCTTGAGCGTCTCGGGCTCGAGCCTCGGCCACTCGAGCGCCGAAGGCCGGTACGGGTTAAAGGTCTCGCGGAACATACGGCACGTTTCGCGGCGGTGCGTATCGGAGCCGGGTGTCAGCGGACCGCTTTCGCGGCTCGTCCAGTGGCGCGTGTTGTATTCGGCGGCGTCGAGCGTTTCGCGGTCAGGGCGCTCACTGGGGATTTTCGGCGCATCGAAATCGGGAATCCACTGCGCCGCGTCGAAAGTGTCGAGTACCGGGTCGTCCATCTGAAAGCCTCTCCAGATAAGGCCTGTAGCGATGATCCTGTTGTGTGGTTACGGCACTGGGCGAGGCCATTTTGTCATCGATGCGCTGGCTGTGCCGCCGAATCCGCACGATTGGCATTGGCCTCTTCTGCATCGGCATGCGTCACATGGGCGCCGCATAGGTCGCAAAACGGGAAGCGCGCGAAATGGCGCGCACCGCAGAGGCAGACTTCGATGCGTAGTGAAAGACCCGGGCGGCATCGGGGCGCTGCGGCGATGCCGCGTGGCGTGGACCGCGTGGGGGCATTGTAAGCTGGGCGGCGGTTTGGGCACGCCCTGTGCGCAAAACCGCCCCTCTGTGCCAGGCGCAGGAGCGGGCGGCGCGCGCGGTTTGGGCGCGCGCCGGCTTCGAGGATATTGGGGCGGGAAAATGGATGGGGCGAGCGGCGCCGCGCTTCAGCGCAGTTGCGCGAAGGCGATGAAGAGCACCATGCCGCCGATCGCGCCATCGAGCACGCGCCACGCGCCGGCGCGCCGGAACAGCGGTGCGAGCGCCCGCGCGCCATATCCGAGGCCGACGAACCACACCGCGCTCACGCACATCGCGCCGATCGCAAACGCGAGACGGCTGCCTTGCGGCTCGCGTGCGCCGGCGGTGCCGATCAGGAGGAAGGTGTCGAGATAGACGTGCGGATTGAGCCAGGTGAACGCGAGCGTCATCAGCATGATCGGCCAGGCGCGCTGCGCGCTCGCATCGGGTGCGCCGGGTGCGCCCGCCGTGTCGAGCACGGCGTGCGCGGGCTTCACCGCGCGCCGCAGCGCGCCGATGCCAAACCAGACGAGCCACGCGAGCCCCACGTAGAGCACGACATGCACGAAGGTGGGGTAGCGCTCGACGAGCACGGAGGCGCCCCCCACACCCGCGCCGATCAGGATGAAATCGGAGAGCGCGCATAGCAGCACGATCTTGCCGACGTGCGAGCGCAGGATGCCCTGGCGCAGCACGAAAGCGTTCTGGGCGCCGATGGTGACGATCAGCGAAGCGCAGAGCGCCGCGCCGTGCGAAAAAGCGAGCCAGTTCATAGTGTGGTTGTACGGTCGGTAGCTGAGAGCGGGGTGCAGGGCGACGCGTTGCCGCGAGCAGACGGGCATTGCCGCGTGTCGCCTCGACAGAAGAAGCAAACAGCGCTAGTCTGCCGCCGGAGCCAGATTAAGCAAAGCTCATTTTCTTAAACCGGATTAAGGAACGCTAATGCTCGACTACGCACTGCTCGACGCGCTCGCCGCCGTGGTGAGGCACGGATCGTTCGACCGGGCAGCCGGCGCGCTCAACGTGACGCCTTCGGCGGTCTCGCAGCGCGTGAAGCTGCTGGAGGAGCGCGTGGGCACCGTGCTCGTGAAGCGCGGCCAGCCCTGCGTGGCCACGGCGGCGGGTGCGCTGCTGTGCCGCCACACCGAGCGCGTGCAATTGCTCGAAGCGGAACTGGGCGGCGGCATGCCCACGGTCGCGGGCGCGCTCGACGCCGCGCGCCCCACGCTGCGCGTCGCGGTCAACGACGACAGCGTCGGCACCTGGTTCATCGACGCCGTGGCGGGCTTCTGCGTCGAGCGCGGCATCCTGCTCGATCTCGTGATCGACGACCAGGACCATACCGCGCAGCGCATGCGCGACGGCAGCGTGCAGGGCGCCGTGACGACCCAGGCCGAGCCCGTGCAGGGCTGCCGCTCGACGCGCCTTGGGCGCATGCGCTACCTCGCGGTCTGCTCGCCGGCTTTTTTCGAGCGCTATTTCGCCGGGGGCGTGGGGCGCGAGGCGCTGCGGCGCGCGCCGTGCGTGGAGTTCAATCCCAAGGATCAGTTGCAAAAGCGCTTTGTGCGGCGGATCACGCGCGCGCAGGTCGACGCCCCGCTGCACTGGATTCCGCACGTGGCGGGTTTTCTGCGCTGCTGCGTAAGCGGGCTCGGCTGGGGCATGTGTCCCGAGCGCATGATCGCGCCGCACCTCGCGCGCGGCGAGCTCGTCGAACTCACGCCGGGGCGCACGCTCGACGTCGAGCTTTACTGGCAAAGCTGGCGCCTGTCGATCGGCTGGCTCGACGATTTCGGCGCGATGCTCAAGCGCCGCGCGGCCGAATTCCTCGATCAGGGGCGGGGGGCCTGAGTCACGCGCGGCCATTGCCGGGATTGCCGCTGGCGATCGTCTGCCCGCCACGCAATGCGTCGCTTTACGCCGGCTTGCATCCCATTCGTGAGGACATTAGACATCGATTGAATTGTCAATTTCCCGGCCGGGAATCGACGTTGCTATTGCTCGCTCTTCGCCGATTGGGTGCATTCGAGTTGATGCATTTGCGCATGACAAAACGGCTAAAGCACAATTCATTTTCGATTAATACCTCATGAAATGGAGGCAGGTCTCGAAATCCCGTTCTACGGAGATGCGCATCCCGTGTGCGACAATTTCTCGCGCCGCGCATGACCAGCATGAGGCGAAATCCCAATATGCATATGCTCATGGAGCCGTCATGCGTTTCATTGATCGGGAAACGGCAGCCGGTATGCATGGGAGTTGTCGCAAAACGGCCCGGCGATGGCGGTAGCGGGCGGTGGGGCCGACCCGGCGTGGCCGGGCGCCGGCGCGTCACATGCTTTTGCATGATGCGCAATAGTCTGGCTAATGCGTTGTTGTCTTACGCGATGGGCCGCGTGTCCGGTTATTTTTTCCTCGCGACAAATGTTAAGGATCAACAAATCGGCAAAAAAGTCGCGCGGATAAATGTAAAGAAACCAGCATTGCTGTCTTACAATCAGGCCTGAAAGTCTGATGGCTGCATTTGTCACACATCCCGGATTATCGTGTGAGTATTCAGTTTTTTCTGTGGATTGCGAGAATCGCACGCTATAATCCGGACGTGGCAGAGTGCTTATTCGACCGGCATATTTGAATCGTTTCCACGTGCACGAGGTGCATTATGACGAAATTAGATACCGGCAGCGCATGGCAACAAACCATTGATCTTCTG